>Ga0163152_10000174_pt1 | contig 109610 bp, 88 predicted proteins | sample OliLakLV19MP8IB2_FD_148635 | JGI IMG/M metagenome (GOLD analysis project Ga0163152, IMG submission 148635) | Freshwater microbial mat bacterial communities from Lake Vanda, McMurdo Dry Valleys, Antarctica - Oligotrophic Lake LV.19.MP8.IB-2 | ecosystem: Environmental > Aquatic > Freshwater >...
GTCGCAAGCTCTGCAAATACAGATTCAGACATTTAAGATCTAGTGACATTCAGCGACAGTCAAGCGGCAAATCTGTCTGACGCCAAGCGGCAAAAACCATTGTCGCTGATCACCGTCCAAGCAAATTTGCCAGAGGCGCAGGTGGCAGTGCTTGCAATAGGACGCGATAAGAGTTTCAGACACGCATCGTGCGAATGACAGCCTTAACCGCAAAGCCAAACAAAACTCGCTCCCTCGCTCCATTGAAGCTCCAAGGACTGAAGTGACGCAGAGATTTTTTAGAGAATGGGATGGTATTGCAGGTGACACCACTCAAGTGCCACGAATTCTTCTCGATCCAAGTCGGCGAAGATAACTGCTATCCATTCGGTCGTCCCATTATCGCCCTCCATGCAGGCTGTTCCAGGACCGATTCCGAAACGAGACCCGTTTAGACGCATGCGCTGGTTTACTTTTGCTATGGCTTTGTCTACCTGGTCTAGACCGCCTTCCTGGTAGGATTTGCGATATAGTTCTGCCACCATATCTAATACCTTGCTGTTGCTGGCAAGATATTTTCTGCGAAAAACACCGGCGGTATATTCTCGGATCATCTCGATTTGTTTTTTCATTTTCGGCGAAACTTTTCCGGCGTTATAGCGCTCAAGCAAGAAGACACCATTATCGGTGCCGAATTCAACCATCATCTGGTGGACAAAAATGCTCTCAAAACTGGGAGACATCGCCTTCTTCGAGTTAATCGGATCGAGAAAATCGAATTCGCCTTTTCGAGCCGCCTCGACAATCTCGTCGATCATTTCGTCAAAAGGATCGAAGCTCAGATCATTCTTACTGATGGGGCTATTCTGGTAAGGCGATTCAGCAATTCGAAGTGGACGAACGGAACTTCGAACTCTAGCGGCTAGCGCCTTCACTCCTCGGACTTTCATCTTCGGATTTTCCTTAGCTGTAGCGGTCAATTGAACCTCCTGGCTCGCGGCAATGGGACGAAAACCACGTCGTCGTTCGTCTGATTGATTTGCACCTGCGCTCATCGCCATCCGCGACCACCTCGGCGATTGTTGTTGGGATAGTAGTTTCCATTTCCTGGTTGGTTGTATCCACCTGGCTGAACGTAACCGCCAGGATTGTTGTAACTGCTGCCACCGCTGCTGTTATTGCTGGCTTTGTATTGGTTGTTATCTTCACTCGGTTTGATCATACCTTTGATGGTGCTGTCGCTTGCGAGTTTGTACTTGCGCTGCGTGACCGCCTCGTTTACTTGTTTTTCAGCGTTGTTATCGCCCTTCGCCCAGGCTTCCAAATTCGAGATGCGCGCCACAATTTTGTCGTCGTTCTCGCCATGTTGGTTGTCCTGGATAATGCACCACTGGCCCTCGACCTGTTTCAAGTGCATCGACTTGGCGTGACCAGGACTGTAATTCAGTACTGTTCCTTTTTCCAGAAGCGTCTTGCGAAGGTCGCCGTTAATCAGCGTTCCTTCGCCGTGGTCACCCCACTTGATGTCACTTGGTTTGTCACCGGTCACCATTTGCATGATCTCGGCGTTGCCTGTAGACCAACGGTTGCCGCTGGTAGTAAACGATTTATGCGTGCCACCATCCATGGCGCGCGGGCTTTGACTTCTACCACCAAGAACCGGCATTGTGTAGTCGAATATCTTGCCGACCGGACTACGGTCGCCATCGCATTGACGCATCATTCCCGGTTGTTGATCCCAGGTGTCAGTTGCTTTGCTGATGCTCCAACCAGTTTCCTGGAATCCTTCAGGGAATTTCAAATAGTCCTTAGAGAATGCAACAGTCTTCGGCGCATCACCTTTGGTACCACTGTTTTTGGTTGTATAAGAACCAGTCAGTGAAACTTGTTTCAGAAGGTCAGCCATGTGTTCAGTGCGCTGCGTCAGCCCCCAGATGTGGGCAGATTGAATCCAGCAAGTTCCGTGTCCATCCCAATCTTGACCACCGACAGAACCCTGATCCATTGTTGTTGGATCTTGCGCATGGAACATGAAGTTTTCAGCCAGAAACGCTCTTTGATTTTTATCGTAGAAAGTTCCGGCATCGTCACTATTGACCATTTGTTGAAGATTGTCGTAAGTGCGAGAAACTGACTTGCTGACTTCGTCGTCGACCTGTTCGGCGCCCGTCAATCCGCCCAACTTACGCGCCTGAGCACGTCCCGTCATGCGCTCTTCAAACGCTTTCATCATCTCTTCCATCCGCTTATATCGCGGTTCGTCGAGATTCTTTTCCATCGACTCCAGTAAATTCATGCGAGATTCTTCGACCGAGTCGGAGAAGCCACTGCCGTCGCCGCCGTTGAGACCTTGTATACGCGGCTTGTCGGCAACTTTCGATTCCGGCGTAGTGTATTCGTACTCGCGGTCGCCGAGAACATTACCGATTTTTCTCGTCGGTTTTTCTTTGCCGTTCTCAGACTTGCTGTGGAACTCTTCGCTCAGTCCGCCTTGAGGCAACGCTTGCCGCGCCCAAACGGAAGTACGTTCACCATCTTTGGTGGCACGAGTGTCACTGATCGCCAGCAATTTTTTAGCAGCACCATCACCTGTGTACTCGAATTTCCTGGTGACACCATTAGGCTTGCTCGACTTGAGAAGCGTGTCGTCTCTATCGTGCTCGAGTTTCAGTCCATTAGAACGTTCGGTAATTTTGCTGACCGGTTTTCCATCGGCACCATTAATGTTGTATTGCAAATCGCCATTGTCGCTCAGTTTGACTGCATCAATCTTCTGTCCGGCAGCCAATCCGGGAGGGAAAACAGTTTTCGATTCGCCTTTACCGTTCGATTCCAGAACACCGGTGACGACGCCTTTAGCATCCTTTTGGAAGGTTCTAGTCGTATCGCCGAATTGAACTTTCGATAGTTTGCCGCGATTATCTAAGATCAGTTTCGAACCGTCTTTCTTCGCGATAATCTCTTCGCCTGCCAGTGTTCGCGTGCGAACACTTCCCTTATCATCGGTGTAACTGAGTTCGCCGGTTTCATTGAACTTCAAATCTTTGCGTGCTTCCGGCTCATACGGCGAGTCGGATTTCCACATGCCGTCGGCGCCCTTGTTCCAATTTACACGCTGTTTTGTCGGTCCATCGAAGACAGAAATTTGCGAGTTGTCGTTATTAGTGTAGGCTACGCTGCTTCCGTCACCGCGTCTGACATATCTCGACTGGCTTCCTTCGGCAGCTGATAGACCTTTGCCGTCTTCGGTCGCTTTGATGCCGACCTTCTGACCGTTGCCGAGGAAAGCGTAGTTGTCCTTGCCTTCGCCCCAACTGCACGAGACTCTTTGAATAACGTGGACACCATCATCGGTGACTGCGAATTCACCTTGCAATGAAGCGCTTCTGCCATCACCTGTTTGTGCGGTCCAATTGGCCGAGTCCGGCGCGGAGCGAGTCCACGTCGCGCTCTGTCCACTTTGCTTATCGACGACATGGTAAGACTTTATTTTTGTGGTTGAACCATCGAAATAGGTGTAATCGCGTTTGAACCGATCGTTCTCGATTGTTTTGAAACGACCTTGCTCATCGCGATTGAGATCGGCTTTCCACGGAGTATCGGGCTTGGCATCGCCCTGCATTGCCAGCTGCGAAGATTTCTTTTCGCCTTTGGCATCTGTAAAATCGTAAGCACCATCGGCGCGCGGAGTAACATCAGATCTAAGTTCGGTGCCACCTGGAGGGCTGGTTCGAACAAACTTGTCACCGAAGCCACCAGTAGTATTTGCCTGCCGTGTCCATTCCTCAACACGCTCACCGCCAGCGGTTTTAACGCGATCGGTAATTTGCAGAACTTGCTTTCCGGTTGGATCAAACTTGTAACCACGGGTAGAACCATCAGGCAATGTCACAAGGCTGACATTTCCTTGTTTGTCGGTGGTCAAAACCGGCTCAGGTCGGCGTGCGGCACCGCCTGTGGTGTCGTTGCCCGGGACCCTGGCGTCCGGTTTTTCGACTGAAACTTTACCTTCGGAGTTCTGAATATTCCAGGGCTGTGACGGCGAATTGCGCAAACAGAAATCACCATTTTTGCGCAGGTCAAACTCACCGGCAATCGGAATGTCGGCATTCGCTGTTTTGAGATACCATTTATTGTCGTCTTTTTTGATGTAGTCTTTTACGCCCGACACATCGGTTTGCTTGATGCCCACCAGACCACGAACGGGATCGTGTTTGAACTCGCGCGATTTATCGCCGTAGTCAATTTTATCGATCTTCTTACTAACGGCATCAACGTGAACGTTCTTCGGCAGGGCGGGAACGACCGGAGCATCGTCCGCTTTTATAGGTGCATCTTTTGGCTTGGGCGGATCGGTTGGTTTTTCCGGTAAATCGGTGGGCTTGTTGGGCGGGTCCGTTGGTTGCGATGGCAAGTCCGTAGGCTTAGCCGGAGGCTCGGTCGGCTTACTCGGGTCGGTTGGTTTCACCGGAGGATCGATCGGTTTGCCGGTTGAATCTTTTGATTTGTCGGCAACCTTCTTTGTTTTATCTCCAAACAATGAAGGATCGAGAGAATCAAAATTCACGTCAGGAAGAAATACATCTATTCCTTCTGACAGTTTAACGCTCGGTATGTTACCCGGACGTGCGCCTTGACTGGTATCAGGGATGGTGCCTGGTGTAACCTTGTCGTCTTTAGTCTCTTTGTCTTTAACTGGCGTGCTATCTGAACGCACGTCGAGTTTTGGGAACTCGTTGAAGTTCGGGGAGAACACATTCTCCGGCGGCGTGGTTTTTGGATTATCGAGCTTTTCCAACATATGACTGAGAGGCCTCATCAAAAATCAATTCAAATACCCGACCAAATCGGTCAGACAGATTCTCTCGAAACGCGCATGAGCAAACGATTGAGCAATGAGCTCAATTCTTAAACGGTTTCTTTCGTTGGTGATGGAATCAGGTTGATAGTAATTAGTTAGGGCTGTGGTCTCAGCGTTTGACCTGTGGACGGAGAAGGGGTCTTGGCGTGGACACTAGAATCGGGGGTTTCTATCAACGAATTGCAGCTATCCATCACGATACTACACTCGCTCAATAGCGATAAAGACTCTGCGACTAAAAGTATGCCACCACTCGAAAACCTTTGACAAGTTAATTGAGCCGCCAAACAAGCCATTTTCCATCAATATCAAAACCAACGTACGTAGTTCCCCCACAATTATTTTTTTAATCGCGAATTTCTGTGTGTGATACGAGGTCAAAACGATTCAAATCGGCTGATGGAGCTCAGAGCGCAACGCGCAAAAAATGTGCATTTGCACAGTTTGGCGACAGAGTGATCTAGTGTGATGGAATTTCTATCATCGACGTGACGCACGAAATTTGAGAACTGCCAAAATCACGCTTGCACCAAATAAGATACCAGACGTATCCCAAGCAACATCCGCAAGAGAAGAACTACGTCCGGGCACGAAACCTTGATGCCACTCATCGCTTGCCGCATACGCTATCGAAATAAGAAACGCGAGAACGATCACTCGCGTTTCCGTTCCATTAACAGACTCGCTGCTATCAGTATCACGGACGACACCGGTACCTATCTGCTTCTCACGTTCGTCCTTGAGCAACGCCCACCGAACCAGCCAGAACAACACCATAAACTCGCTGATGTGACCCGCTTTCCGCACAGGAATATTGGCCTCACCCAAATACTTTTCAGTCACGCGGCCGGAGTACGCTTGATGCGAGAACGCAAAAATGACGATCATCCAGAGAGCGACAGCGAACCAGCGAAATTTGTTTTTGCGCATTTAAGTTTTTGACTTCTTGAGCTTGAGTCTGTCGATTCGAGTTTTCAATGCGCGTTGCCTGGCGCTGTTTTTATTGGCACTGTCTTTGGTATTCAAGTTCACTGCATCAGCAGTCGCGTTTGCGTTTACTTTCGCATTCGTCTTTTTCGAAACGGCATTCTTTCGCAGCCCCGACACGCCCGGATGACCTTTCGCAGTAAAACGCCACAACTGTTCTTGAGCTACTGACAATCCGATTCGTTTAGTCACTTCCACTTCGTCATCCGAAAGCGGCTGCCCCTTAGCAAGCCAGATTGGCGACTGTGAGTCCATTAGGCTGACGCCATTGTGCGTTCGGTCAATCGCCCACTGCCTGCAGAGTTTTCCGGGACCATTTCCGCCGGGGATATCAATAGCGCGAATCAGCACTGCGCCTGGCACTCCATCAACCTCAGTAACTACGTTTAGACAAAAATACATGCCGTATATAAAGTAGACATAGGCGAATCCACCGGGCCCAAACATCACTTCACAACGTTTAGTTTTGCCTCGAAAGGCATGGCAAGCGGGATCATCGTGTGTGTACGCTTCCACTTCGATGATCGTCCCGGACAGTATGGTGCCATCATCCAGCCGCCTGCAAAGAAGCGTGCCCAGCAGTTCTCGCGCCACTTGGATAGTTTCACGCTCGAAAAATGACTTCGAGAAAGTCTTCTTTAATCTGCCATTTGTTACAACGGTTGCCACGATGTCCGACCCGAGTTGTGCAGCAGTTCTGCATCTACAAGTTGTATTTAAACACGAGAATTAAACATCTAACTGTCTTAGAACAATCAAAGTGGTTTAAAACTCAGAATAAGTCGTATAAAGAGATCAGGACATAAAAGCTGATAAAGCTTAATTGGTGCGGGAGAATTCGACTGTCTGTTAGACTCAAGAGGCAGTTAGTGAGCAGATTGACATTATCAAGTGACTGAAACCGACATTCATAACGAAGACGATTTAGAAGCGCAGTCGAAGGGCGAGTTCCTTGACGCGATCCGCCGCCATATCTGCCAGATTCTTGGCTTCGATTTCGGCTTCATCGACATCGCCACTGGACATGAAATCGACAACGTAGCGTCATTTTGTTTCGACGACGAGGCTGATGTGGCCAAGGAGTTCGTCGAGTCGCTCGTGGACGAGCACAAGCAGCCGATCACGGTTGCCAACACGCTCGTTGCGCAAAAGGTCAAACAGACTCAGCGTTCCTGGGTCGGCAAAGCGTATTCGCTCGAGGATGTTGAGAAGGGATTGGACGAGGACAGCGAAGGCTTCCCGTACATGATCGTGCCGGTGCTCAGCAATCCCGGCGCTCGAGCCGGTGAAGTCATGGGTCTCATTCGGGTGATCGCGTTTGACGCTGCCCGCGAAATCACCACGCAAGATTTGACCACGTTGAAATTGATGGGCGAACACCTCGCCAGTCGCACAGGTTTGTTTGGTGACCTGGCAGATCAAGTGGCAATGGCAAAACAGTCAGGCGATGCCGGTGACGTCGACAATGTTTTGATCGTCCATTCGAATCGGTTGGTTCGGCGGCGTTTCAATCGAATTCTCGGCAACGGATACCATGTGATCGAAGGCGAGAGCAGCGAAAGAGCGCTTGAACTTCTCGACGAAAACAGAGTTGACGTAATCCTCCTGGACAGCGAAGTCCAGGGCGCATCCGGTTTTGGTTTCTGCAAAGTTTTAAAAGAAACTACAAAATGGAAACACATTCCTGTGATTCTGGTTGTCACCGACAATAGTGCCAGCGCGCGCGTAGAAGGGCTCAATGTCGGAGCGGACGATTGCATTCCGGACTCGTGTCTTGATTCGGAATTGATAGCGCGAATTCGATCGTCGCTCAGACATCGCAAATCCGAGCGCGAACTTTCAGTGCAATTGCAACTGTTGGAAGACTATGCCCAACGTTTAGAAAAAGCGCATGAACAGCTGTCTATCGATAGACAAGAAACTGTTCAACGCCATGCTCAACTAGAAGTTTTAAAACGCGAGGGAGAGGTTCAACGCCACCAGGATAATTTGCTTCACCGAATAAGCAACGTGATCCGGAAGTCGTTCAGCATTCGCGAGAATTTGGAAGAGATGTTGGAAGCGCTCTCCGGCTGGTTTTCGCTGGACAGTACGTTTATCGTGATGCCAAACGAAGAAGAACCCGAAGATACAGTTCGGGTTGAATGCGTTTCGGACAAATCATACAAAGTGGTGGCATACGATCGAGATCTCGATATTTTCGAAATCTTCAAAAAGAATTTCCAGACCGATCAGGCAATCATCGCAAATGATGCGGCAAGCGACAGACGGCTTGATCCGTTCCACAAAATTTTAAAATCCGGATTTTCTGTTCAATCGCTATTCATGATTCCGATTACATACGAACAGAAACTTCAAGGTCTGTTGGTTGGATATAAATGCGAAGCGCGAGCGGCGTGGAGCAGAATCAACGAGACATTCATGAAGGCTGTTGTAGACCAGGTCGCAGTCGGCGTTGTCAACGCTCGGCTCTATGCTACCGTTCAACGTCAAGCCACCACAGATGGTCTCACCGGTTTATACAACCACAGAACCGGTCAAGAAAAACTTGCCGATCAAATGAAGCAAGCGGAACGTTATCAAAGACGAGTTTCAGTAGTGATGCTCGACGTCGATCACTTCAAATCGATCAATGACACTTATGGACACCCGGCTGGGGACAGCGTTCTAAAATCTGTCGCTCGATTGATTCGGAATAACTGCCGCGACGTTGACATACCGGTCCGATACGGCGGCGAAGAATTTTTGCTGGTGCTGCCTGAAATTACACAAGACGGTGCGCTTGTGGTGGCAGAACGTATTCGCGTGGCCCTGAAGAACGAAGTGATCCAGCACGAAGATCTTGAAATCAAAATCACCGCAAGTCTTGGAGTAGCATCGTTTCCGGATGACGCGGACAGTCAACAATATCTGTTGGATCTGGCTGACAAGTCTCTGTATTTGTCAAAACGGTTAGGTAGAGATCAAGTTCACACCGCAGCCGACCTGATGTTCGAGCCGGAACCAGCACCGCAAGAGAAGAGCAGCGAAGATGTCGCCAATGCAGTCAGGGACGGAGCCTTCTCGCCACCGTCGATATCAGAAGAAGCTCGGTTGACCGAAGAACTGGTTCCTGAAGTCGTCGACATGGTGAAGTCGCTTGCCGCTTCGCTGTATGCAAAATCGGACTATAACAAACAGCACCATCTCGAAGTTGCTCGCATGAGTGAGTTGCTTGCCAAAGTCATGGGGCTCTCGCCGCAACAAGTCGAGCAAATTCGTGTAGCCGGGCTGTTGCATGACGTTGGCGTTTTGCAGCTACCTCAAGAAATTTTAGATAAGGAAGGCAACCTCACGAAAGAGGAGCGCGATCAAGTCAATCAACATGCGACTCTCGGTGCTCAAATGTTGCGTCCAGTTCGCGCACTAAAAGATATTTGCGAAATTTTGGAAAACCATCACGAGCGATGGGATGGCACCGGTTATCCGAAGGGGCTGAAGGGCGAAGACATTCCTCTACCTGCGCGTATCGTCGGAATCGTAGATTCATATCACGCTTTGATCAGCGAACGTCCTTATCGAGCGCAATTGACTCATGATGAGGCTTTGAAGATTCTCAAAGACGGTGCGGGCAAACAATGGGATCCGTTTTTGATTGAGATCTTTAGCGCCGTTATGAAAAGCATGCGCGAAACGACTCAAGAGGTTCAGGCAAAAGTGGCTATGGCAGCCACGCTTGCCAAAGCTGCGGCCGCGCAAAATTTGGCCTCGCAAGAAGCAATCAATGAGAAGAATAAGAACGGCGAAGGCGCCGCACCTGATCAAGCGCCCGCTGGAGATCCGCATGACCACGGTCACCATGGGCATGACCATGGCGGTCATGATCATGGCGCGCATTCTCACCCACAGGCGCAGGAGCAGATTCAAAAGGCGGCGGCGCAGCCGTCCCAAGCCAACAGATCATTCGAAACGGAAACTTCCGACCAGCTGCAAGCACTCGGAGAACCGGTAACCGCACGCAGCACTTCAGTCAGACTCGACGACGAAGACACCGCGACGCATACGATCGCATCCGGTAGTGAGCGATCAAAAATCTCTTCCATTATTGGTCCGCTAATCAAGCCAATTGGTCCAAAAACAGATGCTCCTAATGACGATCGTGAGTCATCACAATCGATGCCAAAATTCGACGAGTCGGAAACCATCCCGCCGAGCGGACCGGCTTCACCACAGAACGCGGCAACGAATGCGGCCCCGAGTGCCAGTGCGAATTCGAACGCTGCTCCGAACGCGGCTCCGAACTCAGCCAATGATATTCCGGGACTTCCGGCTAAAACGGGTTTTGCAGTCCCGCCTCTGGAAACGAAACGAACCGGACCAGAACAAACCGGCGCGCTTGCCAGCCTGGTCAGACCACTGTCACCTGGTAGCGGAAATTCAACTGTTTCATCAAGCGAGAATGCGACGCCACCGAATATGGTACCGGGTAGTTCGACTGTTGGCGAACAGGCTTCAGGTGCTGGTAGCATTTATGGAAGACCAACCGTTGATCCTAATCAACCGTCGCAACGTTCGCCAATAATTCCGCCACCGATGAATGCGGAGGCTCAGTCAGGTCCAGCGGGAATGGCAGATCAAGCCGCTGCAGGATCAAATCCATCGAATCAAAGCGGAATGCCGATGCAAGGTGATACTCCGCAAAAACCGCTTGGTATGAATCCACAAGGCGCTTCCAGCGCGCCCCAACAAGGCAGTCCCACTTCTTCTTATACGGGATTGCCGGCAGCGCAAGGCACTCCGGGACAATCACCTGACGCACCAGACGATCAGAGCCAGGGTTATCCGCGTCCATATGAGGCCGGGGGACCGGTATCACCTACTCAAAATTTTCAACAGGGTGGTGGTCCGCAAGGTAACCAACCTCCGCAAGCCTATGGTCAACCTCATGGTATGCCTGCATCGCAACCGCCAGGTCCGCGACAGACGGGTCAGGGAATGCAACCAGCAGGGGTTCCTGGAATGCCGGGAACTGCGGGCTCACAGCCTTCGCTACCATCGAGTCCACGACAAACAGGGCAAAGCATGCCACCGGCGATGGTGCCAGGGCAGCCAGGTCAACCTAGCCAACAATATATGCCAGGAACTCCGCGACAAACAGGTCAAGGAATGCAACCAGCAGTGATACCTGGTAGCGTTCAGCAAAACTACGGGCAGATGCCGAGCGGTCCACAGACCACTCAGGGCCAGCAACCATATGCTGTTCCAGGGGTTCAACATGCAGGGGTTCAACATGCAGGTGCGCAACCATCGGCGGTGCCCGGTGGTCAACCGGCAGGTTCACAATCACCCACGGTGCCAGGTGTTCCACTTACAGGTACACAACCACCCACGGTGCAAGGTGGCCCACTACCAGGTTCACAACCACCAGCGGTGCCAGGTGTTCCACTGACAGGTTCACAACCATCCATGGCGCCAGGTGGTCAACCCCAAGGCTCACAACCACCGGCTATGTCGGGCGGTCAACAAGTTTCACAATCATCGGGTATGCCAGGTCAAAACCCGGGTGCGCAACCAATGTCGGGTGGGCAGCCTCAAGGTTCTCAATCATCACCAGCACAAAGTCAGACCCCTCAAGGATCACCACCGCAATATACTCAGGTTCCGACAGTGACGGGCGTTCAGCACTATGCGCTTGGGCCTCAGCCTCCGGCGACGAAGGTTCAACAACAGCCGCAGGGGTCGCCGCAACCATCGGGCGGTCCGCAGGCAAGCGGACCAGGCGCACCAACAATGGCACAAGTGTCGCCGCCACAACAATTCGCACCGCAACAATTCGCACCGCAACAATCCGCGCAGCAGCAATCCGCACCGCAGCAGGGTCTGCCGCAGCAATCGCCGCAGCATTCGCCGCAGCAACCTCAATCGCAGCAGCAACCACTTCAACAGCAACCGCAGCAGCAGCAACCGAACCAGCAAGCGCCACAGCCGCAGCCAAATCCGCAGCAGATGCCACCGCAGCAATCCGCGCCTCAGCAGTCGCAACAATCACCTCAGCAGCCTCAATCAACTCAGCAGCCTCAACCAGCTCAGCAGCCTCAACCAGCTCAACAGCCTCAATCCGGTCCACAGCAATCCGCGCCGCCGAGTCAACAACAACAACAACAACAACAACAACAACAACCGACTCAGCAGCCTCAACAAAGTTCACCAACTCCCTATCAACCGGGCAGCTTCAATGCCGCCACTACCAGTGGTGCCGTAGCTCCGCCTGCCGTCGCGACCGGCAGCCCTCCGCAGCAACAGCCTGGCGCGTCCGCTTCTGCGCCATCGAATGAGAAACAGCCGGATACATGGGATCCATACTCCTACGACGACGAAGACGAGATTGAAGGCGAACTTTAAGTTTCTATCCGAGCAGCGCTTCTGGACGAAAGCCGGGTGGGCCGTGCTTACCACTTTTGCACTCTGCATCGTGTTCCTCTACTTTTTTGTAAGTCCACGGTTTAACGAAACCCTGGTCAACACCGTTCTGATCCATCCAAACGTTTTGCCTGAACATGCAGAAGAGATGAGAGCTTTAGCCGGAGTTGAGGCTAAGGAAGTGACGATTCCAGCAGGCACCGCTCGTTTAGACGCGCTGTTATACAAAGTCAAAGGCGCACCGGATGTGGTGCTCTACAGCCATGGCAACGCGGGTAACATCGATCATCGCATTGAAAAAATCCGCGCGCTGATTCAGATTGGTATCAGTGTGTTTGCTTATGATTATCGTGGTTATGGGAAAAGCTCAGGCGAACCGACCTTAAAAACTATTGTTGTCGATGGGATTGCCGCATACGATTTTCTAGTTGAAAAAGAAAACTACAAGCCTGAGCAAATTGTTCTGTATGGAGAATCAATTGGAACGGGCATCTCGACTGAGATCGCTCGCAAACGAAAATATAAAGCGCTCATTCTAGAATCCGGATTTAGTTCACCGGAAACCAGAGCAAAAGAAAAAATCCCGGCATTGAATATTTATCCATCGTTTCTCATGATGGACCCGGCGCTGGATAACCTCGAATATGTTCGCGGAAAGCATCAGCCGCTGCTTTTGATTGCCGGAAAACACGACGACATGATTCCCTGCACGCACAGCGAAACCATGTTCGCTCAGGCGTCCGAGCCGAAAAAACTGCTGCTCGGACCAAACAGCAACCACAACGATTTTTCCAAAGATTGGATATTGTACAAAACGACCATTGAAGCCTTCCTGAAAGAGATCGGCAGCGTGCCGACCGTGGCAAAGCCTGAGCCTCAGGGCATTTGACAGATTAAGAATTGATCAGTTATCGGTTTAGATAGTTCACGCAATCTGCGTATTCGGCTCGGGGAGCCGTTTGTCTCGCGATCTCTTTAGAACCAAACCAGCCAAACCTATTATTTCAACTTCGCTAAAAATACAGCGAAAAACCCGGCATAAGATATAGAATAGGCATGCGGAAAGCACACATCCGACGGGCTCCCAGCCAGTCAAGAGCGACTTTGCAGGTCAGGAAAAAAAACAAATGAGCATAAAAGAATTCATCGATCATCACTACAGACACTTCAACGCTGCAGTCGTGAAAGACGCTTCCCAGGCTTATGTAGCCCACTTGGAAAAGGGCGGCAAAATGCTCCTCACGATGGCAGGGGCTATGAGCACTGCCGAGATAGGAGTATCACTGGCGGAGATGATTCGCCAGGATAAGATTCATGCAATCACCTGCACCGGAGCCAACCTCGAAGAAGACATCTTTAATTTGGTTGCACACGATGAATACGTCCGCATTCCAAACTATCGCGAACTGACTGCCGAACAAGAAGTTGAACTGCGCGACAGAGGTTTGAACCGCGTAACCGACACTTGCATCCCTGAAGACAGCGCATTCAGAAAAGTCGAAAAACCACTGCTCGCCTTGTATCAGAAAGCAGAAAAAGAAGGCGCCAGATATTTTCCATACGAATACATGTACCAATTGCTGAATAGCGGTGTACTGAAAAACGAATATAAAATTGACCCGAAAGACTCATGGCTCCTCGCTGCAGCCGAGAAAAACTTGCCAATCTGGACGCCCGGTTGGGAAGATTCTACTCTTGGAAATATTTTCGTTTCACACATTTGGAAAAAACAAATCGGCACTTTCAATATCATGAAGTCCGGTCTAGAACAAATGCACAAGCTGATCGAATGGTACATTGAAGAGTCAGAAAAGAACTCACTCGGATTTTTCCAGATTGGTGGTGGTATCGCCGGCGATTTCACTATTTGTGTTGTTCCTTTGATCGAACAAGACATCAAAGGTTCAGTTAGATGCTGGGAATATTTCTGCCAGATCTCTGACAGCACCACATCCTACGGCAGTTACAGCGGTGCGGTTCCAAACGAAAAAATCACCTGGGGCAAAATCACACCAGAGACTCCGCGCTACATCATCGAATCAGACGCCAGCATAATTGCACCACTCGTATTCGCCTATGTTCTTGAATCCGATCTACAAACCGGCGCCAAGAAAGAATTGGTTTCGAGCAAGAAATCTACAAAATAACTAATAAAGGCAACTTAAATCCGCAGGACAAAAACCGTCTGCTGATATCTGTAAACCCTCATGGATATTAGCACTAAACGGTTTTGAGAACTCTGTCGATTGACTGGTTGGCGCTCGAACGCCTATTATTGACATAGATAGTGGTTTCGGGTTTTACCATCCAGGAGTTCGGCAGATGTTGAACCGGATTAATCTTCGACGAAAAAGTCGCGGAAACATGCTGGCGTTAATCGCCGGATTCTGTTTTATAGTGCTTGTCCTGCTATTGTTCGCACTTGGATACGTCCGGCTGATTGGCAGCAGCGCCGAGCAGAAGACGGCAATCGAAGCGGCTGCTCTGGCTGCGGCCAGAGACATCAGCACTATCGTAATCAACACGCCCGAATTCGGACTGGTGGGGTTGTCGGATTCCGCTCCCGTCGTCGGCACCACGCCGGCGGTTGGAGATTCTTTCCCGACACCAGTCCACTCAATCAACACCTTAATTGGAACGGCAAGACTCGATTACATCATCGCCGATGCGATGTCGATTCCGGAATGGAAAGAAATGGCTCTTGTCGATTTGAATGCGGCAAAAACACGTGGTGATAATCTAATCACGGCGCTGGATGCCGCCATTACTGCTTCAGGTTCAGGCTCTGACAAAACTGGTGCGACTATCACACCTTATGTTTCGGCCGAAACTGCATATACTCAAAACCAGATTCGCATGACCGGTTCATCAAATTATGTGGCGGGTTCATTACAGCTCAGTCTTGGTGGACTGGAGGGTGGTTCTGCCACCACTATACCGATACCCAACCCTGCCGGTACGGACGCGAGTCTGGATAACACTAATACTTCCATCGACGGCATGAGAACTGTCTACAAGTCTTATATCAACATTCCATTTGACGGTCAGGATTTTGTTTTTGCAGCTGTCGGTACATCGATCAGACTGGTGGATCCCAAATTGTATCGAGCAACTTTGCCGTCGCTGCCGTACTGCCACCGCACGATATTAAAAGCCGAAGCAAGAACGGTGGTCAATAATCAAGGCACCACCGATAACTACACAATGCAGGCTACTGCGTGCGCACAGCCAGCTAGCGTCCACGATCCAATCCCCGCGCCTGGAGCCCTTCAGGTCAGCTTTCCTGATGGAATGCCAACCGGACCGGAAGACGTCAACACTCCAATGGAACTCTACACAAGCGCGGCCCTTAACGGTTCATTTATGGACTACATGGAGTCGCAAAACGGCGATTACCCGATCGATCCGTCGTGTAGCTTAGCCCCAGACCCAGCGTGGCCAGTAGCCTCCGACACAGCCCACAAGGCGACTACCGCATGCAAAATAGCCGTCTACGATTGGCTTCGTCGCGCCGGAACCAAAGCCAATGTCTCATCAGTAATCGGCATGCACAGTACACCATTTGGTACTGACCCCCTGGACGCTCTAGGCTATTCCATGCCGTGGGGCGGTCCGCCTCTCTCATGGCCGGTCATTCCTGCAGCGAGTTATAGTCCGGCGGTCGGTGGAATTCCGCGCGGAGTCAGTCAGATTTATAGATTTGAAAGTGATGGAGTAGTTTCACTCGAAACGAAAGAACAGAAACCGTTGCCATACTATGTTGTCTCAGACGATCAAGTTTACATGGAATCATTGGAAGTGATGACCAACGCCCACGCCGGCCAAACATTTGAGATTGAGAATTTGAACTTGCCTGCTCCCCTGAATACTGCAGGAACAGGAAACGTCAGATTCGATGGAACGTATGATTTATATGTTCGCTTGTACTGCCGTCGCCCTAGCATCACCGATGGTGGCAAGCATGCAGGAGAACCGTTAGACAACGATCCATATGTCGCGGTCTTGCCATGCCAACTTCAATTAGCATCCTCTCAAACAAGTGGCACAGCGACTGTAGATTCCCTGATTCTATCCGGACGGGGTGCTAAACCACCGAAGCCGCCAATGCCAATGAAGCCACCGATGGCTCCAGGGGGAACGCCACCAGCGGGACCGCACCAGGGCGCACCTCCAAAAGTTGGAGGTAGAGTCGACTTCCTGCAAACAGTTCCGGGCGTAGTCAACTTTGCCCAAGTGGCAAACTACGAAAAGTTTGACGCCACCGGCTCCGGACCGCGTTGGACCTACCAAACCAACGGAACAGTGTCGGATATCAGGTTCCGCAGAGTCCTGGAACTCTGGGACGATGCCGCCTCCAAACCAACTACCGAGATTGGATACGTACAAGAGAAATAGTGAATTCAGAATATGTTATCGGGATTGAACAGCGATAATGGATTAGCGAAATCATCTGTCCACACTCGAAATTTCGGATCTGGTGCCGGGCGTTTTTCGACCTTGTTCTCCAGCAGTTTGATGACTTCAACATTCTTTGTGAGCACCACCCAGTCAGTATATGTGTTTTCATCCGACATGTAGTATTCCCGCACTAGAAGCGGCTCTAGGTCGAGCTGTTTTGCCGCGGCTGCAAATACTGGCCATAAATCGTAGTGTTCGTTATTGATGTTGAAGACAAGCACTCCATCGCCAGTCAACTTCTGCATATACGTCCTGATAGCTTCCAGAGTGATCAGGTGAGTGGGAATTGCCGAACCGCTATACGCATCGGAGATGATTAGCTTAAAGTAGTTGTATGGTGCCTTCTGTATCTGAAGTCGCCCATCTCCGGCAACCAGTTTCAGATTCACTTTACGCTGTCTCGCCAAATAAAAGTACGAGAAGTAAAAAGGATTGTTGGCAATCTCGATGACCTGAGGATTGATCTCGTAGAACACTACTGTTTGACCAGGTTTCGCCAGGTACGCAGCGGTACCACATCCGACACCAATCACACCAATCCGCCCTCGCTGCGTTTTCTTTTCGCGAACAGAATTATTTTTGCGATCCTCTATTACGTTTGTATCTTGAGGCACTGACGACGATGATTCCGAAAAAATTGAACTAACAATTTGACCAACAGGACCTGTCTGTGCCATGTACAGAAGTGGTTTGCCGCGTTCGGCTGGATCCAAACTTTCCATTCCATGAAGACTTAAACCATTCCAGATTTCAGAACAGTTAAAATCTGTGTTCTGTCTGACGCTAACGAAACCGAAAAAATTTCGATCTTTGAAAATAATCGCTGGATTTGCAAGTGCGTATGAATAAAGCAAAAATCCCGATATCACCAACAGCCCAAGCCGGTATTGCAAAACTGTTCGCGAGAGAATCACGCACAACAAAAATGGCACCGCATATCGAACACTAAGTTCAACAATCGTTTCCATTAGCAATGCCTTGCCGCCTGCATTGATCGCCCGATCGGGATGAAAGCCGGCATCATGCCATGACCACAAAATCGAAGCGACGACAAAAACAGTGGTTGGAACAACAAAATTCATTACATCCGTTCGCCAGGGTGCGCCGCTCCCCCAGCCGCGCAGGCGGTTTGCAACGCTTGCGAAAATGGGTAATCCACCTGAAGGTAAACCGGACAAAACTATTCCAGCCGCGATTAGAACAATCGGATACTCTTCGCCGCCCTTGAAGATAAGCGGAGCTGCAAACGTATTGAAGCAGCTTCCTATCGCACCACCAATTGAGATAACCAAATAGTAGGTCGTTAAGTGCTTGCTCGACGGTCTATCCATCGCGATTAAAGAATGGCACGCAGTGCAGACGAGCATGAGGGCGGCCAGGTGCATTGAAAGGCCAACAAACTCAACTACTGCATCGCCATAGACAGCAGTTGCCAGTGTGGGCGACGTCAGAAGGATTACAACAAATGCCACCGAAAATGGTGCCAAAAATCGAAAGAATTTAAAGATCGAATGAGGCAAACGTCCAAATGCGATGATAAACGACAACAAATATAGGAAGAGTGGAACAGCCCAGAATAAGGGTATCGACGATATCTCCGAGGTCGCATAGCTGGTCAAGCCCAATACAAGACTGGCCGGTATCATGCTGAGGATAAGCCAATAAACGACTTTTGAAGTTTCCAACGAATCAACCGACGAGGACGAATGGGATACAGCATCGGACGAACCGATTGCAACTTCGACTGAATCGTCGACATTCAAAGTTTCGCCTGCAGTTGCAGTCTCCACCGCAGTTGCCGTCTCCGCAGTATTTACGATCTCGATCGAATCGACCGAAGTAGCTTTCACCACAACATCGATTTTTTCGGAGACCACCTTCGCTGACACTTCTTGTTTATTGCCGAACCAGAGGAATACACCACAGATGGTGATTAGCGCCGCGAATGAATAATACAAGATGGTCAAGATACGGCTCTGTTCCATGAGACCTATATTGGGTGCCACTAGCAGCGCATACGAAATAAGACCAACCAGTCCACCGAGATTGCTTAGTGCATACAAGAAATACGGGTCGGAAGATCCGGTAGCCTCGATCCGTGAATACCATTTTTGCACCAGCGGAGCAGTGGCAGAAATAGCAAAAAACAGAGCACCAACTATGGTGGCTAGCGAAAGAAACATCCAGCCATAAGGATGCGCATCCGCCGGTGCCGAGGTCGGATGCTGAACAGGTAAACAACCGACAGGTAGCCAAACGACGATCAGATGCGTAAGTATTTGACTGCGCAGACTTAAACGAGTGGAAAGCAAATGCGCATAAATATAGCCCGCCAAAAGCACAACTTGAAAGAAGAGCATACAGCCCGTCCAAACGTTCGGTCCGCCTCCCAGCGAAGGTAGCAAAAGCTGCGCGACGAACGGTTCCACACAAAACATGATGAACGAACCAGACGCTATCGCTAATCCGTACGTAATCAGGGCAGCGAGCTGAAAAGCGATTGGTTTGGCAGAAGACCGCGAGTCGCTATTATTGAACAGTTTCTATCTCCCGGTATTTTGAAAATGCTTTTTCCACCAATACTGCAGGGTCTTCCTTTGATTCCCTGGACAAGTCATCGAAAATAGCTGAAACATTGTTGACAGGAAAAGAAGTTTTGCCGTGATACCGTTCGTAAATGTCCGCGCTGGCACGTTCAACGCAACGCTGGCAAGCCGCTTGAACAGTGGAACCAGAGTCCTGGTACTCTTTGCCGATCAGGCTTTTTCCAGCGTCCAGACATTCGGAATCGATATCGCGATAAATTCTTTTGCAAATCTCGACGTGGCCATCCTCGTGCTGCACTGTCTCTGGAGGCGCGCCATTTGGCAAGAAAACTGTCAGTGGTGCAGATAGTGTCATATGCACGCTTTTGATTTTGATCGTAACCATGTAATCGTTTTTTCCCAGTGGAATTTTTTCGATCACATCAAATTTAAATTCGCTTTTGCATCCGAAACTCCAAACAGTTAGAGCCTCTTCGCCCGCCTCTAGCGGAACCTTGCCTTTATCTTTAACCGGATCAAAGAACTGTTTTTTGATCGCCAGAGGTTGTTTTGTTATTTGCACGTCCGAACCAGTGCAGGAGATTAGTAACATCGAAGACGCCAATATTCCAAAAATTTGGCTCCAGATTTTTGCACTGGAAAGCGGAAGTGTTCTTGTAGGGGATATGATAGACCTCATAGGGTCATAATCCCGCAATCTCGGTATTAATGCAATATTGATTGACCGGAGTACCGGCATAGACCGCCCGAGATCCACTTCGCCAGGAGTTCTTATGAAAAACTCGATGCCGCTATATGCGATGGTTTTATCGCTTATTATCGGGACGCTGTGCGCAGAGAATGCATTCGGCAAGCGAATAGAAACGGTAAAATCGACTGCACCCGACAAAGCACGTGATGCAAAAGACTTGTGGGTGGCATCGCAAATGACGGACGAGGGAACGCCCTACACGGTTTGCGTCAATCCGACCGCGTTTAAATTCGTCAAAGGACACCTGGTCGTAATAGCGAAACAGCCGGACTGGAAAGTGACTCTGCTTAATCAGAGAGCAAGAACTTTCGCGACTGTTCCGCTGGAGGAATTTAAAGGGCTGGCTAGTATCTCGAAATTCAATGTAAAAAAGCTAGAGCCGATTGCCACTAAGCCAGCAGAACAAAAAATTGCAGAGCAACCAGTGACCGTCAGTGAAGGCGATTGTCAGTTTAGCGAGAGCGCGATTAAATCGCTGGGATTCGCTCCGGAAAAGGTTAAATTACTGAGCACGAATAAAGTGCCGGCGCCGGATGGCGCGCTGAAAGTGCTGGGACGAATCCTCGGAGTCGAAAGTCTCGAAGGTATTCCGCTGGCAGTCAAAGTAACTAAGAAAGATGGCGAAGTAATCGATTGTTTGAGAACACAGTGGTGCTTGACCAGAGAACCTGATGCGCAAGGTTTCGAAATTCCAAAAGCTTTTTCGCCAGGGAAAAGTTTCAACGATGTTGAAACACAAACGAATGTGGTGTCAGGTCGCTCTATGGTGAGAAAACACCTGGTGCGCGAAAAAAACTGACGGCGGCCGGTGCTTACGCCGAAGTAGAAGCAGCTGCTGTCTGCTGGAACAACGGTGTCGACAAATAACGCTCGCCCGTGCTGGCAATGACAGTCACGATCAGCTTGCCTTCGTTCTCCGGTAGTTTCGCAAGTTCGATCGCGGCATGAACGTTGGCACCGCTGCTGATACCAGCAAGAATCCCTTCGACGCGAGGAAGTCTTCTTCCCATCTCAAACGCCTCATCATTAGTGACGAGGACCACACCATCGATTACATTTAAGTCGAGAACGCCAGGAATAAATCCGGCTCCCAGCCCTTGAATCTTGTGTGGTCCCGGCTGAAGGGGTTGTCCAGCTCGTGTCTGCGTGATCACAGGACTATCTTTCGGTTCAACAGCGATAATTTGCACCGAAGGCTTGCGTTGTTTTAAAACTTGCCCGACACCAGTGATGGTGCCACCGGTTCCAACACCGGCGACGAAGATATCTATCTTGCCATCAGAGTCCTTCCAGATCTCTTCTGCGGTAGTTTCGCGGTGCACTTTTGGATTAGCTTTGTTGTTGAACTGCTGCAACATAAACGCATTGTCGTTTTCGGAAAGCAATTGCTCTGCCCTTGCCAGCGCACCTTTCATACCGTCGGCACCCGGCGTCAATACTAGTTCTGCGCCCAATGCGGACAACATGCTTCGTCGTTCAATCGACATTGTTTCCGGCATGGTGAGAATCAAACGATAGCCCTTGGCCGATGCGACAAACGCCAATGCGATTCCAGTATTACCGGAAGTCGGCTCTACCAAAACGGTCTTGCCAGGCGTGATTAGACCATCACGTTCAGCTTGCTCAACCATTGAAACACCGATTCGATCTTTGACGGAACCGAGCGGATTCATTGATTCCATTTTCACAGCGACAGTGGCTTTCAAGCCCTCGGTCAGCTTATTCAATCTGACCAGCGGGGTAGTTCCGATTACTTTTGTGATGTCGACTCGCATGACGTTTCTCTCTGCTTGTTTCAGCTATATGTGCGAAAAGGTCCTCAAGAACAGGACCTTAACGGATTGATTATGATTGAGATTACTGAGTAGGTGAGGACTCGGTGCTCGCAGTTTTTGGTTTGCGATCGGCGCCTTTGTCATCAAGAATGTCAGCCAGAGGATTGTTTGCGGATAATTCCGCCAACTGTCTTTCACCAATCTCTTTGATGATTTTGCCCTTCTTAAATTCTTTGTCCTTGGCTCCGCCTGGACCGGCTTTCATCATGCGTTCGCCTTTGGCGACTAAGCCTTTAGCGTGAGCGATGCTGCCTTTGTATTTTTTCTGCATGCGCTTTTCATCAGTCGTGAAATCGCCTTGCGGAACGGATGGGTCAGCATAAGGATTGACTGGTTGTTGCCGAGCCGGTGCTGTAGCACCTTTGCCCGCGCCCTCGGGAACTGACGTACCAAAGAAATCGTTGGAGCCTGCCAGAGCGGGCTGAGCCACGCCGGCGATCAGCGCGGCGACGATCAGGTTGGCTGTTAGCGAGAGTTTTCGGTCCATTTGCATAAAGTCTCCTCAGTTGGCCGGTCCATAGTCTACGAGATTAATGACCTTGTCAGCAGCACTTAAGTGCCGAAGATTTCTAAGAAAAAGGACATCTTGGCAGCGATACCATGAGCTTCTGGGTCTAGTGGTCATTGACAATCCCTTGACAAGCAAATCACCGGATTGATTTCTACTCATCCTTGTTACGCACCGGGCGTAATATTCTTTCGACGTTTCGAACAAACAAAATACGAGACAAAACAGATGAGCAATTTCTCACTCACAATATACTATTAAGCAGCGCACAAGCTTCGCTTTTGGAGAATTGTCCGATAATCGACAACGCTTCCGATACTGCGGCATACAAGGTCCGGGTTATATCCAACCTCGTGATTCATTTGAGATGATTGTTCGGTTCAGTTTCAATTAGAAAGGTAATGACTAAATCTCCAAATCAACTACTTGTTACCAGCTCAGTCGCCCTGCCGGCACTGGTAGAGTATCTCGCGCTTTGCGTGGGCGGATGGGTCGACGAAAACTTGATCCGCGCGGACGCCAACGATTATTTTTTCAAGCCTGGTTCTGAGCAAGCAACTGAAGCAACAGTGAAGAAGCACTCGTCATCAAGCGCAGCAGAATCACAGCTAGAGGCACTCAAATTTATTTTAGGAGTGCATCAGCTTGGTGGCACCGTCGCAACTACAAGTGGATGGACCAAGAAATTCCCTCCGACTGATTTGATGCAATGGTTAGAAACCAGCCCGCAGACACAATTGCATAGTGATGCTCCGATTATCCCTGAGACTTTGCTGACTCTAAACGCACTGGAGAAAATATATAAAATGCTGGCCGGGCAATCGGCATCGATAAAAGAGTTGTTAGGGGAACCTGACTTTAACAGCCTGTTTCCACACATTGAATTTATCGCTGGGCAGTATGAACACATGAGGCATCAAAGTGGAAACGAAGTCAAAATTCTCTGGCATAAACGTGACTTCGTTCAAATGCACAAGATCGATGCACCAAATCCGGTGGCAAGCATATTGGCAGCCTGGTTGTCGAAGAGTGGTTACGGAGTGATTGCGCAAAAGACCGAGAACTGCGGCATCTACAACGAGAAAGGCTATCGCGGAACTAGCACGAGCCGATGGCAGATTTCTAAAATGTTAGGAGAAGTTCCCGCAGCTCATCAATCAGCTGCATTCGGCTGGGCCTCGAATGCAATCTGGACAATCGATGAATACCACAGCACTAGAGGTGGTGCGCCGTTGCCGGACGTGTTCACTTACAGCTACGACGACATCATGTTGACGGCGGATCGCGAGCTCGTTTTCACAAGGAGCAATCGCGCATGACGTCCCCGAGTGAGATAAATAAGGAGAAGGTATATTATCAATTTCACTGTCCAGAGATGAACGAGCAATTTATTCTGAGAACTGAACGATTCTGTGTTCAACTGCGCTGCAACGGAGGGTTGGTGTGCGATCGATAGACGAACTATTAACCATCGACCCCAGCTGGCACAACAAACTCCGTGAACTGGCTCAGTATCCCGACTGGTACGTGCCGGTCATGGCTGATTCGCGAGCAGTTTTGTGGACCATCGATGGTGTTTGTCACTGGACTGCTCAGTCAGATAGAAGCTTGCCGGCAGAAGGTGAGTATCAGTGGTTGGAGATGCGTGGGCGTCACTTGCTTTCTGTGTTGCCGGAAGAGATGCAACGCTTACTGTTCGATTGGGGTAAACCAAACAGCGTGCTGATCGAAGGCGAGCGCCTGGAGCTTCTTCGCAACATCGCGGCGTCGCTCGATTGCGAGGACGCAATAAACACTCCAGGGCTGGAAGGCGGAGTCGACGCGGCACTCGCTCATTCATGGCTGGTGCTGTGCGAACATGACTTACCGTCTGTCATACAACATAAAGGATTAGATACGATCTGCGCTTTTACCGCAGTAGATGCGCTGGCGAGATTCATCGAATTGGAACCGGACAATCGCCATCTCATGGTTCGTTCGATCAATGGTGCCCAGCTTTTCGCTGAGTTGGACGCTCGCTCCGATTGGGATTGTCTCTGGGTAAATCCGCATAGAGAGCTAGAGTGTGCGCCACTTGCGCCCGAATCGGTGTACGAGTTGACTCAGCATCGCGAGCCCCGTGCGGAAGGCAAAATTCTGAAGGCGAGAACGGTTGCAGAGATTCATCACTTTTTGGATGAGCGCGGGATGCTTCAAGATGAGCGCCAACACTCGATGGTGTATGTCGGCGACGAACTGGTGGCACAATATTCCGGAACTAAAGCTTTTGGTGAATCTATTAGTTTCGATTTCTATCCAGTTTCGGAAAGCGGATCCATTCTCGATTGGGGTTCCGGCGCTACCGAAATTCTGTGCACTGGAAAGCTGGCAGATGTTTTGAGACGGCGTCTGGCTCTCATCGAAGAACTGCCGCTCCCGCTGTCCGAATCTGATTCGCAGTACGTTCGAGTCGCGGTACTTTGGGCTCGCGAGCTGGAGAAGACACTAAACGATGATCAGTCAGAACTATCTCGCCGGACACAACGCACCGCTGATGGTGCCAGATTTATAAGAGAGTTTCCCTGGATTAAAAAAAGAGACTTCATGAAAGAAGCAATTAAATTTTGCGATGGAGTTCTTTCGGCGTGAGTCGGAACATCATCGAACAGCGCAGATCAAATAACGGGATGAAACATGAATATCTGGGACGAAATTTTTTACGGCGCGCTCGACAACGACATCAACTACTCATCGCCTGACCGATCACCGCAACCGACCTCGACGCAGCCCGCTTACTCAGAAGCTGCTCGAAACTTGTTTATGGCGGCAGCCAAAGATGAGTCGCTACCAAACTTGCTGCGAAACATCTTGCAGAGCGACTGGTACGTGCCGGGAGATTCTGCTGAGTCGCTTCAGACAATAGTCGTGAAGCCTGGTGAATATCGACTGGTGCTGGAACCATCTCGCATTAAGAAGAACAAAAAATCCAAGGCTAATTTGACTGCCGCAAAAGATGCACAAAACGGTATAGGCGGAAAATTGTTGCCCTTATATGCGGTGGCACCCGAAACGCCACCATTCGTTCTGGTAAATGGACGAACTCTCTTCGGCAGAGGTTCGGCCGGCGCTGATGGTCTGTTGGTTCATGTGAACGACGAAACTCCTTTTGAAATCGGCCGTCACCATTTTGACTTGATGGCTTCTCTAGCCGAGCAATGCGATCTAGAAGAAGTGATTGTTTCGCCCGGTCCCGATCAAGTTGCGAAACTCATGGCTGCTACGTGGTGGGTCGAGGGAAACGCTGAAGAAGAAGAAAACCAAGTAACAGCGAAAACAGTAATCAACGACTGTCGTGTTGCATGGGCACATACGGGTCCCGATCGTTCCGGGCTTGCCGGCTTCCGTCGCCAGATCACGGGCGAAAACTTGTTCCGCGGAGTGATTAACAACCCAGCCGCGGACGGAATCGTGGTCAACGAGAAGCTTGGCATTGGCGACACGGCAATGTTCAATCCGGTCTTTTCGCTTGAGTGCATTCAGGAAATGCTCAAGGGAAACGATCTACGGATCGGTGTCAAACCGCTTCCAGCACGGACCTTGACAGAAATAGAACAATGGTTGCGGTGTCGCAGCTTCCCTTATCAGAATCGACGATACATTGATGCGTCATATGACGGGGAGGCTCTGGTGCGAGTAATGGTGCCGGAAGGCCACGACTGGAATATGAACGAGAGTTTGGGCAATCAGTGCCGTCGAAAGCCGACCTGGAGCCCTGTTTTTAGTTTGCCGCCAGTTGAAACCAGGACACAATCAGGCTTCGGAGATGGCATATCGGCAATACTTTGCCCGGGATTATTAGCTCGAGATTTAAACGCATCAGCGTATCCTGACGGTGCTGATCCGAAGAAATATTGGAAGTGGGGCCGCAACCTGCTTTTCGGAAGGCTGTTGGACAAAAAAGATATTTCCATGTCAAAAGAACGCCTGGCTCTTGCCCGAGAACTGGAAAAAATGCTGCCCGAAGGAGCTGATTGCATCCCGCGAGGAATGATGCGCACCGTCGAAGGTGCCGCGTTTCTAAGAAAGCATCCACATGGTGGCACGCGAATCTGGATTGAAGGAACAGTGAAACAGGCTGAGCGGTATACAAAAACCTGGGTGCCGGCGTAACTATTAAGGTCGAGGGACTCAAGCGGATTTGTTCGCGCGGCGCAGGTGGGTTGCGGTTGCGGCTGGGGTTGCAGCTGCGAGTTCACGTTGCTAGTGTTGCTTGCACGTTCGCGTTTTTAGTTTTGCTTGCAAGTTCGCGTTTTTAGTTTTGCTTGCAAGTTCGCGTTGCGCCTCAGTTTATCTTGCCACTGTCGCCAGAGGCGATCGCTTCGAAGCAAACCCAACAGATTTTTCAAAAGCATGAGCAACGGTCAACAGACGGGCGTCGGATAACTGCGGACCAACAAGCTGCATACCGATGGGCAGCCCTTCGCGGCCAAAGCCACAAGGCACCGAGATGCCAGGCAATCCGGCCAAATTTATTGGAATCGTTGCGATATCGCTCAAGTACATCGTCAAAGGATCGTCCGTTTTTTCACCTAAACCAAACGCTACCGTGGGTGATGTCGGCGAAATCAGCACATCATATTTTTCGAACGCCTTATCAAACGCTTCTTTGATAAGCCGACGAACTTGTTGCGCTTTCTTGTAATAGGCATCGTAATAGCCGGTGCTCAAAGCGTAGGTCCCAAGCATGATCCGGCGTTTTACTTCAGCACCGAAACCAGCTGATCTGGTGGACATATACATTGACATCAAATCTTGCGAATCTTTGTCACGCGCACCATATCTGACACCATCGTAGCGAGAAAGATTGGCGCTGGCTTCCGCGGTGGCGATAATGTAATAAACCGGAAGCGCAATATCAAGGTGATCGACTTTCACTTCGTCGACTTCGGCACCAAGTTCTTTAAATACCTTGATACCGTTTTCGGTGGCAGCCCTGACTTCTGATTCCAAACCTTCGCCGAGCAAATCGTTTAAAACGCCGATTTTGATTCCTTTAAGAGAACCATCATGACCGGTAAGCGACTTGGCGAAATTCATATCCAGTGCAGGATACTTCTTCGTGTTGAACTTTCCAAACGGATCGTCGATTGATGTAGAGTCCTTCGGATCTTTGCCGACGATTACCGCAAGGGCGAGTGCACAATCTTCAACGGAGTTTCCAAAAGGTCCGATTTGATCGAGACTGGAAGCGTATGCCACCAGACCAAAACGTGATACTAAACCATAAGTTGGTTTCATTCCGACGATGCCGCAGAATGACGCGGGCAATCTAATCGATCCACCGGTATCCGATCCAAAACCAATCGATGAATAGCCGGAAGCCACAGCTACAGCCGGTCCGCCCGAACTGCCACCAGGTACCTTTTTCAAATTCCATGGGTTACGCGTGATCGAAAACGCAGAGTTTTCGTTCGACGACCCCATGGCAAACTCATCAAGGTTACCCTTGCCTATACAGACTGCGCCTGCTTCGAAGAGTCGATTTGCCGAGGTCGCCTGATAAGGCGGTTTAAAATTTTCCAGAATTTTGCTTCCGCAAGTAGTCGGATAATCAGGTACGCAAATATTGTCCTTGAGACAAATCGGCACCCCGCCTAAGGCCGGCAACTCGCCACCACTTGCGAAATTCTTATCGACAGCATCCGCTTGTTTCAGCGCCAACTCTTCGGTCAGACAAATAAACGCATTGGTTTCTTTGTCATTCCGCTTGGCGTGCTCAATATGCAAGGTCGCGACTTCGCGTGCGGAAATCTGTTTCGAGCTGATTAGCTGCTTAATTTCCGAAATAGTTTTGCCGATCACATCAGTCATTATTCAATTCTTTTATCTGAGGTCAGTTTTGTACGCAGTTCTATTCGTATTTTTTGAACAACAAACTGCCGTTATGCCCGCCAAAGCCGAAGCTGTTGGACATGGCATATCTCAGATTTTGACCGGTAAGCGTCTTATTCGGAACGTAGTTTAAATCGCATTCCGGACCCGGATTATCTAAATTGATTGTGGCGGGAACGGTCGAATGTTTGATTGCCAGCACAGTTGCTGCAGCTTCAATTGCCCCAGCCGCACCAAGTAGGTGACCGGTCATCGACTTGGTCGAGCTGATCATCAGCTTATGCGATGTGGCGTGTTCGCCGAATATAGTTTTAATGGCCCGCGTTTCGGCAACATCACCCAGTGGTGTGGACGTGCCGTGAGCATTAATGTAATCAACTTCTTCGGGCTTGACGCCGCCTTGTTTGAGCGCTAGTTTCATGGCGCGACTGGCACCATTCCCATCACCGCAAGGTGCGACGATGTCGTAAGCGTCGCCTGTCATGCCGTATCCGACAATCTCAGCGTAAATATTAGCGCCGCGTGCTTTAGCGTGTTCGAGTTCTTCAAGTATGAGAACCGCGCCACCTTCGCCCATGACAAAGCCATCGCGATCCTTATCGAATGGACGGCTTGCCTTTTCAGGTTCGTGATTGCGAGTTGACAGCGTTCTTGCCGAAGCGAAGCCTGCCATCACCAGTGATACTATCGGCGCTTCCGAACCGCCGGCAAACATGACATCAGCATAATCGCGTTCAATAAAGCTTGCCGCGTCGCCGATCGAATGCGTCGACGTCGCGCATGCAGTGACTTGACAGAGGTTTGGTCCTTTGGCATTGTGCAGCATGGACACCCAACCGGCCGCCATGTTCACAATAATCATCGGCACCGTAAATGGTGAGATGCCCTTCGGACCTTTCTCAGACAGAAGTTTGAATTGCGATTCAATCGTGGTGAATCCACCAGCGGCGCTGCCAATTACGACACCGACCCGCTCGGGATCGTCCTTGGTCAGATCGATTGCAGCATCCTCAACAGCCAGCTTCGCTGCAGCAACCGCAAAATGTATAAAACGATCCGCTCGTTTTATCACCTTGAAGTCCATATACTGCGTAGCATCGAACTCGGTTATTTCACCTGCAATACGACAGGCCGATCGAAGTTTTTCATCGACCCGCGTGACCGGTCCAATACCGGAGCGACCGTTAACAATCCCATCCCAGAATTGGTCTTTGCCAATTCCTAGTGACGTGACTGGTCCGATTCCTGTAATAACAACGCGACGTTTAGTCATTTAATCCTGATTCCAAAGCATAGAATCCGGAACTTAGAGGCGTTAAAACGCCCCTGCAGTGCCGCAATTCATTTGCCAAATTCGACTAGATCCGTTCCGGCGGCTTTTGCCGCCTTCACTAATCCGCTTTTCGACGAATTTAAAGGTGACCCGAGATGTATTTGACTGCTTCGCCGACAGTTGTGATTTTCTCAGCTTCTTCATCCGGAATTTCCATTCCGAATTCTTCTTCGAGTGCCATCACAAGTTCAACTTGATCGAGCGAATCAGCGCCTAGATCTTTTGTGAAACTCGCTTCCATATTTACTTCGTCAATGTTGACGTTCAATTGGGCAACGGCCACCTTCTTGACCCGTTCGAAGGCTTCCTTCTCATCCATTACAATAACCCCCAAAGTTCGAACCGACAGGCACGCTAAATTATTGGCTACTAAGCCGTGCCAAGGGCAACTAGAATATCACGTCGACTATCAACAATCATTCTTGCGCACCTCTCAATTCTTACGCTACTTTACGTATAAAGACCGCCATTGACTTCCAACGTTTGACCGGTAACGTAGGAGCCTGGACCGGCGAAGAACAACACGGCAGCTGCAATGTCATCCGGACTGCCCATACGACCGAGCGGAACTTTACTGAGAATTGCGTTAATAATTTCCTCTTTTAATTTTTTGGTCATGTCGGTGTCGATAAATCCAGGTGCAACTGCATTACAGGTGATATTGCGCGAGGCGTATTCGAGTGCGACTGTTTTGGTTAGACCAATCAAACCGCTCTTTGCGGCGGCGTAGTTGACCTGGCCAAAGTTGCCATGAACACCGGTAGTCGACGCAATGTTGATAATGCGTCCACTTCTTTGTTTACTCATGACCTTGAGAACTGCTTTAGACACTTTGAAAGCAGATGTCAGATTGGTGTCGATTACCATCTGCCATTCGTCTTCAGACATCCGCATGATCAAATTGTCTCTGGTGATACCAGCGTTATTGACGAGAACGTCAACCCGCCCCCATTCCTTCATCACACCCTCGATCAGAGTGTCGATGCTTTCGGTTTTTGTCACATCGCAAACCAATCCGAGCGTTTCGCCGCCCGCATCCTTCAATTCTTTCGCGGTGGCTTTGCATGTTTCTTCATTAATGTCAGAAATGACGACTCTGGCGCCTTCTTTCAAAAATGCCTCAGCAATCGAGCGACCTATTCCTCTTCCGGAACCGGTAATTAGTGCAACCTGATCTTTCAATTTCTTCTGGTCCTCTTGGCGAACGGGCATTGTATCGGTGGTCATTTTTTCACACTATCCTTATTAGATCCGTTCCGTGGCAAGTCCATACGTCGGACGCAGAAATGATAAACCAGGTGTCACTCAATAGTTGCCACAGGACCGTAAATCTATCGATCCTGTAACGCGGATTGCGGCATAGAACTTCGTTTTGTCAGGACAAAACCACAGGCACTTTGGTGAGCGCGGACGGCCGGGCCGACCTGTTTGAACGCGCCAGCCCGTTATCCTGAGCCAGCGACATTCGATAAACTACGCTCACTCCCGCGGTTGCTCGAAACGTAGCCCGTCGCGCACCGCGATCGCCCAGTAACAACAGATCTCGCTGTCTTTTTCGAAGCAGTTTGGTGTGTCCCTTATAAGGGATGAATCGACGGTTTTTGTCCCTAAGGAAGAGTCCTGTTCAAGGGACCAATAGGCGTTTTTTGTCCCATATTTGCGACAACAAATCGACTGTCCCATATGTGGGACAGTTTCAGCATGTCGATGTTTTGTCCCACATATGGGCCATTCCCATATATGGGACAAAATGAGCATGACGTGTTGCCTCAAATAAGAATCGTACCCGCCTGATTTGTCCCATATATGGGAACTGACCATTCGAGCATCAACGACTTGAAGCTCGACCGATGTCAATACGCGGATGCCGAGCAATACATCAGCATCACAAAAAGCGTGCCAAACGGAATCTACTCTGGCTGAAACGAATGAACTCATTACAGCGAAGTCGGGTCTAGAGCTGGATTACAGCGAGGTCCGGCCTAGAGCTCGATTATAAGTGAGGTCGGGCCTACTGCCACAAGTTGATCAGACCTTCGATCACTTGCTCGATGCGCTCGCGTTCTTTGATTTGCTCCATCCAGCGTGCCGGAATCTTGCCTACGCCGTGATAGGCACCGGCTAAGGCGCCCACGATGCACGCGGCTGTATCGGTATCACCGCCTACGCGGGCGGCCGCACAGATGGCTTCTTCCAGGTCGTGCCTGTAGATCAAGAAAATACCGACAGAAGTCGGAACGCATTCCATGACGCTCGATTGCACATTGACCAGCGAATACGGCAGGTCTTGAGCGGGCTTCGAATAATCCAGGTCAGGAGCGATGTCGTCCCAGAAATCAGCGAATCTTTCGTCGATGGTTTTAGCGAGCGCGAATTCCTTATGTACGAAGTTTCGAACCTGACTTTCGGTTTCGATTCTTTCGCCAATGATGAAATTGTGGACCAGATCGGCAATAACCGTCGAAGCAGCAGCAACCGATGTGTTGCTATGCGACATGCCCGCTTGCGTCATGGCAAGCTGCTTTCTGGTTTCCTGGTCGATAGGCAGACAGCCGATCGGAAACGCCCGTGCGGCTCCGCTGACATGTGTGCTCTCGGGCTCGTCGTCGACAAGCGGGCTGTCATCTGCCATGCGCCGAAGCGCTGCCAGACAAAGCGGTCCAGGACCGCCTTCAAGGAAATTGTCGCACTCGAGAAGCTCCGTGTAGCGCCCTTTCAGCTCGCCAGGTTGAAGCTTTCCGCCCGACGCAATCAGCGTCTCCGCCAGAGCCAGTCCCAGTTCAGCATCGGCATGAATATCGCCAGCCTTATGGTCAGGCATGTGGCTCTTCGACAAACCCGGCACAAAATCACGCAGCACCGAAATTCCCGCGGTCGCGAGAATCTCTTTATGGTTCAGCCCCACGCAACTTCCGCCAAGCGAACTGCCACAACAAGCACCCCAGATGGCGCCACGAAGCCGATCTTTCATCTCTTCGCTAAGCTTCTTATCCGTCAACTCTTTCACCTCCGAACGCATCCTTGTCAGCAAGCACTAACGGGATGTGAGAAATCTCAGCCTTAAATTATGCCAGGTTATGGAATCTAAGAGGATGCATTTAAGGCTCTTGAAGACAGCTCAATCTCACCTTGTCACGCCGTTTATTTTCTTTCAGGGAATAGTAGAGCAAGCACACAACAGAAACCGCGAAGGGGTGAATGATGAAATTTTTTCAAATAGTGCTAGCCGCAACACTGGCCTTCAGTTTCTCGGCATCGCAACCAATCTTCGCGGATACACCAACAGATCAAACTCCCGGCGCCCAGTCACTCGCCGGTGGTGACATGGTCATGTTCAATGAGAACAGCAAAAAATATCACGCATTGAGTTGTGGACATTTAACAAGATGCACTCACTGCGTAAAAATGAAACGCTCTGAAGCCCTGGCGCAGGGCGGCATTCCATGCAAGACGTGTGGTGGCGGCGATTAAAATTTGCGGCAACTATCTGGAACGACAAAGTTCCCTACGCCGAACGCCACCATATTCGGTGCGCACCACTTCAAAGCTCGGTGTCTTTCTTACGGGTAGCTGGTTCGGATTTCATTTGCTCTGTCCGATAGGGCTTAATTAAAACTGGCGAAAACTGACGCCTCCACCTAAATACACCGATCAAGGCACTATTCAAAAGTGGCGCCCTGAGACGAACACCTTATTAAATGACTGTGCCAACGGCGCATTCATTATGATTTCACCTAGAATCGTATTATGAACAAAACGATAAATCTTCTGGGCGCGGTCATGTGTTTCTTCGTAAGCGCAGTGAGCTTGGTCATCGCGGTCTTCACATTCATTTTTGCGATCTCTTATTTGCTGGGCTCTGTATGTACGCAACGGTGGTTGGGTCTGATTGGAACATTCTTGTTCGGATTGCTTTGTCTTTCAGCAGTCTTTGTTCTTATTCATTCATTTAAATTCTTCCGACAATCCTTACTCAAAGCCATTCCACAACTAGGACAGCTATGTGTGGAACCATCGGCTAAGGAGATTGAATTGTTGGATCACTTGCTGAATAACCTGTTTTCCAGCACACCAAAGGTTGGTGGCGTGCTGGTACTCACTTTGTTTGCGGTCGGAATGGCCTGGCAACACCTTTTTCATTGAAGCCCGCCTGCCTCGTGGAGCGAACACCTTATGTGGTCACATGTGAGCAGGGTGTGATATTTCACGGATTCGATACCAAGCCTGAGGCGTGCGCCATTTGTTCGCAAACTGCGCCAGATTCTCCGTTTTCGAGCTTAACACGGCAAATCGCCCTTACTGATTGTGGCCATATCACAAATTAAATCTGCGGATTTCGATGATTAATACGTAATTGCCCCCATCGACAGCGGGGCGTTTGTCAATTAACTTAATAACGTGAAGGGAAAGCGGCCCCAACGCAGACGGACCACAGGTCCGCCGGCAGTCGCTTGCACGTTCTTATTTATGAAAACCCGGAGGTTACGGATTTATGGCTGGCGAGAATGGAGATGTTCCGGGCGCGAAGAGTAAGGCGGCAGACGTGGTCAACGGCGGCGAGAAGCCGGCTGAAGGCAACGCCCTGAATCAAGAAGCGGCGCAGCTCATGGTGACGCGCCAGCCCGGCAACGAAATAGACGGAATTTTATCAGCCCACGGACTGACACAGTCCCTGGCGACGCCAGAACCATACAAAGCCACCATCCTTGATGACATCGTAGAAAACAATCCCCTTGCCAGGCTTGGCTTGGTGACGATGGAAGGGGCTGGCTATGCGGTTCCTGGCGTAATGAACGCGGCTGTACACGACATCACCAATCCGGTTGAAGCGTTAGAAAAGGCCGGACACGCTCTCGGTCTCGGCGTATTGATGAGAGTCGGACTTCCCAAAGCAGGCGCTGCCAGAGCAGCGGCAGCAACAGCATTTACATATTTCATGGCGCGTGACGCAGTTGTTCCTGTAAGTCAAGCCTACAGCGACGTATGGAGCGGCGGCAATCATGCCGACGTCAACCTGGCCGCTCAAAAGATGGGAGATGGTCTCGGAATGTTCGGCTGGGATGCCTACTGGGGCATGAAGATCGCCGGAGCTGGTGAGCGTCTTGGCGAAAAAGGCATGAAAGGGATCATGGGCGAGAAAAAGTTCAATTCCTTCGAAAGCACTAAAGGCGATTTCCTCGGCAGCGATAAATACTTTGTCGGTCGCCACTTGAACAACCTCGGAAACAAAGTCGACAAGACGTCTCAAGCATTCGCGGATCGATTGATCGGCGGAAAGAAACCAGCAGAACCAACCTTAACCTTCGAAGAGAAGATGGTCAAAGCGCGAGAATCAAATGCGGAGCATGAGATCGTAAAGTCACTCGCCACCATGCACAAGCATGGCGTGAAAACGACTGATGGACATGATGTCGGCTACACCGAATCGTTGAATATTTTCCTCGCCGGAATGGATCCGCGTAAGTTGTCCTCGACACAACTCGCAGAATTCAACAAATTAATGGGCGAACCTAAAGATGTTCCACCAATCGTTCTGCCTAAAGTCACTGAAATGGTTGCTCCGAAAGCGGCTCCTGAGGCTACGATTGCTACAGGTGACGTCATTAAAGGCAGCACCCCTGAATTAGCCGCGAAAATTAAAGAAGAACTCGATCCTAAAAACATTACCGAACTCGCCAAAATGGCCAAAAACGAAATGGAGAGATTGACCGACGAACAGCAACAAGTTATCGACCTCGGTGAAAACGCAACCGGAGCGGTTCACGCCGCGATCAATCCGAAGCACGCGGCTCTCGATCCAGGCTACAAAGAATGGCTGAACCAGATGATCGCACTCAACAACGAAGTTGGCGGCGATCAAGCAAAATTGCAACAAGTGGCACCACTGTTCTTCAGAGGCAGAGATGCGGCTATCGGGCAAATGTCTGCGGACCTTGGTCCAACCGGAGCTAACGTTCACAGCTTGAACTTATTCAGCTTGGAGATGTACACCGGTCTGAAACAGCGCATGACTGCCGCCGGCATCAAAGCCGACGATGTTCTCGCCGCAAAAAATCCTCCGTTAAACTTAGTGGCACGCGATGGTGGCGCCGGCCCACACACGATTCCTGAAATTCAAGGTGTCTGGGACGTCGATTTGATTCATTGGCCGCGCAACATGCAAAACCTTCGCATGTTGAGAGCATCCATAAATGGCCACGAAAACAAACACGATCAGTGGGGTGGCATTCTGCGATTTGCAGAAGACATCAGAGAAACCGTAATCGGCAAGACAGTTTCAAAAGCGCTTGGTGACAAGGCTAACGAAATCGTCGATGTCCCCGGTCATGGACAAATGTCGAAACAAACATTGATCGTAGAAATTCTAAAAGCGCAAGCTAATGAAAATACGGCAGACATCGGCGGAGCAGCTCACACTGGGCCTAACGGCGGTATCGGTCTAGGAATTTTGCTTCAAGCATTGCGTCAAGACGGCAAGCTCGAAACTAGAAACGTCTTCGGAAAAGAGATGGAAGTTAAAGGCGAGAATCCGATGGGCATTGAGGTCCACGCAATGGACACATTCCGCCCGAAACTGGTGGCAGAAGTGCTGCGTCAACGTGCCGCGCACGCAGATCCTAAAAATCCGGATCCAATGCTTTTGGAATATGCAAAACAACTCGATGCCTATGCGGAAGCTGCTTCAAATGGCGGAAAGGATTACGTCTGGGCGAGCATCGATCATCCAGGACAGAAGATCTCTATTCCAAGGGCGGAGATGGATGCGGTCATTCCTCACCTCGTCAATGCTCAGTTTAACACGCCGCTACCGGCGCTCGGCGGCAAGACCTATGGGGAAATGCTTCCGAACCTGCCTAAAGAAATGAAGAAAATGGATGCGATTGCCGACATGATGGTTGATGCAATCACCAACAACAAACCGCTTTCTTCGATTCCATTCAACACCACCGATTATTCAATGATCCAATTGCAAGGTGCAGCGTTGCCTGCGGCTTTGAGACTTGCATCCAAGGGAATGGCCGGTCCGGAAATCAACGCACAGGTCAACAGAGTTTCAGACCATCTGGAAGCACTATACCGCAAAGGTGATCCGCACGTTGAACCTTTGACTCCGCGAATCACTGCTGGCAGACTCATTCTCAATCCGTCACTGGCAGTGCGCCAGACCGGCAAAGGTGTGGGTCATGCAGTTGAAGCCGCACGCACGTGGGAGAATCGCGATCGTTTCCTCGTCGGTTACGGCGGCATGGCCATCGGTCGTGACGTTGTCGGAACATTCGAGCCAGGCTCGGCATCACAAGCATTAGTTCAAAAAGGGAACATCGAACAAAAAGCAGCTGAGCAACCTCAAGACACCACCGATGGTGCCGTACCTCCACCACAACGCGATACACACGGCGGCGTCAAAACACTTGAAACCGATAGAATAATCATTCCTCCAGGCGACGTTGGACCGTCAGGTCAGCCGCGCTCAGTGCCAAAACCGTTTGATCCCTTCATGGGCAGACCGAAAGAAACGCAAGTCGACGGCAAAGAACTCCGCCGCCTGCAACGCGAAGGTCAGGACTGGATCGATCAACAATCGAGACCAGCAACTCCGCCAACCAGAAAATAGGTTGATAATGCGTGTTAAAAACGCACGAGTTGAACCGTATGGCTCACCTTCGTGATCGAAAATACGGTTCAAACCGTTGTGCGAGTTTATTGCTTTACTTTCTGCTGAACGTTCAAGCGCTTGAGCAGCTCTTGTTCTTCACCTTCAGGAAAAGCAAACGACTCTGCGTCGGTTGGAAATTCGCCGGTGAGAACATCTGATGCGTACTTCCGTATCGAATCGGTACAGATTTCGTCGAGGTTTGCATAACGTCGAACGAAACGCGGTTTGAAGTCGACGTACTTACCTAACAAATCATCGGTAACTAGAATCTGTCCATCACAACCAACCCCAGCGCCGATACCGACAGTTGGTATCGAAAGTTTCTTGCTGATGATTTTGGCGACTGTGGTTGGCACCATCTCTAATACCACGCTAAACGCTCCTGCTTTTTCCAGTGCCAGTGCGTCAGTCAGTAAGTGCATGGCGTCATCGGCGGTGCGCGCTTGCACGCGAGCGCCGCCTAAACCATGAATCGACTGCGGTGTAAAACCAAGATGTCCCATGACGGGGATGCCCATGCCGACTAGTCTTTCGACGATTTGCAAATTGTGTTCCGTGGCGCCTTCGAGTTTAACCGCTTGCGCTTGAGCTTCTTTGACGAAGCGACCAGCGTTTGTTATCGCTTGGGTTTGATCAACCTGATAGCTCATGAATGGCAGGTCTGCAACGACCAACGCAAACTCCGCACCTCGCGTCACCGCCTTCGTGTGGTGCAGCATCTCTTCTACAGTGACAGCATGAGTGGTTTTGTGACCTAGTGCCACCATTGCCAAACTGTCTCCGACCAAGATCAAATCGACTCCGGCGCGATCAAGAATCTTCGCGGTCGAGTAGTCATAAGCCGTGAGGCAGACGATTTTACGTCCTTCCTCTTTGTATTTTTTCAGAGTGAAAGTTGAAACGGCTTTGCCCATTACAGAGATCTCCGCGAACCCGGTTCGACCTGACGCGCGTCAGTTCGACCACCAGGATGTCATGGACCTTGATGACCAAAGCAAATGATAGCAAAACGGACGCCATTAAGACACATTGATTACAGGCGCAGTTGATTGCGCATCCCAAGCCTCCCGGCGCACGACGTGCGCGAATGCATCCCAGTGCACGACCCGGGCGAATGGACCCCGCATGACGCGCGCGAGTGGATTGCTGCCAACTCAGGACGTTCAGAACTGACCGAAAACGCGCTTAGCGATCAGCGCGCTCGCGCATCTGCTGGCGCACGTCTTCAAGTTGAAGCTGATTGATGTGTTTCGGATCGTAAGGATATTTACCATCACAATCGTGAAAGCGCTTGTACATCCGCCCGGCTTCAATCGGCAAACGCATTTTCTCGAGCACATAGCCCATGTTGTAATAGAGCCCACAGAATGCCGGCTCAAGCGCCATGGCTTTGTTGTAACTTTCTGACGCGCGCGGAATGTCGCCCTCGACTTCCAGGATGCTGCCCAGGTTTTGATACGCTTCCCAACAGTTCGGGTTCAGTTCCAAAGCGCGATTAAAAGTCGCTTTAGCCGCCTGGAGATTGCCTTCGTCGACCTCTTCGATACCTCGAATTATCAGAGAGTCGACTTCATCCTTGTCAAAAGTGGGCTCGTTTTTCTTGCGCTTTACCTTGCTCTGCGCCCTTTTCTGCAAGTCCTTCATGCGCGCAACAATATCGCCGTTTTGTTTGGTCACTGCGGCAACTTCGCCCCAATCGCGGTAAGCCGCATCCCAGTAACCTTTCAGCTCTTTGCATTTAGCCGAATAAGTCTTACATTCCTTGCGATTGATCGCCGGAAAATTTTTCGACTCAGTGTAAGTCGGGCTCACCTTGAGGCACGCGCCGATCTCGTCCAGGCATCGATCGATGTCGCCGCGACAATAACGCAGCTTACCAAGCTCAAAATGCCCGGCTGCGTGGTTTGGATCGTTCATCAAGGTCAGACGAAACTCTTTTTCGCCCTCATCGAGATTACCTTCCGCGCACCAGATAAGCCCCAGGTAGTAGTGAACTTGAGGACTGCGCGGGATCAGTTTCGCCGCGTTTCGCAGCTTCTCAATAGACTCGCTAATGTCCTTAAGCTGACCCTTTTCATACTTTTCATAAATACTTAAACCAAGATCTCTTTGCGCCTCATAATATTGCGGACGCAAACGAATTGCCGTGCGAAATTCTTCAATTGCACCATCCAGATCACCTTGATCTTTGAGTATCGAACCCCGCCCGTAGTGCGCGTTGGCGTAGTTTGGGTTGATCTGAATACAGGTCTCGAATTCTTTTTTCGCTTCCTTTTGTTTGCCGGTTTTATTCAGAAAAATACCGTAGTTGTTTCGTGCTTCCAGAAAGTTGTAATCCAGACTGAGTACGGATCTAAACCACATCATCGCATTGTAGTTATCGCCAAGTTCTGCATAAGAAAGAGCGAGCAGAAGAATGATATTTTTATCCGAATGATTGAAACCTTTGGCAATTTCGAGCAGATTAACGGCGGCGGCGTAGTCACCAGCAGTGAATGCCTGTTTGGCGCGGTTATATACTTCCAATGCTTTGCCAGCGTTTTGTCCTCCGGAATTCGGATTGTTGTAGACCTGAGCTGATACGGAGATCGGCATGCAGAGTGCGATCAGGAGTACCATGCTGAGTGTCGCGGATAGAAATTTGATTCGTTTCTTTCTCATAAGAGTAGATTGAATTTTGTCCGTTTTGTCCGTCAAAAGAATTTTGTCTGTCACAAGAAATTTAATCCCGGTTGCCAACAAGCCACTTCCGCAACAGTGTTCCATGATAACGCGCCTTTTAAAACGTTGCCTGACCAACACTATCTCGGTGGCACGCTTACGTCCGGACATTAATGGGCACTATCAATATGTGGAAGTGGAGCGAGTCAGAAGACCCAACGCCGAACGGACTAAATAGGTAACCCATGCCGAAAACCGCCAACAACTTAAAGCCACTCCCGCGTTATCAGCCCGGGCAGGCTATTACAGGAACGATCAAAGCGCCAGATATTGGCGGCTACCGTTTGTCGGTTCCAGAAGACCCGCGGCACGGCTTCTTGCCGTCGGATCACGTATTCCAGCGCGGCGAGAAAGTCAATCTGACATTTATTTCGACCGATGGAGAAAGGCTGCTGCTGACGACTTCGCCCGACGTGGAATTGAGCACCAGGCCACGGATGCTGCGAAGCCTCGCACCTGTAAAACTTTTATGTGACGCTTACGATGCGTACGAACAAGGACAATATACGAAGGCCTATAAGTTGGCGCTGTCTATGTCTACGGACCCGGGCGCCCAGTGCTTGCTTGGCAAATTGTTCGAAGACGGCTCAGGTGTAGAACGCGACTTGCGTGAAGCATTCGACTGGTACAAGCTCTCGGCGGAACAAGGTGTAATCGAAGCGCAGGAGAAGCTCGCGACGTTTTACGAGCATGGCACCGGCACTACGAGAAACGTCAGGGAATCTGCGAAATGGCGAGTGCTGGTTAACGAAGCTCGGCACTATTAGTCGACAATTCTAGCCGGACACCGTCAGTACCGATCGTCGATTGACGTCGCAGAAACGCGCACATTATATGTGGGATGAGGATTCCCCCGCCCGCACTGTTTGTTCTAATTCAGCTAATGCTTACTCGAGCCAAGTTTGCAAGACAAAGTCCTTCGCCGGCACCATGAGCTAACAAGCACCATCAGCTAACAAGCACAGGAGGTGCAACTACAAATAGTTGCACCTCAAGTGTTGATGGAATCCGGTGTGCTACTAAGAGCGCACCAAGAGTGTGTTTCGATTAAAGAATCGTTAGTCGAAAACTAATTCAACTACTTCTTCTTCGCGTCATTCGCGTCAGTTTTGCAGCTCTCGCCGCCAGTTTCGCACGACTTGGCGCACTCATTGCAGGCGGTGACACAATCTTTGAGTTTTGGATCGTTGAGAGCTTCGCATGACTTTGCGCATGCCGTGCAGGCATCTGCACAAACTTCACGAAGTTTTGCGGTCAACTTCGAACCACGAGAGCCCAAGTCAGCCGACGCTTTGCAAAGCGCGATGCAATCCTTGAGTGTGTCGATATGCTCTTTAGCTGCATGTTTACCGCCTTTCGACAGGCAATATTTAAGAGCTTCTTCGCAGGTCTTCTGACATTTGGAGCAAGTCATCTGGCAACATTCCGCGGCCGATTTAGCCCCTTTATCAGCAGCGAAAGCCGCATCGAGAGAAGGGTTAAAGGCGACGAACGCCAAAAGCATTAACAGTGAAAAAAGTATGCGTTTCATTATGTATTCCTCCTGGGAAATAACGCGTGGATCTACCGGAACGCATGACTCACCGAGTCGTACGTTATGCGAAGATCGGCTTTATTCCAGGAATGAACAGTTGATCAGGTATAGACGTTTTGGTGGCGCGCGTAGACGTATATCGAACGCCAGCCATTGAGAATTGATTGGTTCTTGATGAAAAGAGACGGAAACTTTAGGCTCCGAGACTTCCACAAAGTCGGGAATGAATTCCGGAGTATTCGTACTAAGGGTGGTTTGAGTCGGAGTGGCGGGTGCTGACTTGACGCTGCACTTGCAGGGGGCATTCATGCCCGATGTCTTGTGCTCCATGCAGCACGCCATCGCCATGGCACCATCGGCTATACCCATAGCACGCGTTGCACACGTAGCAGCACTGGCGACAGCCATCGTACTGAGCGCAAAAATCGTGCTCAGCATTAGACAAATCGTTCGTTTAACCAGCCACATCATTTTTTTCAGATTGTCCCTTGCGCTCACTGGAGCAAACTGACGGCGACCTTTCGGAAAGGTTCCCCACAAAATCTACTGTACCAAACTGGAGAGCGAACGCGGATTATTTTCGAATTTAAAATGCAGTTTGTATTTGAATCTATTTTTTGAACAAACTCGCGATTTTTTGCATCCAACTGGCTGATTGACCGGAGTTGTTGAGTTCAATCTCGTCGTAAGCGCCAGCGTCGAGCATTTTGCGCGGGGTGACGTAATCGCGCCCGGTGAGTAATTTCCAGATCTTGCTTAACATCAAATCGATATCGTTCAGATCTCGAAAACGTTTGTTGCTTTCTGGCGCCAGGGTGCGGTCGATAATGTCATCGAGCACAATACCGTATTCAATACCACCGAGAATTGCGGTTATGCTTTCCGGTTTTGTCGAGAATCGCGCATTGAGAAGTTCTACTGGATTAGAACCAAAGAAGGGCCGGCGCCCTGTCAGCATTTCGTAGAACAGCAGACCAAAAATGTATACGTCAGTGCGAACATCCAGTCGACCATTCATCGCTTGCTCAGGACTCATGTAATCAAACGTTCCCTCACCGATCATTGGCATAGGTTTTGTCGCCGGTGAAGTCATACTGCAAGTGGAATCAAGGTCGACAATCTTGACGGAGTAACGGTTATTGCAGCGTTGCAGCATGATGTCTTCGGCTGTGAGGCTGGTGTGCACATAACCAAGTTGGTGCAAACAATTGAGCGCCTCGATAATCTGAATGCCAACATCAATCGAATCAAGCAGAGACAATCTGCCGAAGTCTTTGAGAACTTTGGCAAGTGTGTGCCCCTGCGCCTTTTCAATCACAAGATAACCGGAATTTCCATCGACTGCAAAATCGATCGGTCGCAAAAAGTATTCGGAATCTACTAATGAATTAAGAACTTCGCCTTCCCATTTCAGCCGCTCGAGATTCTCGCTAGTGTTGCAGTGCTCGCGCAAAATTTTGACGGCGACTTGCTCACCGGAAGGGAACACGCGGGCTTCGTATACGCGACTGGTGCGTCCAACGCCGAGGAGTGTTTGTACGCCGTACCGACCGCTAAGAGTCGAATTCAGATGAGGTGGGATGCCACCATCATTAAGATCAACAGGTTCGTGTACAGAATAAAAAGCCATGACCTACACTCCAAAAAAACGGGATAGGTCAATCCTAGTACACAACTCTTTACAACCACCCGAAATTCACAAATACTTTAGTTCTTGGAGGATCACATCTCCTTCAGCTTTACTTTAGATTTTGGCAATTTGGTATGAAGACTTTCAATGTCATCTTTCGTTAGTTGAACGGTTTGATCGATAATTTTTATTCGATCAACATGCTTTAGTTCTGCGAGATTTTGCACCGTTTTTGTATTGAGTTTGGAGCTAACGATGATCAAATCATGAATTTGAATACTCGACAGCGCTTCCATCAGCTTCTTGCTGACACCAGTGTGAAACAAATAGAGTACAGGGAGTTTTTTTATGCCTGTCAAACCAACAGCAGATTGCTCGCCGAGAATATCACCACATATAAATAGTTGACTGAGCCTTGGCATTTTCGCAATCTTCTTTAAATTCTCAAGCTTGATTTCCTTTTCACCCTGCAATATAAGCTCTGCTACTGCGCTTCGGGAAAGCTCATCATAACCGGCGTCTGTCAGACCATCACAATCCAAAGCCAGTTTTTTCAAAGTCGGTTTTGCAAGAATTTTCTTGAGATCTCGCACATCATAATAATCAAACTTACTGCCAATCATTACGCTCATCTCTTTCTCTTTGTAGTGAAAGAGTCCGTTCTTATCGTAACGTGGAGTGAAAATCAAAGTTTTCAAAGGCATGTCCACAGCCGCATTGATACTGGAATTTCCAATCAATCGCATTGAGTTGATAGCTAAGTCTCGCAGATGATGAAGCTTTTTCAATTGGGCAACTCCATCTTGATTAAAGTTCGGCATTCCACGAAGAAGGAGGTCTGTCATAGTATCGGGTGGCAAATTCGCTAAAAATGAACCTGTTCCTGTGCCGTGCGTAAGCGAGAAGTGGTCGAGCTTTTTGAAGGCGCTGAGGAATTCCAGATCTTTATCATTGGCTTGATACCCCTGCAGTGAGAGCTCTTTCAGAGGGAGAACTCTTATTTTCGAAAGCACCGCCGGTGATATCGTTGCTCTGGAGAAGGTGAGACTATCAATCTTCCGGTCGCGAATGATCTTATAGACATCGCCATCCGAGGCTAGCGCACTTACTTTCACTCTAGTTTTCTCGGAATAAACAAAATTGTTCACTGAGTTAAACATCTCAGCTTCATCCGAAAATGCGGCACCAGAATCTGAGGTGATGGAGCTTGTGCCGCGAGTTGAACTCAATGTTGAATCCATAGCCTGATCGAGTTGGCGGACATCATCGGATTCTGTAAGTATCGGAGGGCGCCGTCTCGCCCCCGGGCGCGGTCCTTGTCCCGGTCCTGAGCCGGCTCGCGGTCCGACTCCTGGTGCGGTTCCAAACCAGGGTCCACCCTCAGGTCCTGCTCCAGGAGGGCCGAATCCTGGTCCGGGACCGTCCTGCGGGCCGAGGCCTGCTCTGGGTCCCATGCCCGGACGGAAGGGCGGACCGAACGGTCTGCCTCGCCCGGCACCGGGTCCTGATGGCGGTCGAGGGTGATCAGCCAATTCCATGCGGACACCGGCTGCCAGTTCGGAGCCGATATCTTGCTCGGTCGCTTGTCCAATTGCTTGTCCAGTCGCTGTTCCATTGCTGTTCTCGCCGATTTCAGCTCCAGTTTCCGAAGGTGCGTTAGCTCTGCCGTCGGCACCGCCGGTAGTGGCGCCAGGTATTCGCTCCGTGAGCAAAGTGCTCATCCCTGACCTGGAGGTTGGAAATAATCGCCAGTTTGGATTGACCCAACGCTCGAATTTAAGCGTTTCCCAACGTCCCGGGACGTATGCTGTATTAGAACTTGGAATTGAGACTCTTCTTGGAACCTTCTTTCCCAGAGCAAGATAAACAACATCGCGGTGGAATTGAGCCGCTGATGAAATTTCTCCGTTTTCCGGTGCGTTCTTCAAGACTTTGTTTATATCGACAAGAGCTTTCTTCGGATCACCCGAAACAAAGTAAGCAACGCCCCTGACATCCAGGGCTTTCAGATTTTCTTCATCGAGTTTAATTGCACGCGACGCCAAATCAATCGCCAGTTCGGTGTTGTCTTTTTTCAATTCATCCCACGCCTGCGAAGACAATTTCAAAGACTCTGCTTCGGATTTAGACGTAAATAGTTGTTTAAAACTCTTCAGAATTGCGGGATTCAAATTGACGGCAGCCACAAGTACAATAACGAACGCCACAAGTATGACACCGCATGTAGTGGCTAACGACCTGGAGTTACTGGCATCGCTGCTCGCAATGGCAGTGCCAGTGCGCTCTTGTGGACGCGCACTGCCCTCCAGATCGTAGATGGCATCAATCAACTCGGTCATGGACCGGTAACGATCCTTCGGCGACTTTTCTAGACAACGACGAACGATCGCTTCAAGTTCTAAAGCAAACACACGCTGATCGGGAGCCCGATCAGCAAGCAATGGAACGGCTTCGTGCGCGTGCTTCGAAATAGTTTCAAGCGCGGTTTCGCTGTAAAAAGGTGGACGGCCGCTCAACGCCTCAAACATTACGCAGCCGAGTGAGTATATTTCAGAACGTTGATCGTATTCCAGACCTTGTGCCTGATCGGGAGACATGTATGCCGGTGTTCCGACAATAGTGTCGCCTTGCGTCCCCGCAGGCGCGTTGATCGCATGCTTGACCCCAGCCACACCAAAGTCGATTATGCGAACTTCCGGCAACTCGGTATTATCGCCTAATAAAAGAATGTTGGAAGATTTCACATCACGGTGGTAAACGCCACGTTCGTGAGCGTGAGCAAGTGCGCTGGCCACCCGTTTCACAACATGCAACGCTACTTCAATCGGCAGCGGTCCATGTTCTTCTACGTAATCGAACAGACTCGTTCCTTTTACATATTCCATCACCATATATGGCGCACCGCCAGCGGTGCCACCAAAATCGAGAACAGAAACAACACCAGGATGATTCAACAAACTGGTCGCTTTTGCTTCGCGTTGAAATCCCATCAACTGTTCCGGAGTGACTGCCCAAAGGCATTTGATAGCAACTTCCTTCTCCAGCAATCGGTCAATGCACAAATAAACGTGACCGGAGGCGCCCTTGCCCAGTTCCATTAGAGGCTTGTAGCGTTCGAGTGGAAATGGAGGCTCTCCCTCCATTTTTAATTCCTCTTCCTCTTCAATCGTTAGCGGCGCTTCTAGCGGTACGACATCGAGAGAAGGACGCATCGCTTCGGGCACATCGCAATTGCACAGGTCACTGCGAAACACCCATTGAGTAAAACTGCCAGCGCGACCGCCGGAGATGCGTTTTTTGCACTTGGAGCATAATTCAACTTGCTCCGTCGGTGGTGCCTCGGGCACACCCTCAACGCAGTTGCAACACACAATCCATTGCGTAAGACTAGCTTTGTCGCCAACACTCTTAGGGCGACCACATTTATTACAGCGAGCTGTGGGATTGTCCGGCATCGCCGCTGCTAACGCGCTGCGCTAGCAGGAGCTGCATGACGAGCCGCAGCACGAGCCGCAACCACCACCTGAAGACCCACCTGAACTTTTCGGCGACGAACCTTGTCCGACATCAGGTGTGATACCACCGGAGCGAATTTGTATGTTCCAAATTCTGTTCACTTCGGCGCTACCACAATGTTCGCAATTGGGCTCTGTATTGTCTTTCATCGAGCGTTCCACGCTGAACGGTTCTCGACAGTCTTTGCAACGATAGTCATAATTTGGCATGGCTATTGCGCTCCTTTGTCAGTTTTCGCATCAGGGGTAACCGGCGCATCAGCAGGCTTACTGTCAGCTGGCGTCGTCGAATCGGTCGAAGCGTCTGTCTTTCCATCGGATTTGGCAGGGTCGGCAGTGGCAGCACCGGGAGTTGCATCCGTATTTGTTTTGGCATCATCAGCGCCTGGTGCGGTGACTGTGCCGGTCTCTGTTTTGTCAGCGCCGGCGGTATCTGTCTTGGTGGCGGCATCATCTTTAGAATTAGTCGCAGCCCCGGTTTCAGAGTCAGGTTTTGCACCGTCTTTCTTCTCGAGTCTTTGCTCTTGTTTCGCTTTTCTCGAATCGAGTTTGCCGGTAAACAGAGCTGTGACATCGTTAAACATAATCACAACCATCAGCAACAACAAGCTGATCATGCCGTACTTGAAAATCTCGCCTTGCGCTCTTTCACCAAGCGGCTTGCCGCGTACAGCTTCGATCAACATGAATGCCAGGTGACCGCCATCGAGCGCGGGCCAGGGTACCAGGTTAACGATCGCCAGGTCCATACTGATCAAGATCGTGAAGATAAACAGCTGGTTCCAGTTTTGCTCTTGGGCAATGTCCGCGCCCAATTTCATTACGGCTAGAATTCCGTGCACGTCGCCTGGACCGACTGACATTTCTGAGCCTGCAGGCGGTTTTCCAAAGGTTGTCGCATGAACCCACAAACCTTTGCCAATCATTCCGAGTGCTTGCATCATGCCGCCAGTCAGCTTGGTCAGCCGCTCTGCAGCCATGCCGGCAATTTCCGGAACGCTCTTGTCGATTTTTTGGAAGCCGATTTGTTTCGCTTCCAGAACCATGCCGACCCGACCTTTTTCATTGGGGGTCAGCGCGATGTCAATCGGTTTGCCGCCTCGCACCATGTGTAAAATGACTGGTTTGGCCGGATGTGCTTTCAGATACGTGACGGCTTCACCAGGTTCGCCGACTTTGGTTTCGTCGACGGCAACCAGAGTGTCGCCTTTGAGAACTCCTGCATCCCGAGCGATCAACAGTTTCTTATCAAAATTCTGGATCTGGGTTTCGTACTTCGGATCGCCTTGAAACAACAGCATCATGAACATAATCAGATAGGCAAACAAAATGTTGAAGCCTACGCCGGCAAAGGCTACAAGCGCTCTTTGCCAGATTGGGAATTTCTTGAATGGTTTCAGCGGCACGCCATAAGCTTCGCTGTCCAGCTGCGATTCGTCGCCGAGCTCAGGAATGGCGACGTAGCCGCCGAGCAGAGCGTAATGGATGCGGAATTGCGTTCCCCATTTGTGACCGACCACCACGAAAGGTCCGACTGGTAAGCCTATGCCGAATACTGGGGTTTGAAAACCAAACATTCGAGCGACTAAAAAGTGACCGCTTTCGTGGACGATGACGAGGATGCTTATGATACCGACCATCATAATCCAGGCGAAAACTTGAACCAAAATGTCCATGTAGAAAGGAGTTCCTGAAGGGGCTGAGAAGATATACGGGCTCAAGCAAGCACGAGAACCTGATCAAAGTATCGCTCAATTAGAGCGCTGGCGTCTCGGCAATTTGCTCAAAGGTTACGTCTTTATAGTAATACGTTAAGATCTGGCCTGCATTATAGCCGTGCTCCGCGAGCGTGCGGGCGCCGTACTGGGACATCCCCAGACCATGCCCGAAGCCCTGTCCGCGAAAGACATACGAGTCCTGATAGGCGAGCACATTAAAATTCGTGCTGGGTAAAGCGAAGAGCTGACGAATTGTCGAGCCTGCCACGAATGTGCTGCCATTGGTGCCGAGGACAAGCATGTTTTTCACGCGTCCAGCCGGGCTGCGGTGGACGGGAAACAAGCCCAGCACGGTGCCGACGTCCTTGCCAAGCAAGCTGTCGATCTGGTTCATGGCGAATTTACGGTCCCAGAGGACGTATTTGGATTTGTGGTCGACATCGGGGACGGATTTGAGGTACGGGACCTCTTTGGTCCAGACGTGTTCGGCAACATCGGTGTGTCCGGCTGAAGAACTGTGGAAGAAACCGGGCACAACTTTGCCCTGATGCTTCATGACAATGCCCTTGGTTTCAGAAACGGCGCGATTGGTCGACGAGGTTTCGGCGACAGCACCGCGATAAGCCTGGTCGAGGACAGTCGCTTTGACGTCAAAACCTTGAGTGCCGTACTTTCCGAGATTGGCGATAGCGTAAGAACGGGCGGCGATCGCCTGCGCTTTGAGCGCTTCGCGCGGCCACGAACTCGGCATCTCTGACGGGATCACGGACATTAAATAGTCTTCCAGGTCGAGTACGTTAATGGCTGTCAAACGTGTGACGATGGCGCCGTTTTTGTCTTTGACGACAGTCGGGCGAATCCACAGCGCGCCGCGATACATGCGACCGTTCAAGGTGAAAACGTATTGAGAATTTTCGGAGTTGTTTTGATCGGCTGCGATAATCACACCGGATGTGATACCACTACCGATCAAGGTATCGAATATTGTTTTTCCGGATGGGACTGGTGTTAAACGATTGCTCTGGTTGGGTGTGCCAAGCGTGTACTCCGCGTCTTCGTCAGTTGCTTCCTCCTGATCGGGCATGCCGTCGGCGGACTGCGCTGGTGTTCGTGAGTTGACGCCTTTGAGGACGGAGGCGACATTTGCTTGAGCGGCTGCGGCGTTGGGCGCCGCTGTCGGGCACGAGATTGTAAGCGAAATCGGTCCGCGCTTTGCTGCGCCTACGTTAAAATCGGCTTGCTGGGCTTGAAACGCTTTCAGTGCTGGTGGACCAATATATTGGCTTGGAAAGAAGGCTACACCGCGTTCGTTGGTTTTTATTTGATCACCGGATGCGATTAAAAACTTGTCGACGTCGCGTCTGCCTGATACCGTCAGCGATGCAGCACCATTGGCGGTGCGGGCGCCCAGTCGCCATTGGCTCAGTGGTTGCAGTGCGGCGATTTGTCTGCCGGTGGACATGTCCAGGACCTGGGCGCCGTCGATGGCGTCCACGGAAATCTCAGGGACGTTGAGTGCGATCGCTACTCTTATAGGAATGTTGTCGGTGAAACGACGCGGTTGACTGGCGGCGTTTCCGTATGGTGATGCCGCCTGTGATGAGGCGCGAGCGGTGTAGATGGTGTCGTCGGCGGTGTTGCGCTCGTAAGCGTTGAGATCGTATCCTTCGGCATTTGCATCGTTATATGTTTGTGCGCCGGCAGCGTTAGCAATCAATAGACTGAGTGCGGTGAAGGCAAATGCGCCCAGAAAGTTTTTCCAGAGAGACTGCTTGTTTCCGGACCAACTATTGTTATTGTTGTTGGCGATGCCTTGCGTGCCTTCGAGCAGTGAAGCTTCACGCCACGGAGAGGTGGTTGGTTTCTGCGGACCTGCACTCGCGGCGGCTAGTTGCTCATCTGCCTCAATCGCAAGGTAGGCAGCGATTGCAGCCATACACACAACGGTTTCCGAATCGTCGGTTTCAATGACAGATGGTTTCGTTTTTGAAACTGAGACGCTATCAACCATTGGTAAGCGATACCTTGCGGGAACGAACGCCCCCATCGCAAGCGGAAGGGACTCCTGTGATTATAGCTTCTCAAGAACCGATTACCCAGTGCTTGACGAGAGGTTAGGAACTTCCAAGGCAATCGAGCCCGCTGCATATACAGTTGTGGTACCGGCGGACGATTCGTGTTCACGTTTATCCATTATTGGACGCAGAAGGTAGCGGTGGGATTCGCTGACCTCGGCGTTAACCTTTTCGTGCTCCCAAATTCCGCAGTGTCTGGAGTAATGCCGCAGCCTTTGATGTGATTCTTTAGCGTTTCACTTTTTGGCGTTCTTGCTGCTGGACTTCGGGCGGCGGCGTCTCTGTTTTTTCAGAGTCTTTATCTCTTCTGAACAGCGACCCGACCTTGTTCTTCACCCTGTCGGTGAAACCTGTCTTATCAGAGACCTCTTTTGCTTGTTCTAATTTCTCACCGGCTGGATGAATGTTGACTGCGCCGCGAATCACAGTTTCCGTGTTGACTATGCCTTTAGCATCACGGACGACGCCTTTGACCGAAGGCGCTTCGTGAGGCCGACCATTTTTCGGACCGTTAACCTGTTCTTGAACTTTGTCTGCGATTTGATCGGTTACTCCGGCGCGATCCGCTAAATGCATAGCTCGTGCCAGGTCACCAGTCAGTGGCGCGCTTTTGACGGCGCCTCTGATCAGTTCTTCCTTGTTAACCGTTCCACGTCCATCGCGGACGATGCCGGTCACGCCACTTCTGGAAAGGGTTTCAGCAGCGTCGACAATATTTCCTGCACCGGGAACGAGTTTCGCGTTTCGAGTGATCTGGTTGACCGTAGCGTTGTCAGAGCGACCGCCCACAGCCTCAATCGCCCTGGCAGCACCCTCTCGTCCCTGTTTAATCACAGCCTGTCCCTTCTCGGATTGCACGGCTTCTTTTGTGTTTTTGTAGACCTTGACCGAAGTATCTCCGACTTGCTCGGCTATTTTGCCACCAGTGTCGGCGACTTTCTCAGCCGCCTTGCGACCCCAGCGAGTCATGCCGGACCACGCGTCGCGCGCGGCATCAGCCGCACCACTGTGCTTCTCATCGGGCGCCGATTGTTCAGAAACCTTTGGTTGATCTTTGACCTTGGCCGAATCCTTAGCTTGCGGAGCATCTTTTGCCATGTGTGAGTCCCTTCAAAAAATAGCAGCGGGGTTGGCTTCAAACAGAAACCAGTTGAGCGAGAATTCAATTTTGCCGTTACTTTGTGACAAGGTTGTGAAACGAGATGGGAGATCTACCATTCCGTCAGGCGCGTGCGCGGAACAGTTGATTATGGTTTGACTTTACCTGCCAGTGCAATGCTGGTTGTCGGCTTGGCTTGGCTCAAGCGGTACTGTTGCTTGCCGACGTGCCACGAGCAACCGACGAGGAATCGGAATGGTAGTAGAAAACGAGTGCCTTGAAATGGACTTCCTAAATTGGTCGGCAGTCGATTGTTGAAAAGATTTTCTAAACGGACGTCCACCGTATCTGGTATCAACCTGCTTTTCGCCAGCAATGATTCCGGTGCTTTGAAGCCACCATTGAGTCCAAAGATATTGAGTCGTGGAGTGCGTTTTGGGTGTGGTCCAAAAAATGCTTCGTCTCGACTGTCTTGCAATCCTGAGAGATATTTGTAATCTGCAAAAACCCACCAGTTTTTCTTGGACATATAACCAAACCCGGCGACGAGCGCTTCACGCCTGTCGTGATCGGGATATTTGTCTTCTACCGGTACGACGTCCTGGGCGTAGATGCCACCGGTTACGCCTTTTGAACCACGCAGTAACGCGATTTGGAAAGTGTTTGAAACGAAACCATTGAAACCGTAACCGTCGCGATTGGGCTTCAATTCAAGACGGGTTTCAACACCATACGCTTCTTGCCCGGAGATAGTTTGACGATTGTAGAGTGGGCTATTGCCGATCACTCCAGAGTCTCCGAAATTGTTCAGTCGTTTATAAAACAGATTGACTCGAGTCATCATCCGTGGACCGATTTGCTGTTCGATACTGGTGTCGACAAGCTTGCCGCGCGTTGCCACCATCGGGCGCAAAGTCCCGTTGAAGATTCCGCCGACTAAATCGTTGGCATTAGGCGCAGTAGAAAACACATCCACCGGTGGTGGCATAAATAGGTGAGAGAAAGAACCTCGCACAACCGTGCTCGGAGTGACGACGAACGAACCGCCGAACCGACCGCTCGCTTGTGCATTAGTTACACGCTGAGCGTCGAATACTGATGGATTAAATGGTTGAATGCCCGGTATCGTCAGCAGTGCTTCTCCGACTTTACGAGTATTGCCGAAGACACCGTGATAAACGTCGGCTCTGACGCCAGCGTCTATAGTCAGCCGCTTTAGAATTCCTGTTTGAGGGCGCCATGTGTCTTGCAGATAGCCGCTCTGTAGATAGCGGAACCCCTTGTATTTGCCAATGCCATTAACGAATCGAGGACCATTAGTTGTGAAGGTAAACGGACTAATTTCGGCGCCGTATGGAACGTCTGGGTTGTACGGATCATTGTTGTAGTATTGCGAGCTGAAGTTAGTAGTAACAGGGCGAACTTCGCTCAGGAAGCCGGCTTCAACACGGTGAGTGTTGCGAACAGTTTTGATTATGTTTCCTTGTGAACCAAACACATAGTTGAAACGACTGGCGCCGGGTGTGAGCGAGATCAATGGCTGACCGCCGTTGATCACCGGATCAGGATCGAAAACATTCCGGCTTTTGTATCCTTCATAGTAAAACGCATTGATCAAGTGCAAATTGGCTTCGTCGAAGAAGCGCTTAAACGTGTGCTTGTAGCTCAGAATCATGAAGTCCTGCGCATCATACTGATGCTGCCGAACTCCGGCGCGATACGATGCTCGAGAAACAGGCACTTCGAGAAAAGAGTGATTCAATCCAACCGTCAGTCTGAATCGATCGCGATCGGTCGCCTGGTACTCGAGCTTTCCGAGTACGTTAATGTCCGCACGCGAGTCGTGTTTGAAGCTCTTCACAGGCGGCGAAAGACCAAGCAGAGAGCCGCGAAACGAGCCAGACGTTTCATAACGCAAACGATTTAGTTTCGAACTTTCTTTTTGACTGAACGCACCGCTGGCATTGTAGTAAACGTTGCCGGTCATGGGACCGCCGATTTGCTGACCAACGGTAAAGCTTGGTTTTGCGCTGACAGGTAGCGACTTCATGCGTGCCACCGCCCCTAGTGGTCCGCCACCATCGCCGGCTTTGTATCCACCGATGTCCATTTGGAACGACTGGAGCGAGCGCGGAGTGACGAAGTTGGACTGTTGCAGAACGCCGGCAGCTTCTGGAAGAATCACATCGTCAAGCACGTAGTTGACGGCATTGTGCTCGCCACGAACAATCATATTTCCAAAGGTATCGGTCATGACACCAGGGGTGGTTTCAATCAGTTTTTGCAGATCGTTGCCGGATCCATATTGATAGATCGTGTCATGAGTTACGTTTGTTCTGCTGCCAATCTCCTCCGGGTGCACCAATGTGCGCTTTCCGGTGATTCGCATGACGTCTTCGGCTTCCAATTCTTCAAGCGCGACATCAACAGTTCGCATCTCGCCTGAGACTAAATCAAAAGTGTTTGTGTGAGACAACATATCCGGAGCCGAGACCGTCATCTCCCAGCGACCGAATTCCATGTCTTCGATTTTAAACGTGCCGTCGCTGGCTACATCGGCTTCCTTCCTCACATGTTCGCTGCCCTGTTTGATGAGCAGAACACGCGCACCAACAATCGGAAGAGTTTTGGTAAGGTCTGTTATTTTGCCGGATATCGACGCAAAGTTTGGCTTCTTCCCTTCATCTGCCACCGAGGTTGGTGCCAGGGTCGATCCTGTCGTCGAATTCAAAATCGAATTTAGTTTGGAATCTGCATCTGCTGCAAATGCATACTGTTGATGAAGAATCATCAAACAGAACGCGACTGGGATCAGAGATGTCTTTTTCACGGGACGGGGCTCCAGGATCGGACACGGCGTTGCGAGCCACTGTTGCCAGTAGCGCCGCTAGGCGGCGATTAGCCATTTTTCGGACCAAGAGCAAAATGGTAATCGTTTTCATTTTCAATTTTACGATGTTTTACCCTGGAGTCAATACACACGGGGAAGTCAGGAGCTTAATCACAATTCAACAGCAACCGGCATCAAATTTTGACACCGACATTGTTCGCGCCAGCGACGAGGGAATGGTCTCTTGGACTTCCGCATGTCAGAACATTCCACTGTGGCGCCGAGCAGTTCCACAAGAGGCGCAGAACATAAACCTGACAACCACCGCATTGCGAAACAACCCCGGCGGGAAAGAAGCAGAAGCCGAAGGGCTTCAAGCTGACGGCGGTCCCAATCACATCAGGACTATCAAACTTTCAAATCAATGCTATGAAGTGCTTATATAGATCAAGACGTCCAAGCTCAGAACGCGAAACTTTTCTCAGCGACAATCGAAACCAGTCGGCAGCGCACGGATAACTGCGGTCCCTGGTAATCTGGACTCATCAGCTGATATTCGAAACCCGTTCTACAATGAAGAACTCAACGGAAGCGCGGCAATGCAAGGCGTTCGTCACCTTACTAGTAAATTGACACGGTTCATTCCGAAAGATCGCAGGTTCGCGCTGATTGCGATCCTGCTTGCCGTATTGATCGGCGGGTTTATAAGCGTCGCTGACGAAATGCTCGAAGGAGACACAACACAGTTCGACAATGCCATTCTGCTTGCGCTGCGTCACGCGGACAATCCATCCATACCAATTGGTCCGGATTGGCTGCTGCCGGTAGTCAAAGATATCACCGCCCTTGGTGGCGCAGCGATAGTGTCACTTGTGGTGCTTGCTACATCCGGCTACTTTATGCTCAAGCATAAATTCCACATGATCTTTTTTCTGCTGGTCTCCGCCGGCGGTGGCGCCGTGGCAATGGAAGTACTGAAAACATTTTTCAATCGCCCACGTCCAAGCATCGTGCCACACCTTACGGCGGCGACTCACGCCAGCTTTCCGAGCGGGCATTCGATGTTTTCGGCAATTGTTTATTTGACGATTGCGGCGATCCTGGCGAAGACGACTAAAAGCTATCGACTCAAGGTTTACTACGTATCCGTGGGTCTGTTTCTCACGATGCTGGTTGGTTTCAGCCGCATTTATCTGGGTGTTCATTATCCAACCGACGTGCTGGCGGGATGGTGTGCGGGCGCGGTTTGGGCAGCGTTTACTTATCTAATCGGTGACTGGCTAGAGTCGCGCGGCCAGATCGAGAAGGAAGAAAGCGCTAGGGAGAATGAGTAGGTTTGTCTTCATCGAGGCTGACTAAATTCCACTTACCTTTTGCCTCGACTACGTGCAGCGAGTCTTTGAAGAACAACTTGAACACCTGCAGATACTTATCATTTAGTATCAAAAAATTAGGCGCCTTTGTGGTCGCCAAAAATTGCGGACAATCACTCGGCCCAGCGAATTCAAAGACATTCTTCTTCGCATAGAAAGCCAAGATCGGACTTTCGTTAGCCAGTACGCCGATGCTCGGATCTTTATCCAGAAGTTTGGTTCGTTCGATCAAATATTCGAGCGATTCATTTCCTTTGCGAAACAAATGTTCCAATGCAATCGGCACCATAATACCGCTGGCAGAAAGACACAGAACGAATAACAAAATGGTAGCTGTTCGGATTTTCGAATTGTAAACCAGGGCACCATATGCGAAGTATCCCAAAATATAAGCGATGACTCCTATACTCACGATGGTTAGCAGATCGGGAGAAGCAGCCAACAGCCTGGGAAGAACGAACAGTCCGACAGTGCAACCAATTACCATGACTGGTGCCAACCAGAAGATAAATCTTCGTCGACCTAATCTAATGACCTTATCGAGAAGAACGCCCGTCAGAATTGCAATCGGTGGGGCGATCGGCAAAAGGTAATGTCCCAACTTCGACGAAGTCACCAACAACAGTGCAAGTGTTCCAAACAACCAGCACCACGCGGCAATGCAAATCTGCGCTCGCGGACTTTTGGAAAATCGCTTTTCAGTCTTCGGTCGAAACACTGCAGGTGCACTCGCCAGAAGTGGCAGCCATGGAATGAAGCCACCTAAAAGATAAGGCGCGTAAAACCAGATCGGCGATAGATGCGACTTCGACTTGCCTGACAGCCTTCCAAAGTTCTGGTCGATAAAGAAGAATTTGGTAAACGCACCGTCCGATGCAATATGTTCTGCGACAAACCAGGGCAGTGCCACTATTAGTGGTATCGCGATTCCAAGCAAAGGTTTTAGTGAAAAAATTCTCCGTTTGAAATCACCAAACGATTCACTGGTGACGACTAAGAAGCCGCCAATGCAAATGCCAACGACCGCTACAGCTAATGGTCCTTTGCTCAGAAAGGCAAGTCCCAAACAGATATATGCTGGAATCAGACCTTTGGTCCAACCAAAAACAAGCGTTCGCAGCAGCAGTAACGTGGTTATCGTCGTCAGTAAAACAAGAGGCATATCTGTCAATGCAATGTGACCGACAACAGTGAAAAGCGGCATGGACAACAGCGATAAGCCTGCCATCAACGCGGCCCGTCTACCGACAAATGGCAGAACTAGAACAAAAAGTGCAACTGCACTACCAATCGCGCCCAGAGCCGAAGGCAAGCGCGCCGCAAATGTATTGATACCAAAAGTCAAATAAGACGCGATGATCAGCCAGTAGGTCAGAATTGGTTTGAAGTAGTAAGGTTTGTAGTTGAGGTAAGGTGTGATGAAATCACCTTTTTCCAACATCTCGCGCGCCGCTTCAGTGTAGTAAGCATCGCTTGTGTTCAGAATTCCAGTGGAGCCGAGTGCAGGCAGATACATCAATGCACCAACAGTAATGATGATCCACAGAAGTTTGCTGTCCTGCCGTTGCCAGCATCTCTTATCCGAACTCATTCGCCCCTTGGAAGCAACGCTCGAAGTGACGTCGTGCTACCTACGGCGATACTAACCTAAATCGGAGTGGACTGACTGTAAAATCGTGTGAATACAGATTCGCGACGGATTAGTCGACTTCGAATTCAATCTTGATTTTGCGACTTGATTTTACAGGTTTGCCGTTCAATTGAGCAGGCTTAAATTTCCATTTTTTCAAAGTGCGGAGGGCGACATCGTCGACTTCTTGCGACCCGGTCGAACTGACCAGACGAACCTCGAATTTGCCGTCCGACTCGATAGTGAACCGCGCGCAGCAGCTTTTCTTGCACGATTGCTCGGTGTGCTCCGCCGGCAGCTCCGGCTGCGGTGCTTCTAAGGCAAGCGCGTCTTCATAGCTGGACGAGTCGGTGGTTCCACCCTTAAGTAGAGGCGAAGCGCTGACGGGGGCGGCTATAACCGCAAGAGCTAAAAGGAGCGCGTACCAAAGTCTCATAGGGGTGGACCTCTGCGAGAATGACAATCGTTTTCATTATCATACACGACATATCCGAATGAATCACATTAAACATGCTCGTCAGTTTAAAGTGATCGATTGAACGGGGTTCTAAATGAAAATTCCAATTGAATGGAACACCCAATTGGAACTTCTAATTTTCGATGTTCAAATTCGAACTTCTAATTCGAACTTCTATTTACCTTGCAACGCTTCTGCACCGCCGACGATTTCAAGCAATTGCTGCGTGATATCGCCCTGACGTGCTTTGTTATAAACGAGCGTCAAATCTTGAATCAACTCGCCGGCTTTCGAAGTTGCGTTGCTCATTGCGCCCATCCGAGCTGCAAGTTCTGATGCTGATGCATCGAGAAGCGCTTGATAAATTACGTTTTCAACGTACTTAGGAAGCAATTCTTCTTCCATCAATTCAAGCAAAGAAGGTTCGAAGATCGTTTCTGCACTCAATGGGAAGTTGTCGACACCTTTCGGTAGTTCGACGGGCAAAAATTTGATCAATTGAGTTTCTTGTTTGCCAAGATTGATGAATTGCGTAGCGATAATTTCGACACTATCAACTCTAGTTTCCAAATCCTCAACTTTCACATCGTCTTCGGAAACTTCGTTGTTCTTCGGCTTACCATGCGTGTACAAGATACATGCGTAATCCGCTATCAGCTTAGCGGTTTCGTAATTCGGAACCACTGAAAGGTTTGAGTACGATTTGATCTTGGTCAAGTTTTCGTCTTTAACTCGTTTGAAAAATCCGGCGGCTTTTAAACCAATGGAAATCAGATCTACCTGAAGTCCTTCTGCTTTCAGTTCACGAATACGTTTGATTGCTGCTTTAAATACGTTGGTGTTGTACGAACCGCACAAACCGCGATCGGAAGAGATCACGATGAGAGCTACTCTTTTCGGGTTTGGTCGTTTCTCCAACAAAGGCAAGTCAAGCAAGTCGATCGGATTTGTTTCGTGAACAACCTGTTGAAGCATCTGCACTACTTTACTGGTGAATGGACGAGTTGCAAGAGTTCTGGCTTGCGCTTTTCTTACTCTCGCCGCTGCCACCATTTGCATCGCGCGCGTAATTTTCTGCGTTGATTTAACGCTTCTTATACGTCCGCGAATTGCTTTCAGGTTTGCCATTTGATTTAAAAGCCTCCTGCGTTGACCGGCTTCTGGTGCCGGATACGCTGATGCGAGTTACTTACGTAGTCGTTCCGATTTTCGGTCTTACTTGACGAAGAAGTTTGATTTGAACTTGTTGAGGTGTTCCTTCAATTCTTTTTCGGTTTCTTCACTGACTTTGTCGCCAGTGAGAAGTTTTGCGGAAACTTCTTTGCCTTGAGCAGCAAGATATTTAAACCATTCGGCTTTGAATTTCAGAATGTCATTGTTGGCGATATCATCAAGAATGCCTGCGTTAGCGGCGATCAGAATGGAAACTTGTTCGGCCAATGACAGTGGTTCAAACTGCGGTTGTTTCAAAACTTCCATCAGTTTTTGTCCACGCTTGATCTGATCTTGCGTTGATTTATCGAGGTCGGATGCGAATTGTGCAAACGCTTCCAGTTCTCTAAATTGAGCAAGGTCGAGACGAAGCTTACCGGCTACGGCTTTCATTGCTTTGGTTTGAGCGGCACCACCTACGCGGGATACGGATACACCGGCGTTGATAGCGGGACGTACACCGGCGTAGAACAAATCTGTTTCAAGGAAAATTTGTCCGTCGGTGATTGAGATAACGTTGGTCGGGATGTATGCAGATACGTCACCGGCTTGTGTTTCTACGATTGGAAGTGCGGTCAAACTGCCGGCTCCAAGAGCATCGGACAATTTTGCCGAACGTTCCAGCAAGCGACTGTGCAGATAGAAAACGTCTCCAGGAAACGCTTCACGACCTGGCGGTCTTCTCAGCAACAACGACATAGCGCGATAAGCTTGAGCGTGTTTCGACAAATCGTCGTAAACCAGAAGTGCGTGTTCGCCCTTCATCATGAAGTATTCGCCGATTGCGCAACCGGCATATGGTGCCAGGAATTGCAGAGCTGGTGCATCGGTTGCAGCGGATGCCACGATTACCGAGTACTCCATTGCGCCTTTGTCTTCGAGAATTTTATGAAGGCGGGCGACGTTGCTGGACTTTTGACCGATAGCGACATAAACGCATACTGGTCTGTCTGGCTGGTTCTTCTGGTTGATGATGGCGTCAACTGCGATTGCAGTTTTTCCGGTTTGACGGTCGCCGATGATCAATTCGCGTTGTCCACGTCCGATCGGGATCATGGCGTCGATAGCGGTTAGTCCGGTCATCAATGGTTCGTGAACGGATTTACGTTTTACGATCCCTGGTGCGATCAATTCCATCGGTGCGAATTCATCGCTGGCGATTGGACCTTTACCGTCGAGTGGCTGTCCGAGCGGGTTTACAACACGACCGAGCATGCCGGGTCCGACAGGAACAGAAGCGATCCGTCCAGTCGTTTTTACTTCCATACCTTCATGGATTTTGCGGCCTTCACCAAGAATTACAACACCAACGTTATCTTCTTCAAGGTTGAGCACCATCCCTAGTGTCTTGGCTTCGTCTTGAAACTCAACGAGTTCCATGGACATGGCTTTCTCCATGCCGTAGACGCGGGCGATACCATCGCCGACCTGGAGCACGCTTCCGACGTTGCTTACGCTAAGCGCCGATTTGTATTGCTCTAGTTGCGCCTTCAAAACCGAGGTGATCTCGTCGGGTCTGATTGCCATTTTGTTGTCCTCTAACCTCTTATATATTCGGTGTTCTTACTTATTGATCGTTTCGGTTTTTAATCGATTCGATTTTGGTTGGTCAAAAACTTTTTTCTAAACTGCCAGAAGTTCTTTTTCAACAACCGCGAGTTTGCCTTTCAAGCTGCCGTCTATGACTTGATCTCCAAGTCGTAGAATGACGCCGCCAAGAAGGCTCTTGTCGATTATCACTTCCAGTTCCAATTTTTTACCGAGGTGTTCGGTAAGTCGTGCCTTGATGTCGGCGATTTCAGAAGTCGTCAGTTCTTTGGAAGAAGTAAGCTTGGCGCTGACAATATTTTTCTTTGCTCTCAAAAGTTCAGCGAATTTTTCTTCAAGTGATTTGAGAAGATCGAGACGTCCACGCTCTGCAACCAGCCGGAGCAAACGTTGAGTGATGTCGGAAAGCTTGCCTTCGAACGTCTTGAGCAAAAGGTCTAACTTTTTCGGGGCTTCAACGGCAGGATGACTGAGTACGGTGGCGAAATCCGGATTGGCGGCAATCACTTCATTGATACCAATCAAATCAGCGAGAACTCGCTCCGAAGTGGCGAACTTCTCTGCACCGTCTGCTTGCTGAGCGAGCTCCAGAGCTGCCTCCGCATATTGTGCTGCAACTGCCTCCAACTCACCTTTCATTCTTTGCCGTGGCCTCCGTTATTTTTCTGACCGAGTAGTGGCACCAACTGCAGTGCCCGGTGCGAATGATTGCCCTGATGGACCGCTCAATGAATCGAGCTCTTGCATGAATTGAGAAAGCAGTCGTTTGTTGTCCGACTCGCTGACATTTTTCTCGAGATAACTTTGTGAAAGTTTCACAGCCGCTTCGACCGCTGCCGTGCGCACTTCAGTGATGATCATCTGCCGTTCGTTGGCGAGCGATGACTCAAGCTTGCGATGCAAATCTGCTACTTCGCGAGTGGTTTGACTCAAGATTTCAGCTTTCAATTGTTGGGCGACGGTCTTTGCTTCATCAACAATTTTGTCTGATTCTTTTTGAGCATTTTCCAAATTTCTTTGTTGCTCGGCGAAAAACGCGTCAGACTCGGCTTTGACTCTGGCTGCCGATTCCATCTGTTCATTGATCGCACGCTCGCGCTTTTCGAGCATCGGCGGAACCAGTTTATTGATTCCATAAATCAAAAATCCAACCAGAAAAATCCAGTTGATAACATTGCTTTTGAAATCAAGAACGACGTCCATCAGTCCGGGTTGATGGTGCTCTACTTCAGCTAGGAAAAACATTAGATTCATCAGATTGCTTCCTCCAACGCTTTCTTCACTTGTTCTTCGTTGACATCGAATTTTGGATTTTCTCCAAGAACTTTGCCGACGATCTGTTTTACGAGTTGAGCTTCTTCGACGATCAGTGAATCAAGCAAGACTTTCTTCTCGCCTTGCAATTGACCTCTGGACTCGTCGAGGCGCTTGCGGCCTTGTTCTTTAACTCCACCCAATTCTTTGTTTCGAACTGATTGAGCTTCAGTAACTGCGGCCGTAATGATCGCTTGAGCTTCCTCGCGTTTTTTGGCGAGTTGCTGCTTGTAAGTATCAGTTGATGAACTTGCCTCATCCCGAGCCGCTTTAGCAGCTGCAAGATTGCCGGCAATCATCAGGTTTCGTTTTTCAATAACCTCGCCGACTGGTTTCAAAAACCACTCATTCAAGAGGTACATGAAAACTAGAAAGCTGATAAGAAAAAATAGAATTGTTGCGTTCGGGAAAAGCATTTAGGTACGGTTTCCGTCGGTAAATTTTCCGTCGCCAGTTTTCACTGCGATATTGCCATCGACCTGCATGAGCGAATGTCACTCATGCAGGTGTTTCGTTTACTTTTTAGCCACCCAATCCCATTGGGAAAAGGTAAAGAAGAACTGCTACGACGAAAGCGAACAGACCGAGCGCCTCCATCAGTGCTGCAAACAGAAGACCGTTTGCAACGAGCTTACCAGTCATCTCAGGTTGACGAGCCATTCCTTCCAACGCTTTGGAAGCTGCGATACCGATGCCGATACCAGGTCCGAATACACCGACAGCGGCGATACCGGCGCCGATTCTCGATGCAGTGGTTACCATAGCTCTCAAAGTTTCAGGATCCATCACAGCTGTTGTGCCTGCTTGGGCAATTAATTGGTGGTCCACTTATCTCACTCTCCTCGACTTTTGCTTCGCATTTAGCGTGTTGATGCCACATGAAACACGACTAACGAATTCTTCGAAATTCGAGAATTCAAGCCAGTCCGCTTCAAAAGAACCCACTGATTATATCAGTACGTTAGTGATGGTCTGCGACTGCAAGACCAATGTAAATGGAGGTCAACAACGCAAATACAAAAGCTTGCAAGAATGCGATGAAGATCTCGAAACCCATGACTGCGACTGGGGCTACAATCCATGGCAACAACATCAATGCCACCATTCTGGTCAATTCGTCGGCGGTGATCACTAGCAGCAAACGCAGTGCCAGTGTCACTGGGCGGATTATCAAGTCCATCCATTCGATTAAACCAAGTGGTTTGAAATACATACCGATATAATGCATTCCGTGTTTTTGAATGCCGGCGTAAATGTACGTAACCAGCGCTATGACTGCCAATCCGGCGGTGACGTTGATGTCAGTGGTTGGCGAAGCAACCTCGAAATGTCCGTGTCCATTCGGCAAATGCGGATAGCCTGGAATCGCAGTTAAAAGCGCCCATGGGAGGATTCCGAACAAATTGCCTGTTAACACAAAAATAAATATCGCCGCAATAAGCGGTAAGAATTTCTTGTAGTCATGACCGATTTGACCCTTACAGAGGTCGTCAAGAAAGGTGTAGATGCTCTCCGCTATCGCTTGTCCGGTGCCGCCGGGGCCAGTGGATGTCAATTGAGGGCGAACTACTAGAGCGAGCACCAAAACGAATATCATGCATGCCCAGCTCGACAACATGGTGTCGACGTGGACTGTCGCCATCGGACCAAAAGGGGTCGAGATGTCTGCAATCGGTTTTAGTGCTTCAAACTGTGACGTATGTAAATGCTTGTCTAACATAATGCCCCTGACGCCTGATGCGAGGTTCTAAAGCGCAATCGCGCGCGCATAGAACACGACAAGAAATGATATCAGACAAGGAATCTAAATCATGATGCCAGAGCTCGTCTGGCTTAAGCTGGTAACGAAACTTGAGAATTGGCGCGTCAAGCGGTTTGCGGCTGACAAGTGCTGATATTTTGTTTTAGAATAAACTGGACTTTTCTTCTTCAGGGTCGTCTGGAAGCGGCTTCCCACGGTTTGGCATGCTGCGCTCGATCTGCTGAGAAGTTCTAAAAATCTGATAAATGGCGGCGGAGAAACCAGCTGTAAGTCCAGCCATCATCAGCCCGACCGCCCACATTTGGCTGTGCAACAGCCGATCGCCGATGAAGTAACCACCAAAACCGAATACGCATGTATATACGACCAGCGCCATGCCCCACTGGGCCGCCATCGCCACGGTTGATGGTCCGCCTTCATTGACCGATTTTTGCTCAGAGGGATCTTTCATCTTCTTTTAACTCCTCTTCGACAACTTTCTTGAGATCAGGCTCGTCAAGCGATTCTAATGGTTCAAACGCGACTTTCGGAAGATTCTCAGACACTTCGCCCATTGGCTTCTATATTTAATGTAGCTTTACCTGAGCCCCCCGGTGTATGGTTGACCAACTTAAGATTGGGAATAACAAAATTGAGTATTTGCTACACTTAAGTATCTATACTGGCGTTAAATCTGGGCCTCGAGCCAGAGCTTTAAAGGAGCTTTCCGAGAATGTTCGACCGCATCGCTATGGTTTTCAAGGCAATGGTAAATGCCTTACTGGGTAAGGTTGAAGACCCCCAGATGATGCTTGAACAAACCTATCAGGAACTGCAATCAAACCTGATTCAAGTCAGGCAGGCTGTGGCTCAAGCAATCGCGACTGAAAAGCAGCTGGAGCAGCAGCTTCAGAAAAACAAAGACCAGGCGGCTACCTGGCAAAACCGCGCCGCGATGGCGGTTCAACAAAACAACGACGACCTTGCTCGTCAAGCGTTGCAGCGCAAAACGCAGTACGCCCAGGCTGCACAAGATTTAGAAGTGCAATTGAAATCGCAGAAAGAAGCTACATCCAATCTGCGTCAGCGTCTTACAGAGCTGGAAAACGAAGTTCAAAAAGCTTATACGAAGAAACAAGTGCTGATCGCAAGAGACAAGGCTGCTCAAGCCACGTCCAAAGCCAATGAGATTTTGTCGAAGTCATCGGCCTCCGGCGCGCTGTCTACCTTTGAAAGAATGGAAACGAAAGTCGCCGAGAAAGAAGCCAAAGCAGCTGCTTACGCAGAACTAAGCGGCGACTCGCTCGAGAAGAAGTTCAAAAACTTCGAAGGTCAAGCAGACATCGAATTGGAATTGATGGCATTGAAGGGCAACATGGGCAAAGACGCCGGTGCCACGCTGATTACGCAGAATCATTCTGAAGATGCAGTGCTTCTTGAAGTCAAAGATGAAGACGAGATTCGCTCTTAAGTTTGTATTGAAATTTGTTCAGGTGCCTGCATTAGTTCGATCTGATTCGGCAAGCAGAACCTTCGATAGTTTTTCATAGTACTCGCGGAAAGTACCGTCGAGAATAGCTTGCCGAGCGTTTTTCGCTTCGCGAATTAAATAGCGAACATTGTGGATCGATAATAAAATCGAACCGGCAAATTCACCTGAGCGAACGAGATGGTGAAGATAAGCGCGACTGTATCCATGAGTGCAAGTAGAGCAATCACAATTTTCATCGAGTGGTCCGAAGTCTCTGCTGTGGGTGGCAGTTTTCAACGACAGGCGACCTTGAGAACTGAACACTGCTCCGTGCCTGGCCAATCGTGTCGGCGAAACGCAATCAAACATATCGATACCACATCTGATGGCATACAAAATGTCCCATGGTGTTCCCACACCCATTAGATATCGTGGTTTATCCGCAGGCATTAGAACGCTTGTGAACATCACCACGCGTTCGATTTCACTTCTTGCTTCGCCGACAGCCACACCACCAATCGCATAGCCAGGCAGGTCGTACGATGTCACGACCTCAGCCGATTTTCTGCGCAAATCTTCGTACATGCTTCCTTGAATGATACCGAAGAGCGCCTGCGTGTCCTTGCAAGCGTGTTTGTCCACGCAGATTTCAAGCCATTGATGAGTGCGATTCATCGCCGCTTCTGCTTCGCCATAAGTCGCCGGATTCTTTACGCACTCATCGAAGGCCATCATGATGTCGGCGCCAAGCGCGTTTTGAATCTCCATCGATTTTTGCGGGCCGATAAAATGTTGTCGCCCATCTCTGTGATCGCGAAATAGAACGCCATCATCGGTGATGCTTCGCAAATCGCTGAGGCTGAAAACCTGGAAGCCACCTGAGTCCGTAAGGATCGGCATATCCCATGACATAAACTTATGCAGTCCACCGACGCTGCCTATCAACTCGTGACCAGGACGCAGAAAGAGATGATACGCATTGGAAAGAACGATTTCTGTTTCGCAGCGTTTTACATCTTCCCATGTCATAGATTTGAGGGCAGCGCTTGTGCCAACAGGCATGAATACAGGCGTTTTAACGACACCATGCGGAGTGGTTAAAATGCCGGCTCTGGCTCCCGACCATGGACAAACGGCTTCGGTTTCATATGCAATCGGACTTGACATCAGAGTTTCCTTGTCGACAGAATGCTCGTGGTGAAAGCGACGATCTTGTCGTTTGTGCAAACGTACCTTATTTATATAAGTCTGTTCAAGAAACGTCCTAAGTTGCCTCAAACTTCTGTTATCCTTCTGGGCTTGGGATGGAACATGCTGGTGATTCCGGTGGTCAAAACGAAAGTTAGTCACATCTCTGATTGATTGGATTTGAAATGCACTTTGTTCATCGAACTGCTGCGCGCTTGCTGGTCGGTGCCGTAACCTGCGCAATTGTGATCGGATGCTTTCATCCGACGTGGGGGCAGGGCGCGCCGGCAAAGGCTCGCTCTACACGCGCTGCTGGCGGAGCTGATAAATCGGCGCCTGCGGTCGCGGCTCCGGTTACTCCGGCAGATCCTGCGGCTCCGGTTTCCCATACAACCGCCGCGCCTGCCGCCGATACTTCTGTGACGACTGGTTCGAAAGCGGCTCCGGCTGAGGGTTCTACTTCTCCGGCAGAAGGTTCTGCTATTCCCGCTGCCACAACGACCGCGCCTCCCGCCGCAGCTGAGGCTCCCGCGGCTCCGGGTACGATGAAGCTTCCCAATGATTTAAAATCGCTAATCTCTATTTGTCCGTCTGTTCGATTGCGTTTGGAAAAAGATCATCGAATTCGAATTACGGAAGAGCGTTATCGAAACGAAAATCGCGCGCATATCTACTTATATCTGGCGGAACAAAAGCTTCCGTATATGGTGAGTCTGGGCTGGTTTATTCCTGGACAACAAACTATTGAACAACAGACGGAGAAAGACAAATCGGCTTCTGATGCCAAGAAAAAATCGAAGAAAGATAAACTCGCAACAACGCACGCAGAGGCTCAAGATTTACTAAATCCGATTTCGGAAAAAAATAAAGCGCTGGTAGTGATCGACGAACTTGGTCTGGTTCTTCCGAATCCTGGCTGGGAGCCGACCGAGAAGACTTACGACAAAGCGGACTGGAACTCGGTAATCGGCTTCGATAAAGTTTGCGATAACGATTTGAACAACGGCGAAAAAGAATTTGCCGATGCCACCAAAATGGTGCCCGTCAATCCAAAATTCAACAACAACCTTGGTGCGATCCTTGCCAGCAAAGGCGATTACAAAGAAGCATTTCAATGTTTCAGCAGAGCAATCAGAGAAAATAACCTCTATGCCGGTGCTTACTCAAACCGCGCACTGGTTTCATTAGCCATCGGAAAACCTGATGCTGCGCTGGAAGACGCCGTAATGTCATTAAAATTACTTCCTGATTTTATGCCCGGCCGTATTGCATATGGTCGCGCGTTGATGGAAACCGGCCGTCAGTCCGAAGCTTTGAAAGTCGCACAAACACTCAAAGCTGAGGCGCCGACAGAGTGGCAACCAATGCTGTTGCTCGCTGATGCGCAGCTGGCAAATAAAGAATACAGAGAATCAAAAGCGACCCTGACACGGCTGTCCGTGCTCAATGCCGGTAATGCTGACATCGTAATTAAACTCGCGCATGCTAATGAGAAACTCGGTGATCTGGACGAAGCGATCAAACAAGGCAAGAAGGCGACTCAGTTAGCGCCGAACGATGCACGCACCCACATCACCCTCGGTCGATTGCTGGACGCCAACCGCGACGGCAACGCCGCGCGACTTCAATTTGAACGAGCACTCGATTTAAAACCCGACCAGGGCTTGCGAAAATCGGCTATGGGCGCGATTCTTCGCATTTTGATCTCGTCGGATAAAATGCCAATCGCCGATGAATTTTCGAAAAAATGGATCAAACAATTTCCCGATGACGCTGCCGTTCACTACAACCGCGCCTGGATAGCGTCTCAAATTGAGGGCGGCTCCGTTCAGGAATGCATCGACGGATATCGAAAAGCGATCGAATTGGATCCGTCGCTAAAATCAGTGCACTACAATCTTGGTCTTGTTCTTCTCAAGGCAGGCAAAAACACTGATGCCTTGCGCGAGTTGAGAGCTTTCGTCAAAGCGCTACCGGAAGATAGTGACAGTGCCAGTGCACGAGAATTGATCAAAAAACTGGAATAGAAATAATCCAACGCGATTAATAAATCCAACCTGGCTAAATAAATCCCACACGGCTCAATAAATCCAACGCTGCCTAATAAATCCAACGCGACTTAAATCATCCAGGCTGATTATTCGTTAGTCTTTTTGCCAGGCAGCCAACCGATATTGACCAGCACCTGATCAAAGTCGCCGCCGCTCCAGAGCCAGATGTGCACCGCGAAGATCGCTTGCTCCAGAGTCAACGTACCTATATCAACTAACTCACGGCATCTCATTGCCGCTTTAATCTTGTCGTCGTCTACGCGTGTTTTCTGAGTCAAATACTCGGTCACCGACATTTGACTGGTGCTCACTTCCCGACAAATTGTCGCCAGTTCTGTCTCCGACACAAAGCCCAGCCCATGAACGGTTTCAAGCAGTTTTGCATCCAGGTTTGCCATGCCCGCCGTAGCCGGTTTCACTTTTCGTTTTGCAATTCGCGAGACGATGTCGTCGAAAGCCCCACCTTTTGAAGCGAACTCTTTTAATACGTCGACGGCTTTAAGCGGATCGATTTTTTGTTCACGGATCAGATCTTGTAGCTTGAGAGCGGCATCAATAGCCGATTCACTAATCAGTTTATGCTTAACCAAAATATGGCCGATTGGTTGCGCTTCCATCAATCCAGTTTCGACTGCCGAAAGCAGATCGAGTTCTGAAACCAATCCGGAAAGCACAAACATTTCGCCAAGACGCAAAACATGGTCGGGACGAATTTTGCGCAAGCCACCGAACTCTAGATAGTCTTCAATCGTGTCCCCGTGAAGCGAGGTAAGGCGCAGACTTCCGACGGCCTGGTCGCGGGCAATCTTCTTGTCGCGCAAAAGAGTTTGCGCTGTAAGCGCTGCGTAAGCCACAAATTCGGAGATCGCACCTTGCAGCACCAGAACACGAGCAAGAGGAAGTCCTGATGAATGGCAGGCTGCAAGCCCGGCTTGAAGTTTTTCTTTTGTAACAGCATTGGCGTCAATCAGGAGTTTGCCCAAATTGTTGGTAAACTCATAATATTCGGATCTCCAGTTTTCTTCGTCGAGAGCCCGTTCTAGAGGCACTTTCTTCTGACGAACCGACGTCAAAGCATCAATGCCTTGCTGTTCCGGTAAGAGCTTATCGCGGATTAGAGCTTGCACTCGGAGCGCCGCAGACAGCTCTTCTTCAGAGACAAAACCGTTGACCGAAAGTATATGTCCGATAGGCAACGCCATTTGCCTGGCAATCGTAAGCGCATTGGTGAGGTCGTGCCGACTGATCAATTCGGACCGCACGAGCAAGTCGCCAATTAATGCCTGCTTTTCCTTCTTAGGAGTTTGCACAGCCGAAATCTCTCTGAAAATGGATATCTTGACAGGTTCGCAAAGTTACCAAAAATCAAGCGTAACATGTCTTTCATATCAATTCCAGAGGGAGAAACGATCCCAATTGCATACATCGATAGATAAGCGATCGGGATCGATCGAGATATTTTCGGACTCAAAAATAGTTCTATCAGACGAACTATATATGGTGACAAACCACCGGCGATACCAGTAAAATTATGGCGGGTAGTAGCTGGAAAAGGTGCATCTCATGGACATTCCGTGGATATGCCACCACTCGAAAAGGAAACTTCAGGCACCAATAGTGAAACCATAATGCTTGACACCAGGTTGAGCTTATAGTGTAATGCCGCTGGGGATGCTGGAGCGTGAGACTCTTTTGCGAATCAAGGAAATCGAGTTAGACAACTTCAAATCGTTCGGAAAGTCGACGCTAGTTCCGCTACTAGACGGCTTCACCACGATTTCGGGACCCAACGGTTCGGGCAAGTCCAACATCATTGACAGCCTGCTTTTTGCTCTCGGTTTGTCATCGACAAGATCGATGAGAGCAGAAAGATTGCCTGATCTTCTAAATAATTTAAGTGGCCGAAAAGAAGCAAAAGTCCGGGTGAAATTCATCAGCCCGGATAACGAAGAGATTGAAGTCACCCGTCGCATCAGGGTTAAGGAAGACCTCACCTACACCAGTTCGTATCTGTTGAACGGTAAAGGATCTACCCTGACCGACATACACGATCGCCTGGGAAGACATAACGTCAGTCCAACCGGATTCAACGTTATCATGCAAGGCGACGTCACCGGCATCGTCACGATGAGCGCCACCGAGCGCCGTAAGATCATTGACGAATTGGCTGGTGTGGCTGACTTCGACAGAAGAATCGATCAGGCTCAATCAGAACTAACTTCGGTGGCGGAGAAAATCGACCACCAGAGAATTGTGCTTACCGAAATCATCGCGCGTTTGGAAATCCTTCGCACCGATCGAGATCAAGCACTCAAATATCTGGATTTGAAAACGAAGAAAGAAACGATCGAACGCGATCTGATCTTCGTCAGAGCTCTGGAACTGGAAGAGCGCGCCAAAAATGAGCTCGCCGAAATCGAGCGTCTGGAAGGAAAAGAATCAGAACTGGCAAACCGTTTGCACCAAACGGAAGTCAATCTTCTTTCTCTGCGTTCCGAAATGGGACGCATCGACGAAGAGATCAAAGACAAAGGTGGCAACGAACAACTTCTTCTCAGGCAAGAACTCGAGACCAAACGCGGCGAATTGACTCGGGAAGAAAACAAACTCTCCAACTTGCAGGGCGCGATTGGCGAGAAAGAAAAGACGTTGAAGAACCTCAACGAGCAAGTCAAAACGATTGAGAAACACCTCAGCAAATTATCGAAGCAAAAAAAGCAGCATATAGAAGATAAGAAAAACGTCGAACTGGTTCTCATGGAACGCCAGGGCGCGTACAGCGCTGTAATGGCTGAGATCGAGGTCTATCGCCAGGAGAAGGATAAATCCAGCGAGAAAGTTTCGACCATCCACACCGATCTGCAACAGTTGAGAGAACAAAACCACCAGCTCTCAATTAAGAAAACCGAGTTGGAAACGCGACGTCGCGGTTTGGAAAAAGAACTCGAAGGATTGAGACAACAAGCGACGGAACGGATCACCAGATCAGCCAGTCTCAAAAACGCAATGGGTTTCATTCATAAGAAACACTTAGATCAAGATGCGCTTGTGCTCGGTATCGACAGATCTATAGAACAGCTCGAAGCCGAATTGGATTCCACTCAAGAAGAGATCGAATCGAAGACTCATGGTCTTCAAACAGTTCAAAAACGAATCATGGAATTGGAAACACAAAAAGAAGTCGCTGGAGAGAGCGGTTACGGCCGCGCCGTTGAAGCGATTCTTGGTGCCAATATTCGTGGTGTCCACGGCACGATCGGACAACTTGGTTCTGTTGACGAAGAGTATCAGACCGCGCTGGAAACCTGCATCGGCGGTCGTTTATCCCACATCGTCGTCGATGACGATCAAGTCGCTCAAGACTGCATCAATTATTTGCGCAACAACAATGCTGGTCGTGCAACGTTTATTCCTTTGAATAAAATTCAAACGCAACCACCAGGTCTTTTGCCATCGCGTCCGGGCGTAGTTGATTTTGCCTACAACCTGGTTGATTTCGATCAGCGCTTCACCAAAGCGTTTCAATATGCCTGCGGAAGCACTGTAGTTGTCGATGGCATCGACAATGCCCGCAAGATGATCACGCAAGCCAGAATGGCTACGCTGACTGGTGAGTTGTTCGAAAAAGCCGGCAGTATGACTGGCGGTAAAGAAAAATCTAGACTGCATTTCTCCAACAAAGGCGAAACGGATCTTGGCGTTCTTAAGCAGACAGCCAAGAATCTTGTCGATCAAGTGAAGTGGTTGAAGGACTCCGTCAAAGACCTCACTCAGCAGCTCTCCGACGAACGCAAGAAGCAAACCGAAGCGCGCGGCGAACTGGTAAAGCGAAAAGCTGAGATCGATAATCAACGACAACAGTCAGACGATCTTGATGCTTCTATTGAAGCGATCAAACCGCAATTGCGCAGCAAAGGCGATGAGATTGACGAGATCGATACTGAGATGGTCACTCTTGAAGAATCAAGCAAAGAGATGGGGAGCCGTATCGCCACCATGGAGCAGTCGCTCGATGGAATCAGAGATAAGGGCAAACAAACTCAGATCGAAAAACTGATCACTGAATCGGAAGAGTGTCGTTCCGATTTGGCCGCCGTAGAAGCCGAGTATCAAGAATTTCAAAAACTGATCGATCGGATCGAAACCGAAGAAACCGTCGAGAACAATAACCTCGAAGGACTTGTTAAACAGCTGGAAAGCGTTGCCCAAGAAATTACTGATGTCAGCGTTCAAAAACCAATCTACGAAGAAAACATCGCAGCTCTTAATCTCCACATCGCCGATATGGAACTTAAGGTCAGCAAAATTTCTGATGAATTGGAATCATTGCGCGCCAAGAAAGACAAGATTCACGATGATGTCACCGCCGAAGAAGTAGCGAAAACCAAGCTCGACCAGGAAGTTATTCGCATCATCGAACAACGCAAACAGCATCAAATGGCTCACTTCGATGTGACCAGAGAACTTGCTTCAGTGAAGCAAGAGATTGCCACCATTTTGGAAACCAATCCGAATTACGAACCTCCAAACAGTAAAACTGTTGAAGAGTTGAAACGTGAATGCGATCGTTTGGAAAAACGTATGCGTGCTCTAGAGCCAGTCAACATGAAGGCTCTGGAAGATTACAATACTACCGAACAACGTCAAAATGAGCTGGATGAAAACCTCGCCACGCTCGAATCAGAAAAACTTGAAATCAATCAACGTATTGATGGATATGGCGAGTTGAAGAAGAAAACGTTTATGGAAGCGTTTGATGCTATCAACCAAAACTTCCAGGACATCTTTGCCGAGCTCAGCCACGGACATGGCAAGCTTGAATTAGAGTTTCCGGATGCACCATTCAATGGTGGTCTTGTGATTAGAGCGCAACCAAGAGACAAGAAGATGCAACGCATCGAAGCCTTGTCTGGTGGCGAGAAATCACTGACGGCTCTGTCATTCGTATTTGCCTTCCAGCGCTACGCACCAGCTCCGTTCTACGCATTCGACGAAGTCGACATGATGCTTGACGGTGCCAACGCAGAGCGACTGGCACAGATGGTGAAGAGACAATCAGCCACCGCGCAGTTTGTCGTAGTCAGTCTGCGTCGCCCGATGATTGAAAACTCCGACCATGCCATCGGCGTTTCGCTAAGAGCCGATGGATACTCGCGTGTAGTCGGCATTCAAGAAATCAAAATTCCTGAAATGCCTCAAGCACATGCCGTAGGAGCGTAGTCCTATGGATAACATTTCAGACCCTTCCATAACTACAAACATGACCGACGCTGGATTGGCGATACCGGCCGCGGTGACCGATCCTCAGCCACTAAAGCCGGTGCCTGAGGTTTCGCGTAGAGAAGCGGTTGAAGCAATCGATGCGGAAATGGAAGCGATGGAAGCGGCAGTTAGCGCTGCGGTGGAAGCGGCTCTCGATACGGCTTTAGATTCGGCGCTCGAAGACGCGTCGACTGCGGCTGTTGAGGCGAAGTCGACAGAAATTGAAACTTCGTCCATCGAATCAGTGGAAGCCATAGCTGCTGAAACTGCATTGAAGGATGTGGCTGAAAACGATTCTATAGAAACTTCCACTGTTGAAACGGCGCCGAACGCTGTAGCTGAAACTTCCACTGTTGAAACGGCAACGAACGCTCTAGCAGAAACTTCTGCAATTGAAACTTCCGTTATTGAAACCGCATCGAAGACTGAGGTTGAGACTTCATCTGTTGAGACCGTTTCGAATGCAGTTGAAACTGCACCCGAAGCCGCCGTTCTAGACGCACTGAGAGAAGCGGTTGGGTCAGTGAGTACGACCAGCGAAACCGTTTCATCAAACCCGACACTAGAGGCGAACCTTGCCGCCGTGGTTCACCAGGCACTCAACGGCACGACCGACAATCCACTTTTGGATGTTCCTTTTATAACGCATGAAGAGGTTTTGTTTAAAACAGACGAACCTTCGGCCGCCGAATTGGCTCAAGCTGCCGATTACGATCGCATCACCATGGCAGTTGATGCGCAGCAGCTTTTGAATGTTGCCAACGGGCAAGAAGTCGCGGCTTCAGACGGTATTGAAATTCTGGTTCGACTTGCGCAAAGGGGTGAAATCGATCCGAAAAACGTCGACATCATTGACGTAACCGACAAATTCTTGAAATTGATTGCCGCGGCACCAAAAGAGAACTTGCGTCAAAGTGGCAAGATTCTTTTCCATGCTTGCGTGCTTCTTCGCATGAAAGCCGAAGCGTTGTTGAACTTCACCGCCGAAGATCCAGTCGGAGACGACTTCATCGACTTCGAGGATGAAGATGGTGGCGGCTACGATTCCAATCAGCCTCGACAGATCACTTTAAAAGATCTGGAAAGAGCGATCGTGAGACGGTCTCAAAAGCGACAAGTTCGCAAACGCCAGGTAACTCTGGAAGAACTGATCGAAGCTCTGCGAGAAGCAGAACGCATTGAAAAATCTAGAGCCGATCGTAAGCCACCTCGGGCGGTGATTGAGCTAGCCGGTCAACATGATGTCGATTGTGTAGACGATCTTCTGGATCTGGCTCACGATGAGGATGTTGAATCGACAATCGTTCAAGTCGAAATTTTGCTTGCCAGAATCTTAAAATTGGGCGAACGAATCGACTTGATGCGAATGGTCTCCTTAATGGACGAACACAAAGACTGGGTTGATGGGTTCCTCGCGTCGCTATTTCTTTCAAATGCCGGTAAGATAGATTTATACCAGGAAGAGTTTTATGGTCCATTGTTCATTGGCCTAGGAACCTCGCCGGTACCGGATACGGTGGTAACGTAATGGCAAACGATCTATTAAAAGCACAAATCGAAGCAGCGCTTTTCCTTTCGGACAAACCGATGAAAGCTGCCAACGTGGCGCGCATAGTCAATGCCGACGTCGACGTCGTAAGGCAATTGATCATTGAATTGATTCACGATTACGAGGCCAGAAATGGCGGCCTTGAAGTTAGTGATGACGACGGATATATCATTCAGGTCAAGGATGAATATACAAATCTCGTCGACGAGTTTGTTCCGATCGACATGCCGACTGCATTGATTCGCACGCTGTCTGCGATCGCAATCAAGCAACCGGTGATGCAATCGGAAGTTATCAAAATTCGCGGAGCAGGCGCTTACGATCATATTAAAGAGTTGGTCGAGCGCGAACTGATCAATAAGCGCGAGGAGGGCCGCTCACCGATCCTCACGACCACTAAAAAGTTTCAGGAATATTTCCGTCTATCTAAAGACGGCAAGCACTTTCGTACAGAGCTCTCAGGCGAAGACGGAGTAGCGAAAGACCTGCCATTCGATGATGCGTCGCTGGAAGGCGATGACCTGGTCTTCGCCACTGCAGAGGCTGCAGCCGTCAACTCAGCAGCGGTCTTCGATGCGTCGCCGGATCCAGATTCGCCGTCAATCGGCATGCCAGCATCAGAACAGGTGAATGAAAGCAAAGCCACCACCGGTGAAGCCAAGCAAGATTCATCCGGCGCATTTATAGATTCAAGCAGCACCAGTGAGACTACCACCCTGCAGTAGGGGTTTGTTTGAACACTCCATCTACTAATCCCCGCCTGGCAGTTGTAATCGCCGCTGGTGGCATAGGCAGCCGTTTTGCGTCAGGGTCTGATGCAAAACATAAGCAATGCTTTGAACTAAAAGGTATATCTCTATATATGTGGTGTCTTCGTTCGTTCTTACAAAACAAACGAATTGCCGAAATCATCGTTGTCGCGCACCAGGATATTCAAAATCAGATCAACAGCGAACTCGTAGCCCAACTGCCCGAGGAAGCCCTTCAAAAAGTGAGGGTGGTACCAGGAGGCAAAACTCGTCAGGAGTCCGTCTTCCGCGGGCTTAGAGAGCTAGCCGGCAACAAAGTTTCAGCCGACTACGTACTAGTTCACGATGCCGCCAGACCATTCATCAAACAATCTCTCATCGACGCCACCATCGACTCAGTCATCAAATACGGTGCCTGTACGGTTGCAGTACCCGTATCTGACACCATAAAGAGAGTAGAGCAAGATACGGTGAAAGAAACGCTGGATCGTTCAAACCTATATGCGGTTCACACCCCTCAGGCTGGGCGTTTAGACTGGTTGCTGAAAGCTCACGAGGACGCAGCGGAAAAAAACGTTGCCGCCACAGATGATGCCTTCATACTTGAGCGCTGCGGTCACGAAGTCAAGATCGTTGAAGGCGATAAATACAACATCAAAGTTACCGTTGCCGATGACTTGCAGATTTGCGCGGCTCTTTCAGATATGTTCCTTAGTCAGATAATGGATGTCTAGCGGGCTACGCTATGTTAATTTCACGGGAAATTCGTAAAGACTAAAGTCTCGGAAGTCACCATCTACGGTGTGCGGACACCTTAAGGAATATCTTAGACATCTGTTGCAGTACTTGCACAATGCTCCGAATTGTCTAGAATTGGATTATTGCCGTGCACCATCAGGAATGGCACCTTCAAAAAAATATTATTGTGAGTCGAGCGGTCGCGTATACGATTGTCGCTATACGCTTGTGGATTGGCAGGGGCAAACATGAGTGACGAATATAAAAATTTAACTGATAAGCCGGGTCTCGCTACCAGAGCAAAATCCGTGCAGCCAGTGGTCGATTTGTTTCCAGCGCTTGCTGATCGGAGAATGATGCAAATGTCTATGCGTAATCAAACTCCCTCACGGCACGGGACACAAATTTCCGTTTTCACACCAGTTTCTTTCGAAGAAGCAGTCGATATTGTGGAGTGTTTGCGCGGACGCGCTGCCACCACTATCTCGCTGGAGAACATGAAGAAGATTGACGCAAGCAGACTGGTCGACTTTGTCGCTGGTGCATCTGCGGCTCTGGATGGCGATTTCCACAAGCTGAGCGAACAAGTTTATTTGTTCTGCCCAAGCAACGTAAAAATCACAGCCGACAAAGGACCTGAGTTCTCCACCGCCGGTGACACTCGCGCGAGTGATACCACTGGCGAATTCGGCGCACTCGACTTCCTCTATCCGGGTGGTTCGTTGCTGGATTCAAAATCGACCTCCTCGGTTTGGACTCAAAGACCAACACATTAATCAACTCTAAGTTCACGACATACGGCACTTCGCGACTAAGGCACTTCAAGTTTTTTAACGGCAAGGTCATTTAGCCGCTGGTATTATGTAATTACTGAATGGCGCTGGCGGTACACCCGCTGGAGCCTAATTTCCTCCTTAACTAGTCCACCACAACTAAACCTTCCTCCTTGCCACATGTAAGGAGGAAGTTTTTTTTGAGCGCGTCGGTACAATAAGACTATTTGCCATGCCAAGGGCAACTTAGCTGACTGATTATCTGAGTCGCTCAATCAGAAATGCAACCGCTTCCGTAGGATTTGGGGGGAGTTCTTCTTTCAGGTATGGCAACACGCCGATTGCTTGAGGCGCAGGTATGACGGCTGAAGGATTGTAGAAAAACATAGGGATCGGAACATAGCCTTCGAGACTTCCCTCCGCTTCTTGCGCTTCCATTGCCAACGCACTTGAACTATCCCAGCCCCTATCAAGGACGATTACAAAAGCGTCGGAACCTACGACACTGTGATCATCCCATTCCGGATCATAATTGCGAAATGGGTCGCGCGGAGAGTGCCCGACAGTGAATCCACATCGTCGAAGTTCAGCGATCAGGGCTTGAGGATCCGAAGCGTCAATTCTGTCGCAGCTAACAAACACCGTTTTGTGAATGTCAGCATCCTTATCGATTTTGGAATTCGTCATTATGATTTCTCTCTATAAACATATCGAGAACTAGTTGTGAAGGTCTGCTCGCTCTAGGACGAAGACAGCGTGCTGCTAAGATTCCTGGCCAACTGATTTTGTTTTCAGTGGTGGCGCCTTTGGTGTGTCACCGACCGTGTTAACGTGAATTAGCACTAGAGGTTCTGTATTCATTTCACTCTGGAAGTAGCATGCCAAGCCGCCTTGCAAGAAGTCTTTTAGATCCTGGGTATTCAAATTGTCGATCAATTTGTGATTGCTCAGAATGTGTTTGACCTGTTCTTGCACTTTGATAACAAACTCTTCGGCTGGAACACCACGAGGCAAAATTACGCCCCTAATGTATACGTCTGGTCCAGCGACAATTTTATGGGCATCATCCAACAGAACCACAACTGTGATCAGTCCATCTTCAGCGATGTGTCTGCGTTGTTCGATGATCTCTTCGTCCAGGCGCCATTCTCGGTTGTAATCGATTAGAATCACTCCGGCTTTAATACGACCGTTTATTGCAGATTTGTCTTTGGTGACTTCAAGAACATCGCCGTTTTCCATAACAAAGACATTGTCCGGAGCGACACCACATTCGATGGCAAGGTCAGCGTGACCAACCAGCATTCGGTATTCACCATGAATTGGCATGAAGAATTTTGGTTTGCAGATATTGATCATCAGCTTTTGTTCTTCGCGACAAGCATGTCCGGAAACGTGGACGCCAGAGTCCTTTCCGTACACAACGTCGGCTCCGCGAAGAAACAGTGCGTTGATAGTGTTAGCGACTGAACGTTCATTTCCAGGGATCGGGGTCGCCGAAATGATGACGGTGTCACCTGGCTGAATACGAATTTGCTTGTGTTCGTCATTGGCAATTCGGGTGAGAGCAGACATTGGTTCGCCCTGACTTCCTGTCGTGAGGATCACAACTTTGTGTTCGGGCAGTTCCTTAACCTGATCTACCGGAATCAATAATCCATCAGGAAAGCTCATGTAGCCAAGTTCTCGCGCAATGGTCGCGAAGTTGAGCATGGATCTTCCGAGAATGACTACTTTTCGATCGTATTTCATCGCCGCGTTCAAAACCTGACGCACGCGATGCACGTTGCTTGCAAAAGTAGTAACGATGATTCGGCGGCGTGCATTCGAAAATACTTCGTTCAGTTTATTCCAAACTGTTTTCTCGGATGGAGTGAAGCCTGGGCGTTCTGTATTCGTGCTGTCGCTCATGAGAAGAAGAACGCCTTCCTCAGCCGCGTTTGCCAGACTGGCAATGTCGAACTGTTCGCCATCCACCGGCGTAAAATCGAATTTAAAATCACCGGTGTGAATCAAAACACCAACCGGTGTTCTGATGATCAAACTAAACGAATCAGCAATCGAATGTGTACAGCGAATGAATTCAACTTCGAAGCAACCGATTTTAACTCGTTGTCTTGGTTTAACAGTGCGGAGAGAAGTGCGATGTTCCAATCCTGCTTCTTTAAACTTTCCTTCAAGAAGACCAAGTGCCAGTGCCGGTCCGTAGATGACAGGGATGGGCATCTCTTTGAGAATATATGGGATGCCACCAATGTGATCTTCATGACCATGAGTGATGGCAAGTCCTTTTAATTTGTCCTGATTCTCGAGCAAGTAATTGATATCAGGAAGGACAATGTCGACTCCGAGCATGTCTTCAGACGGAAACGCGAGCCCGGCATCGACAAGCATCATGTCGTCGCCGTAAGCGATCAGCATGGTGTTCTTGCCAATCTCACCAAGTCCGCCTAGCGGTATAACTTTTAGCGGACCACTCATTGCGAACCTCGACCTCCGGGGATTTGTACCTGATTAAAAGCTTCAAAATTAAAGCTTCAAGACTGAAAGCTCCAGGCGTTTATACGTAAGAAAGATTTTCAAGCACGCCTGTGTCCTTGAGAATCTGTTTTAGAGCTGTCTTTTCTTCGTCCGTAAGCGGAACCAGCGGCAACCGAACATGCTCTTTGCACAATCCCAATTTACTCAAGGCGTATTTCACACACACCGGATTTGGTGCGGTGAATAAACCTTTGAACAATGGAAGATATTTGTAGTGAATCGCGCGTGGACCATCGACGTCGCCGGAGAAAAATTTAGCCATCAATCCGGAGATATTTTCTCCGATTAAATGACTGGCGACGCTGATTACACCGCACGCTCCAATCGATAGAAACGGCAACGTCAAATAGTCATCGCCGCAGTAAATGCGAAATCCGTCGCGCGCTTTCGCGGCGATTTCCGCGGACTGATCGACATTACCGGTCGAGTCTTTAATTGCGTGAACAGTGTCACATTGTTCTGCGATTCTGAGCATGGTTTCCGGAAGAATATTGACTCCCGTTCTGCCAGGTATGTTGTAAACGATAATCGGCAAAGTGGAAGCTGACGCGATCTTTTTGATGTGTGCTTCGATTCCGGCTTGACTTGGTTTGTTGTAATAAGGGGCTACAACCAGCAAACCATCAGCGCCTTCCTTCTGGGCAATCTGCGCCATTTTTACGGACTTCTCCGTGTCATTGGTGCCGGCACCCATGATCACTCGGCTCCGATTTTTCGAAACAGCGACCACGCATTTGAGCAGATCGACTTTTTCTTCGTCGGTCAACGTCGGATTTTCACCAGTGGTTCCGCAGACGAGAATGGACGAGGTGCCGCTTTTGATCAGATGATTCGCAATTTGTTCGGTCGCTTTGTAATCGATCTTGCCATCATCCCCAAAAGGAGTAACCATCGCAGTTACCAAACGCCCAAACTTTGATCCATCAGTTCCAATCACTTCTCTAAACCCCTTATTAGTGCGCGTCTTGGTTTACGTGGTTACCTTTTGACCAACCAGACTGTTTGCCACCATGTATTCAGCAATGCGCACCGCATTTAGTGCAGCACCGATTCTCAGGTTATCCGCAACGACCCACAAGTTGATGCCGTTCTCAGATGATGTGTCTCTGCGAATTCGACCGACGTAGACTGGATCTTCACCGGCACAGTCGATTGGTGTCGGGTAGATGCCTTCTTCCGGCTGGTCCCACACTTCAACAATCGGAGAGTTAGCAAGCGATTCTCTGACTTGTGCAGGGCTGACTTTCTTTTCGAGATCGACGAGCACGGATTCGCTGTGACCAACTAAAACCGGCACGCGCACTGCGGTACAGGTGACTGGTAGATCGGGCAATTCGAGAATCTTGCGTGTTTCGTAGATCACCTTGAGTTCTTCTTTTGTATATCCATCTTCTGCAAATGAATCGATGTGAGGAATCAAGTTGAACGAAATTTGTTTTGGAAACTTTTTCGGTGCGTATGGTTCTTCATTTACCAGGGCTTTGGTTTGTTTCTCCAGCTCATCCATGCCTTCTTTACCGGCGCCGCTCACCGATTGGTAGGTTGAGACGATAACGCGCTTCAGACCTGCCAGTTCGTGCATGATTTTGAGAACGACAACAAGCTGCGCAGTAGAACAATTAGGATTGGCGACCAGTCCTTTGTGATTTTTGAGCGCGTGACCGTTGACTTCAGGAACAACCAACGGCACATCCTTGTCCATTCGAAACGCGCTTGAATTGTCGATGAACACACATCCAGCCTGCACCGCCACTGGTGCCCACTGCTTGCTGACCGAGCCGCCCGCTGATGCCAAAACAATATCGATGCCTTCGAAAGCTTTTTCGTTTACTTCGATCACTTTGATTTTCTTACCGCGAAACTCAATCTCTGAGCCGGCGGAACGCGAACTAGAGAGCAGACGCAATTCTTCGATCGGGAAATTGTCGCGCGTTTCGAGCACCTTGAGAAACTCTCTTCCCACCTGACCGGTAGCTCCAAGTATCGCAACGCGCATCGCTCTGCCTTTCATTTCCGTTCCTCCAGTTTTACAACAATTGTTCCAGTCCGACTAACATCGACGACATTTTGGTCACCGACTTAATACTCAAAATAATTCCCTTGATAAAGCAATTCGTGTTGAAGCTGTCATGCCTGATGGACAGCAGCTCTCCATCGGCTCCAAAAATCACGTCCTGATGTGAGATTAAACCAGGCAATCTGATCGAGTGCACGCGAACACCTGTGTCGGTCACTGCGCCTCGCGCACCGGGGAGCAATTCTTTTTCGTTTACTTCTTTTTGATTGTAAGTCTTCTGATTTTCTGCGAGCTTTCTGGTCGTATACATCGAAGTGCCTGATGGGGCGTCGAGTTTCTTCGTGTGATGCATCTCGACGATTTCGACATTTCCGAAATGTTTGCCTGCCTGGCGGGCGAATTCGATCATAAGAACGGCGCCGATAGAGAAGTTAGGCACGATCATGGCGCCGACGCCTTTGTCTTTGGCAAGCGCGGAAAGCATCTCGACATCAGCTTGAGCCAAGCCGGAGACGCCCAACACAGGATGGACACCGTGTTCGATTGCGTACTTGGCGTGCTCGACTGCAGGTTCTGCAATTGAGAAATCGAGCAATACATCAGGTTTGTTAGCAGCAAAACAATCTTCGATGCCATTGGAAACCATGACAGCGGTGCTGCCGCCGCCTGAAAAGCCGGCAATCATGCTGTTTCCGATGTAACCGGCACCAGGGCGACCGAAGGCGCCGACGAGTTCCAGTTCAGGGTCTTCCAAAATCATCGGAACGCTGGCGCGTCCCATCTTTCCGTTGACCCCGGCAATAGCAACTTTTATGCGGGCTGACAAAACGATTTCCTCTCGACAATCGCCAGGCTCGGCGTTGAAACACCGATCCTACCTTCAAATGCCCACTAGTTCAACGTTTTGTGGCGGGTTATCACAAACAGTTAGCAGATTTCACGGGCGGTTAACGGGGAAATATCAGAACCTAAGCGCGATTTGCCACTAGTTCTGTCTTTCCGGTGGAACCAAAACCGCCTTCGCCGCGTTCCGAAACTGCCACGCTGTCGACTTCTTCGAGTTCGACCGTGGGAACAGGAACGATTACCATCTGGGCGATGCGCTCGCCGGGAGTGAATGTGTAAGCGGCTTCACCGTGGTTGATGATCAAAACCTTGACCTCACCGCGGTAGTCGCAGTCGATCGTGCCGACGCAGTTGGTCAGACTGATGCCGTGCTTGGCAGCTAGTCCGGAGCGTGGTCGGATTTGCGCTTCATAGCCGACTGGAATTTCCAGCTTGACGCCTGTCGGCAGCATGGCGCGCTTGCCGGCGCCGACTTCGATACTGTCGTCACTTGCCAACGTCAAGTCCATGCCGGCGGCTCCAGGAGTCGCATATTTGGGAATCTCGTGGCAGTGAGGAAGTCGTTCGAATTTTACTTTGATGCTGCTCATGCTGACTCCTTTTGGATATACTCCAAAAATCGACGAAAGACCCTAGATGTGCGGATCGTAGCATTCAGCTCGCGCACTCGACTGGGAGAATCATCTTATAAAATGTATGCGGCTGAACTCAGAATTAGGCGAAGCCACGCATTCTGTCCACAAGGGGTGCCGCGCCCCGCCGCCTCTTTGAGAACCGTTTGCATCGCACCAGTAATCCGCCGTCCTTCGCTATCGCGCCTGTCTGGCAAGTGCGCAGCATAGCGCAATCAGACGAAGCGCAAAACGACCGCAGCACGAAATCAAAAAACCGCGCCAAACAAAAGAACCATCCAACTTGCGTTGCGATGGTTCATTAGCTACTGTCTAGCTGCCTGTTGCACAGGCTCAGTATTTCTTAGCGCTTCAGCTAGTCCTTCACGCTTAGCGGGCTGCATGCTGTTGTGTCCGGTTGGGCGCCAACCTGGTGTTTCCGCATTGCCCCTCGGCTCAAAGTGGCTTCGTTCAAGTCACTCACCGTCTTCATTTACAAATATAGCACAGTACGCGACGCTGTGAAGTCCCCCAATTTTGTTTTTAGAAAGATTTTTTTGCCCTATCACAAACGGCTAGTCATCAGTATCTTGAAAGTTTCGACCACGGTCAAAACACTCGAACCATAAGCCTATTCAGCACTAAAACAGTTGCTCAATCGATTACGCAACTCTTCGGAGAACCGCATGGAAAGCCGCGCAACGCAAAGCAGGCAATCCGATCTAGTGGTACTATATGCGCCACCATACCAGAGGATTGCCGAGCAATTCTCTTTATTTCTACCGATTCATGCAGGGGTCGTTTTCACCGCCCTGCCCAGACAATTGTTTTGGACCACCGCAGGTAGTCCTGTATATCTGTATTGGTATCAATATCAATCATATCCAAGATCTGAAAAATCGTCCATAGTCCCGAGATAAATCCCTAGAGGTGAGCGACATCTTAAGAGGCGCGCCACAACTGCGTTTCAAAACGCTTGCATCCGGCGGCGTCATATTCATTTCATATATTCTGGTGCATTAAATCGATTCGATTGCGCTGCCAAACAAGCGGACCTGGTCACCGCATACAGTGGCGTTCAAAAAAACTGCGCCAAACAAAAGAACCATCCAACTTGCGTTGCGATGGTTCATTAGCTACTGTCTAGCTGCCTGTTGCACAGGCTCAGTATTTTCTTAGCGCTTCAGCTAGTCCTTCACGCTTAGCGGGCTGCATGCTGTTGTGTCCGGTTGGGCGCCAACCTGGTGTTTCCGCATAGCCCCTCGGCTCAAAGTGGCTTCGTTCAAGCCACTCACCGTCTTCATTTACAAATATAGCACAGTACGCGACGCTGTGAAGTCCCCCTTTTTTGTTTTAAGAAAGAAATTTCCAGGACACAAAATACGGCTATTCATCAGCATTTTGAACGTTTAGTTCTCACAAAAAGTCTCGAACCACAAGCCTATTCTGCACTAGAACAGTTCTAATTTAAATTTGGCAATTCTTCGAAGAACCGCATGGATAGACGCGCAACACAAAACCGACAACCCGGTAAGTGGTACCATAGGCGCCACCATGCCAGAGGATTGCCGTGCAACTCTCCTTATTCTCTACCGATTTATGCAGGGGTCGTTTTCACCGCCCTGCCCAGACAATTGTTTTGGACCACCGCAGGTAGTCCTGTACATCTGTATTGGTATCACTATTAATCATATCCAAGTTTTCAAAAATCGTCCAGATCCAACGAGTCGCTGAGGGCAAGCCGGTTGAATTCCCGAAAGCGTCTCACTGGCAGCAATTGCGACATCTTGTCAGCCTGCGCGGGATATTCCTCTTATATAAACCGGCGCATTAAATCACAAACCGACAACCCCGCCAGAGCCGTCCTCACCGCCGAAGCTGTTAAGCCATCGTCACATCGCCTGCCAAACCTGCTTATCCGAAATATAATAGGAGCCTCACGCCGATGTAGCTCAGGGGTAGAGCAACGGTTTCGTAAACCGTAGGTCGCGGGTTCGAATCCCATCATCGGCTTAAGTTTTCAGGATCGCATCTTTTGTCTGGGCCCCTTTTGGGCCCCCTTCGGCAGAAAGATTGAGTATGATGAAATAAACCTCGGTAGAACCAAAGGAAGATTGTATTTTCCACTGGCACATCAGGCTCACAGGCAAGGTTGTGAGTCAGTCTGATCAAATTTATTCAAGGCTCCAGGTCTACGAACCGTGAGGTCGTACGTTCGAGTCGTACCGTGCAGGTCCATCAAAAACCAGATTGACAGCTACTCTTGAAGGATGGCTGTCATTTTTGTTTTTGCCCTCAAAATTCTTGCCGCTACTTTGCCGCTACCTTTGGACGAAGTTCGAAAATCGGTGATGCACGATCTAGTTGCCACCGTCTACGGTGCTTACTTGCGATTGCTAAAACTTTTCCAGTATTCACCACGATCACCCACATCCACTTGAACCCAATTTCCATCTATCAACTTGTGTACTAGCGTGTGAGACTGTTCAGGCTTTAAGGAGCCGTGGCGTCGAATGAAAATCATCGTAGTCTGGATCTCCAGGCGCGGATTCGGTGTTACCCTCTGGTTGCCGCCGCCGCGCTGCCTTATACTGGTGAGGTGCCATTTGTTGAGGCGCCCTGTCGTGTCAGACCAAGCAAAAACCAGAGATCAGGTAAAGGAGACGGACCAGAAGGGCAACGACCGCCTGGAGAAACCGCCTGACGCCATCCAGATCCGCAACGCGACACCCGAGCAGAGAGACGCGGCACTAGACGCCTTCACCAACAAATTCGACTCAATGAGCGACCTACTAGCAATCGGCGAAAAGGGCCAGTCTTTCGGAATCAAGCATGATGACGGAAAAGTTGAGACTACTGAACAGAAGAAACGACACAAGATAGCCGAAGATCTCCCCCCGACAAGCATCATGGCTGTCGCCCTGACGCCGGAGGTTGAAGCGAGGACAAAAGCGCAAAAGCAAGCAAAACATGGATTGATTTCTGAGTCGGCTACACACATGGCTTTAGAGGCGACCGGCAATCCAGCCATGCAACCGGTAGCCATGGTCCGAAAACATGCTGATGCACTTCCAGACAGTGATCCGCAGAAACAGAAGCTTACCGAGCTAAGCCGAGAGCTGGCAGCAGAGTATTCCCCTAAAATGCGCGAGCGCTACGCGCAGGAAAGACCGACAAATACGCCGGAGGGCTGGCTTACTGTTGTTCAGAAGATCTCACAATTGCCTATGGATAAGCAATTCCAGGTGCTCGGCGCTGGTTTAATGCCTGGCATCGAGCAGTACCAGCATGACGAGCGTGAGCGAGCTTGGGGTGGTCTAATCGGCACCGTCCAGGGCACCGGCGAAGTAGCGCAAGGACTGGCTAAAATAGCTGACTTCGGCGCCGCTTGCATACTTGGAGACAACGAACGAGCTGGCAAGATGGGCGACGAATTCGGGGCTGCGCTTGGTCAGAGTATCGTTGGAGGCGTCCGGCTTTTCGAGGCGGCCGATCAGTATCTTTTCAACATTGGCTATACAGGTGATTATGCTAAGCCTTTTAGAGATGTTGTAGCCGCTGGACAGAAGCTAGATGCACAATGGAACCAGGTCCCGCCGCGTGAACAAGAACGAGTCAAAGCAAAACTGATTACCGAATTACTTGAAAGCGGCGCTATTGGAGCTGGTGGTGCAGGTGCAATACAGAAAGCGTCGAAGTTTACTGAAGTGCTCGATGCAGTCGCCATTGAGGCTAAGGCCCTTCATGCAGCTGCGAAACCAGGTATCAAAAAAGCGGCGAAAGCAATTAACAACGCTGTAGATGAGCTGGTTCAACCAGTAGGCGATACCGGCATTGGTGCAAAAATGCCTATTCCGAAAAGACCTATGAAAGATGAAACCAAGATGCTAATGTCCAAGGCCGATGACCTGGACGACGGCCGACCCAGGCGGCTGGACGAGAGCGGAATGAAACGAGAACCAATCACAGACAAATTCCCCCCATCTAAGCGATTCGTCGCTGAGCTTCAACAAGTTGTAGAGGGACTTTCCGACGGAGAGAGAAGTTTCCTCGCAAACAATGATGTGACGATTAAGCCGATCCGGCGAGTGGCAGACAAGTTTCCAGAGCAGAACAGCTTAGGAGCCTGCTATGACCAGTCTGAAAACACGATTTATGTAGCGGAAGAGGTTCCTCAGCTTGGGAAATTTGTACCGAATTACGATCTTGAATTTGGTTTCCGGCATGAATTCGGACATGTATACAATGCGAAGTTTGATTCACTTGGCGCTTGGATCTCAGACGACCCTGGTTTCATCACTGCTTATCGAAAGGATATTGCAAAACTCCCACCTCAAACTCTTGACGAATTGCAGTTATCCACGAAATTTAAGTCCGTTGTAAGGGCAAGAGATGAAGTATTCGCCGATAGTTACGCCCATTCAATAGGGCTCACTTCGAACAACTCGTATTCTCAAAAAATGAAACAGGCTTTTCCCAACTGCCTCCGGTATTTAGAGGAGATTTAAAAATGACTGCAGAAAAAGCAAACGAAAAAGACAGGTTCACCAGACTTCAAGAGAAATTGGCTATGCTACCAAGATGCACTCCTGAAGAGCGGGAAGCCTTTGCTGCTGAGCGCGAGGCCTCTAAAGGCACAATGAACGAATCAGCAATGATGCTGGACAACGGCGAAATTGCTGTGAAAACATGGTGTCATGGTCATGATGGTGTGATCGGCGACGGATGGTTGCAGTTTTTGCCAACAGATGATGACTATGAGAAAGCAAAACAGGAGTACGGTCTGAATAAGCCTGGTGACAATTATTACGTCATCAAAAAATGGGTTGATGGAGAATGGGTAGTTCAGGAAGAGAAAAGACCTGACAAGCCAGAGACCGGGAAGGCAAAGAGCGCTTAACTATTGCATCCTATTTGATATTTTCACCGTATATGGTGCTCTCCTGAAGCTCATACAGATTACTCAAAGTCACGCGAATTCTAAGTAACTTTCCCAACATTTACATGTAGGGAAGTGCAGCCCGCAAACGCCCAGCCTGTAACCGATTGCGACTTTCGGCTGCCACTTCAGCTACGAACCGTGAGGTCGTACGTTCGAGTCGTAGCAGACAGGTCCATTTAAACCAAGTAACCATCGGTGATACCAACCGGTGGTTCTTTTATTTCTGGGGTCAGGACGGACCACCGTCAAAGTATAGACAGCGGCCAGGCAAGCTTTTCGAAATTGTGCAGAGCCGCTTGCACAATTATTACGGGGTAGGGGCGCGGAGTGTTTGCTTCGACTCGAGCATTCTGAGATAAATCCTCCTTGATCATCCGTGAAGTATCTTGCACCACATACGGTACTGCAGAAACAACAAACACACGATGCTTCGTGCCGTCTGACCAATAAGCGTTACGTGGTTACCGACCACTCTGAGCGCGACGCATTCGCAGCGAGAGGACGACCAAAACTACGGCTCCGCCGAGTAAAGAAAATGCAAGTAGAGGCCGGAATGCGATCCAGCCGATGGAAATAGTCACCAGGCTCAACGCTAGAGAGAGCAGAAACGCGAATATCGCTATACTAAATCCGGCAAGGTCACCGAATAATGGAATCACATTTGCAATTGCTCGCATCGGGGATGCCATCAAAAGCATACCGCTGAACATAAACCCGAGACCCGCAACACGTAATACCCACGTGATGAAGTTGTTGTCTGCTTCTGCTTTTTTGAACATATCCTGCGCCGACACAGCCCCTTCCTGTGCCAGCTCTATTTTGTTGCCATTGCTGGCGGTGTACTCGACTAGTCGATTTTGTTCTTGCTTCGCTACAACTGAGCAATCGGTAGGAGGCACGTACTCGAATGCGATCCGCTCGTCGCCAATCGCAGGATTGCCAGGATGGGAGCCGAAGTAGAAGTGTCCGTCTTCAACGGTGATCTTATTGTTTCGTGCGGCTGGCACGGTGGCAACTGTTGTGTTTACTGGTACTCGAAACGGCTTTAAAGGAAGTCGATCGATGATTCCCCTGGTCAGTGTGAACGCACCGAGTGTCACAGATTCCGCTACTTGGCTAAGGGCGCTGAATTCGAAAGAACGGGGATTCGCGTGGCCTAAGGGATGGCGAAAACTGTTCGAGTCAACTAGCTTATTGCTCCACTTCGGATCGTAGCTATACGTCGTTATAGTCTCCGTTCCGCCACCGACTTTTTCTTTAGATTCCGAGTGTGTATCTTCAGCCCATTGATACATCGCTACAGTTCGATTCAGTTTGATCGCGTTTACTTTGATGCCAAACTCCTGATCTCGCAGCTGTTTTTTAGTCGTAGCTTTTCCAGCGATGTGAACAAGCTTGCCTTCATTCTCCGGCTTCACTGCTATTGACTCAATCGAGATGACACTCTTCTCGCCCTCCTGCAGAGCTCTTTCCTGATTGATTGCGCGCGACTCATTCCACAGCTCTAGCGGAAATGCCCCAGCAAACAAGAGGAAACCCAAAAGGGCAGCCCAGATTGAATTTCCAATGTTGCCGAACCAACTTGTTTGCGTCTTGTCTGTGTAAAAGTCTGTCAAGTCATTCTCCGCAAGAGACAATATTGAACCGATTATATATTCACGGAAAGTCGCGCCTGTGAACATACAGTTTAATTTCATTAATGGTTTCGGTTTCGAGAAACGCGCTGCATTTCCCGGCAGAATAGTGGAAGTAGCCTGAACTAACTGCGAGATACGACCAAAATTTTTGGATCGACAGTTGTATTGCTAGCTCTGAACCGGACACCGTCTCCGGCAGTAGGGGCGCTGCGCAGCAAAGGAATGGTGAAATTATGTCGAGAGATTCTATTCTATTCCAAAAATTGTCAAAAGCATGATGCCATTCGTGGCTGCGACGCTTTTGGGATGTGAATTTCATGCCGATTGGTTCAGCGCTACGAACGAGAAAAAAGCGGAATTGGAGACAACCTAAAAGGAGAATTAATTGTTTCTGCGTCAGGCATAAAGTTAAATATCACTCAGTTTCTTGCACCACGGGTAGTGGCACGGCAATTTACGAACTTCAAGACCTTACACTTTCGAACTGATCAATTTGTTTGCGTTTTTTGCGTTCTTCCGTACCTGCGAAGACATATCCTCGAATCAACTACCCAAAAAGTTATTTTCGAAAAGTTCGATCGCGCATCAGATTTTTGCGGTAGGTCACGTCCAGTCGTCCTGTAGAGTTGATGGGAAATTCGAAAACTAAATCCTTCACGTCATGAGCACCACGTGTAGATACTCTAAGTTTCGGTCGTTCCGAATCAAAAAATTCCATGTTGATTTCCTCTGCCCTATTTAGAAGCTTTACTTCGTCTGCAGGCGAGAGTCGGCTGCCGTACTCCGCTAAGGCAGCGCCTGCAGCATATTGTGTTTTATATTTTTGCTTTGAGTCAGTATTTGTATAGACACCAAGCAACTTGTTGAAATTTACCGCTGCACGCTCCAGCTTGGGGTCATCCAATGGTTCACTTTTCGGAGCGATGTTTCTGTTGACCCGAAGCAGATTTGTATCATCGACAAAAGTATCGTCTAAATAAAGATCAATTTGTCCCTTTGAATCGTTGTCATAAATATTGTGAATGCCACTCTTCTTCGCAGCAGTCTGCATCTCAGTTACAACACTTTTAAAATCCTTCGGCGACATGCTCATGTAGTCTACGGCCAAGTATACTTGCGCATCGAAGGTGTCATCTCGCTTAATTGTGTCAACGATCTTAGTCGCAGAATAAATGGGTGTATCTGTATCAGGCATAAATAATTCTCCCAAAAAAACCTAGTATCAGTGTGTATCCGCTGGTTTGTTTTTTTTGACTAATTTGCAAAAAATATTTGAGAGATCGATTCTTCAAAAACCAGACAGGGAGCGTTATTCAACGCCCCTCAGATCATCCGCAAATTTGTTTAACGCTCCCGCTTTTTCACTGCATATGATACCAATTACCGGTGCAGGCAGCGCGGACTTCTTTGGTTTGAAACCAATTTCAAACATATCGTTTATTGAATCTAAACGGACAACGTTGCAGTAACGTTGCAGTGGCGATTATTCGGAGATTTCATTTGATGACCAGAATCAGTTTTACCACGAGAGGAGCCCTTCATCCACTTCTTGTGGACACGCTGTTTTACAGTTCTCTCCGCATCTTTATTGCTGAAGGCATAGTGCTTCATCGTTGTCTTTAAGTCTCGATGATTCAAAGGCCCGCAATAGTTGGACGGCACGATTTCCAGCGTAGGGGCCTCGCTCTTTGGTGAGTCGAGAGTGAAAATCACGAGCGGCGGTGCTACTAATTTGCATGGTCTTCCGTTTCCTCAGCGTCATCGGCACTGTGCGTGCGAAATCCTTTTGCATCACCTGCCAGGTTTTTCGTTTCTTCTTAGCGTGCCTATCGATGTACTCATTAAATAGGTCTTCGACCGTTTTCTCCTCCCTCGCTTTGATGCCTTCATCAAATGCTATGAGAGCTTTGGCTTCACACCCGAGGTGTTGGGACTTCACCGACATTGAAAATGCAGTTGCCACTGGTTCGCATTTTGTACGTCGAGTACATTGTTGTCGCAACAGAGCGACGAAAACCTGGACTGAACACAACATATGGAGTCGACAAAGATGAGTCACAGTCACGATCGTAATCAAACCACAGGAATTACTCAAACGACGGTAGTGGCGGCCTTGTCCCGAGTTTAGTTGATCGTGTTGAGCTCGTGTTCTCCAAGTGTGCAACAGAAGGAGATAAGCTCAAGCGCCACAGTCAAGGCCACGCCGGCAAAAGTAATGGCGGGCCCACTGACCAGCAAACTTCACCAAACCTACGTTCTTGATGACAATGTTGAATATGCCATCGATTCTGTTGAGAAGACTAAGTCTCTTGGGCAACTGTCTAAAGGCAGAACCGCAGGCGAGGGTGCGCTTTTCTGTATCGTGCGTTTTCACGCAAGAAATAGCGGCAAAGAATCAGCCTCGGTCGTGACCGACAACTTCAAAGTAGCAACCGCTGATGGCAAGTCCTATTCTCCCAGCAGCAAAGGTAAGGAAGCCGTCATCATTAATGGCGGCACTACAGACTTATTTGAAAGCACGCTCGAACCTGGTACAGCAAAGGCTTTTCTCGCTATCTTTGAACTCCCGGTCCTCGCTGTGAAGAACGGCGCCGAACTGGTTGTGCGGTCAGGTAAATCAGGTTCGGCCGATCAATGGGTCGTTCGTCTAAACTCTGCCCTAAAGAACAACTAGCATTTGAGGCAGATGGCCTGACCTAAGAAGATGAGTCGGTTACGAAGCCATCCGCATTTGGTCGAGCTGAAAAAATCTGGTACAAGCTGCTGAAAGATGCGAAGATCGAGGATGGTGCTGAAAAACATATACGGTGCTACTCGGACGCATGAATTTGAATTAGTCTAACCTCATCGATCAATAACGGAGGATAAGCATCAGCACGAATCCCGCGTGGTTTCTTATTTCCAAAGTTTTTTAATTCCATAAGGTCGGAATTCAAGTTTGCGGTAAAAGGCGTCCTAGTCGAAGTTGAACTAATAAGATCAGTGTCATGTTTTAGTCCACGAACCATGGAGACAAATATTCCTGATGAATTCGCCCTGGAACCGGTCCTGCTCCTGGACGCAAGGTTCCCTGTACTTGAACCGATCGTCCTGCTTTGAACCAAAGTTTGCTTTCAAAGGTTCCAATCCAATTGTTGAATCTGGGTTGGAAACGCGTTGCCGTTACTTCAAGAGACTAAGCGTTTCGAGAGAATTAGGCACCATATTCGGTACTATAAACAATTCTACTGATTCCGCTTCTGGGCGTTTACTTTCAGGGTCGCCATCAGGTCTTTCATGAGAAGCCACATCCTGAGCGTATCTGCCGGGAATGGAACAAAATCAAAGCCTGTGTAGAATTTCTTGGCTTCATCGTCGATTGCATCGACTATCACGGCCCGTATCGGCACGCCTTCATCCGCAGCCGCGATCGCTGCCGCGCCTTTGAGTGCATGGCACAGAAGGCGGGCTCCGAGCCCTTTTCCCTGATGTTTGGTATCGAGAGCTAGACGGGCGATTAGGAAAACAGGAATCGGATGTTTTGCGAGCCCCTTCTTCACTCTGCCTGGCGTCGTTTCTTCATGTTCAACGGAGATCACATTGTAAGAGTAATAGCCGATGACCACTTGGTCCTCGGCTATCACCATGGTTTTTGAGTGTTGTGCAGCCTGGCTCTGAAGGGCATGCTTCTTAAGCCAGCCTGTGAGCGGTTCTTTGCCGCAATCAAATTGATCAAGAACGTGGTCTTTTGTCAGCGGCTCTGGTCTGGAGACCATTTATTTATCCCAATCATCGGGCTGCAACAGTTTCTTTTGAAGATTCGGCAGAACCTTCGCCGGCTCGCTCATAGCCTCTTCGATTGTCTGCCATTGCTTGCCTGTTACGACAAATCGTGTTTGCTCGTGGACAACCGCCTCAGCGGCCACAACGGCCTGCTGCCTGATGAAATTGGTCGGACTGGTGCACTGCAATGCAGCAGCTAGCTTAATAACCGCTTCTTCTTGCTGGCTGAGCCTGATATCAAATTTCTCGGTTTTTGCGTTTTTTCCTTTAACGCCCATGCCGGTTACCTCATTCGATACTACGACAATAGCAAATTGTCATGACATTGTCCAGACGAATCCTTCATCCCTAAGAGTGAAACCTTTTCGCCCGACATGATCAAACGTATGAAATGCTCAACAAAACTTGTGGTGATAACAATCAGAAAACTCTCCGGCCGCAACGAAATAAAATTCGTGATCTTTTAGATGTGTGTGGTTGGTTCGCAACTGAATGTGGTGGCACCTCATCGTGATGCAACTCGAGGCCTCTAGTTTCGCGGCTACATAGGCATTGCTTGCATGTCGGTCACCGCCAGTGGTGTCCCTTCCATGTGGAGGTTGGGTCTGTTCGGTCGAGTTGTTCCTTCCACCCGGACTGTTTGTCCATCTTGGAACCATCGGCGATTCTGAAACGCTTCGGCTTGCATTAAAAGATATTTTTGACGCGTCTGTCGATCGGTTACTGTCCAGCCACCTGCTTCAACCGTGCGACTGAGACGTCCGACCACGTTCACTACAGGTCGCCCGCCTGGTTGACCTGGTAGATTGTCAGGTCGAACCATGGAGACAAATATTCCTGATGAATTCGCCCCTGGACCCGGTCCTGCTCCTGGACGCAAGGTTCCCTGTACTTGAACCGATCGTCCTGCTTTGAACCAAGGTTTGCTTTGGAAGGTTCCAATGTCGTGCAGCACATATTTTTGGTGAGTCACAGCGTCATTAAGTGACCAGCCAGTTCCTCGTAGTGCCGGTTGAAGCACACCAGATACGGTGACATCTCGATTGGGACGATTAGGACGATTAGGACGATTGCTTCCATTCGCTATTGGGTGAAAATTCGACAATCGCACGAAGCGTCTTCCGCCCCCTGATCGCGGAGGTAGCAACGCTCCTGAGAAATCTACTTCCTGCCCTTCATTAAACTGTCCATAGTTCGTGCTGTCGTTTGCAATCTGATAAATACCAGCAAGTGTATGCAGCAACCAGCCATCGGCTGATCTGCGAATTGTCCCGGTGTTTGAGATTGTTTCAGCAGAAGGTTCGGGCTCTGGTTCAGGCTGTACTACAGGAACTTGTGTGCTGGCAATCGAGATCGGTGTACGGAATGGCTGATTGACAAGTTTTGCTAGTGTAGTTGCAACATCCGCGCGGGTGGCGCGATCGAAAGGATCGATCTGATTCGGTGTTACTTCATTTATATATACCCCACTGGCCAGTACCATTGCCACAGGCTGCTCCGCCCAGGTCGGCACTGACCCTGCATCGGTGAAGTCGGCCAGCACACTTGATGTATTGGCAGGCGGTCCGCCTTCCAAAAGCTTAGAGACAATCGTGTACATCTCGGCGTGAGTGATCGGCTTGCCAGGACCGAAAGTTCCATCGGGATACCCGGTAATCCATCCTTTTGAAGAAGCTAGGCTCACAGCGCCTGAGGCCCAGTGCGATGACGGAACATCATTGAACTGCGTTTGAACCCCGGGGCTTACAGTAACGCCTTTGCTCTTCGCAAGCATTGCAGCAAACTCTGCGCGCGTCACGTCATTGTTCGGACGAAAAGAACTGTCCGGATAACCACTGACCATATTATTTGTCTGAAGATAGTTAACATACTTGGCAAACCAACGTCCAGAATCCACATCAGGAAATGCAGACGCCGGTGCCATAGATGATAGGAACAACAGCGCGCTCAGACCCGCTGCTATTTTACAAATACCAATTGTTTTTTTTGCCATGACAATGCCCCTTTGCATATGTTTTGGCGCTCAATACTTTCTGTTTCAGGTCAAAACAAAATGCTCAAGCTGGCCGGTGATTGCCCCATAGCACATCGGCTACAAACCGGAGATGTTCATATCGCCTTTATCATGTACATGGCCACAACTGTCTATTGTCTTGCAATAAAGCCCGACACCAGCCAACGCTGCTAGAGGTCGCGTGCAGCGCTGAGGAAGGACGTAGGACTTGACCCTTAGTGCGGAGCGTTTTCAAAAAAGACAATCAATGACGGCGCCAGTAGTATCACCATTAGTGCCGGCATAATACAAAACCAGAGAGGAAATGCCATGTAAATCGGCAGCCTCGCGGAACGCTCTTCCGCTTTTTGACTAAGTTTCGTTCGTTGAAACTCGGCCTGGTTTCTCAAGTTTTTGGCAATACTCAAACCCAGTTTTGCCGATTGATTTAGTGACGAAGCAAAAGATTTGAGCTCCTCGACGCCAGAACGGTTATAGAGTTCCTGATACGCGCGTTCTCTATCCATGCCTAAAACCACGTCCCTGCTAAGCGTCATCAGTTCATCATTTAAAGCCTGTCCAGTGGGAGTTCTTTCCTGCGCGGTGCGCTGAAGCGTCGCGTCCAGGCCTAGTCCGGCGTCCACGCATAGGATCATTAGATCAAGTGCGTTAGGTAAGGCATCGCGAATTTGTTGCTGCCTTCGTTTGGACAGAACAATCATAATAACGTCTGGAACAAAGAACGATAGCAACGAAAGAGCAATAGCAGCAGGAACCGGCAAAATTACAGCACTAAAAAGCACGAGACACGGAGGATAAAATTTGGCTGAGCTTAAGGCACCGAATGCGGTGTTCGTTCGCCATCCACTATAAGTTTGCAGTCGACCGAGCCAGCCGACATAAGAGGGCGGCAAACAGGATATCGCCGCGGTGGCGGGCTCAGTCAACCAGCTTGGCAGCATCGCCGCTTTTGCATTTTTCTTGGCACCAAGTAAAAAGTAGCAAACTGATAAAAGCAAGGCTACGAGGAATTCGGGGTAATTAAACAATATTGCGGCAGACATTTTACACCTTCACCGTTGCCATTTTTCGCATTAAAACAATTCCGAAAATTTGAAGCACCACTGCCACCAGAAGAAGTATATTTCCAAGTTGCGTATCGAGTAATGGAGTCAAGTAATTCGGGCTCAGAAACTGCAAACCAATAGCCATGAATACCGGCAGCAGACCAACGACTACTGCAGTCATTTTGCTTTGCGTCGTTAAGACTCCAACATGACGAACCAACTTCAATCGTTGTCTGAGCGTTGAGTTGGTTTTATCTAGAAGTTCTGCCAGACTGCCTCCAACTTCCGATTGAATACTTACAGCACGTCTCAGTAAATCCAGTTCGACTGATTGGTATTTTTCGCACGAATAGAAGAGTGCCTTCGCCAGGGGCTGCCCAAGGTTCATTCGCTGAATCACTTCCTTGAACTCGTCGCCACAAGGACTTGGGGATTCATCGCCGACCGTCTTAACAGCTTGTGGAATGCTATGTCCGCTGCGCAAAATCGAAATCATCAAATCGATTGCGTCGGGAAGTTGATTGACAAATTTCGTACGTCTCGCAGAACGTTTTGCTAGAAGCAGGAAAACCGGAGCGATTGCTAACACTAAGCCAGCGACCAGACAAGCAAGCATATGCCAGTCGAACAAAAGACCTAATATTAACGGCGCAATTAATAGCAATGTTGCAGTAGCTACGAACGTCGAAACAGTCATATCTACTCCGGACTGATTGATTAAAAGTTCAATCCTGCTGCCAACAGCATTGCTGGCTGGAAACATCGTTTGATCCAGAACCGCCTTGGACTTGTGAACAGTGGCAGGTTCAAAGCCAGAAAGCTGCTCGTCCCATAACTTTAGACGCTCGGACAAGTTAAGAGCCTGCCTGCGAATGTGCAAGCGCCGAGCGATCAAGATGCCACCAATGATAGTGACAACCGCAAACAAGATAATTTCGTATTGAATCATCATTGTTTCTCCGCTTTGACGAATAGTTCGTTGGCAAGCTCTATGCCTGCTTCTTTGAACTTGTTCTCACATTGTGGACGAATCCCGCAAGCATGGTGCTCTCCTGCGGCATTACCGGCGGTGTCAGTTCCGCTTTGCCGAAATACGAACAAATCTTGCAGGCTGATGACGCCTTCTTGAATGCCTGTGACTTCAGTTACGCTCACGACTCGGCGAGTACCGTCGCTCAATCGTTTTACTTGCACTACCAGGTCAAAGGCCGACGCGATTTGCTCTCGAATACTGCGTTGCGAAAGTTCGACACCACCAAGGAGAACCAATGTTTCAATTCTACTGAATGCATCTCTAGAGGAGTTTGCATGCACTGTCGTCAGAGAACCGTCGTGTCCGGTATTCATGGCTTGCAGCATGTCTAGCGCCTCAGCTCCGCGAACCTCGCCCACCACAATACGATCAGGACGCATCCGAAGAGCATTTTTGACCAGCTCTCTTTGCGTAACAACTCCCTGACCTTCAATGTTGGCCGGACGTGACTCCAGTCTTATAACGTGTCGCTGTTGCAGCCGCAGTTCAGCTGTATCTTCGATGGTGACAATGCGCTCATGGTCGGAGATGTATCCGGAAAGAACATTGAGTAACGTCGTTTTCCCTGCCGATGTTCCGCCTGAAATCAAAACATTAAGGCGCGCTTGAACTGCTTTCTGGAGAAACTCAGCAATTGGTCCGGTCAGCGTGTGTTTGGACATCAGATCATCGAGCGTAAACGGGGTCGGTCGGAAACGCCGAATAGAAAGCACCGGTCCGTCTATAGAGAGTGGTGCAATGATCGCATTGACCCGGGAGCCATCTGGCAGTCGCGCATCGACGATGGGAGAAGACTCGTCTACCCGCCTGCCTACACGCGAAACGATTCTATTGATGACATGCAACAAGTGATTGTCATCTTTGAATTTTACGTTCGTCTCCATCAGTTTGCCGTTGCGATCGATCCACACACTATTGGCGCCGTTGACGAGAATGTCATTAACGTCAGGATCTGAAAGCAATGGTTCCAACGGTCCCAGACCTAACGTTTCATACAACACATCCAGAACAATTGAATCACGCTCACCCTTCGAGAGCGGCACGCGTTCTTCATCAATCAGAATTCGAACGGTTCGATCGATCGCCGCCTCGAGCGCTTCGCTATCGTTGATCTGCATCAACGCGTTTATATCCAGACTTTCAATCAAACGATGATGAATCTTACTCTTCAAAGACTGATTGGCCTTTGTAGTCGTGCTGCTGTTTTTCGATTGTAGAATCCCACTTCCAAGTGAAAGAGACGCGGTCTTCGCCTGGTCTTTCGCGGCGCCACTGTCGGCAGTGCCCTGAACCTTGAGGACATCAGGTTTCTCTTGAAATAAAAGTTGTCGTAAATTGCTCATTTGATGATACCGTGTTTAGTGCTTAACGATTAAACAGTTTGTAATTGTAAAAGCGCATTAGGTTCGGGTCGAGTATGCACGACCCGCGCACTTATGGATGAAGCGATAGATTGAATCGCCTTTGCGTAGGCGTCTTTGGGAGACTTAAGAACCATCGGAATTCCTTCAATCGCGCTGTTTTCCGCCTGTGCATAAGCGCTCGGCACCCTCAAAAGTTCTATACCAGGAAAAGAATTGTTGGCCTGATTTTCGATGTATTTTAGTTTGCCACCGACTCGATTTATGACAATTCGCAAGTCGTCGGCATGATACCCGAGTTCTGCGAAATTCTTGATCCAGCGTTTTCCTGCAGCTATCGAAGTCATATTCGGTTCGATTACAAGCACAATCAGATCACAGGCATCAAGCAAGGAAACCAGGTGTTTATCCAAATTATTTGGGATATCTAAAACGTTTATGCTGCTGAGTTTCGATATCGCAGGAAGGCAATCTCGAATCTCAGTTAGTGTGTAACTCGCGGCGGCGCTGCCGTCCAGAGGTGGTGTCAACAAACGCATCTCGCTTGAAAAATTCAAAGGCAGACAACACGCTTCAATGTTCTGCTCGTCGAGATGATCTAAGCGCCTTAGAAGTTCCACTATCGAATGCTCGGGTTGGCAAGACAGCATCAGAGCGGCGTCGGGTTGCTGCAAATTGCAGTCGATCAAGGTGACTTTCTGACTTGAAGGAGCGGACTTGGAAAGCAGAAAAGTCAAATTGACTGCGATCGTTGTCGCACCTACTCCGCCTTTGGCACCCAGGACACCAATAGTGCAATTCATCGGTTGTTCCATGATTTGCTTATCCTTGCTCTTCGCTAGACCCGGAAAGTTCATAGTGGACCTCCCTGAATTCGTCGCGGGGACAACGCCGGCGACATGACTATTCCAACCGGTCTGGAACCGACCGTATTATTGATAGCATTGAATTGGCGCGGCAAAAATGGCGCCACCGCTGGCGGTATCGCAGTTCCGTTAAACGATGGAACACTCGCCAGACCAGTTCCAATCGTCGCGTTATACATAGGGACAGACTCCCCAACAACAGCGGTGACGGTGATTGCGCCCGTGGTGGCATTGCGTAGAACCTGAGTTAGTTGCAATCGAGCAAAACCGATCACCTGGTTGCGCTGGTTGAACTTTGGATCATCAGCGAGAACCGGTATTGAGTGGAAACGCGCCGGCGTGATCCCTCGAGTGACGGCGCTCGTTATATTGGATGCGTTCGTTTTAAACGTGCTGTCGCCAGCGTCAAATGCTGCCAACATACTGCCACGTTCGACAACCGCCGGGGAGAGAATCGTGCCCGAGGGCGCGCCTGCGAAGTACTGCATAGTGCTGTTAAGCTGTGAAATGGCGAGACTGCCAACCGCATCACCGTAGTAGTTTAGTCCGCCGGTGTGATAGACGTTTACAAATGAACCTCTCACATGAGCCGTCCCTGCGGCCGTCGTGGAAGGCGCCTGCGCTGAGTTGACGATGTCGATGGTTACGACCGCTCCGGCGCTCGCATTCTGAGAAATTGATAGAAATTGTTTGTTGCTGATAGCCAGTGGAAACGACGCAAATCCAGCGAATCCAGATGCAGGTTCGTTGATTGCTCCGCCTCTTTGCGGACCGGCACCTAATCTGGTGGCAGGTTGAGTAATCACTTCACTGACACGAAACGGAGTGGCCTTATCAGTGTTGGGCGGAGTTGCAGAACCAGACCAGGAATTGAAGGCAAAGATTACCGGCATAAACATCATAGTCAATGCGTCGTTGCCTTCGCGGCGCGCCCTAATTTGAAGGAAAAAATCGTTCGGATCTCCAGCATTAGAATTTGACACGACCGTGACGTCAGAAGTTTCGAAGGTCACCGGTGTCTGTGCTACTTCATTTTTAGGTCCGGCAGGAGCGAGGTTCCATGGCACACTCGTTGCACCACCTGATTGTTGAAGCGAATTCATCGCCAGCTCTTCAATCGATCCTGATCTACGCTGACCATCGCCGTAGAAAATATTCTGATACGCATGAATTCCGGAGGCCTGTGAGGCGAATTGAATTGCTTCGTTGGCATGCACTGTCCGCATCACGTCAACCGAAAAGGCAAGAAACGCCGCAATCGTAGTGAGCGAGAAAATAACGACCGGACTGATAGCGCCGAATTGATTTCGGCGTTTTTGCGCATGCTCACTCGAGAGTCGTCGAGAATTAATTTTGTATTGGTAATGCATAAAGTTCTTTGCGGCTTCCAGAGAACATTTCCACAACCCATTTGACAGGCTCAGGCATGATGCTTGGCAGACCAGTCCGTTGCTCTGACACCGACTGGGGATCCGGTGGCAAGTCAATGTTTGGTACCGTCAGTGGTGCCGGCGGTGCAGCAATGATTTGCATCGGGGCCGTCGGCACCGGCAGCAGTGCCTTGGCAGGCAACAAGTCATCGTCACCAACTCCAGTCAGCGAGGCGACCTTTCGGCTCAATCGGCTGCGAAGCACTAACCGTATTTTGCCTGTCTCTGCGGCATGCGATATTAGCTCTGCTTCCTTCGGTCCAGCTGCAACAGTGACCCGGTGTCCGTCTGCCACACGAAGTGTGCGACTTTCCAGCGCCTCACGAGGCACCGTCAATAAGACTCGTGCATTCTGGCAAATTGTTTTAGAGAAATGCTTGCCGTCCTTTGTTGTGGTGGCAATCACATCGACCATGTCGTCGGGGGCAAGCAGATTGTCCACGAGCGCCTCGGGTTCAAGTCTCAAAGTTATTGCCCGCTCGTGCGTTTCGATGTTATTTGAAAGTGCGTTCTTCCCTGGAAAAATGTCGTCTGCAGTGATCGGCTCTCCTTGCGGAACAAAGTGTTTTAGAACTGAACCAACTATTTGTTCGTTGCTTACGATCATCTTTGACGTCAAATATTTTTGCGGCACTTCAACATAATGCAAACTGCTGTAATGAATTCGCGAACCGGGCGCTAAATCCGTTCCAGCACCAACCACAGTGGCAGTAGTTTTCACATCCGGCTTGGTCGTGAACATTCTGACTGCGCCGATTACAACAAGAAGAATCACCGCCACAACGATGACAATTGAACCGGGATTGGTCTTCCTCTTGGGCTGACCCAAATTTGCATTAGACCGTTCTCGAAAAATCGAAGATACTTCTGATGTGACGACAGTTGGCATAAAAGACTCCTTAGTAAACTTCCTGCGCCGCGACCGCTTGCTCTGAAATGAGCGTGTTCGCAAAAGGAATTGCAGCACCGTCAGGTCCGCTCCAGACGCGGACTGTACCGAATTTCGGGCTGCTTAAAAACTTGAAGGGATACTGTATTCTCACACTCACCGTGCCGGCAGGAAGAGACGTAGAAGCGTCATCCCATGGCAAAATTTCAACCCGCGAACCAGCCGGTAAATTTCCACTTGCACCGTTGGGACCATCTAACAGATGTCCCGCAGCGAGAGCCAGATAAACAGGAGAGGCTGCGTTGATCGTTTGGCCGTCGGTAGTAAACCCGCGCATATAATCACGAGTGCTGTTGTCGCTAAGACCAGGAACCCGAGCGATCATTCGAGTTCCTTCTTGAGCCGCCATGGTGACGATTTGTTTGACATAAAAGGCTCTGCCAAAATAAAGAATAGAAACGAGAAATAACAAAAGCAGAGGCAACGACAGGGCAAACTCGACCATTGATTGGCCGGACTGGCGTCTACTACGAGGTGAATATCTGATCATGCCTTCCTATCTCTAATAAACCAAGCTGAGGGGTGGTGATTCCACCTCCCCAGCTTCGGTTCCATAACTAGTTCAACACCCAAGGCGTTGCGGTCGGCTTGATTGTGCGACCTGGATCGGGAGCCATCGTCCCACCATAGTTGATTGCATTTTGAACTCCGGCCACCATGTCGCCACAGATGTGGCCCACTGATCCGAGTGCCACCATCACTAGTGCAGCAACGCAACCAAGACCGAGTGCGTATTCGACCATACTTTGGCCTTTTTTACGATTTCTCTTCATTAGCTTTCCTCTTTTAATAATAATTACTATTTAGATCCGCCAGCTTGCGAACACTCCGCAAAAAGCGAGAACACTATTGCGAACGTTTCTCAACTCGTCAGAGTAAAGTTACTAGGCGGGTCATCCGCCGTCCAATAAAACTGGCTTAATGTTCCAGCAACTGACAGACTTCTAGCCCAATTGCGGCCTCTAGCAGCTCGTAAGACTTCGCAATAAAGTCAACACGCTTATGCGACAGACAACGCTTCAGATATGACAACCAAGACCAACTAGTATTAAGAAGTTCACCTTGCTGAGAGTAAGTGACCCGAATTGCACTTTTATATCCAAGATTTTTGCCGATGCTCTGCTAAAGGACTCGGAACTAAGCTGGAAAATAGTGACGATTGGCTGGGGTTCGCAGCATCTCAGGGTGCCTGGTTGTATGTCAGACTACAGAGGCAGTCAGAGGAACAGAACATGAAACGTAGCCAGATTGATGCGACTATTGCGCGGTCAATTATCAACGCGGAAAGGCTTGGTATCGCACTGCCTAAATGGGCTTCTTGGTCGCCCAGCCAATTTGCTGCCGATGCCGATGGAGTGCGCAGACAGGGTCTGGGTTGGAAAGTCGTGGATTTTGGACTTGGCGATTTCGACAACTGCGGTTTGGTGTTACTGGTGGTGTGCAATGCGCTTTTAGATGAAACTGGTGAACCAATCGTCCGGTCTCAGCAAATCGGCAATCGTACTTACCCTGCCTCGTCGTTCTCCCGCAAATTTCTTTTTGTCCAGCCCGGTCAGACTGAGCCTCACCATTTTCATCGCCAGAAAGAACGCAAAGACGTAACAATCCTTGCCGGCGGTCCCGTCAGATTTGAACTGGCATGGGCAGAATCGAATACAAAACTGTCTAGCCGCCCCGTTGATGTTCAAGTCGATGGCATTTGGCACAGTCTCCCTGCATATGGATCGATCATTCTGAACGCCGGGGAAACGGTCACTCTTCCCGGCGAACTCTCGCACATTATTGAGGTCCCTTCAAAAAGTCGGGACGCTATTCTTCTTGAAACATCGACCGCGAATAATGACAGCAGCGATAACATATTTCCGTTCATCACACCATCTTCGACACCGGTAGAGGAAGATGCAGAGCCGAAATACCAGGTGCTCGGTGAATACATTGTAGCCGCGTCACAGTAACCAAATGTGGTGGCGTAGAACATCAAGGAGAACGTCCACCGATATTTTCAGGTCGCGTCTTCCTTTTTAGAATCGTGCGACCCAGCCTAGACCAACAGATCGACAACTTATCGAATACAAGAATGAAGATGGAAAAGTAAGATTTAAGTTGGTTCCTGTTGAGCAGACAATCGATAAATGAATCCAATCAGCCATTTACAATAAATTTCATCTTGAAGCAAATCAAAAATCGCCGTCAAACGAGTTGCCTACGTCGGAAGCGTGATGCCAGAAATATCAGAAACGAACTTTAACGAACTAATTGAGCGATCTACCGATATCGAGCGACTTCGCCACGAGTGGAAAGAAACACAAATTAGTCGGTGCGACAAGGCACTGTCAGACCGCTTTGGTGACCGGCGCAAATCAATGACTCGAATCGCCTCTCCATCTCAGTTTGAGCGAAGTTATCGCCGACATAGAATTCCTCGACCGCGACAAAACCGATCGCACCCAATTCGCGAAAAACACTTTTCAATGCATTATTTGCAATGTTCGCAAAACGTCCTCGGCGGCTGCAAAAATATATGATTGGAATCCCTCGCAACATCGGATTGCATTTCATCTCACGTAGAAAATCAAAGACATTCCAGCCGGTGTGAAAAACATTTGAAATAATGACGTCGAAGTCTTCGTGTCGTAGAGCAGCCTTCGCAGCATCAATTCCAACAGTAATCGTCAAATCGTGAATCTCTCTCAAGCAGAGTAAGAGAGGCTCATTCTCTGAATCTTGGTCTTGGATTATCAGTATTCTTACCATGGGAATCCATATTGCTTTCGAATCGGCGAACAAACTTATAATTGCTGATCGAACAAATTTCCTCCGATTCGTTGAGGAAGGCGCGACACTTTTCGACGTCGGTTTCGTTTTCGGAAATGTAATGTCTAGGACAGGTTGCAGTCAAAACGTCTTCCAGCGATTGCAACGCCGGCGACCAACTAATCACGACTTGAGCTTCATCTAGCCTTCCTTCATTAGCGTGCACATGCGCAATTAATGCTAGCTCTCGAAGGCGCACTGCTTCCAAATTTCTGGACATTCGATTACCTCTACACCTCATTCTATCTTCTCAAATGTCTCTTTCAAAATCTTTTCGGAGAATCGAAAACGTATGGTTTTTATCGGCATAGAAGGCTTCGTGACGGAATCAAATCCTGGGATGGAGTCACTTTTCCTGCTTTATGACATGCAATTGCGACACCGAATATGGTGCAGACGCCAGATTGACTTTAAATATGAGAAACAAACGAAGCGTTACGAATTGTGATGCATTTGATCGACCGATAGACTCATCAGAAAAATCATCCTGAAAGTGAGTCTGCTGCTGAATTTTCTATGGTTGCGATTGTGCCTGGAAAAACAGAACGGCAGGTCCTTTAATAGGTATGGCGTATTGTCTAGATACAGCTTGCTATGGGCGATTCGAGCTGGTATTCATAGAGCACGATGGCAGTCGATTGGAATCGTTTCCAAGTTGACACGGGAGATTAAACGAGCATTCATCACCCCTGAAACGGATGATTCGGCGACGACCTCCATATTTGCTGCCGATACGTCAAGGGGAAAAGTTACCGCAGCGACGACATAACAAAGACAAGCCGTTCGAATAAAACAATGCTCAATAACGTATTTAAAAACTGGTCCGGCGATCTCTTAGGCGGAATCATGACGGCTGTGGTAGCGCTGCCTGTAGCGATGGCTTTTGGCGTCGCATCCGGTCTCGGGGCTGCCGCTGGGCTCTACGGCGCAATGTGCAGCGGTCTGTTCGCTGCACTTTTTGGCGGCACCAAAGGACAACAGTCTGGTCCGACCGGGCCGATTGCCGTCATCGTAGCGACCATGCTAGTTGCGAATGATGGCAATCTAGTCATTATTTTTGCCGCCACTATCCTCGGTGGCTTCATCCAAATAGCAGCGGGAAAGTTTGGCTGGGGAGAGCTGGTCCGTTACCTGCCTTATCCCGTCGTATCAGGCTTCATGACCGGAATCGCCTTAATCATCATTCTTCTTCATGTCAACCCGCTCTTTGGTATCAAGGGTAGCAAACAAGTCCTGGAGAACATAAGTCATTTTCCGAACATCGCATCGGAGTTAAACGTGGCTGCGCTTGCGATTGGAGTTCTGACTTTCATTATTATTTATGCAATGAAGCTGATTTCCAAGAAGTTGCCAGCCTCTCTCATCGCTCTTCTTGTTGCCAGCACCGTCAGTGTCATGATGAATCTGGATATTCCGCGCATAGGCGAAATTCCCAGCCAACTACCGATCCCATCCCTGCCGCCAATAACTCTCTCGATGCTCTCCGCGATAATTGACGGTGCTGCCACAATCGCCCTGTTAGGCGCGATTGATTCACTACTGACCTCGCTCATCGCTGACAAGCTCCTCCGAAGTCATCACGACAGCAACAAAGAGCTAGTCGGGCAAGGTATCGGTATGATTGCTGCCGGTCTGATGAGCGGTCTTGCCGGTGCTGGTTCAACTACACGAACTCTGGCCAACATCGACGCAGGCGGACGGACACCACTCTCTGGTGTAGTTTATGCAGCCATAATCTTTATGGTAATCGTCGGACTGGGCAAAGTCGCTTCAGTCATTCCGATGAGCTCGCTTGCAGCCATTCTCATTTTTCTCGGAATAGGAATTGTTGATTGGCGGTCGCTCAAGGATATCCCCAAAGCGCCTCGTGCAGATGTTTTGGTGATGATGGTCGTCCTGTTCATGACTATCTTCATTGATCTCATATCGGCAGTGCTTCTTGGCATGGCGCTTGCATCCGTACTATTCGTCAAGAAAATCACAGATGCGCAGCTTTCTGAATTTGGCAGCCTCGACTCCATATCTGAACTGGGACATCTCGCCGAAGAACTGCCGCCCGATGTCATGTCTGAGACTTGCGTTTACACATTCGACGGACCAATATTCTTTGGCGAAACAAAAAATGTCGCTTCGGTAATAAAAGACGCTCAAAATGCCAAAACTTTGATCCTCAATTTCGAACACGCTCACTTTATCGATCAGAGCTGCTGCTATTACCTGGAGGATCTGGTCGATAACTTGAGGAAGAGCGACAAGCTGGTGATCAGCCTGGGCTTAGATGGTGAAGTGCGAAAACGACTAGAGAAAATGGAGTGCCGCGCAGTCCTGGACGAAGCATTTCAAGCGGATAAATGGAAAACTGTCATCTCGCGTCTCAAAATGAATATTAAAGAAAAAGTCGATTGAATTCTGCTCGGACCTCCAGCCAGAACGGACAAAGTGTCATGCCAAAATTACATATCTCTGCGTGTTCGTAGATTCACCAGTCAAGTGCTGCCTGACTAGTTATTGCAATCGAAGTTAGTGTAGTCACACGAAGTTAGCTGTACTCACCAGAAATCGAGTACGATGCACTTCCACCCTTTGGATGCACCTTCCACCCTTTGCAATGAGAAATCGCAAACAATGAAACAGTCGAAGCTCCGATTGCATTTCCATTTTTCACTATTATTGACCCTTTTATTTTGTTTCCATTCCAGCGCAAGTGCAGCCGAAAAAGCGCCACACACAAATGGACTAATCAGGGTCCCAGTGTTTTTCATTACTGACAGAAATCTCCAGCCGAGCAAGTTGGGCAAAGTCGACTTCGGACCGCACCGAAAATATATCGGCGACTGTCAGCACGATCCTTTTATGGGAAAGGCATACTGTGTAGTCGAAAACACTGATAACAAGACTATTAACGCGCATCTGAAAGATTTGGGTTGGGCGGAAACTGAAGCAAAGGACAAACTTGGAGCGTTCAAAGCTACGCCATTGACCGAAGACAATTTTCAAAGAGCACAAACGGAATTTTACGAAGATGTGCATGCCAAGGCGCTTTTATGCCCCGACAAAAATGTGCTTATGTTCGCGCATGGGTATAACAATAGTTTTGTCGCCGGGTTACACACTGCAGCGAAGCTGGCTTACAATGCCGAAAGACCATTAATTTTGTACTCCTGGCCGTCAGTCGGCAAACTGCGTTCGTACAATACCGATGAAACAAATGTGGAATGGAGTCAGGATCATTACAACGATGTACTCGCGCATCTGGAGCAGCTCTGCAAGGAGGATCCGTCCGTCAAAGTCAGACTGCTTGCACACAGTATGGGCACGAGACTTTTAGTTAGAGCAATTCCGGTTTTGCGAGAAAAGCCATATGTGCTTGAAGCCGTGGTCATTTGTCCAGACGTGGATCATGGCTTAGTCCAACACTACATTCGTCGTTATATAAGTGCTAGCGGTACCGCGAAGATGCGTGTTTATCTTTCTCGGCATGACAAAGCATTAGCGTTTTCCCAACTGGTCCACGGCGGTTACACGAGGCTTGGAGAGCAAGCCGATGCTCTCGGTGCGTGGATTACCAAAACGCTGACATCACAAAACGCCAACACCGACAAGATCGTGACGAAAACAGAAGACACTGTGTTGTCTGGAAAATTGGCCGAGAATAGTAAACGCATGCAAACGATCGATTTCACAAACATCGATAAAGGTTTTATCGGGCACAATGTTCCGGCGAAATTGGTTTGCGACATGTCCTTCACTGACACTCCAACCCCGGGACTGGAGCTGATTTCAGAGCGGTCAGGCATGAGAAGTGGGCTCAGTAATTTCTTCAGCAAATTGACTAAAATGAAACCATCTGGAGGAACTTCTCTTACCGGAGATGTGTGGCATGTGGTGACAACTGCCGACGCAGGAGTAGACCCTTCAGTCAAAAAAGAGAAAGAATCGAAAACTAATAAGTTCAAAACGGACAAGCCGAGAGATTCAAAAGTTCGCGATATTGAAACAGAAGATCCGAAAACTACAAATCCTGATCTCGAACAGAAAGCCGACGACTAAAGAGCTCGAACAATTTTCTCTGTTTCCTCAAGATGTCCAAGACGTGCGTTGATCAGCTGAACTGGAAGCTGTTTCTTCTTCGCCAAACGTTGTTCATAACTAAAGCTTGAGAGCAACCAGGCGGCGTTGCCGACAACAGCCATGCTCGTCCCGACAGTACCAATAATGGAACCATAATAATACTGACTGATCTGTTTTCTCGAGTTTTTGCCAGATGTTGTGTTTTGAGTAATTGAATAAGGTGGCGTATTCTTTCAATAACGACAAAGAAAGGAGATACGCCAATGAAGAAAGATACAGTTGTAGAGCTAAAAAAGCCAGAGGTTGT
>Ga0163152_10000181_pt1 | contig 106909 bp, 105 predicted proteins | sample OliLakLV19MP8IB2_FD_148635 | JGI IMG/M metagenome (GOLD analysis project Ga0163152, IMG submission 148635) | Freshwater microbial mat bacterial communities from Lake Vanda, McMurdo Dry Valleys, Antarctica - Oligotrophic Lake LV.19.MP8.IB-2 | ecosystem: Environmental > Aquatic > Freshwater >...
CCTCCCCGCCCTCCCCCGCAAGGGGGGAGGGAGAAAGCGCGCCTACGAGCGCAGCCACAACAATCACCAAAGGAAACGGTGCGCCGAGGACGAGCGCTATGAAGGTCGCTATCGCGATAAGCAAAGCTGCGCGTGTTTTCAGCGCGCGTTTGCCGACCTTCACCAGGGCTTCCGCGACTAAAGCAACGACAGCGCATTTGATGCCGTCGAATGCAGCGGCAACCAGCGGCAGTTCGCCGTAGTTCACGTAGAGCCAGCTCAAGCCCAGCACAATCAGCGCGCCGGGCAGCACGAACATCCAGCCAGCGATCAGCGCGCCAGCCCAGCCGCGTAAGCGCCAGCCAACGTAAGTCGCAAGCTGCTGCGCCTCGGGGCCAGGCAGCAGCATGCAGAACGCGAGCATGTGCTGAAAGCGCGTGTCATCGATCCATTTGCGCTCGTCGACGAAGACACGATGCATCAGCGCGATTTGGCCGGCCGGCCCGCCGAAGCCGAGGCAGCCGATTTTCAGGGATTCGCGAAATAATGTGCCGAGCGGAATAGTCACCAAGGCGCGCTAGCGCGGATTATCGACAGCCGCAATCGCGGCAGCGTCTTCTTGGGCTTTCTCTTCATCGCCATAAACGATCTCGCCGGCCGCCACTGATGTGCCGATCTGCGGCGCGAAGTCTTCTTTGTCGACGGCTTGCTCGCGCGTGTTGCGGCGCCAGAACATCGCGGCGCAGACAAGCGCTGCCGCCGCGCCGGAGAACCAGAACATGCCCGGCACGTCGAACCAGTCGACCAATGGCCCCATCACGAGCGGCCCGATCACCGAGCCCGCCGCCCAGACGAACAGCAAGCCCGCCGCCGATTGCGCGAGTTTACCGGGCTCGGCGCGGTCGGCCATATGCGCCACAGCAATGCCGTAGAACGAAAGCGCGCCAGCGCCCCACAGGAAGAACAACACCACCGCCGACCAGTTCGAGAGCTGGCCGCTCCAGAGCGCGAGCGCAAACGAAGCAGTGGCCGCAAGCGCGGCGAGCCCGGCAATGACGAGCCGGCGATCGACACGGTCGGAGAGGCGTCCCGCGGGCCACTGCAGGAGCAGCGATCCGACGAAGGCAGCGGAGTAAAATTCAGAGGCGGCGCCCGCGCCGTAATGTTCTGCTGCATAGAGCGGCGCCAGCGCCAGCACGCCACCATTCACTAACCCTGCCCCGAAGCTGCCAATAACGGCAGCAGGCGCGGTGGCGAATTGTTCAACGAGCGCCAGCGGCTGCGCTTTTGGCGGCGCGGGCTGTTCGGCGGCGGTGAAGCAGATCGGCACCATGGAAAGTGCGGCAAGTGCCGCGGCGATCATCCAGGGTTCGGCGGAGGCTGGTGCGTATGCGAACGCGAAGAACGGCCCGAGCGCCAGCGCGCCCTTGGTGAGAACCATATAGACGCTCATCACCTCGCCGCGCACGCGCGAGCCGATCGAATAGCTCATCCAGCTCTCGACGGCGGCGAACATGAGCGCGACGGCGATCCCCGCCCCCATCCGCGCCAGCCCCCACGACCAGACATCGGTGGTGAAATGCAAAGCGAGCGTCGCCACTGAGAAGATCGCGGCGCAGGCGGCGTAGACGCGGATGTGCCCGACGCGCGCCAGCAGCATGGTGGCGATCATCGCGCCCATCATGAAGCCGGCGGAATACGAGGCGGCGACCAGACCGAGCGCGGTGCGCGAGTGGCCGTCCTCACTGAAGGCAAGCGGAATACGCACGCCAAGCAACCCGCCCGCGAGTTGCAGGATCGTAACGGCTGCGATCAGCGCGGCGACGTTGCGAAGCAAACCAGTCATGGAATGATTGGTGCTTACGCCTGTTTCCCGCTCGCGCAAATCTGCAAATCCGGGCGGCTGTCAGTCGATGGTGCGACCAGGCCCCGAGGCGCCAAGGTTTCAAGCCCGTATTGCCAGTCCTCTAAGCGACGGTCGGTCGTCCGAACATGACATACGCAGCGAAGAGCACGATCGTGACGCTGTCGATCGCGACAGCCGCGCCGAGGCTGCTCAGATAGCGGTCACCTTGCGCGAGGATGAGCGCCACGAACGCGACCTTGCTCGCGCCGGCGACGATGAGCGCAAGTTTGCGCGCGCGCGGCTGCAGCGCTCCATAGATCAGCAGCGCGCCCATCAGGCCAATGAGAATGCCCCAATTGATGACGACAATCGACACAGCTTGGCTCTCAACGCCTTCACCGAAGAAGCGCTGCATGGCCGCGTCCGGCGCGATGGCGGCGTAAAGCATGGTGAGCGTCAGCAAGCCGCTGACGATCATGACGCCGGCGAAGACCCTATTGATCATCCCACTCTCCCCAGCCGCGGACCTTAGCTATTCCGCCGCTCGGAAGCTCCAGTCATTTTCCGCCGCCAGATAGATAAAGGTCGCCCAGGCGGCGACGTTCTGGCGGAGCGCTTCAGGGTCGATCTTGTCGAGCGTGTCGTCGGCGGTGTGGTGGTAGTCGAAATAGTCGCTGCCATCCTGGCTGAGATCAACGACAGGGACGCCCTGTTGACGCAACGCGCCGGTGTCGGCGCCGCCATTGGCGGCATTGTCGCCCGGCAGAATTCCGAGCGGCGCCAACGCGCGTTGGAACGCGCGTGCGTACGGCAGCGCCGGTTCGGCGAACCGGCTGCGGAAGCGATAGACGCGGCCCGCCCCGAAATCGCTTTCAGCCGCGACGATGTGGCTTTCGTCGGCATGCACACGGCCATATTCATCACCACCGTGCACGCCATTCTCTTCCGCTCCCGCAAGCAGGATGCGGATGGTACGGCGAGGACGGCGCGGCAGATCGCGCACGAGACGCGCAGCGGCAGTGATGATGGCAACGCCCGCGCCATCATCGATTGCGCCCTGCCCCAGATCCCACGAATCCAGGTGCGCTGCGATCAGCACGATTTCTTCAGGCCGCTCGCGGCCACGGATTTCGGCGATGACATTGCCGGACGGCGCATTGTCGCGAATGTCGGCTTCGATGACGAGACGCACGCGGGCGGGGCCACGTTCCAGCGTGCGCGCCAGCAGATCGGCGTCAGCCGGCGAGATGGCGGCGGCTGGCAGTGAGACGCCAGCAGCTTGCCGCGATGAGCCGCCTTGGTGTGCGAAGCGGTGTGGGTCGGTGCCGACCGACCGGATGAGGCATGCGGCCGCGCCACGTTCTTGCGCAACCGGCGCGCAACGGCTGCGCTTGGCCACGGCTGCGCCATAGCCAGAACCATCTTGAGTGCGCTGCATGCGCTCATCGATGAAGACGATGCGGCCACGCACCTGCGCGTCGGTCGCGGCTTCCAGTGCTGCCATGTTGGGGAAGCGCACTACGTCGGCTTCCAGCCCGCCAGCCGGCGTCGAGGGCGAGCCGCCAAGTGCTGCGACGACCATGGCCTGGCGCGAGGGCGTGATGATCAAGGCTTCTTCGCGCAACGCATCCCAATACGGGATCGTGAACGGCTCGATGCGCACATTGGTGAAGCGCTGTTCGCGCAGCATCGCCACGGCCCATTCGCGCGCACGCGCTTCCGCCTCCGAGCCGGCGAGACGTGGGCCGACCTCGACCACCAAATCTTCGACGATCTCCCACGCGAGATCACTCTCGAGGGCTGCGGCTTGCAGGCGATCGACGGTGCGTTGCTGTTCGGCATTGATCGATGCCGTCGGCGACGTCGCGGGCGGCTGCAGGATTGGGTTTGGCGTTTGCTGCTGCGCACTTGCCGACGAAGCGAAGGCGAGCGCTGTCAGCGCCAAGGCAAAGTTCCGCATGCGGTCGTCCCCCGGATTCAGTGCAGCAAACTTGCTGGCGCACGCACGGGATGCAAGCGCGTTGCGACGGATCAGGCGCGGTTGCGCGCTTTCCACGCCGCTTTCGATTGGCCGTAGAGGTCGACGACGCTGTTCTCGAACGGTGGCGCGAGACGCACGTCCTCTTTCTCGCGCTGCGATCCCAGACGCTCAGCAAGTTTAATCGAGGAAATATTGCGCTTATCGATGCAATGGATGACGTGATCCCAGCCCAGAGTGTCGAACGCCCAATCGATGGCGGCGATCGCGCCTTCTTGGGCGAAGCCCTGCCCCATCGCCGACGCCTTCACGCCCCAGCCGATTTCATCGCCCGGCCAATTGCCTTCCTTGCCGCCCGGACGCCAAGGGCCGATGCGGCCGATCCATTCGCCCGTGTCGCGGCGCAGCACCGAGAACATGCCGTATCCCAGCAACGCCCACGATCCCGCCAGCGACGCCATCCCACGCCAAGCCGCATCGCGCGGCGCAACGCCGCCGATATGGCGCATCGTCTCTTCCTCGGTGGCCATTTGCGCGAAGCCGTCGAAGTCCTCGTGCGCCGGCGGGCGAAGGATGAGGCGGGCGGTGGTGAGGGTTGGGCCGATCACTGCGAACTCCAAAGTCTTGATTTACCATAAGTTGTAACCTAGTTGAATATTTTGTCGACTGGGTTACAACTCTCACAAAATCAATGTATTAGCCCGGCGACGCGGGCGATGGCATAACACCTTGAAAACAGCGGGGTTGTAACCGCTATCGCGAAACCAAGAATCGGGTTACAATACCTTTGTTTTCAGGCGCATAGATGGACTTTTTTGAACTCTCCCTTGAACAGCGTCGCCAACTTGTCGATGCACAGCAGATTTTTGCCGGTTGGCACTCACCAGCTATGGAACTCGCAACAATGGGCGGGCTCTACTGGAACACCACAAAAGGCCGTCGATATCTGTACGAAAAGCGGGAAGGCAAACGCTCGTCGCTCGGACGCGAAACACCAGAACTAAACCTTCGAAAAACTCATCACGACCAGCGCACAAAGGAGCTACGCACCCGGGTGCGCCCATTGGCATCACGGCTCGACAAAATGGCGCCCGTCAACCGCGCGATCGGCATCGCGCGCATGCCCACCATTGCCGCAAAGATATTGCGTGAACTCGACAGCGCAGGGCTTCTTGGCTCCCACATCATCGTCGCAGGAACGAACGCGCTTTACGCATATGAGGCCGCCGCTGGCGTAATGATCGGCGGTCAGCATGTCGCCACGGGTGACGCGGATTTGCTGTGGGATGCAAAGCGCTCAATTTTACTCTCCAGCGCCGGCGTGGTGCGCAAACAAGGGTTTATGAGCATTCTGCGTCGGGCGGATAGCACCTTCGTTGCGCAACACGGTCTCGTCGCAACGAACAGCAAGGGCTATATCGTCGATCTGATCACTCCCGAGCAAAATCCACCTGAGCTGGTTTCAGCCGTTGATATCGATGCACAGCCCATCGGCGGGATGGAGTGGCTTCTTGCTGCCCCCCGATTTGAGCACACAATCGTCGCAGCCGACGGTCTGCCATTGCGAATTGTCGTGCCGGAGCCGCGCACATTCGCCCTTCACAAGTATTGGGTGTCGCAACAATCAAGCAGAAGCGCAGTGAAAAGCGCGAAAGATCTCGCGCACTGCCGGATTGTCACGACACTCGCCGAGACTTTCCTTGCGCTACCATTGATCGCAGCACAAATGCCGTGGCTGCCAGCGGCGCTACGAGCGCTCATCAAGGACGTCAAGAAACTACCGCGCGCCACAGGCGGTGAAGCCGATTCCTAGCCCACGCTTGGATCAATACCCTTGCACGCATCCACCAGGCCCTTCACGGCGCCGACGCTCTTGTCGAACATTGCGCGCTCTTCAGCGCTCAGCGCAATCTCGATCACCTTCTCCACCCCGCCCGCGCCGATGATGCACGGGACGCCGACATACATGTCGTTGAGGCCGTACTCGCCGCTCAAGTTCGCGGCGCACGGCAGAACGCGCTTCTTGTCGCGCAGATAGGACTTCGCCATCACAATCGCGCTTTCGGCCGGCGCGTAGAAGGCGGAGCCGGTTTTCAGCAGACCGACGATTTCGGCGCCGCCGTCGCGCGTGCGCTGGATGATCTGGTCGAGCTTTTCTTGCGTGGTCCAGCCCATCTTCACCAGGTCCGGCAACGGAATGCCGGCGATAGTGGAATAGCGCGCCAACGGCACCATGGTGTCGCCATGGCCGCCGAGCACGAAGGCGCTGACGTCCTCGACCGAAACCTTGAACTCTTCCGCGAGGAAATAACGGAAGCGCGCGCTATCAAGCACGCCGGCCATGCCGACGACCTTGTTGTGCGGCAGCTTCGAGAATTGGCGTAGCGCCCACACCATGGCGTCGAGCGGATTGGTGACGACGATGACGAAGGCGTTCGGCGCATGCTGGGCAATGCCCTCGCCCACCGCCTTCATGACTTTCAGATTGATGCCAAGCAGATCGTCGCGGCTCATTCCCGGCTTGCGCGGCACGCCGGCGGTGACGATGCAGACATCGGCGCCGGCAATGCCGGCATAATCGTTGACGCCTTTGAGGGCGCTATCCTTGCCGAACACCGGCGAGGCCTCGGCGATGTCCAAGCCTTTGCCCTGCGGCACGCCTTCGACAACGTCGAACAACACCACATCGCCCAGCTCCTCGCGCGCCGCAATGTGGGCGAGCGTACCGCCGATCATGCCAGAACCGATGAGGGCGATTTTTGCGCGGGCCATGGGAGGTGCTCCGGAACGGTGGGAATTGAAGGCGCGGGGTTTAGACCTGTGCGCGCCTTCGCGCAACGCGGTTCCGTGTTTGTTTAGCGTTTCACGCAGATCAGCAGCCCATCGCCGATAGCGGTCATCACGGCGTGCACCCGCTCGTCGGATCTGGCTTTATGCGCGAGCGCGCGAAGCGCGGTGGTATCAGGGCTGGTATCGGCAGGGTCGGTGACGCGGCCGGACCAGAGCATGTTGTCGAACAGCATGACGCCGCCGCGGCGCAGCAGCGTGAGACCGCGCTCATAGTATTCGCCGTAGCCTGTCTTGTCGGCGTCGATGAAGCCGATGTCGTAGCTGCCGCCCCCACCCGCCGCGATGCGCTGATCGAGCGTGTCGGCAGCCGGACGGAGCTCGAGCTGAATGATGTCGTCCACCTCCGCGTCGCGCCAATAGGCGCGCGCTTTGGTTGTCCATTCCTCGGATACGTCGCAGGCCAACAAATGCGCGCCGGCGGGGTGCATCTCCTTTAGCGTCAGCGCTGTGGCGAGTGCAGAATAGCCGGTGAAGACGCCGACCTCGAACGCGCGTTTGGCTTGGATCATGCGCGCCAGGGCCTGCATGAAGGCGCCCTGCTCGCGGCTGATCTGCATCCCAGCGTCCGACAACGCCGCCGTGTCGACGCGGCAGCGTGCGAGCACCGGATGCTCGGTCGGATTCACGTCCGCTAGGTAACGAACGATGTCAGGTGTGAGGCCGAGCGATGAGGACATGCGCCAACTTAAGTGAGACGGCGCAGTTCCTCCACCAAATCCGTACGCTCCCAGCTGAAGCCGCCCTGATTGTCGGGCTGACGGCCGAAGTGGCCGTAGGCGGCGGTGCGGGCATAGATCGGGTTGTTCAGTTTCAGGTGCGTGCGGATCGCGCGCGGCGTGCAGCCGTCCATGAGCTCCGGCAGCTTCGCTTCGAGGATGGCCGGATCGATCGTGTCGGCGCCGTGAAGGTCCACGTAGAAGCTTGTCGGCGACGCAACGCCGATCGCATAGCTAATCTGGATCGTGCAACGCTCGGCGAGGCCGGCGGCAACGACATTCTTCGCCAGATAGCGGCAAGCATAAGCGGCTGAGCGATCGACTTTCGTCGGGTCTTTGCCGGAAAAAGCGCCGCCGCCGTGCGGCGCTGCGCCGCCATAGGTATCCACGATGATCTTGCGGCCGGTGAGGCCGGTGTCGCCGTCGGGGCCGCCGATCTCGAACTTGCCGGTGGGGTTGATGTGCCACTTGGTTTTCTTGGTGATCAAACCGGCGGGGAAGACGGATTCAGCGTGCGGCCGCACAAGTTCGGCGAAGCGCTTTTGCGAATACGAGGCATCGCCCAACTTCTTCGTGTGCTGGTGGCTGACGACGATTGCGACCACCTCAACCGGCTTGCCATTCTCGTAGCGCAGCGTGACTTGGCTCTTGGCGTCCGGCTCAAGCTCCGCGCGCTCGCCCGAATGGCGCACTTCGGCCAAACGCTTCAAAATATTGTGCGAATATTGTAGCGTCGCCGGCATAAGCTCTGGTGTTTCGCTGCACGCGTAACCGAACATGATGCCCTGGTCGCCGGCGCCTTCGTCTTTCTTGGAGGTCGAGTCGACGCCTTGTGCGATGTGTGCGGATTGGCCGTGCAGGTAGCAGGCGTACTTGGCCTTCTCCCAATGGAAGCCTTTTTGCTCGTAGCCAATATCCTTCACGGCTTCGCGCACCTTCGGTTGCAACGAGGCGATGATGTCCTTGGTGAAAGCCTTGTTGGCGGCCTTATCCTGACCCGGCTTCCCGGCGCGGACTTCGCCGGCCAGGATGATGCGGTTGGTCGTCACCATCGTCTCGCAAGCGACGCGGGCTTCCGGATCGGCGGCGATGAAGGCGTCAACGACGGTGTCGGAGATGCGGTCGGCGACCTTGTCGGGGTGTCCTTCGGACACGCTCTCGCTCGTGAATACGTAAGAGCTTCTCGCCACGCGGTTTCTCCGGCCCTCAGAATGAAGCGGCCCCTCTTAGGGACATGCGTCAGATTCCGCAATTCATGGGCCGGCGGCCGCTAGCCGCGCTTCCCTTCCGGGGCGTCCTCGGTCAGCGCACGCACCAATTCAACGACCTGGCGGCGGACTTTACGGCTCTTGATCGAGGCAAACAGCGCCAATAGCTGGGCCCCTTCGGGCGTCGCCAGGGCGTCGTCGATATAGTCGCGTCCCGATTCGGCCACGCTAGCGGCCGACTTGCCGCCCAAGCCCTCGAAGAATTTGGCGATCGGCATGTCCAAAGATGCGGCGATATCGTGCAAGCGACTAGCCGCGATCCGATTGACGCCTTTCTCGTATTTCTGAACTTGTTGAAAGGTGACGCCTAGTAGTTCCGCGAGCTTTTCTTGGCTCATGCCAATTTCCAGCCGCCGAGTACGGACTCGCTGACCAAGCTTTCTGTCTATCGCGTTCGCTGCACGCTCGTCGTTCATACTTTTGCATCTCTCACTGCACCCAGAGACGGCGCAAGTCTGAGAAGCGTAATGACGAATACTAACCCAAGCAGCAACCATATACCCATTCGAGCGTATGCGGTTTCTTGAAGCGCCGCAGGGAGTTGCGCTTCCGTAGCGGCGCCTTCGCCGTCGCTTCTGACGGCGCGTACAACCCGACCGTGCGCATCGACGATAGAGGAAAAACCGCCTGACGCAGCGCGCACCAGCGGTAACCCCTCTTCAATGGCGCGATAGCGCGACATGACGAAATGTTGGTGCGGGCCGGTGCCGTCGCCGAACCACGCATCGTTAGTGACGTTGATGATCCAGCCCGGCCGCTCGGCGCCGCGCGGCACCATGCCGGGAAAGATCGCCTCATAACAAATGAGCACGATCGCGGGCGGCGCCTCCGGCACGATCAGCCGGGTCGGCGGCGCGCCTGGCGTGAAGCCGGCGCCGATGCGCTGAAGCGGCGCAATGTTGAGGCCGCTAACCAAATTCCAAAGCGGAATGTATTCGCCGAACGGCACAAGGTGATGCTTGTCATACGTTTGCGCCACACGCGGCACGCCGCTCACGCCATCGATCACCGCGGCGGAATTGTACAGCCGCACATTTGCAGCCGAAGATTCGCCGCGCATGAATGCGTCGCACTCCGGGCGCGGCTCGCAGCGCGTGAGCCCAGAGACGAGAGCGCGGTCGCCAAGCCCGGCGCCAAGCGCGTCGAGGAAAGCTTGATTATCGAGTTGAAAAAAGTTGAGCGTCGGGACCGCGCCTTCGGGCCAGATCAGGATTGATGCATCACTGTCCTCAGCCACGCCGCTGACGGCGAGATAGCGTTGCAACACGCGCTCTTCTTGGCGCGAATAGCAAGCCACGCGCTCGGCGTAAGTGTCATACTCGCACCACTTGTCGCGCAGACTCAAACCCGCATCGGCGACGCGCACGATGGGCTGCGCGCCAGGCACATCGATTGGCGCGCCGGCGATACGCTGTGCGCCCCATCCCCAAACCAGACCCAGCACTAGTCCCGCAGCGATCAAGGGCGCAAAGCGCATGCCGGTGCTTGCGCGACGATCGGCGATAGCCGCCGGCGCCGCGGCGAGAAGGAGCGTGATCAGCGAAAGGCCGTAAATGCCGAAGACTGAGGCCAGCTGCGAGATTGGTTCGCCGGGCGTCCAAACATAGCCGGGCGACAGCCAGGGAAAGCCGGTCAGAATATTGCCGCGCAGCCATTCGGTGACGAAGAGAGCAAGCGCGAACGCTGGAATGCGGCGCAGATCGCTGGTCCAAAACGCTGCGGCCAACGCGCAGCCAAGCCCCCAAAAAATCGCCAAGCCGCCCGCGAGCGCGAGCGTCGCAGGAATGCCCCAGAGCGGGCCGAACGACGCGGAATCCACCAGGAAGGCCGACGAAATCCAGTAAACGCCGGTCGCGAAGTGACCAAGGCCGAACCACCAGCCGACGCCGAAAGCCGCAGCGATTCTGCGCTCGCGTTGAGCAGCGGCGTCGAGCAGCCAAACCAACAGCACAATCGCGCCAGCATACAGAAGCACGAACTGAAACGGCGCATGACCAAGCGTCGCCAGCGCGCCGGCAAGCAGCGCAGCGCAGCGGCGCGGCCACGGCTTCAACGACGCAAACCACAGGTGAATGCGCGAGTGCTCTGCGCCGGACGCCAGATCGTTCAAGATTCGCTCCGCCTCAGCGATGGAGGCGGTATGGAGCGCGCAACGGCCCCCACGTCAACTGTCAGCGGCTGGAAGCCTTGAGTTCCACAGGTTTGGCCACCTCAGCGGTGGGCTTAAAGCGCACCCGCTTCACCCGACGCGGATCGGCGTCAACGACTTCCAGGTCAAAGCCCGCCGGATGGTGCAAGATTTCGCCACGCTGCGGCAAACGGCCCGCCAACGCCACCGCAAGGCCTGCGGCGGTATCGAACTCGTCTTCATGGTCTGGCAGAGCGAGGCTTACACCGAGCTTGGCCTCAAGTTCATCGATAGGGGCGCGGCCATCTGCCTCAAAGGCGCTGCCGGGGCGCTCAAACACCATGGCAGACTCGACGTCGTGCTCGTCATCGATATCGCCGACGATCTGCTCGACCAGGTCTTCCATCGAAACCAGCCCGTCCGTGCCGCCATATTCGTCGACGACCAGGGCCAAATGGATGCGGCTTTGCTGCATCTTCAAAAACAGCGTCGCCAGCGTCATCGACTGCGGCACGTAGAGAATATCGCGCCGAATGCGGGGCAATGAGCGATCGCTGAATTTGGCCAGCGACTCCCCTTCCGCCGTGGGCGCGAGCAAAGCGAGCACGTCGCGTACGTGAACGAAGCCCTGCGGATCGTCCAGCGTTTCGCCATAAATCGGCAGGCGAGAATGTTGGCTCTCGGAAAATATCCGCGCCGCTTCGCCCAATGGAGCTGACGCCTCGACGGCGACGATCTCCGCGCGTGCGCGCATCACATCGGCGACGCGCAGCCGATCGAAGCGCGCGGCGCGCAGGATCATATCCTTGTGCGCGCCTTCCATTTGTCCGCCGTTGGCTTCGCGCTCGCGTAGCGCTTCTTCGACGGCGGCGGCGGACCCTAGTTTCCCGCGCGTAAAAATTCGCGCCAGTCTGTGAACCAGGCCCGCCCGCCTTCGCGAGGGTTCGCCGTCGTCTAATGTCTCAACCATAATCTGCGCGTCGTACTCCGTGGGCGGCCTCAGGCGTAAGGGTCTTCTATCCCCAAAGACTGGAGGATCACGCGCTCGCGCGCCTCCATCTTCTCCGCATCGGCCGGCTGTTCGTGATCATAACCCAAAAGATGCAAAAAGCCGTGCACCACCAAATGCGCGGCGTGGTGTTCGAACTGTTTACCTTGAAAATTGGCTTGCTCGACAATGGTTTCCGCCGCGAGCGCGATATCGCCCAGAAAGCCCGGTTCCGCCATTCCCGGCGCCGGCGGGAACGACAGCACGTTCGTCGGGCCTTGTTTGCCTCGAAACTGCGCATTGAGCGCCGCGACCGAGACATCGTCGCCCAGGAGCAGCGAGACGCTGCCGGAGGCGCCCTCCTCCGCGGCGGCGGCGGTGAGCGCGCGGGTGAGCAAATTCTCGTGCCCGCGCCAAAGCGGGACGTTGGCCAGCACGTCCACTTCCAACGTCGGCTCAGCCACCGCGCGCACCTTCATCACGGTGATAGGCTTCGACGATGTGTGCGACGAGCCGGTGCCGGACGATGTCTTGCGCCGCGAAGCGGATGACCTCGACGGCGGGCACGTCTTCCAGAATCGAGATAGCATGCGCGAGTCCAGATTGATCGCTACGCAAGAGATCAACTTGCGTCGGATCGCCGGTCACCACCATGCGCGAGCCTTCGCCTAGGCGCGTCAGCACCATCTTCATCTGCAGCACCGTAGCGTTCTGCGCTTCATCGACGATGACAAACGCGTTGGACAGCGTGCGTCCACGCATGAAAGCGAGGGGCGCCACTTCGATCTGGCGGCGCTCACGGCGGGCCTTCAGATCATTTTCACTCATCTGGCTGCGAAACGCGTCCCAGATCGGCTGCAAGTACGGATCGACCTTTTCCGCAAGATCGCCCGGCAGATAGCCGAGCTTCTCGCCCGCTTCGACCGCTGGGCGCGTCACGATGATGCGATCGTAACGCTCCTGCTTGAGCGCCTCGACGGCGGCGGCGACCGCGAGAAACGTTTTGCCCGTGCCAGCGGGGCCGACGCCGAAAATAAGATCGATGTTCTCGTCGCGCAGCGCTTCGACGTAATGAACTTGGCGCGGCGTGCGCAGCGTCAGACCGCCAAGTTGCGGCAGCGTCATCGGCGCCGTGCTTTCGCCAGCGCCTTCAGAGAACGCGATCGCCGCCAACACTTCACCTTCGCGCACTTTGCCCTTACGGCGTGCATGCTCGGCGAGCGCGTCGATGATGCGCTGAACCCGCTCAAGCTCCGCAGCCGAGCGGGCGCGCACGAGGACGCGATCGCCCTGGGCGTCGAGCGTCACGCTATAGGCCGGCGCGCCGCGCGGCGCATTCGGATCGCGGAACGCCTCCTGAATGTGTGCGAGATGGCGATGGAGCGGGCCGAACACGGCTTGCGCCACTCCCGCTTCCGAGAGCGTTATGGTGCGCGTTTGTTCGCCCGATGGTGAAGTTCTCACGCGACCTCCGGCGTCAGTACGACGCGCGCGCCCGCAAGCGCATTCTGCGTCGCCGCCAGAATCTTGACGGGAACAATGTCGCCGTCGCGCGCTTGGGTGTCGTCGAAGTGCACGGCTTGCAGATATGGTGAGCGGCCGTACTTTTGCCCAGGCCTGCGCCCGTTGCCGGAAACCAGCACCGGCAGCACGGCGCCCACCTGGCTCTCATTGAACGCCCGCTGTTGCTCGAACAGAAGCTTTTGCAATCGCTGCAGCCGCTCGTTTTGCACGGCCTCCTCCACGTGCCCCATCATCGCCGCCGCTGGCGTACCCGGGCGCGACGAGTATTTGAAGGAGTACGCCGACGCGAAGCCGATATCGCGGACCAGCTGCATCGTCTCTTCGAAATCCTGCTCCCGTTCGCCCGGGAAGCCGACGATGAAGTCGGTCGATAGTGCGATGTCCGGGCGCACGCGGCGCAAGCGCGAGACGATATCGCGATAGAAAGCGCCGTCGTGCTTACGGTTCATAGCTTTGAGGATGCGGTCGGAGCCTGACTGCACCGGCAAATGCAGGAACGGCATCAGCTTGGGCTCGTCACCGTGCAGCGCGATCAGGTCGTCCGTCATCTCAACCGGATGCGACGTCATATAGCGCAGCCGCTCAAGCCCATCGATGCGCGCCAGGGCGCGCAGCAAATCGGCGAACGAAGCGTCGCCGTGATAGGCGTTGACGTTCTGCCCCAACAGCGTGATCTCGCGCACGCCCTGCTCCGCCAGCGAACGCGCCTCAGCAATGACGTCGGCAAGCGGACGCGAGTACTCGGCGCCGCGCGTGTACGGAACGACGCAGAACGTGCAGAACTTGTCGCAGCCTTCCTGGATGGAGAGGAACGCGGTGACGCCATCAGCCGCGCGCGCCGGCAGCGCATCGAATTTTTCCTGCGCGGTGAAATCAGCGGCCAGCCGTTCACCGGTCTTGCGCGCGGCGCGGGCGATGAGCTCGGGCAGTTTGTGATAGGCTTGCGGGCCGACGACAAGATCAACCTCCGGCGCGCGGCGAATGATCTCTTCGCCTTCGGCTTGCGCGACGCAGCCGGCAATGGCGATCGTCATGCCCTTCCCTTCACCGGCACGGCGCTCCTTGTGTGCACGCAGGCGGCCGATCTCGGAATAGACCTTCTCGGTCGCCTTCTCGCGGATATGGCACGTGTTGAGCACGACGAGGTCCGCGTCGTCCGGCTTATCGACCGGCGCGTAGCCCAGCGGCGCCAGCACGTCGCGCATGCGCTCGCTGTCGTAGACGTTCATCTGGCAACCATAGGTCTCGATGAAGAGACCTTTCGGCGTGCGGCCTTCGCTCATCTACTTCTTGGCCGCCTTGGCTTTGTCGTCGATGAGCGGCACGCCATAAAGCTCGAGCCGGTGATCGACCAGCTTGTAGCCGAGCTTGCGGGCGATCTCTTGTTGCAGGCGCTCGATCTCGGGCTCGATGAATTCAATCACCTTGCCGGTCTTCATGTCGATCAGATGATCGTGGTGTTGATCGGGAACTTCTTCGTAGCGCGACCGGCCGTCACGGAAATCGTGCCGCTCCAGAATGCCGGCGTCCTCGAACAAGCGCACCGTGCGATAGACGGTGGCGATCGAGATGCCGGAATCGACGGCGGCGGCGCGGCGGTGCAGTTCTTCGACGTCCGGGTGGTCATGGCTGCCCGAGATCACGCGCGCGATCACGCGGCGCTGCTCGGTCATGCGCATACCTTTATCGACACAGAGTTTTTCGATCCGATCCATGGGGGAGCCATACAACTTCGGCTGCATCCGTGTCCACTTGAGAGCGGTTCACACTAAGGGGCGCGGCAGGGTCCGGCGCATAACGATGGCGTCCACCGAACCGCCCTCGCCCGCATAATAGGCGGCGCGCCGGCCGGCCTCCTCGTAGCCGAGCTTGGCGTAAAGCGCGCGCGCGGCGGCGTTATCTTCGGCGACCTCGAGATGCATGGACGCCGCGCCACGCACCAAAGCGGCAACCCCGGCCGATGTCACCAAGGATGCGCCCACGCCGCGGCGGCGCGCTTCGGGGATCACGGCAACCGTCAACAGCTCCGCGTCGCCGGCCGCCGCCCAGGCCAGGGCGAAGCCCTGAACCTCGCGCTCCGACCGCGACAGAATTGCAAAGACGGCCGCGTTATCCATGAGCTTGGAAATTTCGCCGGCGCTCCAGGGACGATCGAAAGCGCGCGCGTGCAGGCCAGCCAGAAGCTCCGCCTGCTCCGCCGTCGCGGCTTCGATCACACCACCTGCTCCACCGCGTTCACTTCGGGGACATAGTGGCGAAGCATGTTTTCGATGCCCTGCTTCAGCGTCAGAGTGGAAGATGGGCAGCCGGCGCAGGCGCCGCGCATGTTGAGGCGTACAATGCCTTCTTCATGGTCCCAGGAGTGGAAGGTGATGTCGCCGCCATCGCGCGCCACTGCCGGGCGCACACGCGCCTCGATGATCTCTTTCAGCTCTTTCACGATCCCCGCAGCGTCGCCTTCATAGACAATATCCGCTTCATCGGTTTCATCCGCCGGGGCATTCGCGTCGAGCAAGACCGGCCGGCCGGCGGTGAAGTGATCCATGATCGCCGCCAGCACGTGCGGCTTCAGGTGCGGCCATTCCAGGCCTTCGTTCTTGGTGATGGTGATAAAGTCACCGCCCAGATAGACGCGCTCAACGCCGTCGATCGCGAACAGGGCTTGCGCCAATGGCGAAGTGCCGGCGCCATCGGCATCGGCATATTCGCGGCTGCCCTGCCCCAGCACATCGCGGCCAGGCAGGAACTTTAGCGTCCTCGGATTGGGGGTGGATTCTGTCTGGATGAACATGGGTTCCAGGTGGCCCTTGGGGCTGCATGGGTCAAGCGGCGGGCGGCTCATCGTCCTTGGTCGCGACGATGGCCACAGGCAGCGCCAACTTGCGGATTTCCTCGCGCGTGAGCGCGCCCGGCACCACCAACACCGGTACTGGCCGCGCTCCAAGCCCAGTGCTCCTGCCCAGCTGCGCCACCAATGGACCCGGTCCGCCGGGTCCGTGCGCGGCGGCGAGCACGACCAGTTTGATCGAGTGATCGTGCTCCAGAAGTTTGCGCAGTTCCGGCTTCAGATCGCCCTCACGCAGAACCGGCTCCGCCGTGACGCCGCACTCGGCCCACACCTCAGCGGCGAAGCGCTGGGTGAGCGATTCCGCCGCGTCCTGCGCTTGGCGGCGCATTTCGTCCGTGATCGAGGCCCACGGCGCGGGATCGGACGGCTCGATCACGCGCAAGATGATCAGCCGCCAACCGGTGTTGCGGCAGATCAGACCGGCATAGATCAGCGCGTCCGGGAACTCTTCGCTCTCATCGGCGATGACTAGGCAGGCGAAGCGCTCGTCACTCATGGGCGGACACTAGCCCGCGCGCCAGAAGCCGACAACGTCGCGAACCTCGGCCATGATCGGTTGCGCCACGGCGCGGGCTTTGTCTGCACCGTCTTTCAGAATTGCATCGAGCGTGCCCGGATCGGCGTTGAGGCGGCGCATCTCGGCGGCGATCGGCGAAAGCTTTGCCGCGAGCCCCTCCGCCAGAGCCGGCTTGAACACGCCGAAGCCTTTTCCGCCAAACTCGGTGAGAATATCCTCAACACTGCGCTCAGTGACGGCGGCGAAAATGCCGACGAGGTTTTCGACCTCCGCCCTGCCGGCGAGGCCTTCCTTGGACTCCGGCACTGGCAACGAATCCGTCGTCGCCTTCTTGATCTTTTGCAGGATGGCGTCGGCATCGTCAGTCATGTTGATGCGCGTCATGTCCGAGGGATCGGACTTCGACATCTTCTTCGTGCCTTCGCGCAAGCTCATGATGCGCGCGCCGGGGCCTTGGATCAGCGGCTCGGGCAACGGGAAGAAATTGGGCGCGTCGTAATCCTTGTTGAACTTGGCGGCGATGTCGCGCGACAGCTCAAGATGCTGCTTTTGATCTTCGCCGACGGGCACGTGCGTGGCCTTGTAAAGCAGAATGTCGGCGGCTTGCAGAACGGGATAGGCAAAGAGGCCGACGGACGAACGCTCGGCGTGCGAGCCGGCCTTGTCCTTGAACTGCGTCATGCGCTCCAGCCAGCCCATGCGTGCAACGCAGTTGAACACCCAGGCAAGCTCGGAATGCTCGCGCACCGCGGATTGGATGAAGATCGTGGAGCGCTTGGGGTCGACACCAGCAGCGACGTAGGCAGCAGCAACCTCGCGAGAGCGGTTGGCCAACTCTTTCGGATCGGGCCCGGTGGTGATCGCGTGCAGGTCGACTATGCAATAGATGCACTCGTACTGGTCTTGTAGGCGCACGAACTTTTGCAGCGCGCCGAGATAATTGCCGAGATGCAGGCCGTTGGTCGGCTGCATGCCTGAGAATACGCGCTGCGGGCCCTTGTATTGGGGGGCGTCGGTCATGGGAAACTCCGGAACATGAGAACGGGCGCGCTCAAGCGGCGCGGGTGCGGCGTCAGGTCAGAACCGCCATCGCCAAAGGTTCGGTCTCGTGTTCATGGCGCGGCTTCTATCAGCCGTCCAAGCCCGGCGGCAAGCCGCCTCCCCCGGCTGGCGCCCCGCGCTCGCGGCGGAAGGCCGCGCGTACTTCGCCGATGGTGACGGCGCGGACCAGGAAAAGGACGATGAAATACGAAACGCCCCCGCCAAAGATCAGCACCGCGACCGCGATCTCCTTATTGCCCAGCACGTCCAGCACCGCTTCGCGATTGCTCTGAAACAGGAAGAGAGCAACGCCGAGCAGGGCTGAGACCAGCGCGATGCGGATCAAGCGGCTCATCGCCTGCTTCGACGGCGCATAATCTCCGCGCCGCGAGAGCGAACCGATCATCAAGATCACATTCGCCCACGCCGCCACACTTGTGGCGATAGCGAGGCCCGGAAAGCCTGCGACACCAGAGGCGCGCAGCGCGAAAAAGAACGCGGCGCCCAAAACGATATTCAGCGCCATAGAGATCAGCGCAAAGCGCATCGGCGCCTTGGTATCCTCGCGCGCGAAAAAGCCCGGTGCGTAGATCTTCGCCAGCACGAACGCCGGCACGCCCCAGCCATAGTGAAAGAGCGCAAGCGCGGCGTTGGCGGCATCGGTTTCCGTGAAGGCCCCGCGCGTGAACAGGCCGTCGAGCAAGAACACCGGCGCTGCCATCATCGCCGCCGCCGATGGCAGCGTGAACGCCATGGAGAGATTGACCGCCTCGTCCAGCGCGCCACGCGCCCCGTCTTGATCGCCAGCCGCAACCAAGCGTGTGAGGCGCGGCAGCATCGCCACCCCCACCGCAACACCAATCAGACCAAGCGGCAGCTGATACAAACGATCGGCAAAATTCAGCAGCGAGATCGCGCCTTCTTCCAGCGACGCGAGGATCTGGCTGATCATCACATTGATCTGCAACGCCCCGCCCGCGATCGCCGCCGGCGCGGCCAGCGTCAGCAGACGCACCACATTTGGCGTCAGTCGCGGCGGCGCCGGACGCGTTTTCACCCCCGATCGCCGCGCGCCGAGCCCTACCCAGATCGCCTGCAACACGCCCGAGATCGTCACGGCGATGGCTGCCGCGTAGCCCGCCTGCACCGGATCATCGCGAAAGAACCAAACCGCAGCGAGCAAGCAAAGATTAAGCAATGTCGGCGCAGCGGCGGCGGCGAAGAAGCGGCCTCGCGCGTTGAGCGCGCCAGAAAACAAGGTCGCGGCGCTAATCGCCACGAGGTACGGCATGGTGATCTGCGTCAGCACCGTAGCGAGATTGAATATCTCCGGATTGTCGCGGTAGCCGGCAAACAGCACCATGTTGATCCACGGCATGCAGAGGATCGCGATAGCGGTGATGACGCTCGTCGCCAGCAACAGCACGGCGAGCGCTTCACTGGCCAACGTATCCGCCGCCTTCTCGCCTTGCTCAGCCAAGGTCTTCGAATAGACCGGCACGAACGCTTGGCTGAATGCGCCCTCGGCAAAGAGACGGCGAAACAAGTTCGGAAAGCGCAGCGCCGCATAGAACGCGTCCGCGATTGGCCCGGCGCCGAGCGCGGCCGCCAGCAGCAAGTCGCGGGCAAAGCCCAGGACGCGCGAGATCAGGGTCAGCCCGCCGATGACGGCGGTGTTGCGGGCAAGGCTCATGCGGGCGGGCGACTCACAAGGTGATGCATCTGCCTAGCGCGCCGTCGATGCGCGCGCCACAGCCAAGGCCTTTCGGGCGGGATCGGCGGGCGCCGCGGGCTCGGCGGCGCGCAGCACAGCCTCGAGTTCGACGCGCAAGGATGCAATGCGGCGCGGGTCGATGATCTGGCCGCCACCCTCTTCCTGCACATAGAACACGTCGGAAGCGCGCTCGCCGTACGTATCGATATGAGCGCTGGCGATGGACACTTTCGCCTCAGCGCAGACGTGCGCCAGTTCGGCCAAAAGACCGAGCCGATCGCGCCCAGAGGCTTCAATGACGGTGGCGTCAGGCGAGAGCTCATTATCGATGCGCACCCACGGTTCGATCGCGAACGCGGCGTTGCGGCGCGAAGCCGGTTGCGGCGCCAGCAAAGCATGATCGACGAGCGCAGCGCGGTTGAGGCGCGTTGTTAGCGACGCCAGCAGCGAAGGATCGCGCAGGCCGAATGGCTTGTGATCTGTGGTTTGGATCGAGAACACGTCGAAGGCCGCGCCATCTCGCGTCGTGTGGACCCGTGCGTCGGCAATATCCGCGCCGTTGGCGGAAATTGCGGTCGCCAGGCTCGCGAACAGGCCGGGCCGATCGGTAGCGTAGACGAGAACCTCAGTGATCCCCTGTTTTTCGCGGAAGCGCGTCGCGACATGCGGCATCACCCGGCCGCGATGCGCGTTCATCACCTCGGTCGCATGCCAAGCCAAGGCTTCGGCATCGTGATTGAGCCAATAGCCGTCTTCGAGCGCATCGAGCCAGCGCGCTAGCGCGTCGTCGACACGCACATGCTGCAGGAGATCCGCCTTGGCGCCGGCCGCTAGTTCCGCGAGGTGTTCGCGCACGCCCTGTTCGTCGGAGCGGCCACCGTGAAGCGCCGCTTCCGTGAGCCGATAGAGATCGCGCAGAAGCTGGCCCTTCCAGTCATTCCACACGGTCGGGCCAACGGCGCGAATGTCGGATACCGTCAACACCAACAGCAAACGCAAGCGCTCGACATTGCCGACGATCTTTGAGAATTGCGCCACCGTGCGCGGATCGCTGATATCGCGCTTCTGGGCGAAATCGCTCATCACCAAATGATGGCGCACAAGCCAGCCGACGAGATCGACCTCCTCTTCTGGCAGACCCAAGCGCGCGCACGCCGCGCGGGCTGATTTTTCACCCTCAATCTGCTGATCGCCGTCGCCCTTGCCGGTGTCATGCAGCAACATGGCGAGATAAAGCGCGCGGCGATTGATGATCTTGGAAAAAATCTCAGTCGCCAAAGGATGCTGATCCTTGTGGCGGCCGTGCTCGATCTCAGACATCGCGTCGATGGCGTGCAGCGTGTGCTCATCCACCGTATAGTGGTGGTACATATTGAACTGCATCTGCGCGACGATGCGGCCAAACTCCGGCACGAATTTGCCGAGCACGCCGGCCTCGTTCATCAGTCGGAGCGCCGTGGCCGGGTCGCGCTTCGATGTCGCCACGTTGAGGAACGCAGCGCGCGCTTCCTCGTCTTGGCGCCATTCCGGCGTGATGCGTCGCGCCCGTCGGGTCGCTTCGCCCAGCGCTGCGGGGTGAACATCGAGATCGCGCTGCTCGGCGATCTCGAACAGGCGCATGATGTTGCTGGGTTTATCGAGCACGCTCGGCTGCTCGATATTGAGGCGTCCGCCATCGATGACAAAGCCCGGGGTTTCCGGCGCGGTCTTGCGCGTGTTTCCGCCAAGCAGACGCTGCAAGCCGCGAGGGGCCCGCTTGGCGTCGTCGGCCTCCAACTTGGCGCACAGCACGCGCGTCAACACGCCGACCTCCTTCGCCACCAGGAAGTAGTGCTTCATGAAGCGCTCAACTTCCGTCTGATTGGCGCGCGCCTGATAACCCATGCGCTTGGCCATTTCGGGCTGCACATCGAACGTCAGGCGCTCCTCGGCGCGGGCGGTGAGAAAGTGCAGATGACAGCGCGCCGTCCACAAAAAGTGCAGCGAGCGACGGAACGCGGCGCGCTCGTCCTCGGTAAAGACGCCGGCATCGACATAATCTTGCGGCCGCACGAAGCCGTAGCGATGGCGCGCCATCCAGAAGAGCGTGTGCAGGTCGCGTAACCCGCCCTTCCCTTCCTTAATGTTGGGCTCGACCATATAGCGCGACGCGCCGATGCGATGGTGGCGTTCATCACGCTCTTTCAGTTTTGCGGCGATGAAAGCGCCGTGATCCCTCTCGGCCACTTCCTTGCGGAAGCGGACGGTCAGTTCTTCAGCGAGGGACTCATTGCCGGCTATGCGGCGCGCTTCAAGCAGCGCCGTTTGGATGGTGTGATCCTCACGCGCCAGCTTCAGCGACTCGTCGACATTGCGCGACGCATGGCCGACCTTCAGCCCCATGTCCCAGAGCATATAGAGCATGTACTCGGTCACGCTGTCGCTGAACGGCGTTGGCTTGTAAGCGCGCAGGAATAAGAGATCGAGGTCGGACGATGGCGCGAGTTCGCCCCGGCCATAACCGCCGACCGCCATCACCGTGAAGCGCTCGCCCGCCGTCGGGTTGCGCGCACGAAACAGGTGAACGGTGGTATAGTCGTAAAGCGCACTGACCACTTCGTCGGCTACCGCCGCCAGCAGGCGGGCGACAGCGAGGCCATTCTCTCCCGCCTCCAGCCGCTCCTTGGCGATCATCCGCCCGCGAAACAGCGCCCCGTGCAGCAGCTGCTTGACGGAGCCGCGCGCGTTCTCGCCTTCGGCCGCAGCGATCGCGCTCAACTGAGCGCGGAGCCTGAGGCCGTCGACGACGTGTTCGATGCGGGCGTGCTTCAGCCGGATGGGCATGGGTCCTTCGGGTGCTTCCTATTCAGGCATTTCACCGATTTGATGTGTCGGGCGCCAGTCTCCACAGCTGCAGGATATGACTTCTTGGTAAATCACAGTACGCAAACTTGCCTCATTTCGCGGGCACAGCCAGATAGAGACGCGGGCCAAGGCCCTGGAGACCTCTGAATGCGCAGCAAAGGCACCCGGACCATCAAGCCCGTCGACGAGGACCACCAGATCCACGACCACCCGGCCCGCGCCAACCTCGAAGCCCTGATGGACCAGAAGTTGTTCCATCAGCGCATCAAGAGCGAGCGGGCCTCGGCGTATTGGTTCGCCGCCTCTCTCTGGGGCGTGACCGGCCTGATCCTGGGCGCCTTTATCGGCGTCTACATCACGCTCGCCGTGCAACAAGGGTCAGCTGACGTCTGGCGCGACAACTTCATCGCCGGCGCCGCAGCCGACGCCGCGCAAGATAGCGTCAACCGCCGTCCATCTCTGCTGCCAGGCCCGGACGAACAGCCGGCGCCGCAAAGCCCGTAAGCTCTACTCTTCTGATTTAAGCGACTTTAGCCGGTAGAGCGCGTCGAGCGCCTGCTTTGGCGAAAGCGCATCCGGATTGATCTCGTCCAGCGCCGCTTCGAGCGGCGAGGCTTTGTTCTCTTCCATCACCTGTGCAAACAGCGGCAGCTCGTCGATGATCTCGACGCGCGTCGAGCCGCCACTGGCCTCGAGCCGCTGCAACACAGCCCGCGCCCGCTCGACCGCACTCTTTGGCAAGCCCGCGAGCTTCGCAACTTGAATGCCGTACGAGCGATCGGCGGCGCCGGGCGCGACTTCGTGTAGGAAGACGAGATCGCCCTTCCATTCCTTGGCGCGTAGATGCGCATTGGCCCCGGCTTCAAGCTTATCCGCTAGGCGCGTGAGTTCATGATAATGCGTGGCGAAGACGGCGCGGCTTCGGTTTGCTTCGTGCAGATGCTCGGCGACGGCCCAAGCGATGGCGAGGCCATCGAAGGTCGCCGTGCCCCGGCCGATTTCATCGAGCACGACCAACGCACGCGGACCGGCTTGATGCAGAATCGCCGCCGTCTCGACCATCTCGGTCATGAAGGTGGAGCGCCCGCGCGCAAGATCGTCCGATGCGCCGACGCGCGCGAAGACGCGATCCACAACACCGAGCCTGAGCTTCCGCGCCGGCACGAACGAACCCGCTTGCGCCAGCACGGCCAGCAACGCGATCTGGCGCAAATACGTGCTCTTGCCCGCCATGTTCGGCCCGGTGACCACCATCAGACGCGGCCCGCTTTGGCCAGCGCCATCGAGCCGTGCATCGTTCGGCGTGAATCCGTTGCCATCGCGGCGCACGCCCTCCTCCACCACTGGATGGCGCCCGCCTTCGGCCAGCAACGCAACGCTATCGTCGATCTCAGGACGCGTGGCTTGTGTCTCCTCCGCCCATTGCGCGAGCGCTGCGGCGACATCAAGCGCAGCTAACGCCTCGGCGGCGGCGCGGATGTCGGCTTCGCACGCAGCGGCGCGCGCAGCGAATTCCTTGAACAAAGTGAGTTCGCGCGACAACGCCGCGTCCCCAGCGCGGGCGATCTTGGCGTCGAGTTCGGCAAGTTCCGTCGTGGTGAAGCGGATGGAGCTGGCGTTGGTCTGGCGATGGATGAAACGCGCATTGAAGGGCGGCGTCATCAGCGCTTCGGCCTGCTTGGGCGTGGCGTCGATATGATAGCCGAGCACGCCATTATGCTTGAGCTTCAAGCCGGCGATGCCGGTTTCTTCCGCGTATGTCGCCTGAAGCGCTGCGATCACTTTGCGGCTGTCGTCACGCAGCGCGCGCGTTTCATCGAGCGCGGCGTCATAGCCAGCCGCGATGAAGCCGCCGTCACGCGCGAGCAACGGCAAATCCGGCGCGAGTGCGCGTTCCAACATCTGCGCCAAGCCCGCAGAGGGCGCATGCGCGGCCAGCGATAACGCCTCACACGCGCGCGCGATCTCAGCCGGCAGCGCGCCGCCAAAGCCAGCACAGCGCGCACTGGCGCGATCACCAGCGCCCAAACCATCGCGCAAATGCGCCAAATCGCGCGGGCCGCCCCGTCCAAGCGCAAGCCGCGTCAGCGAACGCGCGAGATCACCCGCAGCGCGCAATTCCTGGCGCACGCCGTCGCGACGCTCTCGCTCGCTTAGGAAAAACTCAACCGCATCGAGGCGCTCATTAATGGCGGCGACATCAGTGAGCGGTCGGCCTATGCGTTCCGCCAGCAAGCGTCCGCCCGGCGCGGTGACGGTGCGGTCAATGCAAGCGAGCAGCGAGCCGGCACGCTCATTGCGCGTCGAACGCTCAAGCTCAAGCGCAGAGCGCGTCGCTGCATCGATCGCCATATGCGCGCGCGCCGCGACACGCCGGGGCGGCTGCAGACGCGGCGCCGCGCCCGCTTGCGTGAGTTCGATATAATCCAGCAGCAAGCCCATCGCGGACAGTTCCGCATCGCTAAACTCACCGAACGCATCGAGCGCCGCCACCTCGAACGCCGCCTTGATCCGCCGCGCCGCGCTCTTAGCGTCAGACTTCACAGCCGGCCGCAACGTGAGCGCCGCGCCAACGATGCGCGCCGGTTCGCTGACGCGCGCGGCATCGCCCTCCACTGCAAGCACCTCCGCCGGCGAAAGCGCTGCTAGTTCTTCCTCAACTTCGTTCAGCGCAATCGCGCGCGTCTCGAAAGCGCCGGTCGACACATCCGCCCACGCGATCGCGGCGCCGTCGTCGCCGAATGCAACCGCGGCCAAGCGGTTGGCGCTGCGCGCATCGAGCAGCCCCTCCTCCGTCAGCGTGCCTGGCGTAACGACACGCACGACGCCGCGATGCACGATCGATTTCGAGCCGCGCTTCTTCGCCTCGGCAGGGTCCTCAAGCTGTTCGCAGACTGCGACCTTGTGGCCCGCGCGGATCAGCTTCGAGAGGTAATTTTCCGCCTGATGCCACGGCACGCCGGCCATCGGGATCGGTTCGCCGCCGTGTTGGCCGCGCTTCGTCAGTGTGATCCCAACAGACGCCGACGCCTTCTCCGCATCCTCGAAAAACAGCTCATAGAAATCGCCCATGCGGAAGAAGACGAGCGCATCTGGATGCTCGGCCTTCGCGGCGAGATATTGCGCCATGAAGGGCGAGGCCTTCGGCGGCGGCGTTTGTGAGGAATCGGGCACGACGCAGCTTTAGACGCTTGTCCGCCGGACTTCCATTGACGAGGCAGGCTCGAAAGCTACGGTGCGGCGCAATTGCAACGAGCGCTACCCTCCCATGCCTGACACGACGAAGCAGACCTTCACCGACGAAGAGGCGCTGGACTTTCACCGCCTGCCGACGCCGGGGAAAATTTCCATCACGCCCACCAAGCCGATGGCGACACAGCGCGACCTCTCGCTGGCGTACTCGCCTGGCGTCGCGGTTCCCGTGAAGGCAATCGCCGAGGATCCGGACAAGGCTTACGATTACACGTCCAAAGGCAATCTCGTCGCCGTTATCTCGAACGGCACCGCCATTCTCGGCCTCGGCAATCTGGGCGCCATGGCCTCGAAGCCGGTGATGGAAGGCAAGAGCGTTCTGTTCAAACGCTTTGCAGACGTGGACTCGATCGACATCGAAGTGACAACGCAGGACGTCGAGGAGTTCATCACCACCGTCCGCAATATCGGCCCGACGTTCGGCGGCATCAATCTCGAGGACATCAAAAGCCCCGAGTGCTTCATCATCGAGAGCCGCCTGCGCGACGATCTCGACATCCCTGTGTTCCATGACGATCAGCACGGCACTGCCATCATCGCCGCCGCCGGCCTGCTCAATGCCTGCGAACTTACCGGCCGCAAACTCTCCGACATCAAGGTCGTCGTGAACGGCGCCGGCGCGGCGGGGCTTTCTTGTATCGCGCTGATCAAGCAACTCGGCGTGCCGCACGACAACGTCATCGCGCTTGATCGCGAAGGCGTCATCTATCGCGGCCGCGAGAAAGGCATGGATCAGTTCAAATCGGTCCACGCGATCGACACCAAGGCGCGCTCGCTCGCCGATGCCATGAAGGGCGCCGACGTCTTCATGGGCCTCTCCGTGGCCGGCGCGGTGACGCAGGACATGGTGAAGTCGATGGCGAAGCGGCCGATCATTTTCGCCATGGCCAATCCCGATCCGGAGATCACGCCGGAAGACGTGCACGCTGCCCGCAAAGATGCGATCGTCGCCACTGGCCGTTCGGACTATCCGAACCAGGTCAACAACGTGCTGGGCTTTCCCTACATCTTCCGCGGCGCGCTCGATGTGCGCGCGCGCACAATCAACGAAGAGATGAAGGTCGCCGCCGCGCGCGCTTTGGCGGAGCTAGCGAAACAAGACGTGCCCGATGAAGTGGCCGCTGCGTACCAAGGCAAACGCCTCAAGTTCGGGCCAGACTACATCATCCCCTCGCCGTTCGACCCACGTCTGATCTCGCAAATCCCACCCTTTATTGCGCAAGCGGCGATGGATTCCGGCGTCGCGCGCAGGCCGATCGCCGACATGGAGGCGTATAAGCACAGCCTCGCGCAGCGGCTCGATCCGACGGCGGCGATGATGCAGCGCGTGCAATCCCTGGTGCGACGTTCGCCCAAGTGCATCGTGTTCGCCGAGGGCGAGGAGCCGTCCGTGATCCGCGCCGCCTACGCGTTTCAGGAAAGCGGCTTGGGCCGCTCTGTCCTCGTCGGCCGCGACGAACTCGTGCGTGCAAACATGGCGCAGATCGGCGTGCCGGAAACTGCGAGCCTCAATGTTGTGAACGCACGCGTCTCCGAGCACACCGCGCTCTATGCCGACTACCTCTATAAGCGCCTGCAGCGCTTCGGCTTACTGTATCGCGACGTGCAGCGCTTGGTGAACCAGGATCGAAACGTATTCGCGGCCTGCATGGTCGCGCTAGGCCACGCGGATGGCATGGTGACGGGTGTCACGCGAAATTTCGCGACGGCGCTCGACGACGTTCTGCGCGCGATCGATCCAGCGCGTGGCGAACGCGCCATGGGCATGTCGATCATCCTCTCGAAGGGCCGCACATTGTTTGTCGCCGACACATCGGTGGCGGAGTTTCCTGACGCTCCAGAACTGGCGCAAATCGTGATGCAGGCCGCAGCTATGGCGCGGCAGTTCGGCGTGACGCCGCGTGTGGCCCTCGTTTCCCACTCCACGTTCGGTAATCCAAAGATGGAGCGTTCAGAAAAGATTCGCGATGCGGTCTCGATTCTCGATCGCCGCGAGGAGTTGGATTTCGAGTATGAGGGCGAGATGAGCGTTGACGTCGCGCTCAACCCGAACATGCGTGAGCTTTACCCGTTCTCTCGCCTGTCCGAGCCGGCGAACGTGCTGGTCATGCCGGCGATCCACTCCGCCTCGATCTCGACCAGCCTGCTCGCCAGCGCCGGCGGCGCCACCGTGATCGGACCAGTGCTCACCGGCCTCTCGCGCCCAATCCAGATCGCGCCGCTCGGCGGCACGGTCTCTGATATTGTGACATTCGCGACGGTCGCCGCGTTCCAGGCCGCCGAGCTCGATGAAAAGAAGGACTAGGCGGGCGCCGGTTCTGCTTTCTCGGCGCTCGGCGGCGGCGCTTTGCGCATAATCATGATCGCCAGAACGAGCGCGGCTATGCCGATGACGCCCGAATAGATGAAGAACGTCATGTAACCGGCGGCGAAGGCCTCCGCGTCAATGCCCCGGTCGGCGGAGAGTGCTGCAAACGCCGTCGGCGACATGCCGCTGAACCAGCTGCGCAACCACTCACTCTCCCCTGCTGACGCAGCCGCGATCGCGCCTTCAACGATGCGCCCGGAGACGGCCGCGAGGATTTTGCCTGGCAACGCATAGAGCGAAGAGAACAACGCGTATTGCGTCGCCGTAAAGCCAAGGCTGGTGAGGCTCGACATGTAAGCGATCAGCGCCGTGCCGGCGACGCCGGCGGAGACGTTATCGATCGCGATGCAGAGATAAAGGCCCGGTAGTGATGGCCCGGTAAAGGTGAGCAACCCGAATGCGACGTTCGAAAGCGGCTGCAAGACGGCGCCGACGATGAGCGCTTTCATCAAACCAAAGCGCGCCACCGTCCAGCCGCCGAGACCAACGCCCAGCATCGACATGACAACGCCGAACAGTTTCCGCGCGTTCGCAACTTCATCGAGCGTAAAGCCAACATCAACGTAAAACGCGCCCATCAGATTGAGCACGAAATCGGCGATGCGATAGACGCAGATCATCGCCAGGATCAGCGCGCCGGTGCCGCGATAGCGCTTGAAGAAATCTTCAAGCGGCTCTTTCAGCGTCTTGGCGAAATAGGCGCTCGGTCGCGTGCGTTTGCCTGGCAGCGGATAGGTCGCGAAACCGACGATGGCCAAGCCGATGGCGACGCCGACCACTTGCAGGATCATGCCCCAAGGTCGCGTCGTCCAGATTTCCCCCACCGAAGCCGCGAATGCGTCGAAGCCAGCCATACTGAACAGAAACGTCAGCGGCTCGGCACGACCGGCGATGCCCGCGCCAATGAAGGCGGCGCCGAGCACCATGAGCGCGAGACGCCCGATCCACTCCCCTGCCTCGAGCGCTGGCGAGCCCTTTTCGGTTTGTTCGAGCGGTGTTTCGATGCTGTTTTCACGCGGCGCCAGCAGCACGCCGATAATGCCGATCGCCATCACGAACGCCATCAGCATGTACGAACCCGTCCAGCCGATGCGCGACGCCATCCAGAGCGGCAGCGCGCCCGAAACGATGATGGCGATGCGATACCCCCACTGATAGGCGGCGGCCATCGCGCCCTGCTTTTCGACGCTGGCGGATTCGATGCGCCATGCGTCGATCGCGATATCTTGCGTGGCGCCGAACACAGCAGTGATCGCCGCACAAATCGCCACCATCGCGATGACGTCCATGTTGGGATCAGGCTGCGCGCCCGCATCGCCGCCCGCGACAGCAGCCGTAACGACCGGCGCGTTCGCCGCGATCGCCCAGATGCCAACCACGACGCCGATCTGCGCCACTAGCATCCAGGCGCGGCGCTTGCCGAACATACGGTGCAGCACCGGCACCTTCACGCGATCCACCACGGGCGCCCAGAGGAATTTGATCGCGTATGTGATCGTGACCAAGCTCATCAACGTGATCACGTCGAGCGGCACTTTCGCCTGCCGCATCCACACTGAGAGCGTGTCGTAGATCAGCAAGTTGGGCAGGCCGGCGGCAAAGCCGAGCACGAGCATGATCAGCGCGCGGCGTTCGAAGAACACAGCGAGGGCGTCCCAGGTCGTGCGCTTCGGCGCGGCGGCGTCAGTCATGGGTTACTCCAGGCGGGGACGGCCTTAATCGGCGCTGAACGTGGCCGGGTTCGGGCGGGCGGACAAGCGCTCGGCGACCGCCAGCAGCCGCGTTGGGTCAATCGGTTTGGTGATGAAATCGTCCATGCCTGCGTTGAGCGCCTGGCTGCGCTCGGTCTCGCCCGCATCGGCGGTCAACGCGACGATCGGCGCGCGCGCAGAGGGGCCCTCGCCGGTGCGGATACGTTGCGCGGCTTGCAACCCGTCGAGACGCGGCATCCGGATATCGAGCAGGATGAGGTCAAACGCCTCGGCCGCGGCGCTCGCAACGGCCTCGGCGCCGTCTTGCGCCAGACTGACCACGCACCCAGCGCGGGTCAGCAATGTGCGCGCGAGCAACGCGTTGACCGGATTGTCCTCCGCAAGCAGCACGCGCAGACCATGCAATCGGCCCGACGCGGGCGCGCCGGTGGCGACGCGCCTGTCCGGCGTTGCTTCTTCCTTCTCGACGCCGAGTGCGATCTGGATACGATCGACCAGCGAACGCCGACGTACAGGTTTCAGCGTGTAGTGTTCAACGCCGGCCGCGCGGGCTTGCTCGATCGCGCCGCGCTCTTCTTGCGGGACGAGCGCAATGACAGCGCGCGCGTAGCGCTTCATCGCGTCGATCTCCTCGGCGCTGACACCTTCGCGCCAGTCGAACAAAATCACTTCCGGCGAGTCATCGCACTCGACGATGACGCCGCCGAGCGAGGCGATGGTAGCGCGCAAGGCTTGCGGCAGCACCGGCGATGCGCTCATCACGCACACATGCGTCCCGTTGAGCGAGCCGATCGCCGTCGCTCCGCTGTTTGTCGCCGGCAAGGGCAACTCGACCCAGAAACTCGCGCCAAAGCCGGGCCGGCTGACAACGCCGACATCGCCTCCCATCGCGTGTGCGAGCTTTTTCACAATCGCGAGCCCGAGGCCAGCGCCGCCGTGCCGGCGCGCGACGCCAGCATCGGCTTGCGCAAACTCTTCAAAAATCAGCGCTTGCTTATCGGGCCCGACGCCTGGGCCGGTGTCGCGCACGCTAAAGCGCATGCGCCCGCCTGGGCGTACGCTCATCTCAACGACGATGCCGCCTTGCTCCGTGAACTTTACGGCGTTGCCAGCAAGATTGAACAGGATCTGCCGCAAGCGGCCTTCATCGCCGGTCACGCGCGCCGGTGTCGACCCACGCACGACGACGGCGACCTCCAGACCTTTCGCGTGCGCGCGCGGCGACATCAGCTCGGCGACATCTTGCATCATCGCTTCAGGATCGAAGGGCGCGGACTCAAGCGCGACTTGGCCGGCTTCCAGGCGCGAATAGTCGAGAATCTCGGTAATGAGCTCAAGTAGATGCTCGCCCGATTGTTTGATGGCGCTCACGTACGTGCGCTCGTTCGGTTCGAGTTTGCCGAAATCGAGCAGGCCCGCCATGCCGAGAATGCCATTCAGCGGCGTGCGCAGTTCATGTGTGAGCGTGGCGAACAACGTGGTTTTTGCACGCAACGCGTCTTCCGCGGCGCGCGTGTGGCGGGTGATGTCGCGCGCCACACAGAGCCGCACGCCGTCGGGCAAGATGCGCTCGACCCATTCGAAGCGGCGGCCATCCGGCGCTGCCGCATCGAAACGGCGCTCGCCGTCGATGAAATCCGGCGCCAGCACACGGCCCCAAGGCGGGCGCTGCGGGCCGACCCATTGCCGGAACGTGGCGCGAAAGACCGGATTGGCGCGCAAAAGCGCGCCGTCCGCCGCCAGTATCGCGACTGGATCGGGGAGCGCGTCGAACGCGTCAAACGCGGGAGCTGTGGCTGGTTGAGCCATCCCCGCATGAAGCGTGCGCCCGGTTAAGAAAGCTTAGCGATCTGGCCGTCTCATCCAGCCCGGACCATGCCGCCTTGTTCCGCGCCCGCCCATTGGCGCTTGAGGCTGAGCGCCTCGGCGATATGGATACGACGCACCGCCTCGGAGCCATCGAGATCGGCGATGGTGCGGGCAACCTTGAGCGTACGGTGATAGGCGCGCGCTGATAACGACAGCGTTTCCGCCGCTTTCGCCAATAGTGCTGCGCCCGGCGCATCGGGTGCGGCGAGGCGCTCGAGCGACTCCAGATCAAGCACGGCATTGAGCCCCTGACCGCGCGCGCTTTGCGCATCGCGGGCCCGCATGACCCGCGCCGCGGCCTCAACCGTGCCTTCGAGCGGCGGCGGCAGCGCGAGATCGGCGGCTGTCACGGGCGGGACGTCGAGCTGGATGTCAATGCGGTCGAGCAGCGGGCCAGAGAGGCGCGCTTGATAGTCGGTCGCGCAGCGCGGGCCGCGGCGACACATACCGGCGCCCGGCCCGCCGCCGCAACGGCATGGATTCATCGCCGCCGCCAACAGGATACGCGCGGGATAGGTCACGTGATGGTTGGCGCGCGCGATCAGCACGCTGCCGGATTCGAGCGGTTGGCGCAGCGCATCGAGCGCTTGTTGCGAAAATTCCGGAAGCTCATCGAGAAAGAGCACGCCTTGATGGGCGAGTGAGATTTCGCCCGGTTTCGCGCGCAAGCCGCCGCCGACGAGTGCTGCCATCGATGCCGAATGGTGCGGCGCGCGGAAGGGTCGCGTGCGTGTGAGCTGACCGCGTTGCAGCAAGCCCGCCACGGAATGCAGCATCGACACTTCAAGCAATTCCTCGCTCGAAAGCGGGGGCATCAACCCAGGCAAACGCTGCGCCAGCATGGACTTCCCAGCGCCTGGCGGGCCAACGAACAAGATGTTATGCGCGCCGGCCGCCGCGATTTCCAAAGCGCGCTTGGCCTGCTCCTGCCCGCGCACGTCGCGCAGATCGGGCACGGCGTCGCCGGAAATCAGATCGCCGCGCTCCGGCGGTTTGATCGCGGCGCCGCCACGGAAGTGATTGACCAGCGCCAGCAGCGATGGCGCGGCAATGACTTCGCCGCCGGCCCACGCCGCTTCCGCGCCGCACACCTCAGGGCAGATGAAGCCAGCGCCCATGCCATGAGCGGCCATCGCGGCTGGCAATGCGCCCGGCGCTGGCGCCAGCGATCCATCGAGACCGAGTTCGCCGAAACACACAACGCCATCAAGCGCGTCGTGCGGCAGCGCGCCGATTGCCGCCATCATGGCGAGCGCGATCGGCAAATCGTAATGCGTCCCCTCTTTTGGCAAATCGGCGGGCGCGAGATTGACAACCAAACGCCCCGGCGGAATCGCGAGGCCGATCGAAGCGAACGCCGCGCGCACGCGCTCTCGAGATTCTGAAACGGCTTTGTCGCCCAGGCCGACAATGACGATGCCGTGCGTCCCGCCCGTCAACTGGACTTGAACCTCAATGCGGCGCGCTTCGAGCCCCGCGAAGGCGACCGTCACCGCATTAGCGCAGGTCTGCATATGCCCACCTTTTATCCACAGGCAGGCTCCCGGTACTGTCTCAGTTTGAAATCGGAACAAGCTTGACTGGCGTTGAAAAATAGCGCGGGCGGGGCCATGCTTAGCGCTTAGCTAGGGGAGCGTCATATGGCCAAGAAAACGCGTAAGGCGACAGGCAAAGTAGGAATCCGAGCCACATCGGACAATCTGGAAAAGGCCGCGATTGCTCGTATCAACGACGCAAGCGCCCTTATTAATGAGCGCCGCGATGGTGAGGCGGCTTACATGGCCTCCTTTGCGGCGTTCACGATGGCCCAGGCCGTGCTGGCGAAGCTACGAGAAGGCTGACGCATGCCCAAAGGCCCACGCGGCGAACGCCGTCCTGGAGACGTAGTAAGCGCTGCTGTGAAGGTCGCTCGCTTAGCTGTTGGCGATGAAACCGAAGAGCTTGCCGAAAACGACGGCAAAGACCCCGCAGCTAAAGCGCTAGGGGCTAAGGGCGGGGCTGCGAGGGCTAAGAGCCTCAGTGCTGAGCAGCGGTCTAAGATCGCCAAGAAGGCTGCCGCGAAGCGATGGAAGAAGACGGCCGACTAGTCGGCCTTCTGACGCACTGGAATCTGAAAAAGCGGCGTCCACTTCGCCTTATCGCCTTCTGGGAAATCGAAGTCTTCGTCAGTGACATCAATTTCCAGGGTGGTCGGCGCAGGAAACTCCACAATGAACTCCGGAGTCGGCGACGTATCGACCTCAAGCAAAGGGCTGCTCACGTGCCCCTTAAAGAACATCACCGTTTCCGCCCCTAGTCTCACTCGAAACCCTAATGGGAATTCTTCCTTCTTCGGCTCCATTCGCGTCACCAGACGCAACCTCAAGCTTGATGGAAATGAGCCCAAAAGAATGTTGTTAGCGTAAACTCCAATATGAATGAACTTGCCGTTGTCTTCGCGCCGAACTTCGTCGCAAAGGATTGCATACTCGAAAGCGACAGAGGGCAGCTCTGCAATCATACTCCAGCCGCCTCAAAGACGGCTGTGTTACTCGTTCGGCTCCCCGACTGGGTAAATTTGCCAGCAGAAACCGGAGTGCTTGACGCAGTGTACGAGACCTGGTCATCGGACTCAAAGTAGTTTGCTCGAAAGAGAGCGCTCAACTTCTCCGAACCCACCGTTGGGATATAGCCCATCGCCAGCAATAATTCGCTGATAGTGTCCAATTCCAAGTTCTTCGGCGCCGCTAGCCAGCGATTGATTTGCGCGGGGTCTTTATCCATCCGTCGCGCTAGCTCGGCTTTAGTGAGATTGTTTTCTTTCTTTTCGCGCAGGTAGCATCGGAGAACCTCGCCATGGAGTTTGTTCTTCAAGCGACGAGCGAAGAACACATATTGATCCTGAGTCGGCTTTCCATCGTTAGGGATCGCGGAGATCGATGACTTGGTCAGAGATGTAGTCATTGATACTTGCTCCAGTGTGTGGGCTCCTCGTGTCGAATACGGTGGTCCAGTCGTACTTGCAGCGCCGAATTTCGCGGCGCCACATGAGAGACCCGAACGCTCCGAGAGCCGTTCGCAACTCCCAGTCTGTTGCTACGAAAATGTCCGTTTGAGCAAGCGACCAAATACACGAATGCCGGGGTCTGGATCGCGGCTTCGTATTTCCCATACCTCGTATCCGCCGAAACCAGAGTCGCCACTCCATCGCACCATTGGTTTCATGTAGGCCTTCTTGTGGCGCGGTCCGCCCACGGTGATCGGCTCCCCGCCCAGGAACTCGTCTAGATCGGCGCGAAGCTCGATAACCAGACGGCGATTGGCTCCCCCCGTGCTTCCGTCGATTTGGGCCATCAGTTTGGGCGTCGCCAGTATCCGGCGTTGCTGGCTGAGGTCCGGCGACAACAACGGGATTTCGCACAGGCGGCCCTCATACAAACACCGATTGATCACGTCATCATCGATTGACATATAAGTCAATATTCCTTAGCCGCGAGGTTCTTTGTGTGTTCCGTGAGTCGCGACAAATTGACTCAACTATAGGGGGTTACCGGCGAAACTATCAAAACAAACGGTTTGCTTGACGCTAAGCATAAAGTTCAGTATATGGAGGGCATGGCAAACGTGCTGCCCCTCGCGAAACGCGTTCAAATCCTGAACATGCTCGTAGAGGGCTCGTCCATGCGCTCGATCTCGCGCGTGGTCGGCGTGAGCATCAACACCGTGACCAAGCTCTTGGTGGACGCGGGCGAGACCTGCCTTGATCTGCACGACCAGCTTGTGACGCACGTTCAGGCCAAGAACGTTCAATGCGATGAAATCTGGTCGTTCTGCTACGCCAAGCAGCGCAACGTCCCAGACGCAAAGGCCGCGCCTTACGGCGCTGGCGATATTTGGACTTGGACCTGCTTGGACAGCGACTCCAAGCTGATGATTTCTTATCTCGCTTCAGGCCGCACCCAGGGCGCAGCGATCGCGTTCATGGAAGACGTTGCGCGCCGCATCACCGGCCGCGTGCAGCTCACCACGGACGGCCATGGCGCCTATCCCTACGCCGTGCATGTCGCGTTCGGTAAGAACATCGATTTCGCTCAGCTCATCAAAACCTACGCTGGCGAGCAAGGCCAAGGCCCTGAGCGCAAGTACTCCCCTCCGGTCTGCACCGGCGCGCGCAAGGTCGTGCGCCAAGGCAATCCGGATGAAGCGAAGATCTCAACGTCTCACGTTGAGCGAGCGAACCTGACTATGCGAATGGGGATGCGCCGCTTTACGCGCCTCACCAACGGGCATTCGAAAAAGTACGCGAACCACATTTACGCGCTGGCGCTTTTCTTCATGCACTACAATTTCGTGCGCTTGCACAAGGCGCACCGCATGTCGCCCGCGATGGCGGCCGGAATTACCGATCGCCTTTGGTCAATGGAAGATATCGCGGAACGGATCGATATCCGCGTGAACGCGCCGAAGGAGCGCGGTCCGTATAAGAAGCGCGCTGGTGATTGATTGCAAAAAGGGCTTGCAGCCTCAGCCAAACCAGTTTCGCCTAAGGAGAAGGCCGCCCCTCGCGGAGCGGCCTCATCGTCGGTTCGAGGGCGTGGCGAAACGGTAGACGCAGCAGGTTGTCACCCTGCCGCCTGTAGCGGGCATGTCGGTTCAAGTCCGACCGTCCTCACTCCGGCCTCTTAGGGCGGTCCCTGTCACGGGGGCCGCCCTCATTCTTTTGTCGCACCGGCATCGCAACGAGTCACTAGCCGCAACACGACACTCACAGCTATAGGGGTGTTCGTCTAAAATACAAGTTAGCGGTTCTGTGAACCTGTAGTGGCCGACCCTGACCTAAACGAGCTTCGAGCGATCCGGCGCAAAGCGCGGGCCGCGATATCGCGCACCAAGAGTGCCCTGAACGACCTGGAGCGCTTGGAGGCTCAAATGGAAGGCGCGATAAACCGAATGCTCAGCAGGGCCCAGGGCCGCGAAATAGACGCCACTCCCCGCACTCGGTCAGGCGACATAAGAAAGCAGTTCTGCCTTGCGATCCTAAACGCTGGCGGCGCGCCGGACGGCGTCTGGGTTTCATTTGAACAGGTTGCTGAGGAAATGCCGGAGCACACGGTTAAGCAGCTGAAACGGTCTTTAGAGGGCGCGGTCGAGTTGCTCGTCGAGCACGACAAAGGCGCCTACCGTCTGCTTGAAGACGGCATGAAGTTGGCGGCCATACCTTAGCGGTTCCTAGAACCCATAAGATGCTTGCTCGACGCGGCAAATCAGTCGATCTAAATGAAGAGCGCCGGACCTTTCGGCTCGGCGCTCCCGCTTCAGCAAGCTAGCCCGTTACGACTTCTTGCTTGGCTTCTTGATGGTCTCAACAACGTGCGTGGCTGCACGTTGTGGTCGTGTCCCCGGGCGTGGTGTAGGAGCTGACGTCCTTCGGGGCGGGGTTGGTCATCGAGAATCATCGGAAGGTCGGGTCGTTCACACCAACGACTTGTCCCAAGGACTCACCGATGACCACCGAAATGATGAACCTGCGTTCGCTGCTCGAACAGTCCCCTGATGCTGATTTCCTCCGCGAGATGATCGGCTTTGCAGCGCAGCGCCTGATGGATTTGGAAGTTCAAGGTCTGACTGGCGCCGAACACGGCGAGCGCAGTCCAGATCGAACCAACCAACGCAACGGTTATCGAGATCGTGTTTGGGAGACACGCGCCGGCGCCGTTGAGCTGCGCATTCCGAAGCTACGCAAGGGCTCATATTTCCCGGGCTTCCTGGAGCCGCGCCGGCTGGCGGAGAAAGCGCTGACCGCGGTGATCCAAGAGGCTTATGTGCAAGGCGTCTCGACCCGATCGGTGGACGATCTGGTGCAAGCCATGGGCATGACCGGCATCTCGAAAAGCCAGGTTTCACGCCTAGTCGGCGAGATCGACGAGAAAGTGCAGGCGTTTCTGACCCGCCCGATCGATGGCGAGTGGCCCTATGTGTGGCTCGACGCGACTTACGTGAAAGTGCGCCAGAACGGGCGCATTGTCTCGGTGGCGGTGATCATCGCGGTGGGCGTCAACAGCGATGGCCGGCGCGAGATTCTGGGCATGAAAATTGGCGCCTCTGAAGCGGAAACTTTCTGGACCGATTTCCTACGCACCTTGTCGCGGCGCGGCCTCAGTGGCGTGAAGCTGGTCGTCTCCGACGCGCATGAAGGACTCAAAGCGGCGATCGCGAAGGTGTTGAGCGCGACTTGGCAACGCTGCCGCGTGCACTTCATGCGCAACGCCTTGGCGCACGCCGGCAAGAGTGGGCGCCGCGTGGTCTCGGCTTTCATCGCCACCGCCTTCGCCCAGGACGACGCCGACACCGCGCGCACCCAATGGCGCCAGGTCGCCGATCAGCTCAAACCCAAGCTGCCCAAGCTTGCCGCCCTGATGCACGACGCAGAAGCCGATGTGCTCGCTTACATGACCTTCCCCAAAGAGCACCGGGTGAAGCTGCACTCGACCAATCCGCTGGAGCGCCTCAACGGCGAAATCAAGCGCCGCACCGAAGTCGTCGGCATCTTCCCAAACGAGGAGGCGATCGTACGCCTGGTCGGCGCCATCCTATTGGAACAGAACGATGAATGGGCGGTGCAGCGCGCGCGCTACGTGTCACTGGAAACCATCGCGCCCTTGAGCGATAATCCGCTCGTCATCCTGCCGGCAGTACCGGCGCGATGATCGGCCTGAACCCGCCGACGATCACGATGCCCGCGCGCTCGTACACCACTCAATGGGACACGACCCACGTTGTTGGGCCACCTTCACAGGCACGAATTGGCCGTTGCCGGCGTTGCGCCCGATCTTCCCTGACTTAGACATTGGATTTCTCCGTCAAAGTCGGCGGGATAAGCCGCCGCTCCGAAGCGACCTCGCGTCGCCCCGCCGCCTTTCAGGGCTTGGCGCATCGATTCGAGTCGGCAGCACCTCAGAGTCTGCCATCCGTTAAGTCGCGAGCAAGCGCCATTTCAGGAGGCCGGCGGGCGCCCTAGCTTTACTGCCGCATGGGGTCGTCTGGAGAGACGACCTTGGTGGACAATTTGTGAGCAACTCAGTTCGATGCCGTACCGACAGGAAAAGCCCGGCGCCTCAAAAGGTTAACAGGCTGCTTTTCCTCCCCCGAAGACCATGCAGCCTCGCCAAAGGGGGCGACTCCTACGCCGCCCGTGGGAGTCGTCCGCCTTTAGGAGGTTGATCCTATGACGCGCGCCGCAAATGCCTTCGGCCACCGTGACGAACTCGGCTTTCTGACGCCTCGCGTTGCCAAGGCCACAAAGTCTACTCCGGTAATTTGGATCGCAGTTTTGATGGTCGCGACCTGGATCGGCGCTTGCTCGCTCACGCTTGCGATTAGTTTGGGCTCGGTCGGCTAACACGACCTAACGACCGTATCAATTTCCAATATGTCAAAAACTATAGAACAAACAGGCGCTTAGCATCCTGTGGATAACTTGCAATGTGGATAAGACTGGGGAAAGGCGGGCAAAAGCCGAGCGATTCCATAGCCGTAGCCCGCTAAGCACAAGTTTCAGTTTTCAAACTGAGACAGTACCAGGCTCCCAGTATGTACATAAGAAGAACAAAAGCGCAACAGAAAAAGAACTGTTGCGCGCCATTCTGTGAGCAACACTGAGGTTACCCCCAGCTGCTCACAACGGCTACGGATTTGGCTGAGATGAACGGAATTTCAGTAGCGCGAGCCGACCAGCGTTTGGCCGTCCGCGTCGGGCTCAGGGGCGCGATAATCCGGTGTGGGCGGCGCGGCGTAGTACGGCGCCGGCGGCTGACGCACTTGCATGAACGAGACGACGCGGCGCACGCCGCCAACAACGCTAGCGATTTCAGCGGCGCGCTGCAGTTCGTGTTCAGTGCGCGCGGTGCCCATCAGATAGACGTTGCCGTGGAACGTCTCGATATTGACGTTGATCGCGCGCACCGCTGGGCTCGCCGTCAAGCGCGCACGAATTTGCGCGGTGATCAATTCGTCCTGCGCGCTGCGCACCATGCTTGAACGCGGGCCAACGAAAATTTCGTTGAACACGTTCTCGATTGTGCCCGTTCCACGCGCGATCGTTTCCGCGGCAGCGCGATGTTCGGCCGTGGGCGCCGCCCCCGAGAGCAGCAAATTTCCGTTGGCGACTTCGACATCAACCTCAGCGAAGGCGACGCGGTCAGCGGCGAGCAAGCGCACTTTGACCTGGTTCGAGGCGTTGGCGTCATCGATGCCCTCGCCGATGGTGCGGTCTTGCGCGGCGTAGACGCCGACGCTGGCCGCCGTGCCAATGGCGGCGGTCATGCAGCCGCTTGTCGCGACGCAGGCGGCCAAGGCCGCGAGGGGAAAAAGAGCTGTACGCATTTGGCACAGCATGAAGAACGAACGTTTCGGCCTGCTTAAAGCCGCGCCTCATCATACCAAGCGGCGCGTTCATGTCTGGGCAACAAACCTGAACCAACCACTACCAAATCAAACCGGATCGGCGCGCTTGTGAGCCGCCACCGCCCTGCAAGCGCTTGCGCCGCGCGCGCAATACGCTGCTGCGCCATCGGCGTCACCGCATAGGCGCCGGACGCATAAGTGTTGCGGGCTTTGACTTCAACGATCACCAGAATGCCGCGCTTCCATGCGGCGACATCGACTTCGCCATACGGCGTGCGCAAGCGATGACCGAGGATGCGATAGCCTTTGCACATCAAGAAAAGCATCGTCTGCCATTCGGCGACGCGGCCGCGCCGTTCGGCCCGCGCGCGGCTCACGCACGATCCTTCAATTCCAGCGCGCGCGCATAAGCGCGCTTGCGCGGCACGCCGAGATCGCGCGACGCTTCACTGGCCGCATCCTTCACGCCACGCGGCAACGCTTTCAGCAAGTACGCATCAAGCGCCTCGTCGCTCACCTCCCCTTTCGGCAAAGGCGGGCCGACGAGTACGACGATCTCGCCTCTCGGCCCGCCGGCTTCGGCATAGTGCGCGGCCAACGCATCAAGCGTGTCGCGGCGGGTTTCCTCGAAAAGCTTGGTCAACTCTCGCGCCACCGCAGCGGGACGCGCGCCCAATATTTCGGCCATGTCAGCAAGCGAGTCGACCAAGCGAGGGCCGCTTTCATAGAAGATCAGAGTCGCATCGACGTCGCCGAGTTCGGTCAGCGTCTCGCGCCGGCCGCTTTGCTTGGACGGCAGAAAGCCAGCGAACAAAAACCGGTCGCTCGGCAGACCGGAGACGACCAGCCCCGCCAGCAGCGCTGAAGCGCCGGGGATCGGAAAAATGGGGTGCCCCGCCTCGATCACCGCGCGCGCAAGCTTGTAGCCAGGATCAGAGACAAGCGGCGTGCCGGCGTCGGAGATCAGCGCCACGCGCTCGCCCGCCGCCAGCGCGCGCAAAATCTCATCGCGCGCCGCTTCGGCATTGTGTTCGTGATAGGCGGCGAGCTTAGGCTTCAGGCCGTAGGCATCCATGAGCTTGCGGGCGACGCGGGTGTCTTCGGCGTAAACCCTATCCACAGCGCCCAGAATATCGAGCGCGCGCAAAGTGATGTCGCGCAGGTTCCCGATCGGCGTGGCCACCACATAAAGGCCCGGTTCGGGCGGTGGACTGGCGCCGCGGGCGCCGATACGGTCCGGCGCACTCATTTCAGGATCAGACGAAGGGGTTTTCATGGCCTCCGCCAAATCATCGGGCCGGACGGGCGTCGCGCCAAGCGTGAAGACGGGCGCAGCCATCGGCTTAGCGGCTTTTATGGCCGCTTGCGCGACCGCGCCAGCACCTGGCCCCGGTCCCGGGCCAGCGCCGGGCCCGGTCATCCCGCCGGACGCCGGCGTCCAGAGCCGCGAAGGCGTCACCCCGCCCTTCATGCGCGGCCGCGAGATCGTGCGCGTCGGCCTGCTGCTGCCATTCTCGCTGCGCCCACAGGACGCCGCCGCGCTCTATAATGCAGCGGAACTGGCGCTGTTCGACCACGGCAACCAGAACACGCTCATCATCCCTCGCGACGCCGGCGCGGATGAAGCATCCGCCGCCGCTGCGGCGCGCGCGTTGGTCAATGACGGCGCCGACATCATCATTGGCCCGGTGCTGCGCGAAGGCGTGGCTGGCGCCGCAAGCGCTGCGCGCGCCGAGCGGGTGCCGGTGATCGGCTTTTCGTCCGACACCAGCGTCGGCGGCGACGGCGTTTATCTTCTGAGCTTCCAACTCGAAGACGAAGTCTCGCGCATCGTCTCCTACGCCGCGAGCCAGAACATTCGCACCATCGCGCTCTTGGCGCCGGCGAACGAATATGGCCGCCGCGTTCAGGACACCTTGCGGACCGAGGCGGCAGAGCACGGCGTCACCATCGTTCAGGCGCAGCTCTACAATCGCTCCGATGCGGACGCGACCGCCGCCGCCACTGCGCTTGCAACATCGTTACGGACGTCGCCAGCGCAAGGCATCCTGATCGCTGACAATGGCGGACCGCTCCGCGCCATCAGCAGTGCGCTCGTCCGCGCTGGCGTGGATCAGAGCAGAACGCGTTTCATGGGCACCAGCGTTTGGGCTGGCGACGCGCAGCGGGAGCCTTCGCTGGCTGGCGGCTGGTATGCCGCTTCCGATCCGAGCGCGCGCACCGATTTCGAAGGCCGCTACCAAACCATGTTCGGCCAAGCGCCGACGCGGTTGGCGAGCTTGGGCTATGACGCGGTCGCGCTCGCGGCTCTGCTCTCGCGCGACAGCGGCTCGCGCGGATTCAGCCGCGGCGCGCTGGAGAATAGCGAAGGCTTCGCCGGCTCCGACGGGCTCTTCCGCTTCGGCGCCAATGGCGCAATCGAACGCGGGCTCGCCATCATCGAAGTGCGCCCGAACGAAACCCGCGTCCTCGAAGCCGCGCCACGGCGCTTCACGCGCAGCGGCACCTAGACCGCAAGCTCCGCCGCGATCGTATTGGCGATCAAGCGCCCGGCCTGGGTCAGCCGGATGCGCGCGCCGTCATGGGCGATGAAGCCTTGCTGTTCGAGCCACGCGACGGCGTCCGTCTTGAAGGGCCGTCCACGCAGTGCAGCGAAGCGCTCGGCATCGACGCCTTCACGCGTGCGTAAGCCCATGATTAGCAACTCATCGGCGGCTTCTTCGCCAGTCAGCCGCGCTTCCGTGATCCAGCCGACGCCGTTCTCCCGCACCGCATCGATGTAATCGGCGGGACGGCGTTGCGCTTCCAGGGCGACGCGGGCGCCGTCATGGGTGACGCGGCCATGCGCGCCGGGGCCGACGCCGATCCAATCGCCGCTGCGCCAATAGATCAAATTGTGCCGCGCTTGCGCCGCCGGTCCGCGCGCATGGTTGGAGATTTCATACGCGGTGAAGCCGGCCGCTTCGCACACCTCTTGCGTCAGCTCATACAGCGTCGCCGCCGCTTCTTGATCCGGCGGCGTGAGTTGTCCGCGCGCGACGCGGCGCGCAAACGCTGTCTCTGCCTCGATGGTGAGCTGATAGAGCGAAACATGCTCAACCGGCAGCCTCAGCGCCTGCTCAAGCTCGGCGTGCCAAGCCTCAGCGCTCTGCCCTTCCCGCGCATAGATGAGATCGAGCGAAACGCGCTGGCCCGTAGCGGCGGCGGCTTCGACCGCGCGCAAAGCGGAAGCAGAATCGTGACGCCTCCCGAGCGCTTTCAGCGCCTCATCGTCAAACGCTTGCGCGCCAATGGAAAAGCGATTGACGCCCGCCGCTGCTTGTTCGGCAAATAGCGCCGCATCTTCCGGGTTCGCTTCCAGCGTGATTTCACACTCGGCGGCGAGACCGAACGAACGGCGCGCCGCGTCAATCAGGCGCGCGACCTCCTCGCCGCGCAGCAAGGACGGCGTGCCGCCACCGAGAAAGAGGCTTTGCGCGTTGCGTTGCGTGTAGCGCTCAGCATGTGCGGCGAGATCGGCTTCGATCGCGTCAAGCAGCGACGCGTTGCTGGCGCCGCGCGCGCGATAGACGTTGAAGTCGCAATACGGACAGATGGCCGCGCAATACGGCCAGTGCACATAGATGCCGAGTTCATTCATGCCAGAGCGGCGAGCAATTGCTCGAAGGCGCGCGCGCGATGCGTCAACGGCAGCTTTTCCTCGTGCGCCATCTCGCCGAAGGTGCGCGTCCGGCCGTTTGCGAGGAAAATTGGATCGTAGCCAAAGCCCTTGTCCCCGCGTGGTGGCCACACGATGACGCCGCGCGCTTCGCCTTCGAACACACGCGTGGCCTGCCCCGGCACAGCCAACGCCAGCGCACAGACGAAGCGCGCCGAGAGATCGGTCGCGCCCTTATCCGTGAGTTCGCGCCACACGCGCTCCATGGCGGCGCGGAAATCCTTGTCCGGCCCTGCCCAGCGCGCCGAATAGACGCCGGGGTCGCCGCCTAGCGCGAACACCTCAAGCCCAGAATCATCCGAGAGCGCCGGCAGGCCTGACGCGTTAGCGGCGGCCTCTGCCTTCAGCCGGGCATTGCCGGAAAAGGTGGTCTCCGTCTCCTCCGGCTCGGGCAGCCCTAGAGCGCCGGCTGACACCGCCTCAACCCCGAAGGGGGCCAGCAGCGCGCCGATTTCACGGACTTTCCCGGAATTATGGCTCGCCACCACGAGGCGGCCGGTCAAAAGCGACATCAGTGACACTTGTTTGACTATCCTTAAACCGGTCTATATCGTTTATCAATAAACTCATGGCACGCTGCCAAGTAGAGGTCCCGTTTCTCATGAAAGCGCTCGGCAAAGGCTCCATCGCGGCGATCGTCGAGGCCGGCCTCGGCATCGCCCGGGTCGTGCTTTGGGCGCTGATCGGGCTGTGGGCCGCCGCCTTCGTCGCCTATCTCGCTTTTGTCGTTTTGATGGGCGCCGGCGCGCTCGATCCGTCGCTCGCGGAGTTGGGCAACGGAGAAAGCCTGCGTGTCCGCATTCTCGGCGGCGACGGCGCCGCCATCGAAAACGTCCGGTGGACCGACTGGCACTTGATCCTTCCGGCTTTGCTTATCGCCGGCGTCGGCATTGGCGGCGCGCTCATCATCGTCACGCAGCTCCGGCTCATGTTCCTCAGCTTCCGCTCCGGCGAGCCGTTCCGGCGCGAGAACGCCAACCATTTGCGCGTCATCTGGATCACCATGGTTGTGATCGAGCTGTCACGATATGTGCTGATGGGACTGACCGCCGCACTTCTCTACCACGTGCGCGATCCTTCCGTGACCGCGATTTCGCTGTCGATCGATGGCGAACGGCTCTCGACGTGGGGCTCGATTCTCATTCTGATCGTGCTGGCTGAGGTCTTCCGCGAAGGCGCGCGCCTCAAGGAAGAGCAGGAGCTGACGATCTGATGGCGATCCGCGTCACCCTCGACCGCATTCTGCTGGACCGGCGCATGTCGCTCACCGATCTGAGCGAACGCGTCGGCGTGACGCTGGCCAATCTCTCGATCCTGAAAACCGGCAAAGCCAAAGCCATCCGGTTTTCGACCTTGAACGCACTGTGTCGCGTGCTCGAATGCCAGCCCGGCGAATTGCTGAGCTACGAGCCAAGTGAAAGCGACGTGGTTGAAGAAGCGGCGGACAAGGCGGCTGAGTAGCTAGGCCGGCGCGCCGATCTCCAAGCGAAACCCTTCGAGCTCTTCGTCCGCCAAATCCGCAGCCCAGACATAATCCGCCTCGCCGAACAGCGCGAGCTGACGCCCGCCCACATCGAACACGTAACCGACATCGACGCGGTAGGGATCGGTCATCGCCAAGCGGCGGGGATTCGCGAGCGTCGCACCGATCAGCCAGGGCAGATCGATGTCTTCGCTTGTCCAATCGCGGGCGATAGCGGCGTAAGTTTCCGGTTCTTCGCTGCGCAGATGGCCGTACGCCGCCTCGAGCAGCGTCCCCTCCCCGATACGAATGTCTGTCGCGGCTTCGATGCCGATATCGATGTGAAACACGCGGCCATCGCCGAACGTGATCTCGATCGGATCGTCGCCTTCAAACGGCAGATGGCCGACACGGGCGACGCGCGCGACCGGGCCGGACTTGGTGAGCGCCGCTATGCTCACGCAACCGCCTTGCGCTGCATCTCAAACAATGTCCCGCAACCCAGTTTCGCCAGACGCATCAGCTCGGCGAATTCCTCGTCTGTGAACGGGCGTTTTTCGCCGGTGGCCTGGATCTCGATCAAACGGCCGTCGCCGGACATGACGAAATTGCAGTCGACTTCGGCGTTGGAATCTTCGGCATAATCGATGTCGAGCACGCCGGCGCCCTCGAACACGCCGCACGAAATCGCAGCGACCTGGCCCGTCACCGGATTCTCTTTGATGACTTTTTCTTCGACCAGATACTTGCAGGCCCGCGCCAACGCCACCCAGGCGCCGGTGATCGCCGCCGTGCGGGTGCCGCCGTCGGCTTGGATGACATCGCAGTCGAGCGTGATGGTGCGGTCGCCCAGCAGCTTCGTGTCGACAACCGAGCGCAAGCTGCGGCCGATGAGGCGTTGGATTTCCTGCGTGCGGCCGGACTGCTTGCCTTGTGCGGCTTCGCGGCGACCGCGCGTGTGCGTCGCGCGCGGCAGCATGCCGTATTCGCCCGTCACCCAACCACGCCCTTGCCCCTTAAGCCAACCCGGCACGCCCTGCTCTACACTCGCCGTGCAAAGCACGTGCGTTTGCCCGAACTTGGCCAAGCACGAGCCTTCGGCGTAGCGAGACACGGCTGTCTCAAGTGAAATCTCGCGCAATTGATCAGCCGCGCGGCCAGTGGGGCGCATGAAAGTCTCCAAAATATGCGCGAGAGCCATGACCGATTGCGACGCGCGCGTCTAGGCGCTCAGCCGGCGCAGCGCAGAGTGAGCCGCCGGGCGCGGCGATCGACGCTGATCGAAGCGCACGTCGAAAGCGCGTCGCGCCCGAGCGTCACGTTCGGCGGCGGCGGGTCCTCGGCCTCTGCCGACACCACCACCGCATCATCCTCCGTGGCGCCCAAGAGCGGCGCGTTGGTGCGGGCGTAGGCAGGGCGGAGCGCTAAGCCCTCCACGGTGAGCGCCGTTTGCACCGGTTGCATCATGGTCGAAAGACCGAGGATGAGTTGGATTTGCGCAACGTCGCCAACCGAAGTGATCGCGCCGCTATGATCGAAGAGGCGCGCCGCCGAGCGGTTGAACACACTGGCGCGATTGCCCGGATCGAACTGCACGAGCAGCTCTTGGCCGCCCACTTGCGCGCGCACTTCCCAGTCGTCGGCGTCTTCAAGGGGAAACACGATATCGCGCGCGTTGGCCGGCTCCGGGCCGAGGCGGATGGTGACGATATCGTACGGCAGCGCGCCTGGGCCGATAACGCCGTCGGCGCGGGTGGAAACCGGGGCCGGGAAAACGCCACTGAACGCGCGCGTCCCTTCCTCGCCGCCGAACACAACGCGCGGACGTGCGATGCGGCCTCGTAGCGTCGAATCGCTGCCTTCGATGCCGATGCGAATTCCGGCTAGCGGCAAGCGCCGCACCCGCAGCCGTTCCGCCGCCGCGGTGCTCAGCGCCAGCCCGCGCGGAAAGCGCAGATCGACCTCAAGACGAACCGCCCGCCCATTGATCTCGGCATCAACGACAGGAACCGGATCGGCATCGAGCGTCAGCAAGCGCTGTGCGTGAGCGGGCGCCGCGAACGCCACGAAAGCCGCCAAAACCAGAAGAAGCCGCCACATCATCGCCCCCACATTGCTCGCCGACATATCGAATTACGATAAAGGCAAAAGGACGGCATAGGGTCCTTATTGGTTTGTTAGGGCAAGTTAGGGGGCTTCAACCTAACTTTATGCGCGATAGGAAAGTTCGCGGCGCCGACGTGCAGAAGGCGTTCGGCTCGCTGCGGTCGTTCGCGGCGATGTTCAAGGCCACGGTCGGCGACGTCGACTTCAGCTTCGCCGCCCCCGCCGCCACCGGCGATCTCGCCGTCGACCTCACCGATCTTTTCATCGCCATCGCCGAAGCGGCGAAGAAGCGTGACACCGCCATCGTGCTGCTGATCGACGAAATTCAGTACATTCAGAAAGGCGATCTCTCGGCGCTGATCATGGCGCTGCACAAGATTTCACAACGCCAGCTGCCGCTGCTGATGTTCGGCGCCGGCCTGCCACAACTGGCCAAGCTGGCGGGCGATGCGAAATCCTACGCCGAGCGTTTGTTCGACTATCCGCCGATCGGCCCGTTGTCCGACGAAGGCGCGCGCCAGGCGCTGGCCAGCCCGGCCGAGCGCGAGAAGGTGAAGTACGCGCCTGACGCGCTCGATTTTGTTGTGGAGCAAACCGGCCGCTATCCGTTCTTCCTACAAGTGTGGGGTCAGCATTGTTGGGAGGCGGCGGCGAAATCGCCGATCACCTTGGCCGACGCCAAGACGGCCAGCATCGCAGCGACAGCGGCGCTCGACGAAGGCATTTTCAAGGTGCGTCTGGCGCGGCTGACCGAGCGCCAGAAAGCCTATGCCCGCGCAATGGCGGAGTTCGGTCCCGAGCCGGTCAATTCGTCCGATGTCGCCAACGCGCTCAATTTGAGCTTGAGCCAAGCGGCGCCGATCCGCGACGAACTGATCAAGAAAGGCATGGCCTACTCGCCCGAGCGCGGCCTGATCGGCTTCACAGTTCCGAAGTTCGACGACCATTTGCGCCGTATGCCTGCGTCTAAGCCCGCCAAGCGCACGGCCAAGAGCTAGCCATGCTTGCACCCACCGCCCTGTTCGCTACCTAAAGCCCGCCATGGCGCAGCCACCCTCCTCCGCGGATCTCTCGACGCTCGACGCGCGCGCGCGCGAGATTTTCCGCGAAATCGTCGAGGCGTACCTGACCACCGGCGAGCCGGTCGGTTCGCGGACGCTGTCGCGGCTGGGCGGCGTCACGCTTTCGCCGGCCTCGATCCGCAACACCATGGCGGACCTTGTCGGCCTCGGCCTGCTCGAAGCGCCGCACGCCATGGCTGGCCGCCGACCAACGCAGATCGGACTGCGCTTCTTCGTCGATAGCTTGCTGCAACTAGGCGACCTGCCGGACGACGAAAAGCGCGAGATCGATGCGCGTATCGGCAGCGCCGGCGCCAATCCGCAAGAAGTGCTGGGCGCTGCCTCGGAACTGCTCTCGGGGCTCGCTGGCGGCGCGGGGCTCGTCGTCACGCCTGAGCGGGACGCGCCGGTGCGGCACGCCGAGATCGTCTCGATCGGGCCGCGTCAGGCACTGCTCGTCTTGGTCTTCGAAGACAACCAGATCGAAAACCGCGTGCTCGCCACCCCGCCCGACATGCCCGCAAGCGCGTTGGCTGAGGCGGCGAATTATCTGAACGCACGCTTCAAGGGCCGCACCCTGAGCGAAGCGCGCGCCGCGGCTTCCGAAGCGTTGGCGCGCGACCGCGCCGAACTTGACCAAGCCGCGGCCAAGCTCATTCAAAGCGGGCTGGTGGAGTGGTCGGGCGAAGACCCCACACTCGGGCGGGCGCTGATCGTGCGCGGGCGCGGGAACCTGCTGGGCGACACCCAAGCGGTCGACGATCTGGAGCGCGCGCGCCGCCTGTTCGACGACCTGGAAAAGACCAAGGACCTCATCCAGGTGCTCGATTTGGCCAAGGCCGGCGAAGCGGTGCGGGTCTTTATCGGCTCTGAAAACTCACTGTTTTCCCTATCGGGGTCGAGTTTGATCGTCGCGCCCTATATGAACGCCGAACGGAAGGTGGTCGGTGCGCTTGGCGTCATCGGCCCAACCCGTTTGAATTATGCCCGGGTGATCCCGGTCGTGGACTATACCGCCCGCGTCGTCGGCCGCGTGCTCGACGGACGCGGGTCAGATCGCTGAACGAGGAAAATGATGTCGGACGAAACGAACGCTCAGCCTGAAACCGCGCGGGAATCGCCGGCGCCGGATATCGCCGCGCTTGAAGCCGATCTCGCGAAGGCTCGCGACGAAATGCTGCGCGCGCTCGCGGAAGCTGAGAACACCCGCCGCCGTGCCGAGCGCCAGGCGCAAGAGGCGCGCGTCTACGCCATCGACAGGTTCGCCGGCGATCTCCTGCCCGTGGCGGACTCGCTTGGCCGCGCGCTGCAAGCGGCGCCGCGCGACAGCGGCGACGAAGCGCTGCGCAATATTATCACCGGCCTCGAACTCACCGAACGCGCCTTGCTCGACGTCTTCGCGCGCCACGGCTTGAAGCAGGTCGGCGCCAAGGGCGATACTTTCGATCCGAATGTGCACCAAGCCGTCGCTCAAGCGCCATCGGACCAACCGGCCGGCAAGGTGGCCGAGGTCATGCAGCCCGGCTACGTGCTGGGCGAGCGCACGCTGCGCGCGGCGATGGTACTGGTCTCGGCCGGCCCAGCGAACGCCGGCAGCACCGCCAGCGTGGACATCAAAGTCTAGCTATCCACAGCATCGACGAGGCTATGCGGACTTGCGGGGTAACCGACGCCGTTTGGCCCCAATCCGGCTTTGCCTCGAACATGAATGATCGTTAACCATAGCGACGGATGCCGTTCGCCGTGGTTCAAAGCGAGCCGCCATCACGGAAATTCGAGGGAGGACCACAGAATGCGGGGGAAACTCTTTTTTGGCGCGGCCACGGCTGCGTTGCTCATGTTCGCGCCTGGCGCGCTGGCGCAAACCGGCGATCAGCCCGGCGACACCAGCACCACGGCGCGCTTTAGCGGCGAGGCCGTAGAGGGCGAGATCACGGCGGGCGATGTCGATTGGTATCGCATGAGCGTCCAACAGGGCCAGCGCTACAGCTTCGCGCTTGATGGCGTCACCGACGCCCAAGGCGCCACGCTCGATCCGATGATTGCGATCTATGATGCCGCCGGCAACCAACTCGCCTTCAATGACGACGCGAACGACTCGCTAAACGCAGCCGTCAGCTATGCACCTCAACAGAGTGGCGACGTGTTCGTCGAAGCGCGCGCCTTTAGCGAAGATGGCGCGGGACGCTATCGCCTGAGCGCAACGGCGGCGGTCGTCCCCTCGGACGACGCTGGTAACGACACCAGCACGCGCGCGCGCATCGCCGCGGGGCGCACCGTCAACGGCGAAATCGAGTATGAGGGCGATGTCGACGTTTATCGCCTCTCGGCCCGCTCCGGCACACGCTACAGCATCACGCTGACCGGCGCTGGCGCTTCGGCGCTCGGCGATCCGTTGCTGCGCGTTCTCGATAGCGACGGCAACGAACTGGCGGTCAATGACGACGACGGTGAGAGCCTGAACTCCGCCCTCGAATTCACACCCCAATCCAGCGGCAACGTGTTTGTCGAAGCCCGCGCATTCGCTGACGCCTATGCCGGCGGCTATGCGCTCGCCGTTTCTTCAGAGCGGGCGCCGTCCGACGGCCTTTCCGCTGACCGCAACACACGCGGGCGACTCAATGTTGGCGGTGAGACCACCAACGTCATCGACACGCCAACCGACAGAGATTGGTATCGCATCCGGCTGGAAGCTGGCCAATCCTATCGCTTCACGTTGAACAGCTCTGGCGACAATCCGCTGAGCGACCCACTGCTCAGATTGTCGAACGCCGCGGGCGAAGAAGTCGCGACAGATGACGACAGCGGCGGAAACCTGAATTCCTATCTCGAGTTCACGGCCCCTACGACGGGCAACTATTTCCTCTCCGCGGAATCGTTCGCTAGCGGTTCGGCCGGCGGGTACACGCTGGCCGCGCGCGCCGGCGACATCCCGGGCGATGCGTCCACGGACGCGTCGCTGAGCGCCGACGGCGCCTATCGCGAAGGCATACTCTCGCCTGCCGGCGATCGCGACTGGTTTGCGATCACGCTCGCCGAAGGCCAAGGCATGCGCGTCGGCGTCAACACAGTGGAGGGCGGCGACGGACTCGCCGATCCCTATCTCATCATCTACGGCCCCGACGGCGCCGAGGTGCTGCGTGATGATGACGGCGGCGACGGCCTCAACGCCTGGAGCGAATTCCAAGCCGCGACCGGCGGCGTCTACCATCTCGAAGTGCGCGGCTTCACTGACGACGCAGCCGGCCGCTATGCGGTGACGCTCACGACTGGCGAAATCGGCGGCTCGCCGGATATGGCCGAATACATCGCACCCGGCGCCGAGGCGCGGATCGCAACCATCGGCGCGCCCGGCGATGTCGACTGGTTCGTCATTGAGATGATCGAGGGTCGCCCATATCGCATCAATCTCGACGGCGTCGAGGGCGGTCTCGCCGATCCCCTGCTCGTGCTTTACGATCAGACCGGTCAGGAAATCGCGCGGGACGATGATGGCGGCCTCGGCTTCAACTCCTACCTGACCTTTGTCTCGCCAACCGGCGGGCCATACTTCGCTGCGGCGTCTGCCTATGACGGCCAAAGCACCGGCCAGTATTCATTGCGCGTCACCGACACCGACGTGCCGGGCCACGTCTACACCGACGAAATGCTCGACCAAGCGGGCGACGAGCGCTTGGGGCGCATCGAGATCGAAGGCGACGCGGACAATTTCCGCGTCGATCTAGAGGGTGGCGTCACCTACACGATCGAGGTCGGCGGCCACGGCGATCGTCCACTCGCGGATCCGTTCCTCGCCATCGTCAATGAGGAAAACAATCGCCTCACCAGCGACGACGATAGCGGCCCCGGGCTCGACGCGCGCGTGCGCTTCACACCGGAAACCTCCGGCTCATACCTCCTGCAGGCGAGCGGCCTTGGCGGCTCGACCGGCTGGTATAAAATTTCGATCGCGCGTCAGTAGGCTTAAACGCCGGGGGACGCATGCGGGACGCGGCGGCGCTGGCAAGAGCGCCGCCGCTTTTTCGTTATGAAAGCGCTTGCCCGCGCTCGCCGCCTTGGCGTTCCAGCATCCAGCCCGGATACTCCGGCTTTAGCTTCGACACATCGTTGAGCTTGGCGACATCGTCAGTGGAAAGCTCAACCGCAGTCGCGGCGATGTTGTCGCTAAGCTGCTGCTCGTTCTTTGCGCCAATGATAACGCTGGTGACGTGCTTCTTGTGCAGCAGCCAAGCCAGCGCAACTTGCGCCACCGTAGCGCCGCGCTGATCGCCGATCGCCTTCATCACATCGATGATGTCGTAGGCCTTCTCCTTATCGACCGGCGGGAAGTCGAACGCAGTGCGACGCGCGTCGTCGGGCCCGCCATCGCGCGTGAATTTACCGGAGAGAAAGCCGCCCGCGAGCGGGCTCCACGGCAGAATGGCCAGACCTTCGTCCTGCGCCAGCGGCACGATCTCGCGTTCAATGTCGCGGCCGGCGATGGAATAATACATCTGCAGCGACTCGAAGCGCGCCAAGCCCGAGCGCGCCGATGCGCCGAGCGCTTTGGCGATCTGCCAAGCCGCAAAATTGCACAAACCAATGTAGCGCGCCCGCCCCGACCGCACGACCTCGTCCAGCGCCTCCAGTGTTTCCTCGATCGGCGTCACCGTATCGAAGCCGTGCGCTTGGTAGAGGTCGACATAGTCTGTGCCGAGCCGCTCCAAACTGTCATCGATGGCGTGGAAGATGTGCTTGCGCGACAAGCCCCAAAGATTGGTATTATTGGCGCGGCGCAGGTCGTCGGGCGCTTGGCCGCCGCCATAGGCCCCCATGCGGCCATATACTTTGGTGGCGATCACCAATTCGTCGCGCGGCAAATCCTTGATGGCTTGACCGGTCAGTCGCTCGGAGAGGCCGTTCGAATAAATGTCGGCTGTGTCGAGAAAGGTGACGCCCTTGTCGAATGCGGTTTTCACCAGTTTGGTGACGGAGTCTTGTTCCAGCGAGCCTATGGCCTTCCAGAAGCCGTCGCCGCCAAACGTCATGGTGCCCAGGCAGATTTCAGAAACAGCAAGGCCGGTGCGGCCGAGTTTGCGATAGCGCATGCTCAATCCTTCGGGCCGAAGCCCTCTTTATGCGTTAGTGACAAAGCGAGTCCGGCTCGTGGCTCGGCGCGCGCAAACAAGCGCGTTTGCGAGAATGGGGGATTCAGGAGCCAAGATCGGAAAAGCCGCGCGGCCAGCGCGGCTTACAGTGTGTAGCACACAAACCCGATTTTGGCAATGTTACGCGACGCCGTGGCGGCGAAACCAAGCCAACGCACGGGTCCAACCATCGGCGGCAGCCTCTGCATTGTAGCTCTGACGATAGTCGGCATGAAAGCCGTGCTGCACACCGGGATAAACGATGATCTCCGACGGGCGGCTCGCCGCGACCAGCGCCGCGCGGAAGCGCTCGACGCCTTCAAGCGGGATGCCGCTATCGTTCTCCGCATAAAGACCGAGCACTGGGGCTTCGATGTCCGCGGCGACATCGAGCGGCCACGGGCGCTCCTCCTCGGAGCCCCACGAGCCGGGCGCCGGGCGCACCACGCGCCCGTACCAAGCAACACCCGCTTTGATGTGCGTGAGATGCGCCGCCGCCATCCAGACGACCGTGCCGCCCCAGCAGAATCCGGTGATGCCGATGTCGCCATTGGTGAAACGCTGCGCGCGCAGCCAATCGATCGCGCCGCTGGTGTCGCCCATGACTTGTTCGTAGGTGGCTGTCGCAACGAGATCGCGGATCTGCGCGAACTCCGTCATCGGCGCGGGATCGCCGGCGCGATCGAAATAGTCCGGCGCAATGGCGACATAGCCTTCGCGCGCAAAGCGGCGGCAGACATCCTTGATGTAGTCGTGGATTCCGAAGATCTCGTTCACGACAATGATCGCGCCATGACGCGCGCGGCCAACGGGGCGCGCAACGTAAGCGGGCAACGAGTAGCCGCCGGCGCCATTGATATGGACGTCTTCGGTGACCAGGTCGTCGCTCGGTGTGGTCACAGGGCTGGCGCATGACGAAACGGCTACCGTTGCGTAGCCGGCGAAGAAGAGCGAGGCCGCGACGTTGCGGCGGGTTGGCGGGAAATTGCCCTCGGGCGTGTCCAGTCTCATGCGCATCTCCCTCTGCTCGGATCGCGCCGCGCGCGCGTCCCCTTGCGCGTGATTTGGGGCGCGAGCAGTCTGAAGGCCAGAAAAAATCTCGGGGGAGATATCCATGCGCTTTTCAGGTCTCGCCGCCTTCGCGGCTGCGATAGCAATTGCAGGTCCAGCCTTCGCCGCTGCGCCCCTGCCCTTCGATCCAGAGCAAGCGACGCGCGCCTGGCTCGACACCATGGGCGCCGAAGCGACGGCGCGTTCGGACGCCTATTTCGAGGGCGGCTACATCATCGATTTCGCCGGCACGATTTTGTCCGTTTTGGTCGCGGGCGTGTTGCTTGTGCTGGGCTGGGCGCGCGGCGTTCGGAGCTGGCTTGAGCGCACCGTGAAGTGGTTTCCGCTCGTCGCCTTCGGCACATCCTTTTTCTACATCCTCGTCTCGACGCTGATCACTTTCCCATTCAGCTATTATGTCGGCTTCGTCCGCGAGCATCGGTACGATCTCTCAACGCAGACATTGCCGCAATGGCTAGGCGAGCAAGGCATCGGCTTTGCCATGGCGCTCCTCGTCGGCTCGCTTTTCCTGGCCGTGCTCTACGTGATCGTGCGCATCGCCAAGAACACGTGGTGGGTTTGGGGATCAGCTGTGACGATCGCCTTCGCGGCGTTCATATCGATGCTCTTTCCGGTGTTCATCGCGCCGATGTTCAACACCTACACGCCGATGGAGCGCGGCGAGTTGCGCGACTCGATCCTTGCGATGGCGCAAGCCAACGGCGTGCCCGCAACCGACGTCATGGTCTATGACCGCTCACGCCAAACCAGCTCGATCAGCGCCAACGTCTCCGGCTTCGGCCCGACGACGCGCATCTCTCTCGCCGACACTTTGCTCGAACGCGGCAGCCCGGAAGCGGTGCGGGCCGTGATGGGCCACGAGATCGGCCACTATGTGTTGCGGCACAACATCTCCGGTCTGTTGCTGAACGCCATGATCATTCTGTTCAGCTTTGCGTCGGTGCACTTCCTCTTCCGCGCGCTCGCCAAGAATGAACGCTGGGGCATACGCGACATCGCCGATCCCGCCGGCTTGCCGCTGATCATGGGCTTGCTCGCCGTCATCGGCCTCGTCACCAGCCCGATGCAGCGCAATCTGACGCGCTTCAACGAATTGCAGGCCGACATGTTCGGTTTGAACGCCGCGCGCGAACCGGATGGCTTTGCCGAGGCGGCAATTCTGCTCAGCGAATATCGCAAGATGGAGCCCTCGCCGATCGAGGAAATCATCTTCTACACGCACCCCTCGGGCTGGAACCGCGTGCACAATGCGATGGTTTGGAAGTCGCACGAGATCGCGTCTGGCCGTCACCCTGCATCCGCCGGCGGGCCACCGCCCGGCTGGATTCCCGATTTCGTCCGCAACCGTCAGGCGCCATTAGAGCCCACGCCTGCGCCGGAAGCGCCCGCTAACGCGGAACCGTCACACGCCGCACCGTGAGATTGATCCGGCCGCCTTTCGGCAACAGCCGAGAGGTGCCGGGCAATATCCGATCGACGCCGTGATAGGCGCGCCGGCTTGAGCCGCCGAGCATGCACACATCGCCCGAGGCAAGCCGCACGCTGCGCGTTGGGTCCGAGCGCAGCACGCCGCCGATGCGAAACACCGCGGTGTCGCCGAGCGAGATCGACAGCACCGGCGCGTCCCAATCTTCTTCGTCACTATCGACGTGCAGCCCCATGCGCGCGTCGCCTTCGTAGAGATTCACCAGGCACGCTTCGGGATCGGCGGCGTAGCCGGAATGCTTGCGCCACAGCTCAAGCACCATCTCCGGCATCTCCGGCCAAGGCTTGCCCGTGTCTGGATGCGTCGCCTGATAGCGGTAGCCGTGCTCCTTATCGGTGACCCAACCGAGCGGCCCGAAATTTGTCATCCGCACGCTCATGGGCGCGCCGGATTTCGGCATACGCGGAATGTAGAGCGGCCCTCCCCGCATGCGCGCGAACACCTCGTCGCGCAGGGCTTCCTGTGCGGCGCGGTCCAGCAGGCCGGGCCACAACCGGAAGCCGTCGAGGTCGCCAGAGGGGCGGGTCATGGGATCGGTCTATCCGGGCATTCGGTTTCTTTTTTGTTCCGCTCGACAATCCGACACCGGCTATTCCCACGCGGCGAATGAGGATAGTCGCTCCAAGAGGCTTGCACGTTTGGGGGGATACACCACATGAACCCCGAAACGAACGCGGTCCGGAGCTTGAGGGGGCGACGGGTCGTTCAACATTTGAAATAGCAATGCAGGACGCGCTTCGGGGACGCCTTCGAGGGTCCGTAAACCGGAAACGCGCCGCTGAAAGGAATGAGGACGGATAAGATGGCTAAAGTGATCGGCATTGACCTCGGCACAACCAATTCGTGCGTCGCCGTTATGGAAGGCGGCCAACCGAAGGTCATCGTCAACGCCGAAGGCTCAAACACCACGCCGTCGGTGGTTGCATTCACCGAGAACGGCGAGCGCCTGATCGGCGTGCAGGCCGCGCGCCAAGCGATCACCAACCCGACGCACACCTACTACGCCGTGAAGCGCCTGATCGGCCGCTCGTTCGACGATCCGATCACCAAGAAGGACATGGACATCGTCCCCTACAAGATCGTGCGCGCGCCGAATGGCGATGCCTGGATCGAGGGCCGCGATAAGAAATACTCGCCATCGGAAATCTCCGCTTTCGTTCTCCAAAAGATGAAGCAGACGGCGGAAGATTATCTCGGTGAGCCGGTGACGCAGGCCGTCATCACGGTTCCCGCCTATTTCAACGACGCCCAGCGCCAAGCCACCAAGGACGCCGGCAAGATAGCCGGTCTGGAAGTGCTGCGCATCATCAACGAGCCGACGGCAGCCGCCCTCGCCTACGGCCTCGATAAGGTCGGCGAGAACAAAACCATCGCCGTCTACGACCTGGGCGGCGGCACCTTCGACGTCTCGATCCTCGAAATCGGCGACGGCGTCTTCGAAGTGCGCTCCACCAGCGGCGACACTTTCCTCGGCGGTGAAGACTTCGACATCCGCATCCTGAATTATTTGGCCGACGAGTTCAAAAAGCAGAACGGCGTCGATCTGCGCCAAGACAAGCTTGCGCTGCAGCGACTGAAGGAAGTCGCCGAGCAGGCGAAGAAAGAGCTCTCCTCGCGTACGGAGTTCGACGTCTCGATCCCGTTCATCAGCATGGACGGCAACCGCAACCCGCTTCACCTCAACATGAAGCTCACGCGCGCCAAGTTCGAAAGCCTGGTCGATGATCTGGTCCAGCGCACGCTTGGCCCCTGCAAGGCAGCGCTCAAGGACGCCGGCCTCTCTGCGAGCGACATCAAGGAAGTCGTTCTCGTCGGCGGCATGACGCGCATGCCGAAGGTGCAGCAGATCGTCAAAGAATTCTTCGGCCGCGAGCCGCACAAGGGCGTCAATCCTGACGAGGTCGTCGCCGTCGGCGCCGCCGTTCAGGCCGGCGTGCTGCAAGGCGACGTCAAAGACGTCGTGCTGCTCGACGTCACGCCGCTCTCGCTCGGCATCGAAACCTTGGGCGGCGTGTTCACGCGCCTGATCGAACGCAACACCACGATCCCGACCAAGAAGAGCCAAATCTTCTCGACCGCCGAGGACAATCAACAAGCCGTGACCATCCGCGTGTTCCAAGGCGAGCGCGAAATGGCGGCGGACAACAAGCTGCAAGGCCAGTTCGACCTGACCGGCATTCCGCCCTCCCCGCGCGGCATGCCGCAGATCGAAGTGACGTTCGACATCGACGCCAACGGCATCGTCTCGGTCGGCGCCAAGGATAAGGCGACCAACAAAGAGCAGAGCATGCGTATCCAGCCTTCGGGCGGTCTTTCCGACGACGACATCAAGCGCATGGTCAAGGAAGCCGAAGAACACGCGGGCGAAGACAAAGCCCGCCGCGAGCTTGCCGAAGCGAAGAACCAAGGCGAGGCCCTCGTCCACGCCACCGAAAAACAGCTCCAGGAAAACGGCGACAAAATCCCGGCCGGCGACAAGCAAGCCATCGAAGCGGCGTCCGCCGATCTGAAGAAGGCGCTCGAGACCGACAACACCAGCGACATCGCCGCCAAGACGCAAGCGCTCGTGCAAGCGTCGATGAAAATCGGCGAAGCCCTCTATGGCGGCGCCGGTGGCCCAGGTTCGGGCTCTGAAGGCGGCCCAGACCAAGAAGGTGTCGTTGACGCCGACTTCGAAGAAGTCGACGGCGACAACAAGCGCAGCGCTTAAGCCACCACAATCGAGGTTGAGCGATGCGGCGGTGCGTTTTTCAAACTGACATGAGGCGGCGCGACTCCTTGCGAGGCGGCCGCCTCTTTCTCATCTCGGTGAAGTCATGAGCACCGGGCGCGATTATTACGAGATCCTGGGCGTCCCGCGCGATGCGGACGCGGCGGCGATCAAGTCCGCGTTCCGCAAGCTGGCGATGAAGCTGCACCCGGATCAAAACCCCGGCTGCAAAGTCTCCGAAGATAAGTTCAAGGAAATCGGCGAGGCCTATTCGGTGCTCTCCGATCCCGAGAAGCGCGCGGTTTACGATCGCATCGGTCATGCCGGCTATCAAAGCAGCGGCGGTGGCCAAGGCCCGTTCGGCGGCGCCGCTGGCGCCGGCGATTTCTCTGATCTCTTCAACGAGATATTCGGCGGCGGCTTCGAGGAAATGTTCTCGCGCGGCGGCAGAGGCGGTCCGCGCAACGGGCCGCAACGCGGCGCCGATCTCCGCTATGATGTCGAGATCACGCTCGAACAAGCCTTCAAGGGCATGGAGCGCGAAATCGTCGTGCCGCGCGCGCAAGCCTGCGCGCCGTGCAGCGGCTCAGGCTCGGAGGGCAACGCGCCGCTCGAAAGTTGCCGCACCTGCAACGGCGTCGGCCAAGTGCGCGCCAGCCAAGGCATGTTCCGCGTCGTGCGCAGCTGTCCTGCCTGTCACGGCCGCGGCCAGTCGATCAAATCGCCGTGCAAGAGCTGCGGCGGTCGTGGCCAGGTGCAGAAAGAGCGCACGCTATCAGTGAAAATTCCCGCCGGCGTCGAAGACGGCACCCGTATCCGCCTCGCCGGCGAAGGCGATATGGGCGCGCGCAACGGCCCGCCCGGCGATCTCTATCTCTTCCTCTCCGTGAAGCCGCACAATCTGTTCGAGCGCGACGGCCCCGATCTTTATTGCCGCGCGCCGACGCCGATGTGCAAAGCAGCCCTCGGCGGCGAGATCGAAATTCCGACCATCGAAGGCGAGCGCGCCAAGGTGACGATCCCGGCCGGCGCACAAACCGGCCGCCGCTTTCGCGTCAAAGGCAAAGGCATGACGCATCTGCGCGGCAAAGATCGCGGCGATCTGCATGTCGAGCTGTTGGTGGAAACGCCGGTCAATCTCAGCGCCAAGCAACGCAAGCTGCTCGAAGAATTCGCCAAGGATTGCGGCGAAGAAGCCCACCCACAAACCCAAGGCTTCTTCGACAGCTTGAAGAAATTCTTCGAAACCGCCGAAGGCCCGAGCCGGTAACGTCTGGCTCGTTCCCCAATTCACACAACACGTTTCCCGAGCGCATCCCCGGCGAAAAGCCGGGGTGCGATCCGGGATCCACGAGCCTCACGCTCGGCACTCTGCCGCTTCCTGCATCCGAGCGCGCGCCCCGGCTCCCTTCGGAGCGCAAGGTACAAAGCGAAACGCGTCCGGCTTGCCGCTTACGCGGTGAAAGTCCATGAGGTGACGCCATGACACTTTCTATCGCCATCGCGGGCGCCGCGGGCCGCATGGGCAGCGCGATTATCCGCGCCGCTTCAACCGATCCGCGCTTCCGCATCGCCGGCGGCACCGAGCGCACAGGCTCGCATGCGCTCGGCATGGATCTGGGCGCGCTTGCCGGCGGCAGCGGTTTCGGCATCGCCGCCGCCGATAGCGTGCACGCTGCCGCCACCAGCGCCGATGTCTGGATCGATTTCACCACGCCGGAAGCCACTGTCGGCGCGCTCGAAGCTTTGGGGGGCACGCAAGTTTGCGCCGCCATCGTCGGCACCACAGGTTTCGACGCGGCGCAAGAAGCGCGCATCGCCGAAACCGCCAAGCGCCTCGCCATCGTGCGCTCCGGTAATTTCAGTTTAGGCGTGAACTTGCTCGCCGCGCTCGTGAAGCAGGCCGCCTCGAAGCTCGGCCAAGGCTGGGACATCGAAATCGCCGAAGCACATCACCGCCGCAAAGTCGATGCACCCTCCGGCACCGCCCTCCTCCTCGGCGAAGCCGCCGCCGCCGGGCGCGGCAGACCACTCAGCGAACTTCGCCTCAAACCTCATGACGGCATCACCGGCGAACGCCCCGGAGGCGGCATCGGCTTTGCCGTCACACGCGGCGGCGGCATTGTCGGCGATCACGACGTGGCGTTCATCTCCGAACGCGAAATCGTCACGCTTTCGCACCACGCGATGGACCGCGCCGTGTTCGCTGATGGCGCGCTGGCTGCCGCCCTCTGGGTCGCGGATAAGCCGCCAGGTCTTTACGGCATGAATGACGTGCTCGGGCTCTAAGCTTGAGATGCCAAAACGCCTGACCAAACCCAAAGCCGAAGAACTCTACGCCCGCCTCGCCCACGTGCGCCCCGATCCGCGCACGGAGCTTGAATACGTGAACCCGTTCACACTCCTCGTCGCCGTCGTCCTCTCGGCGCAAGCGACGGACAAAGGCGTCAACCGCGCGACGGCGGAGCTGTTCAAAATCGCCGACACGCCGGAGAAAATGGCAGCCCTTGGCGAAGAGCAGCTTGGCAAATACATCCAAACCATCGGTCTCTGGCGCAACAAAGCCAAAAACGTGATCGCGCTTTCGCAAACACTGATCGCCGAACACCAAAGCCAAGTGCCGCGCGAACGTGGAGCGCTGGAAGCTTTACCGGGCGTTGGCCGGAAAACTGCAAATGTCGTGCTGATGGAAGTGTTTGGCGAGGGCACAATCGCGGTCGATACCCACGTCTTCCGCGTCGCCAACCGCACCGGCCTCGCTGACGGCAAAACGCCAGAAGCCGTTGAAGATCAACTCATGCGCATCACGCCGAAGCATTATCTGCACCGCGCGCATCATTGGTTGATCCTGCACGGCCGCTATACGTGCATCGCGCGCAAGCCGGAGTGCCCGCGTTGCGTCATCGCCGATATCTGCCTCTATCGCGACAAAACCCGCGCAATCGCGTCAACGAAAAAGCCCGCCGCCTCAGGCGCAAAATCCAAAAAGAGGTAAGGCTCGATCGCCTCGATCTCGATCACACGCCACTTGCCGTCATCGCCGAGCACCAGATCGATACGCACATAAAGCAAATCCTTCGGCGAACGCTCGCGCGCCGCTTCGGCCGCTTCCATCGCTTCCGGCGGCGGCGCTTCGGCGAGAAAGCGCGTTTTGCCCGGCATGTTCGCCAGCCAATCGCCGCTCTGCGGCACTTTGCGGATCGCATGCGAGAACACACCGCCAAACCAGAACAGCGAGCGCTCCCCTTCCGTCTCGATCGAGCGCAGATACGGCTGGATCATCGCCGCCCCAAGCGGCCCGGCGATCAGATCGGCCTCGCTCCACGCATTGCGCTTCAGCCGCACCGTCCGGATCGATCCCGCGCCAACCTGCGGCTTCACCACGATCTCAGCCGCGCTCAACGCATCAAACGCCTGCGCAACAGCGACTGCATCGGCCTTCTCGGCCCAAATCGTCTCGATCGCGGATGGGCCAAGTTCTTGCAGATAGGTCTTGCGCGCATTCCAGCGCACGACGACGGAAGAATTGTAAACCGGCAAACCGGCACGCTCGAACGACTCCAGCGTCGCGACGAAAAATTCGGGTCGCTCGTGATAATCCCATGTCGTGCGGATCACGGCGGCATCGTAGCCGCGCATTTCAATGCCGGGCTCGTCCCAAGCGACGACGTCGAAGTCGATGCCGCGCTCAGCGCCAGCGGCGAGGATCAGCTGCCGGCTCTTCTCTTCAAGCGGCGGCACACCGCCAGGCGGGATCGTCGTTCCGCGATAGGTGCGGCAGCTCAGATACGCGACGCGCACGCTCAGCGCCGCGCCGCGGCTTCAGCAGCGCACTGGTTGAGGCTCGGCGCGGCCTCACCAGCGCGGCGCGCGCTCGGATGCGCTTGCGCCAAACGCATCGTGTTGCGCCCATCGGCGGTAAACACCAGCAACAGGCCGCAGCTCTGCAAACGATACGTCAGCGCCGCACCCGCGCCATCGCGGCGCACAACATCGGGAGCGCCGAACGCGCGCTCGATATCGGCTTGCGAAGGCGCACTAGCACTGCCGGCCGCCGCCAAAAGCTGCGCTGCGCGAGAGCTCTCGCCTGCCGAAGCAACAGGCGCCGACGGCGCGGAAGGCGCGCTAGGCGCAGCCGTCGCGCAGGCGGCCAAGAACACGAGAGCGGTGAGAGAAGCCATGAATCGCATGCGCGCGAACATGCCGCCCAAATCCGCGCGCCGCAATGCTTGCGCGCCCTTCGTTCGCCGCTTAAACGCTCGAAAGACAAGGATTTCCCATGACAAGCTCGAGCTATGACGTCGTTGCGGTCGGCAACGCCATCGTCGACATTCTGAAGGCCGTCCCCGACGCGTTTCTCGGCGAAGAGAACATCGCCAAAGGGGGCATGACGCTGATCGACGACGCCCGCGCCGATCATTTGACCGCGCGCATGGCCGACGCCGTCGTCGCCGCCGGCGGTTCCGCAGCCAACACGATGACGGGCGTCGCCAGTTTCGGCGGCAAGGCTGCCTATATCGGCAAAGTCGCGGACGACGATCTGGGCGAACGCTTCACCCAGGAATTCCGCGCCGCCGGCGTCGCCTTCGACACGCCCGCGCGGGCAACGCCCCCCGGCACCGCCCGCTCCCTGATCGCCGTCACCCCAGACGGCCAGCGCTCCATGAACACCTATCTCGGCGCCTCCACCCTGCTCTCCACTGAAGACATTAACGCAGCACTCATCCAATCCGGCGAGACGCTCTTCCTCGAAGGTTATTTGTTCGACCGAGACGAGGCCAAGGCTGCCTTCGTGCGGGCCGCGGAAATCGCGCGCACTGCGGGGCGCAAAGTTGCGCTCACGCTGTCGGATCGCTTCTGTGTCGATCGTCACCGCGAGAGCTTTCAGCATCTCGTCCAGGGCCACGTCGATATTCTGTTCTCGAACGAGAGCGAGATCACTGGGCTTTACGAGAACGATGGTCTTGGCGCCGCGCTCGACTCAGCGCGCAAGGTTTGCCCAACCGTGATCGTCACGCGCGGCGAAATCGGCTCATTGATCGCCGCTGGCGACGAGACGGTGGAAGTGCGCCCGATGCCTGTAGCGAAAGTCGTGGACTCCACCGGCGCAGGCGATCAGTACGCCGCAGGCTTCTTGTTCGGCTTTGCACGCGGACGCTCACTGGCCGAATGCGGCGCGCTCGCCTCGCTGGCGGCCGGCGAAGTGATATCCCACATGGGGCCGCGACCGGAGACCAATCTGCGCGCACTGGCGCTAAAGAGCGGCTTTCGCGTCTAAAGAATAAAGCGCGAGAGATCGGTGTTCTTGGCAAGATCGCCGACCGCGCTGCGCACCAATGCTGCATCGATCTGCACGGTTTGGCCGTTACGGTCCGGCGCGGTGAAGCTGATGTCGTCGAGCAAGCGCTCCATCACCGTCTGCAGCCGCCGCGCTCCGATGTTCTCGACACTGGAATTGACGTCCGCGGCAATGCCCGCGATCGCCTCGACGGCGTCATCGCTAAACTCCAGCGTCACGCCCTCGGTTTTCAGGAGCGCGATGTACTGCTTGACCAAGCTCGCTTCGGGCTCAGTGAGAATGCGGCGAAAATCTTCGCGGGTGAGCGCCTGCAGCTCGACACGAATCGGCAACCGGCCCTGCAATTCCGGCAACAGATCCGACGGCTTGGCGACGTGAAAGGCCCCTGATGCAATGAAAAGAATGTGGTCCGTCTTCACCGGGCCATGCTTGGTGTTGACGATCGTGCCCTCGATCAGCGGCAGCAAATCGCGCTGCACCCCTTCGCGGCTGACATCGCCGCCGCCGGCGCGCTCCGAGCGCGACGCAATCTTGTCGATCTCATCCAGAAACACGATGCCGTCTTCGGCCGTGATGCGCAGCGCTTCACTCACCAGCGCATCCTGATCAAGCAGCTTATCGCTCTCCTCGCGCAGCAACGGCTCATACGCTTCCTCGACGGTCATGCGCACGCGCTTTGTGCGGCGGCCAAAGGCTTTGCCGAACAGATCGCCAATATTGACCATACCGACGCCAGGCTGGCCGGGAATGTCCATTTGGCCGAGCGGCGACGCGGTGTCCTCGACATCGATCTCCACCGCGGACTGCGCCATCTCGCCATTGCGCAGCTTTTTGCGGAACGACTCACGCGTCGCCGCTGACGAGCCCTGCCCCACGAGCGCGTCAAGCACACGTTCTTCCGCTGCCGCTTCCGCTCGCGCCCGCACTTCGCGTCGGCGCTGCTCGCGCACCATGTTGAGCGCATGCTCGACCAGATCGCGAATGATCTGCTCCACGTCGCGGCCGACATAGCCGACCTCGGTGAACTTGGTCGCTTCGACCTTCAGAAACGGCGCGTTGGCGAGCTTAGCCAAGCGGCGCGCGATTTCGGTTTTGCCGACTCCAGTCGGGCCGATCATCAAAATGTTCTTCGGCGTGATTTCTTCGCGCAGATTTTCCGGCACTTGCTTGCGCCGCCAGCGGTTACGCAAGGCGATGGCGACGGCGCGCTTGGCGTCCGCCTGGCCGACAATGTAGCGATCGAGTTCCGAGACGATTTCACGCGGCGAATAATTGGTCATGGCGCTGACTTAAGCGCCCTGCCCGCTCACGTGAAGGGTGTCGCTGAGCCGCATCAGGCGGCGACCGTCTCCGGCGGGAATACGCGCGCCCACACGCCATCGGGTTTAACCCAACCCAGCAGCGCGCGACGCACGCTATGCCAGCCAGCGCCGAGGATCAGAACGAAGGCGCCGAGCACGATCAGCGTCGTCGCCGCGAGCGCGCCAGCACCCAAGCCGGCCGCGTTCATCAGAACGCCGATGGCGATCCCCGCCGTAATCAGCGCTGAGACGATTAATGCACGACGATTGATCAACAGCGACACCACGCCAAGCAGCGCGATCACGACGAGCGTAGCGCCGGCTTGGATCGCCGCCGCGCCCGCATTTTCCGAGCCAGCCGCCACGATCAGACCGGTGTTCGGCGACATCGCGTTGCCATCGCCCGTCAGCGCCTGACCGATGAGCGCGAAGGCGCCGTTCAAGATCAGCGGCGCGGCGGCGAAGTGAAGCCAGAATCCGTTGTCCGAGAACCGCGTCGCCCGCTCAGGGTCGCGCGCGTCGAACGCGACGCCGGCCAAGAAGAGCAGCGCGCCGAGAATGAGATAGAGCGTCGGCAGAAATTGCATGGTCAGCTCGAGGTTCGTGATCATGCACGCGACGACGACGACTGACGCCGACGCCGCGCCGACTAGGCCCAGGGAAAAGGGCAAGCGGAAGCGCAGATAGAAAGCGAGCGGCGTCAGCACGCCAAGCCCCATCGCGAGCAATATGCCAACCCGCAGTTCGGGCGGCATGGACTCGAAATTCGCGCCGGATTCGCCGAAATCACGGCCCAGCAGCACGCCCGCGTAAATCATGGCGCCGGCAACGATGGCGAAAATCGTCATGGCGCAAACGATCGCAATGGCCGGCAGAAACAAACGTCTGCGGCGCGCGAATACTTCGCCCAGGCCCCACATCACCGCCACCGCGAGCGCGCAAAGAATGCCGGTCGTAACCGTGCCCTGCTGCGGTGTGGCCGCCGTGGCGACGTACGTGCCGATGCCAATGGCCAAGCCGATGGCGAACAACACGATGCCAATCGCCAGGAACACGTCATGGAAATTGCGGATGAAGCGGAGGTTTTCTTCGCCTGGAAGCGCAGCTACCGCGCCGGTGGCGCGCGTCGCCAAGAAATCATGCAGCGGTTGCACTTGCGCGACTTGGATAACGCCCGCGGCCGCCGCCGCTTCGAGATCAGTCCGGTTGGCCATTCAGCGTCTCCACCGTCAGATTGCCGTTGGTATAGACACATATGTCCGCCGCGATCGCCATGGCTTTGCGAGCAATGGCCTCTGCGTCGTCGATGTGGTCGTAAAGCGCCCGCGCGGCCGCCAGCGCATAATTGCCGCCGGAGCCGACGGCGATCACTTTGTGTTCTGGATCGAGCACGTCGCCTGCCCCGGTGATCAAGAATGTCTCCTTAGCGTCGGCGACAATCAGCATGGCGTCGAGCCGGCGCAGCGCGCGATCGGTGCGCCAGTCTTTCGCGAGTTCAACGGCGGCGCGCGCGAGCTGCTTTGGAAAGCGCTCGAGCTTTTGTTCAAGGCGTTCAAAGAGCGCGAAGGCATCCGCCGTAGCGCCGGCGAAGCCGACAATGACTTCGCCGTTGCCGAGCCGGCGCACCTTGCGCGCGTTTCCTTTGAGGATAGTCGCGCCCGCCGATACTTGGCCGTCGCCGGCGATCACGACCTTACCGCCCTTGCGAACGCAGACGATCGTGGTGCCGTGCCAATTTTGTTCTTCGCTCATGCGCAAGATGTGGCGGAGCGAACGTCGGCGATCAAGCCGCGTCTTCGGAATCGATCTCTTCGCCAGCCTGGCGGCGCAGCATTTCGGCGAACTCGGCTGCCGGCATGGCGGCGCCGAAAAGGAAGCCCTGAACCCAATGGCAGCCGCGCGAGGCGACGAAGTCCATGTCCTCGCGGCGCTCGATGCCCTCAGCGACCACTTCCATGTTGAGCGTGCGCGACAAAGCCAGGATCATCTCGACTATCGCCGCTGCCTGGGCATCGCCGCGCTCGAGTGCGCGGATAAACTGCTGATCGATCTTGATCACGTCGAACGGCAGCTTCGAGAGCGCCGCCAAGCTGGAATGACCACAACCGAAATCGTCAATCGCAAGGCGGATGCCGGCTTCTTTCAGCGGATTGATGATGCGCAACGCGCGGTCGGGATCCTCCATGACCACGGATTCGGTGATCTCCAGTTCAAGCTGCGACGGCGCCAGGCCCGCGTGCTGAACCACGCGCAAGACTTGATCGGCAAAGCGGTCGCTGCGAAATTGCAGCGCCGACACGTTGACTGCAACCTTGGCGGGATAGCCGCCGCGCGACCAAGCCGCCGCCTTCCAGCACGCCTCGCGCATGATCGCGTCAGAGAGTGCGCCGATCAGGCCGCTTTCCTCAGCAACCGGGATGAAGCGTCCGGGGCTGACAATGGTGCGGTCCGGGCGGATCCAGCGCGCCAGCGCTTCGCATGCTTCGACGCGACCCGAGGCGACATTGATCTTGGGTTGAAAGAACGCGCGGAATTCATTGCGCTCCAACGCGCCTCGCATTTCGCGCTCAAGCGTCACCCGCGCCACCGCCTCGCGGTCAAGCGATTGTGTGAACACAGCGATGCGGGCGGGCGAGCCCTGCGCCGCGCCCATCGCCATGCGGGCGTGGCGGATCACGGTCTCGGCGTCGCGCCCATCTCGCGGCGCGATAGCCACGCCGCAACATGCGCCGAGCGTTAGTTTGTGGCCACGCCACTCGAAGGTTTGATTGAGCGCTGCGTTCAAGTGCTGTGCAAAACGCGCCGCCTCCCCTTGCGCGGCGAGGTCCGGCACAAACACCGCGAACTCCGCCCCACCCAAACGCGCCGGCAGCGCCGCCTGCTGCTGTGGCGAGCGCAGCCGCACGACGCGATCAACCGTTCGCGTCGACGCGACAAGCCGTTCCGCAACCACGCGCAGAAAATCGCGCGAGGCATCCGGATCGAGGGTCTGCAGCAAGCGCGGCAGGCGTTGGAGCTCGAAGATCGCCACCGCGCCCGCGCCAGCCTCACGCTGTTGCATAATGGCGTGATCGACTTCACGGACGAAACGATCGTGGTTCGGCAGACGCGTCACCGGGTCGACGTAAGCGATCTCCTGGATTTGACGCATCGAGGCGTCGAGACGGCCGATCATCTTGTTGAACGCTTTCGCCAACGTCTCGAACTCATCGCCTGTGCGTAGTTCGATCGGCACGGCTTCGCCGTTCTCGGCTATGCGCTCGGCAAATTCGGAAAGCGTGTCGAGCGGCGCCACGGTGCGGCGCACGAAATGCGAAGTGATCGGTATGGCTGCGATGACAAGGCACGCGAGGATCAACAGGAACGGCGCCAGCGCGGGCAGCGCCGCGAACCGGTACGCCATCCCGTCCCACATGATAACGCCGACGCCGACAAGCTGGCCTTCGCGAATGATCGGCGCGCCGATCGCCAAACCCCCGGCAGCGCGATCGTAAGCGACTTCGCGCGTTTCCAAAATGCGTGCAGCGACGGCCGCCGTTGCGCTTGTCTCGGCAGCCGTGCCGCCGCTTTGGACAATGACCGCGCCGCTGCTGTCATATACCGCTAGACGCTCAACTTCGCTGCGCGAGGCGGTTTGTTCGGCCATTACGCCAAGGCTGTGCATGTCGCCCATTGCGAGCAGATCGCCAGCGACGGAGCCAAGATGCACGGCGAGACCTTGAGTCACATGAAGTTGGTGGCGGGCGCTTTCGCGCTGCGCACCGAACATCACGGTTGCGGCCGAAAGCACGGCGGTGACGATCAGCAACACGCAAGCGAACAGCACCGCGCGCACGGCCAACCCTTTCGGGCGGCGCAAGGCGATGGCGCTGATCTGACCCAAGCGTGTCTCCAGTTCTGCGCATGCGCGCGCGAGAACTTTTGGGCTAATTTGGTTAGGAGGGCCTGAACACCGCCAACCGATAAGAGGTCAAGTTTGCGAAAGCAGGCTTAAATCAGCGTTGAGAAACGCGGTTATCCGGCGTTCTTCTTCAAGAAGACGTAATAGGCGCCGGCCCCGCCATGAGCGCGGTGCGCCTGGGCGAAGCCGGCAACGATGGCGCGCAGGTCGCCGTCTGCCAACCATTCCGGCAAGCGCTGACGCAACACGCCCTGCCCAGTGCGGCCAACGCCGGTTACGACGATGACGGTGCGGTCGCCGCGCTTGTGGGCCGCGCGCAGAAACCGGCGAAGGGCAAGCTGCGCCGAGTCTTGTGTGTGGCCGTGCAGATCGAGCGTGCCGCCGATTTCGATTTTGCCACGACGCACGCGCTTCTCGTTTCCGCGATTGGCCGGGGGCGGCGCGGCGCGCGTGGCCGAGAGCGCGGGGCGCGCTGGCGGCTCTGGTGCGCGCGTGATGGGCTTGCGCAGTGTCTCTTTGGGCTCTGGCTTGAGGGCGACGACGGCAGATTTGGCGACACGTTTGCGTGGCTTTACCCGCTCAACGACGCGGCGCCATAATTGCTTTTCGTCGTCGGAAAGGTCGCGGCCGCGCTTACTCACGCAGCAGTGACACGGCCCAAGCGCCAGTTGGGATTGGGTGAGCGCAGATCACGCTCGAACGTCCACTTCTCGCGCGCGTCGCGGATGCCGGTCGCGCCCTCGGCCAGTTCGGCTTCGAACTTCACCGTCACGCGAGCGATGTTGGCCTCCAGCGTAGAATCCGCGATCTCTGCCGATTTCAGCCGCACCAGCTCGGGGCCAAGGTCGCCAGCGCCTTCGCGCGCTGTGATCGCTGCGGCGTAGGATTCGAATACGCGCGGCGTCAGCAGGTCGCGGAGCGCTTCACGGTCACCCTTGGCGAAGGCGCCGACGATCATCTCGTAGGCCGATTTAGCGCCGGCGACGAAGAACTCCGGATCAAAGCTCGGGTCAGCGCGCATGATTGCGACCAAGCCATCGCCGCCAGCACCGGCGTTCACCACACCCGGCAGGGGCTTCGCTAATGGAACCTCTGGCGCGATCCCGCCCTGAGCCGGCGCGGGGCGCGGCTCGCGCTCATCGCCGGTGCGACGACCCAGCGTCACATAGAGCCTGAACAGCACGAAGCCGGCGACGAGCGCCAGAACGAAAATCTCAATCAGGCCCTGGTCCAAGGACGTACTCCCAAGCGCGCCATCCAGTCGGGGGTGACGCATCACGGACTAAGATAGTGCCAACAGGTACGTTCCGCCAGCATGGTTGCCTTGGCGCGCTTGCCGCAGCATGTTGCGGCCCTCCCCCGGACCCACATTCAGACGCGAGTTGGCGCATGAACACGCACCCCGCCCCCGATGGCGCCCACGTTCCAGCCGATTCCCCTCACCTGCGCGTCCTCGCGCAATACGTGAAGGAACTGTCATTTCGGAACGCCGCCGCGGCCGCCGCTCAGGCCTACGACATCCAGCCCACCATCGACATGGGCGTAGAGGTAAAGTCCCGCGCCCGCGGCGACCGTGGCGACGCGTTTGAGGTCGATCTTTGCATCAACGTCAACGCGCGCCGTAATGACGAACTGATGTTCTCGGCCGACCTCGTCTATGCTGGCCTCTTCCAGTTCATGAACGTGCGCCAGGAGGACGTCGAGCCGTTGATCTGGGTCGAGTGCCCGCGACTGCTTTTCCCGTTCAGCCGGCAAATCTTGGCCGAGATTACGCGTGAAGGCGGCTACCCGCCGCTGCTGATCAACCCGATCGACTTCACGCCGCTCTATTGGGCGGAGCTGCGCGATCGCCAAAGCCGCGCGGACCAGCAACAGCCGGCTCAAGCCAGCAGTTTTTAAGCGTCAGCTTCCAGTCTTTAACCACAGCGCATTCGGCCCAAGCGCGCCGACGAAAGCCGCGTGCGCGGCCTCCTCCTCCGGCGTGAGGCGCGGCGCAAGCGGCGTCGTGCGGGGCTGACGGCGCGCGAATTGAACGGTGCGCACCGTCGTCGATTCAGGCGACACTTCAAGCGGCTCGAACGCCAGCCTCTGCTCGCGCCCGCCTCTGAGCTGCAAATAGACCTCCGCCAGAATGCGCGCGTCAATCAGCGCGCCGTGGCCACCGGCGCCTTTGCGCGCGGTGAGATCAAAGCCGTAGCGATCGAGCTGGAATCGCTTGGCTAGCGCATCGAGCGAACATGAGGCGCCAGGGAAGCGCTTCCGCGCAATCATAAGGGTATCGACAAAACGCTCGGCCGGATGGGGATCGCGGCGCAAACGCCTCAATTCAGCATTAAGGAAGCCTTGGTCGAAGGCCGCGTTGTGCGCCACCAGCGGCGCGTCGCCGACGAACTCCAGGAACTCATCGGCAACGTCAGCGAATTTGCGATGTTGGCTTAGAAACTCACGCGTCAGCCCGTGCACTCGTACGACTTCATCCGGCACGCTGCGTTCGGGATTGAGATAAATGTGAAACTCGCGCCCCGTGCGCTCGAGGTTGAAGAGCTCGACGCAGCCGATTTCGACGATGCGATCGCGGAGCTCGACTTCCAAGTGATCCGGGAAAACACCCGTCGTTTCAGTATCAAACACGATTTCGCGCATGGATACGGCGCTAATCCTGTTTGCGCAGCGCGTCCAGCACCACCCTGACCTGCTCGCGCGTTGCTTCCAACGCGCCGCCCGTATCGATCACGAAATCGGCGCGCGCGCGCTTTTCCGCGTCGGGGATCTGGCGGGCCTGGAACGCCTCAAACTTTTCCACCGTCATGCCCGGCCGCGCCAGCACCCGTTCGCGCTGCACGTCGGCCGGTGCGGAGACAACCACGACCTTGTCGAACAAGCCCGCGCTGGCCGACTCAAACAAGAGCGGGATATCGAGCACCACAATGGGGACGCCCGCGAGCAGGTTAGCCTGCAAGAATTTCGCCTGCGCCTTGCGCACCAGCGGGTGCACAATCGCCTCCAGGCACCCAATCGCTTCCGCGTCGCCGACAACGCAGGCCGACAACGCAGTGCGATCAATCCCGCCATCCTTGATAACGCCAGGAAACGCCGCCTCGATCGGCTCGACGGCCGCACCGCCGGGCGCGTAGAGCGCGTGCACGGCGGCGTCACTATCGAACGCCGGCGCGCCCTCCTCCGCGAACATCTTGGCGACCGTCGACTTGCCCATGCCGATTGAACCGGTGAGGCCGACGACAATCATGAGAGCGCCGCCAGTAAGCGCGCCCGCGCCTTCACGGTGTCCGGCTTCACATCAAACCAGAGCTCAAACGCACGCGCCCCCTGGTGGATGAACATGCCCAGACCATCCATCGCCGTCAGCCCGCGAGCACGCGCGGATGCAAGCAATGCGGTCTCAAGCGGCCGGTACACAATGTCGGCGACAATGGCGTTGGGCCGCGTGAACTGCACCGGCCACTCGTGATTTTCCTGGCCGGTCATGCCCAGCGTCGTGGTTTGTACGATCAAATCGGCGGCGCCGAAGCCGCGTTCCAGATCGTCCCAGCGCAATGCCCGGCCATTGCGCATACTCGAGGCGACGGCGTTCGCGCGCTCTGGCGTCCGGTTGGCGAAATGAACGGTGTCAACATGGGCTGATAACGCTGCGCCGACGCCCTGCGCCGCGCCACCGGCGCCAACGATCAGAACGCGCTTCACGCGCCCGCGCCAGTCCGGCGCAGATTCATCCAACGCATCGAGAAAGCCCGCACCGTCGGTGTTGAACGCAGAGAGCGAGCCGTCCGCTTCCCAGCGCAGAACGTTGGCGACCGCGCTTTCGCTGCGATCGGCGGCGGCGGCGGCAGCTTCCTTGTGCGGCACCGTGACGTTCAACCCCGCAAAGCCCATGCCTTTGAGTGCGCGAATGGAGGCTGCGGCGTCAGTGCTTTTCAATGACAGTGCAACATAAACCGCGTCGAGCCCGTGATCTGCGATCCAGGCGTTATGCATCAGCGGCGACAGCGAATGCCCGACCGGATCGCCAATCACGGCGAGCACTTTGGTGGCGGCGGTGATCGTCATGCCGGCGCAACATTATGTTCGCGCAAGAACGCCAACAGCGGCAGCAACGGCAGGCCGAGCACGGAAAAATAGTCGCCGTCCACGCGCTCAAACAATTGCGCGCCGAGGCCCTCCAACTGGTACGCGCCGACCGACTGCAGCGCCTCCTCGCCTGCTCGGGCCAAATAGTCGTCGAGAAACGTGTCGGAGAAGGCGCGCATCTTCAGCTTCGGCGTATCGACGTGGCGCCAAATGATTGCACCTTCGCGAGCGACGACCGCGGCCGTGATCAAGTCGTGCGTCCGGCCGCGGAGCTTCAACAAGTGCATGCGCGCTTCGGCAACGTCCTTCGGCTTATCCAGCACCTCGCCCTCGATAGCGAGCATCTGATCAGCGCCGATAACGAAATCCGGCGAGCCGCGTGAAACACTGAGCGCTTTCAGTTCGGCCAATAAATCCGCCTGATCGCGCGGTTTCATTCCATTGGCGCGTAAACTTGCTTTTGCTGCTTCCTCATCCACGCGTGGCGTTTGCGCGGTGAGCGAAAGGCCCGCCGCTTCCAGCATGCGCCGGCGCGCGAGACTTCCCGAAGCAAGGATCAAGCTCACTGGCCGCGATGCTCCGCCAACAGATTCAGCACGGCGGCGGCGGTTTCCTCGATCGAACGGCGTGACACATCAATCGTCGGCCAGCCTTCGCGCTCGAACAGCTTTTGCGCCTCCATCACCTCACGGCGCACTTCGTGCTCATCGGTGTAGGAGCCCGAGCGCGTTTCCTTCATCGCCACTAAGCGATTGCGACGGATGTGAATAAGTCGATCGGCGGAGATCAGCAGACCGACAACGAGTGGGCGTTCTTCAGCGAACAGCTCCGGCGGCAGCGGCACGCCAGGCACCATAGGCACGTTCGCGGCTTTAACGCCGCGGTGAGCGAGATAGACGCTGGTCGGCGTTTTCGACGTGCGGCTCACGCCTACCAAGATCACGTCAGCGTCGCTCAGCTCGACCACCGCCTGGCCGTCATCATGGTCCATAGCAAAGTCGAGTGCGTCGATGCGTTTGAAGTACTCAGCGTTCAGTTTGCGCGCCGCCCCTACCCGATGGTTCAGCTCCAGGCCCAAATAGCGCGAGGTCGCGTCCAAAACGGGATCGAGAACCGCCACGCATGTCATCCCCATCTTGGCGCACGCCTCCTCCAATACCGCGCGGTGATCGAGGTTGGAGAGCGTGAACATGACGATCCCGGGCGCCCCTTCTATCTCCTTGACCACCCGCTCCAGCTGGCGGACTGAGCGAACGAGAAAATAGGAGTGTTCCACAGGCAGGACATTGTCGAACTGGGCGCAGGTGGCGCGCATGACCCCAGCCAGCGTTTCGCCGGTGGAGTCCGACACCAGGTGGACATTGAAATAGATGGCCAAGCGTTCGCGCATGGATGTCACATATCAGGCCTGGGCAGCGTGTGGACAAGCTGTTGAAGAGAGGCGTGGTTAATTGCCGGCTCCGCCCCTAGGACCCTAGCGGGGCGCCTTTGCTTCGTTTGGACGGGCGATTCCTCCCCGCCCTCTCCACAAGGGCGGACATTGTGCACAATCGAATCGCGACCGGCGCCTGCACGCGACAAGCTGCTCCACCCTAAGGGCTTTCGCCCCGGCGCCAAGAATGGCAAGTCTGGGGACAATCTGTGGGCAATAAACTTCTCCCGGAATCCAAGTCGCTACAACAACGAGTCCCCCATACATCGGGATTCGAAATTAGGTTTAGAGGAAGAAATGGCCGGTCAGGAAACGCCTGCGCTTTTGCGTGTCTTGAACGGAGAGAGGCTTGACCCTCCTCCGATTTGGATCATGCGCCAGGCTGGCCGTTATTTGCCCGAGTACCGAGAGCTTCGGACACGAGCAAAGAACTTTCTGGATTTCTGCTATTCGCCCGCTTTGGCGACGGAAGCCGTGCTGCAACCCTTGCGACGCTTTCCACTCGATGCAGCAATCCTATTCTCAGATATTCTCGTGGTTCCGGACGCGCTTGGACAAAAGGTCTGGTTCGTCGAGGGCGAAGGTCCGCGTCTTGAGCCATTGATCGGCCAAGAGGCCTGGGCTTTCGGAGATAGCGAAAAGGCCATTCAGCGTTTGGCGCCTGTCTATGAAGCGGTTGAGCGGATTCGCGCCGCTGTCCCGCGTGAAACAGCGTTGATCGGATTTGCCGGGGCGCCCTGGACGGTTGCGACTTACATGTTGCAAGGCCGCGGTGGCGATAAGGACGAGGCCCGTATGGCAACTTATCGCCGCCCAGAAGATGTTGACGCGTTGCTCGATCTCTTGGTCGAGACCACAGCCCACCATTTGGCGGCTCAGGTGAAAGCCGGCGCGGATTGTCTGCAGATTTTCGAAAGCTGGGCCGAAGGCCTGCCGCCGCTTATGTTTCAGCGCCTAATCGTGGCTCCAACACGCAAGCTGGTGGCGCGCGTGCGTGCGCTTGGCGTTACCGTGCCGATCATTGGTTTCCCGCGTGGCGCTGGCGCTTCAGCCGGCGCCTATGCACACGAAACTGGCGTGAATGCGCTGGGCGTTGATACGCAGACGTCTGCGCTTGAGATTATAGAAGCCGCGCCAGAAGGGATGCCGCTGCAAGGCAATCTAGATCCCCTCACCCTCATCGTTGGCGGCGAAGCCCTGGATTCTGCCGCGCGCGAAGTTGTGAACGCATTCAAGAGCGTGCCGCACATCTTTAATCTTGGTCACGGCATCACACCGCAAGCGACGCCGGAAAACGTCGAGCGTCTAGTGCGGATCGTGAAAGGCCAATCGTGAGCGCTGTGCCGTTGGCGTCCGAGCCGCTTGCCGATGAACGGCCAGGCTTGCGCATCATGACGTCGCGGCGTGTCGCGATTATTTTGTTTAATCTTGGCGGCCCGGACAATCAGTCCGCCGTGCGCCCGTTTCTGTTCAATTTGTTCAACGACAAAGCCATTATCGGCGCACCACAACCGCTGCGGTTTCTCATTGCTCAACTCATCTCGCGCACGCGCGAGAAGCTGGCAAAAGCCAATTACGCCCTGATGGGGGGTGGTTCGCCCATTCTGCCGGAAACCGTGAAACAGGCGGACGCGCTGAACGCTGAAATCGCCAAGCGCATTTCTAACGTCACGTTTAAATGCTTCCCAGCGATGCGCTATTGGAAGCCGTTCGTGAAGGACGCCGCCAGATCGGCTGAGGCTTGGGGCGCGACTGACGCCATTCTGTTGCCGCTCTATCCGCAATTCTCGACGACGACGACTGCCTCATCGCTTAGCGAATGGAAGCGCCATAGCCGCCTGCCCTGTTCTATCGTATGCTGCTACCCAGCTGGCGCCGCTTTCGTTCAGTCCCATGCCGACGCGATTCTGAAGACCTGGCGTGATGCTGGCTCGCCTTTAAAGCCGCGCGTGCTTTTTTCGGCGCACGGCTTGCCGCAGCGCGTTATCGACTCTGGCGATCCTTATCAGTGGCAAGTTGAACAAAGCGTCGCTGCGGTGCGTGCGCTGTTGCCCGCCGATTGGGAAACCCGCGTTTGCTACCAGTCGCGCGTTGGCCCGCTGAAATGGATAGGGCCCTCGACGGAGGCTGAAATCGAAGCCGCCGGGCACGACCAAGCGGGCGTTATCGTCTCTCCCATCGCCTTCGTCTCCGAGCACGTGGAAACGCTGGTCGAGCTGGATATTGAGTACGCGCAATTGGCCAAGAGCTTGGCGCTGCCATTCTACCTCCGCGCACCGGCGCCAGGGGCGGCGCCGCGTTTCATCGACGCGCTGGCTGAACAGGTTGAGCGCGCCCTCTCGGCGCCGGATAAGGTGCAGGCGGAGAACGGGGGCCGTATCTGCCCCGCCCAGTTCGGGCTCTGTGCGCAAGGGAGCGGGCGCTGATGGATCACGTAATCGGCTACGATCTCGCCCGAGGTCTGCACATCATTGCCGTAATCGCCTGGATTTCCGGCCTGCTGATGTTGCCGCGCTTTTACGCCTACATCACCGCCGGCCAGCCAGGCGGCGAGATGGAAACGGCGATGCTCAAGGCGGCCCGCAGCCTTCGCATGATCATCCTGACGCCGAGCCTGATTGTCGCCTGGGCGTTCGGCATCTTCCTGTTCGGGACGTACTTAACGGGGGACTGGTCCCGCCCGCTAGGCGATGTGCTTGGCGCGGTGCCGCACTGGTTCTGGCTCAAGTTTCTACTGGTCTTGGGGTTGAGCGGCTATCACGGCTACCTATCTGCTGAGGGTCGGCGGATCGCCAAGGGCGAGCGGCGGCGGTCTGAAAAGTTCTGGCGCTTGATGAGCGAAGTCCCGTTCATCGTGGCCATTGCCGCCGTGCTGCTGGCGACACTGGAACCCTAATCCCCATCGAGGCCGCTAACCTCGGCTTGACGCTTTAGGCCCATTGTGGTGTGCATGAGCTTGCGTGCTTCGGCATGCGCGCGACGGCGGCGCTGCTCAATTCTCCTTATCCGCCGGAACCTCTTCCCATCGACGGCCCTGCCCGCGCGTTTCCGCGCGAGGCCCGTCACAAAACACGAAATCCCCCGAGACACCATTTCCCATGACTGACGAAAACACACTCGAAGAGCTCACCTCGCTCACGCTGCAGGAGCTCAAGCGCAAAACCCCGGCCGAAATCCTCGCTCTCGCGGAATCGCTTGAGATCGAGGGGGCCAACACACTCCGCACCCAAGACATGCTGTTCTCGATCCTGAAGTCCGTCGCCGAGCGCGGCGTCGAGATCGGCGGCGCGGGTGTCTGCGAAATTCTGTCGGACGGCTTCGGTTTCCTGCGCTCGCCGCAATCGAGCTATTTGCCGGGCCCGGACGACATCTACATTTCGCCTCAGCAAATCCGGAAATTCGGCCTGCGCACCGGCGATACGGTCGAAGGCCAGATCAAGGCGCCCAAGGACGGCGAACGCTATTTCGCTTTGACTAAGGTGAACTCGGTCAATTTCGAAGACCCCGACAAGGTCCGCCACAAGGTTCACTTCGACAATCTAACGCCGCTCTACCCGACCGAGCGCCTGAAGATGGAGCTCGACGACCCGACCATCAAAGACAAAACCGGCCGCATCATCGACATTGTCGCGCCGATCGGCAAAGGCCAGCGCTCGCTGATCGTCGCTCAGCCGCGGACGGGTAAAACCGTTATTCTCCAGAACATCGCCAAGGCGATCGAAGCCAACCATCCGGAAGTTTTCTTGATGGTGCTGCTGATCGACGAACGCCCCGAAGAAGTCACCGACATGCGCCGTACCGTGAAGGGCGAGGTCGTCTCCTCCACGTTCGACGAACCGGCGCAGCGCCACGTCGCCGTTGCCGAAATGGTGATTGAGAAAGCAAAGCGCCTGGCCGAGCACGGCAAGGACGTCGTCATCTTGCTCGACTCCGTCACCCGCCTCGGCCGCGCCTACAACACTGTTGTGCCCTCCTCAGGCAAGGTGCTGACCGGCGGCGTCGACGCCAACGCGCTGCAGCGCCCGAAACGCTTCTTCGGCGCCGCGCGCAATCTTGAAGAAGGCGGCTCGCTCACCATCATCGCGACGGCGCTGATCGATACTGGTTCGCGCATGGACGAAGTCATCTTCGAAGAATTCAAAGGCACCGGTAACAGCGAACTCCAACTCGATCGCAAAGTCGCCGACCGCCGCATCTTCCCGGCCATCGACGTCCTGAAGTCCGGCACCCGCAAGGACGAGCTCATCACGCCGAAGGAGCATCTGCAAAAGATGTACGTGCTCCGACGTATCCTCTCGCCGATGGGCACCCAGGACGCGATCGAGTTTCTGCTCGACAAGCTCAAGGGCTCGAAGAACAACGACGACTTCTTCCAGAGCATGAATACGTAAGCGCGAGCGCGCTTCACAAGCTCCATCGTCATCCCGGGGCGTGCGTAGCACGAGCCCGGGATCCAGGGGCCAACACTGAGTTGGTTGCCCCTGGGTCCTGGATCACGCTCCGCGTGTCCGGGATGACGATAGTGCTTTGCAATGCTAGCACTCCTCCAAACGGAGGGACGCCCATGCTCAAAATCTATCACTCGCAAGGCGCGCGTTCGCTGCGCGTGCTGTGGCTGTGTGAGGAAATGGGCGTGCCGTACGAGACGGCTGAGGCCTCGTTCTTCAAGCCGAGCGACGAGTTCAAAACCGTGAACCCGCTGCGCACCGTGCCGGCGATGCAGGACGGCGATGTCAGCATGATCGAGTCCGTCGCCATGATGATCTACATCATGGCGAAGCACGGCCCGACCGATCTCGAAGTGAAATCGAGCGAGCCGGGCTATGCGGACTATTTGCAATATCTGATGTTCGGCGAAGCGGGGCTCGCCGCCTATGGCAACCCCCTCGTCGCCACCCGCTTCCTCGCGCCCGCGGAGCAAAAGGAAAACTACACGGCGGGCTATCTCAAAAGCGCGATCCTGAAGCGCCTCGACTTCGTCGGCCAACGTCTCAACGGCAAACCCTATGTCGCCGCCGATCGCTTCACCGCCGCCGACATCTCAGTCGCCTACATCGCCACCGGCGCAAAGTTCGCCGGTATCGAAGATGAAATCCCGGCGCCGGTGAAGAGCTACATCGAAAACCTCTGGCAGCGCCCGGCATATCAGCGCGCCGCGGCTGTGAAATAGTTACAGCACAAGCACCAAGCTGCCGGTCGTCTTGCGGGCTTCCAGATCACGATGCGCCTGCGCGGCGTCCGCCAAAGTGTAGCGTGTTGGCGCCCCGATCTTCACGGCTCCCTGCGCGATGACGTCGAACAAATCCGCAGCCGTTTCGTCGAGTTGCTCGACCGTTGCGATGTAGTTGAACAACGTTGGCCGCGTCAGGAAGAGCGAGCCGCGTTGCGCCAGTGCGGATGGTGCAATCGGCGCCGGCGGGCCCGACGCATTGCCGAACGACACCATCATGCCGAGCGGCCGCAAGCTATCGAGCGACGCCTCGAACGTATCCTTGCCGACGCTGTCGTACACGACATGCGCGCCGCCGCTGATCTCGCGCACGCGCTTGGCAATGTCGTCGCGCCCGTTGATGATCGTGTGATCGGCGCCGAGCTCTTTCGCAAGCGTCGCCTTCGCATCGCTGCCAACAACGGCGATCACCGTTGCGCCAAGATGCTTGGCCCATTGCACAGCGATCTGACCAACGCCGCCGGCGGCTGCGTGGATGACGACGACATGGCCGCGTTCCACGCGAAACGTCTTACGCAAAAGAAAACGCGCCGTCATGCCTTTGAGCAACGATGCGGCCGCGATGTCGAACGAGATCGCATCTGGCAACTTCACCGCTTGCGCTTCGTTGATGACATGCGTTTCCGCGTAAGCGCCGATCGGCCCGCTCGCATACGCGATGCGATCGCCCTGCTTGAAGCGCGTCACGTTCGTGCCGACCGCCTCCACGACGCCGGCCGCTTCGAGCCCCAATCCGCTCGGCAGCGGCATCTTGTACAAACCGGTGCGATGATAAACGTCGATGAAGTTCACGCCGATTGCATGATGACGCACGCGTACTTGCCCAGCTCCAGGCGCCGGCGTCGGCGCATCCGCGAGCGCCATCACTTCCGGCCCGCCATTGCTCTCGATGCGTATCGCCTTCATCGCCGATCCTTCCGTGATCACCGCACCGCGCACTGCGCCGCCGCGAAGCCCGCTTCGCCATCGGCGGCGTCGAGATCGCGATAGGCTTCGCGCATGTCGTCCACCGCCACGATCTGCACGCCGTTGCGCGGCGCATTGGAGAAATCGCGGCCTTCGCCGAACATGCCGGCGCGCGTCTCAACACCGCGCTCCGCCAGCGTGCGCACTAGGCCGGCGTCCGGCGTATTCGTGCCGACCCAAGCGACGATGCGCGAAATATCGACGCCGCGCCGCTCCAACGTGTCGAGTTCGCGGACGCTTGAGATCGTCGTGTACATCATCGCTTGCGGCGCCAGCCGAGCGAGCCGCGCCGCGCCCTCGACGCTGTAGGTGATGAACACGACCCTGCGCATCGCGCCAGCGAGATCGACCTCAGAGATCACGTCCTCATAGCGGACACCGCGCTTGATATCGAGCTCGAGCACGGTGCGTCCGTCAGCCCATTCGAGCGCCTCGCGCAAAGTCGGCACACGCGCATCAACGCGGCGCCCCTCATCGTCTTCCAGCGAAAACGCCAATAGCTGCGCCATGTCGAGTTCTGCGACCGCGCCGTTGCCCGTCGTCGTGCGCTCCACGCGATCGTCGTGCATCAAAACCAACACGCCATCTGCGGTGCGGGCGATATCCACCTCGAGAAACGAGCCGGGCGCCTGGCGCAGGGTATTCTCGAATGTCGGGATCGCGTTTTCCGCAAAGCCCGGCGCCGGTCCGCCGCGGTGTGCGGAGAGTGCCGTGAAGCCGCCACCGCGCAAGCAATCGAAATAGCTGGCAAGGTTCGACGGCGCGGCTACGGCGGTGTCGCCGCCACCGCCCGCATCGAGATTGGCGCCGTCGGGCGTTGGCCCGCAGCTCGCGAGCGCCAGCGCCGCCGCTATCAGAACGCGCTTCATGCGAGGTGCTGGCGGAAGAACGCGATGGTGCGGCCATCGGCAAGCGCCGTCGCGTCCGCATCGTAGTGCTTGCCGCCTTCGCGCGTGAAGGCGTGATCCTGCTCGGCGTATTCGTGCACGATGACGAGCGTATTGCTGCTGAGCGTCTCGCGGATCGTGTTCAGCGCCTCGACCGGGATGAAGCTGTCTTTCATCGGGTTGTGCAGCATGAGCGGCTTCTTGATGCCGTCAGCCTCGCCGAGCGCCGTATGGATGCCGCCGCCGTGATACGCGACCGTCGCGTCGCTATCGGTCCGCGCCGCCGCCAGGAAGGCGATGTAGCCGCCCATGCAATAACCCATCACGCCGGCCTTGGTGACGCCTTGCGCTCGCGCCCATGTCAAAGTCGCCGACACGTCCATGACGCTCGCATTCTTGTCGAGCTGGTTCATGTAATCGAACGCCTGCTTCCATTCGGCCTCGCTCTGGTCGGTAAGGTCGATGCTCGGCTTGATCCGCCAGAAGAGATCCGGCGCGACCGCCAGGAAGCCTTCGCGCGCCAGCCAGTCGGCCTTGCCGCGCATTACCGCGTTCACGCCGAAAATTTCCTGCACCACCACGACCGCGCCTTTGGGCACACCGCTCGGCCGCGCCACGTAGGCCTTGAATGCGCCGTCCGGTCCGGCAATTTCCACCCATTCACCCATCACGGTCTCCAATGCCTGTCTCTGAGAGCTTGGCCGCGTTATAGACGCCCCACGCCGGCTAACGCGAAGGGATTTGGAGCCATGAAGTTCACGGTCAATGTCGAGTGCTCGCCAGAGGAAGCCCGCCGCTTCATGGGCCTGCCGGATGTCACGCCGATTAACGAGGCGCTGGTCTCCGAGATGGGCAAGCGCATGGAAAAGAACCTCGCCCTGATGAGCGGCGAGACCATGATGAACTCGTGGATGAGCGTCGGCACGCAGGCGCAGGATGCGTTCGTGAAGCTGATGACGTCGGGCGCGACCGCCGCCGCCGCTTCACGTGAAAAGCCCTAAGCGGCCTTAGCGCTTTTCACATGAAACCGGACACCATCGTGGCGCTGGCTTCTGGCGCGGGTCGCGCCGGCATCGCCGTGATCCGGCTGAGCGGGCTCGCTGCCGGGGCTGTGCTGCAGGCCTTGACCGCGCGGGAGTTGCCCAAACCGCGCGCCGCCACGCGAGAGGCGTTCTGCGACCCACGCACCGGCGCTTCGCTCGATGACGGCCTGGCGCTCTGGTTTCCAGGCCCTGCAAGCTTCACCGGCGAAGATGTCGCTGAACTCCACATCCACGGAGGCCCAGCGGTGATCGCCGCCGTTGTCGACGCGTGCCTCAGCCAGCCCGGCGTCCGCGTTGCCGAGCCCGGCGAATATACCCGCCGCGCCTTCGAGAACGGCAAGCTCGACCTCGCCGAAGCGGAGGGCCTAGCAGACCTCGTGGACGCCGAAACCGAGGGCCAGCGCCGCCAGGCCCTCCGGCAGAGGCGCGGGGCTCTGAGCGCGGTCTATGAGGGCTGGCGAGGGCGCCTGATCGAGGCGGCGGCCTTGATCGAAGCCGAGATCGATTTCCCCGACGAAGACTTGCCTGGCGCGCTGGCGCAGCGGGCCGGGCCGATACTCCAAACTCTGGCCGGCGACATGGGCCAGCACCTCGACGACGCCCATCGCGGCGAGCGCATCCGCGACGGCTTCCGCATCGCCATCATCGGCCCACCCAACGCCGGCAAGTCGAGCCTGCTGAACGCGCTGGCCCAGCGCGAGGCGGCGATCGTGAGCGAGATACCGGGAACGACCCGGGACGTGGTGGAAGTCCGCCTTGTGCTTGGCGGCTTCCCGGTTTGGATCGCCGACACGGCGGGGCTGCGAGAGGCGGCTGATGCCATCGAGGCCGAAGGCGTGCGCAGGGCGCTGGCGCGGGCCGAGGAGGCTGACCTGCGCATCGGGGTCGTGGAGGCGGGCGGCGATGTGCCCGGCGCCGTGGGCGCCATGCTGGGCGCTACGGACATCCTCGTCCGCTCCAAACTCGACCTCCATGGACCGCCGGCATCACACCGGCCGGCTCCGGCGCATGCCGACGAGACGCCGGTGGTCCATGTCAGCGCCACGACGGGCGAGGGTTTACGCGACTTGGAGGCCCTACTTGCTGAGCGCGTCACTGACGCGCTCGGCCGTGAGGAGGCGCCAGTGCTCACGCGGGCGCGGCATCGGCGGCTGGTCCAGGATGCCCAATTGGCGATCGTCGGCGCACAAGGGGCGATCGCCAACGGCCCAGAATACGCGGCCGAAGACGTGCGTCGCGCCGCGACCGCGATCGGACGTTTGACGGGGCGCATTGATGTCGAAGATCTGCTCGATGAAATCTTTTCGAGCTTTTGCATCGGCAAGTGAGACTCGCAAGAAAACCGCATGGAATATGCAGTTTCACGCGAAACTGATGAAAGCGCGTTAGCGAGTTTCGCGTGAAAAAGTGCACCGTCATTGGGAGGTTGGAGCGCGGGCCTCTGGCCCGCAAACTTTCCGAGCGTGCGCGTTTTTCAGCAATCCGGCCGTGTTCAAGGCCGGTGGCGGGCCGGAGGCCCGCGCTCCAACCTGCAACGTGCCGTGACGATGTCCGTTCGCTCCTATATGAACCCCCACACATGAGTTCAGCGCACTCCTACGACGTCATCGTCATCGGTGGCGGCCACGCTGGCTGCGAGGCGGCGGCGGCGGCTGCGCGCTTGGGCGCGCGGACGCTGCTGCTGACGCATAAGCTCGAGACCATCGGCGAGATGAGCTGCAACCCGGCCATTGGCGGCTTGGGCAAGGGCCATCTCGTCCGTGAGATCGATGCGCTGGACGGCGTCATGGCCCGGGTGGCCGACGCCGCTGGCATCCAGTTCCGCCTCCTCAACCGCTCCAAGGGCCCAGCCGTCCGCGGGCCGCGCGCGCAGTCGGATCGCAAGCTCTATCGCCAAGCCATGCAAGCGGCGCTGGCGGAGCAGGCTAACCTGACCATCCTGGCTGCCGCGGTTGAAGATCTCATCACGACCGTCATCCCGGGCGAGCGGAGCGAGGCCCGGGACCCAGGGGTCAACGACGGATCGGTTGCCCCTGGGTACCGGAAGCCGCTTCGCGGCTCCGGGATAACGGTTGTTGGGGTCGTCACGCAGGACGGGCAAGAGTATCGCGCGCCCCGCGTCGTCCTCACCACCGGCACGTTCCTCAAAGGCGTGATCCATATCGGCAACAAGCGCATCCCGGCGGGTCGTCACGGCGAGGCGCCGGCGATCGGGCTCTCGGATCGCTTGTATGGCGCGGGTTTCGCGATGGGGCGGCTGAAGACCGGCACACCGGCGCGGCTGCAATCCAGTTCGATCGATTGGGCCTCGCTGGAGCTGCAGCATGGCGACGACGAGCCCTCGCCATTCTCGTTCCTGACGACGCGCATCACCAACGAGCAGGTGGCCTGTGGCGTCACTTACACGAACGCGGAAACGCACCGGATCATCGAAGAGTCGCTCTCCAAGAGCGCCGTCTATTCCGGCGCGATCAGCGGACGCGGGCCGCGCTATTGCCCGTCGATCGAAGACAAGGTCGTGCGCTTCGCTGACAAATCCGCGCACCAGATCTTCCTCGAACCCGAAGGGCTCGATGACGACACCGTCTATCCAAACGGCATCAGCACATCGCTGCCGGAAGACGTGCAGGAGCGCTTCATCCAGACCATCGCCGGGCTCGAGAATGTCGTCATCAAACGCTACGCCTACGCGATCGAGTACGACTACGTCGATCCGCGCGAACTGATGCCGACGCTGGAAACGAAGCGCATCAAAGGCCTCTATCTCGCCGGCCAGATCAACGGCACCACCGGCTATGAGGAGGCGGCCGCGCAAGGCTTGATCGCAGGCCTCAATGCAGCGCGCGCGGCGTCTGGAGCAGGGCCGTTCGAGATCAGCCGCGCCGAGGGTTATATCGGCGTGATGATCGATGACCTCGTCACGCGCGGCGTCACTGAGCCCTATCGCATGTTCACCTCGCGCGCCGAGTATCGGCTGAGCTTGCGCGCGGACAATGCCGACCAACGCCTCACGCCGAAGGGCATTGAGCTAGGCTGCGTGTGCGCCACACGAAATGCCGCTTTTGCAGCCAAAATGCGCGAAATCGACACCGCCCGCCAAATGGCGCGCGCGCTCAATCTGACGCCGCAGCAAGCGGAAACGCACGGCCTCAAAGTCAACCAAGATGGCCAGCGCCGGGATGCGCTGCAGCTGCTTGCGTACCCGTCCATCGGCTTCGCTCAACTCGCCGCGATCTGGCCGGAGCTTGGCTCGCTCAGCCCGCAAGCGCGTGAGCAAATCGAGATCGACGCGATGTATGCAGGCTATCTCGATCGCCAGGCGCTGGACGTTGAAGCGTTCAAGCGCGACGAGGATTTGCGGCTGGCGCCCGATCTCGATTACGCAGGCGTCGGCGGGCTTTCGAACGAAGTGCGCGAGAAGCTTATCGCCGCGCGCCCCGTTACGCTTGGCCAAGCTTCGCGCATCGAAGGCGTCACGGCCGGCGCGCTCACGGCCTTGCTGGCGTATGTAAAGCGCGAACAGAGGAAACGTGCATGAAGCCCACCCGCGACACGCTTTTCATTCTCGCTGCGCCGTTCGAAGATGCGGCGCTCCACGGGACATGGTTCTGTACTGCGTGCGCGACAATGGAAGGCGCGCTGCTCGCCAATCCGGATTGGGCGTTGCGCATCGACGTGAAGCGCAGCGCTTTCCCGCGGCCGCGCCATGACATCATCGCGCTGATCGGCGAGGGCAACCAATCCATGCCCGTCCTCGCGCTCGCCGCGGGCGCCACGCCCCCGGCCGACGCCAAGGAGTTCGACGGCGTCTTCTTCCTCGACGAGCCCAAATCCATCACCCGCTATTTGGCCGCCGCCTATGGCGGAGCAGGGCCGCATCCGTGAGTCCGCGCCAGGTCGTTGAGGCTTGGGTCGATGCGTTCAACCGGGCCGATGTGGAAGCCTTGGCGGCGCTCTACGCTGAGGACGCGATCAACCATCAAGTCATGTGGGCGCCTTTGGTCGGCCGGTCCGCGATCCGCGCCATGTTCGAGCGCGAGTTTGGCCATGCCGAGATGGTCTGTATTCGGGAGAACCTGTTCGAGGACGGCGACTGGGCCATCCTGGAGTGGCGTGATCCAAAGGGGCTGCGAGGCTGCGGTTTCTTCCAGGTTATTGGCGGCAGAATCGTGTTTCAGCGCGGCTATTGGGATGAGGGGACCTTCCGCCGCCAACAGGGGCTGGATTCTTGAGCTACGGCCCTGACGAATTCCTAGGGGATCTGGGGTTTTCCGTTCCCCGTGAAACAGTGGAGCGGCTGGAGGCCTACCGCCGACTGCTCATAGAGTGGTCTGGGCGGATGAATCTGGTCGGTCCGAAGGAGCTTGACCTCTTCTGGAGCCGCCACGCGCTAGATAGTGCGCAGCTGCTGAAATTCGCCCCAGAGGCGAAAGCCTGGGTCGATCTCGGTTCCGGCGCCGGGTTCCCCGGACTTGTGGTCGCTGCCTTCCTCGCCGATCAGCCGGGCGCATCCGTCCACCTCGTTGAATCCACCGGCAAAAAGGCCGCCTTTCTGCGCGCGGCAGCCGAGGAAGCGGCGCTCCCCGTCAAGGTGTTCAACGAGCGGATTGAGGATTTTGGGACCGGCAAAGGCCCGTATGACGTGGTTACCGCCCGTGCTTTGGCGCCCTTGCCGCGACTCATCGCCTATGCGAAGCCGATTCTCGATCGCGGCGCGATCGGGCTCTTCCATAAAGGCGCTGATCTAGACGCCGAGCTCGCCGCCGCAAAAAACGTCCTGAATGGTGGGGCGTACCGGGCAGACGTGCTGGAGAGCCTGAGCGATCCGCGCGGCCGCATTGTTCGCATAACAAAGGCCGCCTGACCGCCGGGCTCCGAAAAGGAGACGGGGACATGCGTGTTTTGGCGATCGCCAACCAGAAGGGCGGCGTAGGCAAGACGACGACGGCCATCAATCTCGGCACCGCTTTGGCTGCGGCCGGGAAGGGCGTGCTGATCTTCGATACCGACCCGCAAGGCAACGCTTCGACTGGTCTCGACATTCATCCGCATGACCGGGCGGTCACGAGCTATGACGTGCTCGTTGGCCAGCTGCCGCTCGCGAAAGCGATCATGCCGACGAAAGTGCCGGGCCTCTACATCACCGCCGGTGATGCGCGCCTGTCGGGCGTTGAAGGCGAACTGATGGGCGAAGCGCAGCCGCAGTTTTTCTTGCGCAACGCGATCGAAAAATTTCGCACGGAATCGCAGCTTGGCGTGGATTACATGCTGATCGATTGCCCGCCATCGCTGAACGTTCTGACGGTGAACGCGCTCACTGCTGCCGATGGCGTGTTGGTGCCGTTGCAAACGGAATACTTCGCGCTCGAAGGTCTCGCGCAGTTGGTCGCGACCATCAATGCGGTGAAAGTGAACTTGAACGCGGCGCTCGAAATCCAAGGCGTCGTGCTCACCATGTACGACAAGCGCACAACGCTTTCCGAGCAAGTCGCGCAAGAGGTGAGGGCGCACTTCCCGGACAAAGTCTATGAAACAGTGATCCCGCGTAACGTGCGTATCAGCGAGGCGCCGTCGCACGGCCTGCCTGCGATCATCTACGATCAAAACGCCACTGGCAGCAAAGCGTACATCAAGCTTGCGAAAGAACTGATCGAACGTGAGCGAATGTTGCGAGCGGCATAGCAAACACTCGGAAATTTTTACCGCTGGGCAAGGATTGCCCATCAGACTCTTAAGCATACCGAATCGGGTCGGGCACGGAGACGAGGGCGATGAGCGATTTAAGACCACGGGGCTTGGGGCGCGGACTGTCAGCGCTGCTCGGCGAGCCCGTGCGCACAGACGCGCCGCCCACGCCCGCCAATGCGCCGGCTTGGCCCGCACCAACGAATGAATCGCGCGCGCCGATCGAGCCGCCACGCAACGTGTTCGAGTTGCCGGTGACCAACGCCCAAGCGCAACAGCCGCCGCAAGCGGTTGCGCCTGCTGCAGTCGCAGCGCCGGTTGCTGTGCCGGCGCCGACCGCTGCCGCCGATGGTCCGCGCACGATCCCGATCGATCTCGTGCAACGCAATCCTGGTCAGCCGCGCAAGCATTTCGACGAAGGCGATCTCAACGATCTCGCCAACTCTATCCGCGCGCACGGCGTATTGCAGCCGATCCTCGTGCGCCCGATCCCGGACGGCAAGTTTGAGATCGTCGCCGGCGAGCGCCGCTGGCGCGCCGCCCAGCGTGCGGGCCTGCATTCGATTCCAGCCGTCGTGCGTGAGCTGAACGAAGTCGAGGTCGTGGAAATCGCGATCGTCGAAAACGTGCAACGCACGGACCTGAACCCGATCGAAGAAGCACAAGGCTTCCAGACCTTGATCGACCGCTTCGGCCGTACCCAACAAGAGATCGCAGACGCCGTCGGCAAGTCTCGCCCACACATCGCAAACATGCTGCGGCTGTTGTCGCTGCCGGAAGAGTTGCAAGAGATGGTGCGCGACGGGCGGCTCTCGTCCGGTCACGCGCGCGCCATTCTTACAGCGCCCGATCCGCGCGGCTTGGCGCAAAAGGCGATCAGCGAAGGGCTGAACGTCCGTGAAGTTGAGCGCCTGGCGCAAATCGCCAAGGATGAAAAGCACGGTCCGCGCGCCTCTGCCGTCGCCGCCGAAGCCAAGAGCGCCGATACGCGCGCGCTGGAGCAATCGCTCTCGAACGCGCTAGGCCTCGAGGTCGCGATCGCCGAGAAGGGTGCGGGCGGCGAGGTGAAGATCACCTACAAGTCGCTCGAGCAGCTGGACGACGTGATCCGGCGCTTGCGCGGGGGCTTCTAAGCAAGGCGTCTCACAATAGTGGGCATCGGCGCGCCTTGCGCTAGTTTCGGCGCATGAACAGCGTCTACGCGTCCCTCGGCACGACCATCTTTGAAACCATGTCGCGCCTCGCCGCCGAACGCGGCGCCGTGAATCTCGGCCAAGGCTTTCCCGAAGACGACGGCCCGCGGGACATCCTCGAAGCCGCGGCGCGCGCGACGCTTGACGGCCCGAACCAATATCCGCCGTCGCGCGGATTGCCCGAACTACGCCAGGCTGTTGCGGCGCATTATCGCGCGCATCAGAAAGTCGAGCTCGATTGGCAGCGCGAAGTCACCATCACATCTGGCGCGACTGAAGCGATAGCCGCCGCATTGCTCGCCTTCATCGAACCTGGCGACGAAGTGGTGCTGTTCGAGCCCATGTACGACGCCTATTTGCCGATGGTGCGCCGGGCAGGGGGCGTGCCGCGCGTCGTTCGCCTAGAGTCACCGCACTGGCGGCTTGAGCGTGAAACACTCGCGGCCGCGTTTAGCGCGAAGACCCGCGTCGTCGTCATCAACACACCGCACAATCCGTGCGCAGCAGTGATGAGCCGCGCCGAATTGGAAATGCTGGCTGAGCTCTGTCGCGCGCACAACGTCATCTGTGTCAGCGACGAGGTTTGGGAGCATGTGTTGTTCGACGGCGCCGAGCATGTCTCGATGCTGGAAGTCATGCGCGAGCGGACGCTGAAGATCGGCTCGGCCGGCAAGATGTTTTCGCTGACTGGTTGGAAAGTTGGCTTCGCGTGCGGCGCGCCGGCGCTGATGGATGCCTTCGCCAAGGCGCATCAATTCCTCACCTTCACGACGCCGCCGAACTTGCAGCGCGCCGTCACCTACGCGCTCGGCAAGCCGCGCGCCTATTTCGAGGAAATGAGCGCAGCGTTCGAGCGGTCGCGTGATCGCCTAGTCGGCGCTCTCGAAGGGGAGGGGTTTGCGCTGTTGCCGGCGCGCGGCGCGTATTTCGTCACCATCGATCTGGCTGCGTCGGGCATCGCCATGAGCGACGAAGCTTTCGCCAAACATGCCATCGAACACGGCGTTGCAACCATCCCCGTATCCGCCTTCTACGCCAATCCGAATCCGCCCGCGCTGGTGCGTCTCTGCTTTGCTAAGCGCGATGCGACGCTCGATCGTGGCGCCGAAGCGCTCATCCGCGCCAAACGCGCGCTCTAAAACGCGAAGAGCGCCGCGGGGGGAGCTACCCGCGACGCCCTTCTCTTCAGGCCGCTAATCGTCGTGCTTGGGAGCTTAAGCGACGATCTGTGCGGCTTGGTTCATGACGCCCATGGCGATCGGCGCGAATACGGCGCAGGCGGCGATCAGGGCGTAAAACTTAGTCATCTGCTTGCTCTCTGCTCAGGCGACGATTTGCGCAGCTTGGTTCAACGTGGCGAACGCAACGGGCGCCAACAGCGCGGCGGCGAGCAGAAGGCTGTAAAACTTGGTCATCTCGGTCACTCCCGGAAGCGCGTCGCTTCCATGCAGTGAACCTAATGTCGTGCTTACCCTGTCGCTGTGACCCGAGGCACGGGCAAGAGTTAGGCCGCAGCGACCTAACAATCCTATACATTCCGATAGTGTCCTATTCGGCCGCTCAGGCCACCTGCGGCGCGAGCGGCTCGATGCGCGGCGCATCCACCTGGTCTTTCTCACCGCGTGAAACAACCTGCGCCACCACAAGATCGCCGGTCACGTTGAGCGTCGTGCGGCACATATCCAGAAAGCGATCGACGCCGAGGATGAGGCCGATGCCTTCTGGCGGAATGCCGACCATGACAAGGATCATCGCGATCACCGGCAGCGATCCCGCCGGCACGCCCGCAGTGCCGATGCCGCCCAGGATGCAGACGAGCATGACGATCACTTGCTGCGTCAGCGTCAGATCGACGCCGAAGAATTGCGCGAGGAAGAGAACGGTCACGCCTTCGAACAGCGCCGTGCCGTTCTGGTTGGCGGTGGCGCCGACTGTCAGCACGAAGCGCGAAATCTTGCGCGGCAGCTTCAGTTCGGTTTCGGCCGCGCGCAGCGAGACGGGCAGGGTGGCGTTGGACGAAGCGGTGGAGAACGCCACCACGATCGGCTCGCGAACTTGGCCGAAGAACGCGATCGGGTTCTTAGCCCCGAGCAGCATCAGAATGATGGGGTAGACGACGAACATATGCACGGCCATCGCGCCGATGGCGACGCCCGCGAACGCCGCCAGCCGCACTAGCAAGTCCCAGCCGAATAAAGCCGCCAGATTGAACATCAGGCAGGCAATGGCGATCGGCGCCAGTTTGATCACGAGCGTGATCAGCTTCATCATCACTTCGAACAAGCCCGTGATGGTCTGCTGCAGCTGGTCGGTAGCCGGGCTGCGCACCAGCACCAGGCCGATGCCGAACAGCAACGCGAACACCATCACCGGCAAAACCAGATTGGCGCTCGCGGCGGCGAAGACGTTTTGCGGGATGAGATCGAGGAAAAATTGCCCGAGGTTCACGCTATCGGGCGCGTTCTCGACAATGCCGGCCGCGCCCTCCGCGCCCTGCGCTAGAAGTTGTTGCGCCAACGCTGGATCGACGCCGTCGCCGGGCCTGAAGAAGTTCACGAAGCCGAGGCCGATCAGCACAGCGATGGTCGAGATCACAACCGTCAGCGCCAGCGTCTTCCAACCAACGCGGCCGAGCGCGCCGAGATCGCCCATCTCTGCAATGCCGACGACGAGCGCGCTGAACAGCAGCGGAAGCACCAGCATGAACAGCAGGCGCAGGAAGATTTGCCCGAGCGGGCCGGTGATGTTCGACGTGACCCACACCACCCACGGCGTCTCGGGTCCGAGATTGAGGTTCACATAGAGCCCAGCGAGGAGGCCGATGGCGAAGCCCGCCAACATCAGCCAATGGAACGGTATGCTGCCGCGCTTGGTCTCAGCCATCTCGTCTCGCTCCCTTGGTTGCCGTCGTCGCTAGCGGGGGAGGGCTGTCGGATCAAGCAACATCGGAACAACAGCCCGCGCCGGAACGGGTGCGAGGTGCATCTGTTGCATCAGGACGCACAGGAGCACGTCCCATGGCAGAACTCTCGCCGCTACTGTGGCTCATCCCCTACGGAGTCGCGCTCGCGCTTTTGATGCTGATCCCGACGTCGCGCTAGCCGCCGATGAGCTTGGCGACGCCGCGATAGGCGTCCGCCGCGATGAGTTCTTGCGGCGCGCCGGCAGTCTTGCAGCGCAGTTCCGCCGACCAAAGAACATCGTAAGCCGCGTTAAGCCTTTTGGCGCTCCAGAGCCGCGCTTGCGCCGCTACAGCGTCACGCTCTTTCCAAAACACCGGCGGGCGCAACTTTCCCACCGCATCTGACGGACTAGCGCCCGCATCGATGTGCCCGCGCAGTTCGCGCAACTGATGCAGCCGCCGCAACAGCGCCCGCAACGCGGAAACGCCAGACAAATTGTCGATCCGCGCCAGCGACTCCACCGCTTGCGCCGCTTTGCCCTGCGCCGCCGCCAAGCTCGCCGCATCGAGCGCGCTTTCAGCTTCGCTCGCCATTAGCGCTTCCAAGTCGTCCGTGTTGATCGGCCGGCCGAGTTTGTGGGCGTAGAGGCCGAGCTTTTCGATCTCCTGGCGCATCAAGCCGCGATCGGTGGGGAGGGCGGCGAGGAAGGCGTCTTCTGCGTCGCGCTCGAATGAGAGGCTGAGGTCTTTCGCCAGCGATCGCGCAAACTGGCCGCGCTCGGCTTCGGTCTCTTCGTAGAACGCAATCACTGCGCCTTGCTTGGCGGCGGTGAAGTGTTTCACGAGCGTAGCTGTCGAGCCCAAGTCACCTGCCTCAACGATCAGATAGCCCGCCGGCTCGCCGCGTTCGATCGACGCGAGCGCATCAATGATCGCCTCATCGCCGCCTTTGCCGGATATGCGCGCCCAGACGATTGTCGGCCCGCCGAGCAGAGATTGCGCCGCGAGGGCGTCGCCCAGCTTGGCGCTATCCTTCTTGATCTCGTCGTCGCCCATCTTGGTAATGGCGTACGGATCGTCGGACTTGCCGACCGCCCAGGCCGCGAGCGTTTGCGCGGCTTCGTGCACGAAGCTTTCGTTCGGCCCGTAGAGGAGGACTGCGCGGACGGCTTTGTCCGGCTTGTCGAGAAAGCGCCGGATCGAGGCGCCCTGAATCTTCATCGACCGATCTTCATCTTAGCCCGCGCGCGCTTGCGCCATGCGCAGGGCGAGTTCGGCGCGGAAGCGCTGCGCCATGGTTTCGGCCGCACGCTCGCGCGCATCGTCTTGCGCCGCGATTTCGCCGAAGGCCGCAGTTGGGATGTCGTAGTTCACGACCGTGAACACCGAGCCGCGCATGACGCGTCCGCCGGCCGCCGGCGTCAGTACGTAGTTGGCGATCAGGCGCAGCTCCGAGCGCGTAGCGGATTCGTCGACACGGATGCCGAGCGGCGTCACTTGTTCTGAGAGTGTGATTTCCAGCGTCGCCGGCGGATCGCCATTGTTCTCGACAGCAAGCAGGCGGTCGAGCTCAGCCTTCAAGACGTGGCCAGCCATACCGTCGATCTGTGTCACGTTTACCGGGCCGATGGCCGCGCCGCCGCCTGGCTGGGCGTACATCGGCTGAAAACCGCAGGCGGCGAGCAGCAGGGTCAGGCTGGCGAGCAGTGCGCGCATCGGACTATCCTCAGTTCGCGACGATATTGACGATCCTGTCGGCGACCACAATCACCTTACGGACAGTCTGTCCTTCAAGGAATTGCGCCACGGACGGGTGTTTCAGCGCCATTTCGCGGACATCGGCCTCCGGCGCGCCCTTGGGCGCCTCGATCTCACCGCGTTTTTTGCCGTTCACCTGGATCGGTAGCGTGACGGTGGTGCGCGCCGCCAGTTGCGGATCGGCCACAGGCCAGGGCGCTGTCGCAACAAAGCCCGTCCCGCCCAAAGCCTCCCAGCACTCCTCGGCCAGGTGCGGCATGAACGGCGCGATCAGCTGCGCCAGGATGCGCAGCGCTTCGCCGCCCGCATAGCGGCTGGCTTCGTCGTCGCCCTTCAGCTTGGCGATGCCGTTGACCAGTTCGTAACAACGCGCGACCGCGACGTTGAAACGGAAGTTCTCGATGTCGTCAGTGACGCTCTGAATGGCGCGATGCGCGAGCTGGCGAAGCACCAGTGGCTCGCCTTCGGCGACGCCCTTTGGCGGCGCACCGGCAGGCGAGGGCGCTTTGCCGTTGGCGCTCGCCAGCGTCCAAATCCGCTGCACGAAATTCCACGCGCCTTTGACGCCGGACGCGGTCCACTCGACATCCCGCTCCGGCGGCGAGTCCGACAGCACGAACCAACGCGCGACGTCCGCGCCATAATCGGTGACGAACGCATCGAGATCGACGACGTTCTTTTTGGATTTCGACATCTTCTCGATGTCGCCGGTGAATACGATATTTCCTGCTGGGGCAGCCGCTGCTTCTTCAGGCAGCGCCCAGCCCTTAAGTTCGACGATCGTACCGCGCTCGCCTGCGGCGCTCTCGAAATCGAGTATCGTATGTCCAGAAGGCAATCGCATGAGATGGTCGCGATCTTGAGCGGTGTACAGCGCCCCAACCGGCAAACGGATCTTGTTTCCGTCCGGAGTAGGAGCGCTTGAGTGGCCGTCGCGAACGTGTCCAATCGGCGTTGCGAGGCGATACGTCTCGTGAACCACCATGCCTTGCGTGAACAAGCTCTTAAACGGCTCGCCGCTTGGCAAGTCGAGATAGCCGCAATCGCGCATGGCGCGGGTGAAGAAGCGCGCATAGAGCAAGTGCAGCACTGCGTGCTCGACGCCGCCGACATATTGATCGACTGGCAGCCAATAGTTCGCCAGCGCCTTGTCGAACGGCGCGGCTTCGTTGTTCGGGTCGGTGAAGCGCGCGAAATACCAGCTCGAATCCACGAATGTGTCGAGCGTGTCGGTTTCACGCTGCGCGTCGCCGCCGCAGGTTGGGCATTTCAAGTGCTTCCAGGTCGGATGGCGGTCGAGCGGATTGCCCGGCTTGTCCTTGTCGAACGTCACGTCGTCCGGCAGCGCGATCGGCAGGTCTTTCTCGGGCACAGGCACGACGCCGCATTTGGCGCAATGGATCGCGGGGATGGGGCACCCCCAATAGCGCTGCCGTGAAACACCCCAATCGCGCAGGCGCCATTGCGTCGTCGCTTCGCCCGCTTCAAGTTTCACCAGTTCATCGATGGCACGCACGATGGCATCGCGCGTGCCCAGGCCGTCGAGGAAGCCAGAATTGTAGATGACGCCATCGTCGGTGAACGCTTCGTCAGTCACTGCATAAGTTGCTGCGTCCGCGTCAGGTGGCAGCACCACAGGCTTGAACGGCAATTTGTACTTGTTGGCGAAATCCAAATCGCGCTGATCGCCGGCGGGCGAGCCGAAGATCGCGCCCGTACCATAGGTCGAGAGCACGAAATTCGCGCCCCACACCGGCAAAATCCAGTTCGGATCGAATGGGTGACGCACGCGAATCCCAAGATCGACGCCGAATTTCGGGGCTTTTTCGATGTCCGCTTCCGACGTGCCGAGATGGGCGCAGTCTTCAATGAACTTCGCCACCGCCGGATTATACGCGGCGATCGCCTTGGTCAGCGGATGATCCGGCGCCAGCGCCAGAAAACTCGCGCCGAACAGCGTGTCTGGCCGCGTGGTGTAAACTTCGATTGGATCGCGGGCGTGGTTCGGGTCGCCGGCAGGCGAGGGCGGCAGGAAGTCCGGCGCGCTTTCGATCTCCCACCAGATCTTCGCGCCCTGGCTCTTGCCGATCCAATTCGACTGCATCAGCCGCACTTTGTCAGGCCACTTGTCCAAGCCGCCGATCGCTTGCAGCAGATCTTCCGCGTACGCGGTGACCTTGAACATCCACTGCTCAAGTTCGCGCGTTTCAACCGGCGCGCCCGAGCGCCAACCCTTGCCGTCCACCACCTGCTCGTTCGCGAGCACGGTGTTGTCGACCGGATCCCAGTTCACTTTCTGCTTCTTGCGATAGACGAGGCCCTTTTTCCAAAAGGCCAGGAACATCGCTTGTTGGTGCTTGTAGTAAGCGACGTCGCACGTCGCCAATTCGCGCGACCAATCGATCGCCAAGCCCAGCAGCTTCAGCTGCTCGCGCATCGCAGCGATGTTGTCGTAGGTCCAGCCTTTGGGATGGATGCCGCGTTCCATGGCGGCGTTCTCGGCCGGCAGGCCGAACGCGTCCCAGCCCATGGGATGCAGCACGTTGTAGCCATTGGCGCGCCGGAAACGCGCGATCACATCGCCCATTGCATAATTGCGCGAGTGGCCGACATGGATGCGTCCTGACGGATAGGGAAACATCTCGAGGATGTACGCTTTGGGTTTGCCCTTCGCTTCATCCGGCGCGAGCGCGCGGTCGACCGCCGACGCAGCCCAACGCTCGCGCCATTTCGGCTCGACTTCACGATGATTGTAACGCGACATTCCAGCGCCCTCTTATGGGGCGCTTGAGTGGCGGCAAACGCCCCGCCTGTCTAGTTACCGCCGACTGAGCTCAGCCGAAGCTGACGCGCGCGGGTAAGGATCGCGTTCTCGATCTGGATTTCAGTATCCGGATCGACGGACGCATCCGTCCAGGCGCCGCCCTGATTGGTCTGGCGGAAGATCGACACGTTGAGCGCATCGGCGCGCAAGCGCGTGTCGAGAATGTAAACTGTCGCCTTGAAGCGCTCGTTCGGCGCCGCGGCGTCGGAATACCAATCAGTGATGATCACGCCGCCGAACGGATCGGCCGAGGTGAGGGGCATGAAGTTCAACGTGTCGAGCGAAGCGCGCCACAGAAAGGAGTTCACGCCGATGCCAGCTTCGGCGCTGCCGCCGCGGTCGCCGCCGCCCGACTGCCTGGCGGAGGCGTCGTCGCCCCGGAACATCGAACAGGCCCCAAGCGCCAGGGCAGCGACCATGAAAAGCGCGCCCCTGAAGAGCCTAGCCTGCGTCATTCGAACGTCCTCCCAACCGCCGCCGCACCATCCCGGACGCCGCGCGCCCGCCCATATATCATGGGCTTCGGGCAGGGCCAGGGGTGGACTGCGATGCCGGCGATGTTGTGGCGAAGCCTTCGCCTGGCTGGCTAACGCAGCGGGAACCTAGGCGGCCCGCCACTGTTTTGACCCAATATTCTCGCCGGGCTGTGTCCTAAAGTTCACTGCGGATCAATCGGTCTTGAGTTACATTGAGCTGGTACGAACTGGAAGCTGTGGGAAAAGTCCGTGTTTAGGCCGTCTGCCTGGGTGATCGCTGGCGCCGCCGTTTTGGCGACGGCTGGCGTTGCGCATGCGCAGGAACAGTCTGCCCCCATTGCGGCCCCGGAAACCAGCATTTCGCAGAGTAATGGCGGGGTGCCCTGGTACCAGCGGTTCACGACTTCTGGCGGTGTGACCGAGTCGATCACCGGCCAAGGCGAAGATGACCGCATCCTGGCGCCTGCTTGGACGCTGAACCAGCGCTGGGGTGTCACGGTCGATGTCCGCGAAGCCGAGCGCATCGAGCGCCTGCCGGAAGGCAGCCGCGGCGATCAGGCCTCGGTTGGCGCTTTCTATCAGTTTACGCCGAGCATGCGCGTTGGCGGCCAACTGAGCGTCGAGAGCCCCGAGCGTCCGATCAACGTCGGGCCAGTGCGCGATGATGAAGAGCCCCGCGCCGGCGTTCGCATCGAGTCCGCGTTCCGCTTCTAAGCGCTAAACGCCTCAACAGCAGCAATTCCCGCAAAGCCACGCCCGGCCAGCAAATGCGCGCGTTCGGCGTTCAGTCCGCCAAGCGCAATGATGGGCGCGCTTGCGCCGCGCGCGATCTGGCTGGCGCGAAAAAGGCCAAGCGGCTGATGCCCTGACGCGCTGCGCGTAGCAAATAACGGAGCCAACACACACGCATCCACGCCAGCCGTGACCGCGCGCGCGACACCGTCGGATGAATGTGCTGATGCTGTCATCAATCCAGCGTGCGTGCGTCCCACCAAGCGCCGTTCCGGCCAGTGAACGCCATCCGCGCCGACGCGTCGCGCGAGGTCCGGGTCTGCCGCGATCAGCAGGATCAGGCGGCGCGCCTGCGCGATCACGCTTAAGGCGCGTGCAGTGCGCGCGCGATCCGCCGCGCCGAAGTGCCTGTACACAATCGCCGTTCCTCGCGGCAAGCGCCGTGCAATAGCGCATGGATCGGGCGTTCGGGCTGGATCGGTGAAGAAATAGAGGGCCGGAATAGGCGGGCTGCCGGCCTCGCGGTTGAACCTGGCCGCATGCGCGGCTAGCAGATGAACGGAAGCCATGAGCGACCTTATCTCAAACATCCGCGCGCGCCGCGCTGACATTCTCGCGCGCATCACCGCCGCGGCCCAGCCGCCGCGGGCGGTGAAGTTGGTCGCTGTGTCCAAGCAGCAGCCGGATGAGCACATTGATGCGGTGCTGGCGGCCGGTCAGCGCGTGTTTGGCGAAAACCGGGTGCAGGAGGGGGTGAAGCGCTGGTCGGCGCGGCGGACGCAGTTGGCTGATCTCGAGCTTCGCCTCATTGGGCCGCTGCAATCGAACAAGGCGGGGGAGGCGGTGGCGTTCTTTGACGCCATCGATGTGCTCGATCGCTCAAAGCTCGCCGCGGCGATCGCCGATGCCGCCCAAAAAGCCGGCCGCTGTCCCGAGATCCTGGTTCAGGTGAATACTGGCGCAGAGCCGCAAAAGGCCGGGGTCGCGCCGTCCGAGGCGGATGCCTTCATCAAGGTGGCGCGCGAGGCGTACGGCCTGCCGGTTCGCGGCCTGATGTGCATCCCGCCTGCCGACGAGGCTCCGGGCATGCATTTCGCGCTCCTGGCGAAGATCGCCGCGCGGAACGGACTGGCCGTGCTCAGCATGGGCATGAGCGACGATTTCGAGACCGCCGTCCGCTTCGGCGCCACCCAAGTGAGGGTTGGTTCGGCCCTGTTTGGGCAGCGCGGTTAGCGCTTGCGGTTGCAAAGGTGTGAGAGGACATGATCTGTAGCGCTAGGGTAGCCTCGACGTGACATGAGCCGCGACACGACCATTCTCATAATCGACGACGACGCCGACCTGCGGCAGGCGTTGGTTGAGCAGTTCGACTTGGAGCCGGGCTATGCGGGCGCCGGGGCGGGGAGTGCGGCTGAAGGCTTCTCCATGGCTGACACAGCAAAGCCGGCGGCGATCGTGCTCGATGTCAGCCTGCCGGATATGGACGGTTTCGACGCCTGCCGGCAGTTGCGCGAGCAAGGCGTGCGCGCGCCGATCATCATGCTCACTGGCGCGGCTCAAGAAGAAGAGCATCAGGTGCAGGGCCTCGATGCGGGCGCCAACGATTATGTCCTAAAGCCGTTCAAATTCTCCGTACTGCTGGCGCGCATACGCGCGCATCTCCGTAGCCATGAATCCAGCGAAGATGCTGTGTACCGTATCGGTCCGTACGAGTTTCGCCCGTCGACGCGAGTCCTCGTCGATAGCGCACAAAAGAAAGTGCGCCTCACCGACAAGGAAACCTCGATCCTGCGCTACCTTTATCGCTCCGGCGAAAAACCGGTGGGCCGCGAGGAGCTCTTGCGCGAGGTATGGGGCTATAACGCCAACGTCACCACCCACACGCTGGAGACTCACATCTATCGCTTGCGCCAAAAGATCGAGCCCGATGCGCAAAGCCCAAAGTTGCTGATCACCGAAACCGGCGGATACCGGTTGCAGGTCTAACAATGGATCTGATCCTCGCTCGCGACGATCGCAGCGCGCCCGAGATTTTCCGTTCGCTCCAAGGCGAGGGCCCAAACGCCGGGCGCGTGCGCACCTTCATTCGGCTCTCCGGCTGCAACCTGCACTGCGTCTGGTGCGACACCGCCTACACCTGGAATTGGCGAGACAACCCGTTTCCACACGAACGCGATGCGCCTGGCGCGCCGCACAAGTTCGATCGCGGTCGAGAAGCCGTTCGCGTCGATCTGACCGACGTCGCCGCCATGGTCGCGGCATTGCCAAGTGAAGGCGCCGTCATCACCGGCGGCGAGCCGCTCATGCAGCGCGGCGCTTTGCCGGCCTTAATCGATGCGCTGAAGGCGGATCAACCCACGTTGCGCATCGAGATCGAGACCAACGGCTCTATCGCTGCGCCGCCGGCCTTGGCGGAACGTGTCGATCTGTTCGTCGTCTCACCAAAGCTGGCGCATTCCGGAAATGACGCCGCCGTCGCGCTCAATCCCGAAGCAATGGCGGCGTTCGCGGCGCTGCCAGCCGCGACGTTCAAATTCGTCGCCCGCACGCCGGCCGATGTTGCCACCGCTGCCGATATCGCGCGGCAATATTCGATCGCGCGCGATCGTGTTTACATCATGCCCGAAGGCACCGACGCCGCCATCCTCGACTCGCGCGCTTTGCTGCTTTCCGACGCGATCATTGCGCACGGCTTTGCGCTCAGCCCGCGACTCCACATCGCGCTCTTCGGCGCAGCGCGCGGGGTTTGATCGCGCCGACTAAGAAGCGGTGGCGCTTTTGCCGGCCACCGCGCGCGGCACACTCGGACCACGCGCCGCAGCGGCTTTCATCGGCTTGCCGGAGCGCGCAGCGTCCAAACGATCGACCAAAGCGGCGTACTCGTCCCACAAGCGTTGCGGCAGGCGATTACCGAATTTTTCATAGTGGCCCGGGATGAGGTCGGCTTCCTCAGCCCATACGTCGAGGTCGACGCTGGTGAGAAGCTCAAGCGCTTCGTCGCTGATGCTGAGACCACTCGTATCGAGCGCTGCCTTTGATGGCACAAGTCCAATCGGCGTTTCTCGCGCGTCCGCTTTGCCATCCAAGCGTTCGGCGATCCATTTCAGCACGCGCGCATTCTCGCCGAAACCTGGCCAGATGAACTTGCCGTCGGCGTTCTTGCGGAACCAGTTGACGAAATAAATCTTCGGCAGCTTCGCGCCCTTTTGCTCGCCGACGCGGAGCCAATGCGCGAAATAGTCGCCCATATGATAGCCGCAGAAGGGCAGCATCGCGAACGGATCGCGGCGCAATTCGCCGACCTTGTTCTCCGCCGCGGCGGTGCCTTCGCTGGCGACGTTCGACGCCAAGAATACGCCGTGCGCCCAATCGAAGGATTCCGTCACCAGCGGCACCGCCGACGCGCGGCGGCCACCGAAGAGAATCGCATCGAGGGGCACGCCGGCGGGATCTTCCCATTCCGGCGCGATCACCGGGCACTGGCCGGCGGGCACGGCGAAACGCGAGTTCGGATGCGCGGCCGGGAATTTCGAATCCGGCATCCACGCATTGCCTTGCCAGTCGGTCAGACCTGCTGGCGGCGTCGGCGTCAGGCCTTCCCACCACACATCATTGTCGGCGGTCAGTGCGACATTGGTGAAGACGGTGTTGGAGTGGAGCGTGTCGAGCGCGCTCTTATTGGTCTTCGAGCCGGTGCCCGGCGCCACGCCGAAGAAGCCGGCTTCCGGATTGATCGCATAAAGGCGACCATCGTCGCCGAAACGCATCCAGCAAATGTCGTCGCCGATCGTCTCGGCTTTCCAGCCGGGGATTGTCGGTTGCAGCATGGCCAGATTGGTTTTGCCGCAGGCCGAGGGGAACGCGGCGGCGATGTATTTGTACTCACCCTTCGGATTGGTGAGCTTCAAGATCAGCATGTGCTCGGCAAGCCAGCCCTCAGCGCGGGCCATCACCGATGCGATGCGCAGGGCGAAGCATTTCTTGCCGAGCAGGGCGTTGCCGCCGTAGCCGGAGCCGTATGACCAGATTTCGCGCGTCTCTGGAAAATGCACGATCCACTTTTCGTCATTGCACGGCCACGGCACGTCCTTCTGTCCTGCGGTGAGCGGTGCGCCGAGCGTGTGAACCGCCGGTACGAAGAAACCGTCTTCGCCCATTTGTTCGAGCGCGCCTTTGCCCATGCGCGTCATGATGCGCATCGAGGCGGCGACGTAACCGGAGTCCGTGATCTCGACGCCGAGTTGAGAAATCTTCGAGCCGAGCGGCCCCATGCAGAACGGCACCACATACATCGTGCGTCCGCGCATGCAGCCATCGAACAGGCCGTTCAAGCGCGTGCGCATCTCGGCCGGCGGCTCCCAATTGTTTGTGGGGCCTGCGTCTTCTTTATCTTCTGAGCAGATGAACGTGCGGCTCTCGACGCGCGCGACGTCTTTCGGATCCGAAGCGGCGTAGAAGCTGTTCGGGCGCGCTTCGGGATTGAGTTGTTTCAGCGTGCCTGCCGCGACCAATTCCTTGGTCAAGCGATGCCATTCCAATTCCGAACCATCGCACCAGTAGACGCGATCCGGTTTGGTCAGAGCGGCGATGGATTCCACCCACTGAACGAGTTTCTTGTGCTGTGTCGGGGCTGGATGCAGGCCTGCGATCTGTTCGGTCACGGAATCACTCCAGGCGCCACGTTCGCGCGCGGCGCTCGTCATTTGATAGTCACAAAGTCTGTGCGCGTGCGTTTATGTCAAACGGCTTCTTCGGACCACTGTGACTCTGCCGCTCACTCGCTTTTGACACCGGTAGCAATCGCGCGTGCAGAGCAGCACTGCGGATTCCGCACGCGTAAGGCGCGACCGCCGTTAACCGCGCTGGGCCGTCGTCCAGTCCGCCATGATGCGTTCGAGCACGGTGAGCGGCACGGCGCCGTTGGCGAGCATGGTGTCGTGGAAGCCCTTTAGATCAAAGCGTGCGCCAAGCGTTGCGCGCGATGCATCGCGCATGCGGTTGATGGCTTGGCGGCCGACCATGTAGCTGCAGGCTTGGCCGGGCCACACGCTATAGCGTTCGATCTCAGTGGTGACTGAGCTTTCCTGATCGCCGGTCGCTTCCATCATTGATTGGATCGCTCGCTCGCGGCTCCAACGCAAATGATGGATGCCAGTGTCGACGACGAGACGCGAGGCGCGGAATGTCATCGATTGCAGATAGCCCAAGCGGCTGAGCGGATCAGTGGCGTAGACGCCGAGTTCATCAGCCAGCTGTTCGGCATAGAGCCCCCAGCCTTCGCTGAAAGCCGAGAAGCCGAGCATCGCGCTGCGGATGAAGGGGATAGAGCCCGATTCCTGCTGGATCGAAATTTGCCAGTGATGGCCGGGGACGCCTTCGTGATAGTTCAGCGTCGGCAGTGTGAACTTCGGCCACTCCGCCGTGTTGCGCAGATTGATGTAGTAGGCGCCCGGGCGCGAGCCATCGAGCGCGGCGCGCTGATAATAGCCGCCCGGCGCCCCTGCCTCCGAAGTGGACGGCACGCGGCGAATTTCGAGCTGTGCCTGCGCCAGTGTGTTGAACGCCTGCGGCATCAGCGATTCGATGTGGCGCGTCTGCGTGTTGAGGTCGGCCAGGATTTGGGCGCGGCCTTGGTCGGTGTTTGGATAAAGCTGGTCGGGACGGCGCGAAGCTTCTTGCACGCGTTGCGCGACGCTGCCGCGCGTGAGCCCTTCCGCGCGGAGAATTTGATCCATCTGGCCGTGGAGATTGGCGATCAGTTCGAGACCCATGTCATGGATCTCTTGCGGCGACAGCGTCGTCGTCGTGCGGCTGCGCAGCGATGCGGGGTACATTTCCGCACCCTGCGGTAGGCGCCAGACGCCGGCGTCATGGACTGCGCGTGGGCGAACGGCGCGCAGCGCCTCAATCTGACGGCGATAAGCCGGGAATACGGTGTCGGCCACGAGCGCCTCGGCGCGGGCAACATATGCCGCGCGATCCGCCTCGGAGAGTTCCGCCACCGCCGGCAAGCGGCGCACCAAAGTTTGCACCAGAACGGTTTCCGCTGCCGCGCGCGAGGAGAAGCCCTCAAGCGAGGCGATGGCGCCATCGATCGCAAAGTCTGGCGGGATGACGCCAGCGGTCGCGTCCTCAGCGATGATCGCCGTTTCCTGATCGAGCTGGCCGGCGAATCCTTCGAGACGCGCGAGATACCCGTCGGCTTCGTCGCGCGTGCGCAGCGGATGCTGTGCATCGAGGAAATCCGGTCCGTTGCGATAAGCGCCGGTCAGCTGCGTCACGACATAAGGCGCGCCCGCGCCGCCGCCGACTTCGAATGCCGAATTGGCGAGGCTGTTTTCCCAGGATGTGGCGACGACGTCGTATGTCACTTGATCGCGGGGAGGCAGGCTGGCGCGGTTGATCGCGCGTAGTTCAGTGAGCGCCGCTTGCTGTAGCGCGCGGCTCTCGCGCGCCGCCGCCTTTGAGAGATCGCTCACCTTGTCGATGTGGCGATAGCCGGCGCGCTCTTCGCTCAGACCCAAGCTGGTGCAGCGTTCCGGCGAGCGGCGCAGTGAAGTTTGGACGGCGCGATCGAGCAGCGCGGTGAGTTGTGCGCTTGGCTCTCCGGCCGCGGGGGTGGGGGTAGGTCCCTCAGGCGTAGCGCAACCGCTGAGCAGAGCCGCGCTCGCGGCGCCGGCGGCGAGAAAGTCGCGTCGTGAAAAGCGCATTGTCAGTGTCCCCGCAAATGATCCGGAGAAGATACTATAGCTTGACCGCTGTGGGACAAATCGCTTGCGACCAAACGGTCAGAGCTTGAGACCCGCTACTACGGGAACATGATCGCTTGGGCGCTCCCAGGAGCGGCAGGGAACATGGATGTGGAAGGCTCCGGCTTGTGAGGTCACAGCGACATCGCTGGTGGCCCAGATGTGATCGAGCCGGCGGCCGCGATTGTTCCTTGTCCAATCGGGGCTGCGATAACTCCACCAGGTGAAGAGCTTTTCCGGATCGGGCCGATGCAAGCGCGCCAGATCGACGAAGCCGCCGAGATCGCGCACGGCGTTGAGCCGATCGGTTTCGCCCGGCGTGTGCGAGACGACGTTGAGTAATTGCTTGTGGCTCCAGACATCGAACTCGCCCGGCGCCACGTTGAGATCGCCGACGAGCACGGTTGGAGTCTGACCTTTGCGCTTTTTGTAGAGGCGCTTCATGCGGTCGAGGACGTCGAGTTTGTGGACGAATTTGGGGTTAGTCATTTCCGGCTCGTCAGCGCCGGCGGGCACGTAGAGATTATGGATCTCGATGCCCTCGATTTTGGCGGCGGCGATGCGGGCTTCGCTCTTGGGGCAGATTTTTGGGGCTTCGACCGGTTCGAGCTTCAGGCGTGAGACGATGGCGACGCCGTGCCAGCCTTTTTGGCCGACGACGTGGATGTGTTTGTAGCCGGCGGCCTTGAAGGCCTTGGCCGGAAACTCGCCGTCGCGGCATTTGATTTCCTGCAGACACAAAACATCGGGCTTCGCGTCGGCCAGGAAGCGGCACACAGTTTCTATGCGCAGGCGGACGGAATTGATATTCCAGGTGGCGATTTTCATGGGGCGGTTCTGCCGTGCGCCGGGGCGCAAATGAAAGAGGCCCGATCGCATTCAGCGACCGGGCCTCCAGAGCGCCTTGAGGGGACGCATATCGCCGGCAGGGGATGTCCGGCTTTGCGGGCGCCGCGCTGGATCTGTCAGCGGGGGGGACGACGCGACCCAGGGGGATGTGCGGCGACCGCTACGTTGTATGTACGCCACAGCTCCAGAAAAATCAAGGACCAGCTGGTGTAAGTACTTGCCACTTCGCGCGGTTTTTGAGTGTGCGCAACTTAGCGCCGCCCGGGCCGCCCGCTCTCCAGCATATCTTCCAAGCGAAACAGCGCGCGATGGAAGCTTGCGGGCTGGGTAATGTCCGACAGCGTGATGCGGGTGCGGGCGCCGGTGGCGTCGATCACGTCCCACGAGCGCAGCTCTGCGCCCTCGCCGTGAAACTGCAGCACGATCTGGCCATCGGTTTGGCCGCCGCGATCGCTGCACGTCACCATCAGCCACGGCCCGGCCTGCGAAACCCGGAGCACGCGCGCATTGCGTTCAAGATCGACGGTTGCGCCGAGAATAATGTTGAGCGGCGTTGAACGCAGCGGCGTGCGTTCGGTGGTGCGCAATTCGGTGTCGCGCAACGCCACCACGCTGCCATCGGACACGACCAGCATCGTTGCGGGCGGATCGTATTCGAAGCGCATGCGGCCGGGGCGCTGGATATAGACGGTGCCGCTTGAGCGACCGCCGCCGGGGGAGGCTTGCATGAAGCGCGCTTGCAGGCGGGTGAAGCTGTTCAGCGTGCGGTTGGCGCGGGCAAGGCCGGCGGCGCGATCAGCCCCGGCGAGCACGACGGGGGCGGTTTGCGCATAAGCGGCCGGCGCGAGCGCCAGGGCGCCAAGGCCCAGGAGAATGGAACGTCTTTTCATCGGGCTCATGTGGCCCAAACGCATGGCGGAAAAAAGGGTTCTCTGGGTGCGGCGGTGTGGCGATGGGGTTCAGGTTGGATTCAGGTGCGGGGATTGGGTTTTGGGGATTGGGGTTTAGGGACGTGCAAAAGTGGGGCTGGAG
>Ga0163152_10000183_pt1 | contig 106632 bp, 99 predicted proteins | sample OliLakLV19MP8IB2_FD_148635 | JGI IMG/M metagenome (GOLD analysis project Ga0163152, IMG submission 148635) | Freshwater microbial mat bacterial communities from Lake Vanda, McMurdo Dry Valleys, Antarctica - Oligotrophic Lake LV.19.MP8.IB-2 | ecosystem: Environmental > Aquatic > Freshwater >...
CCCCCGGCAGTGTGATATCTTTCTTCATGGCGTTGCTCTCCTGAGTGGAATCGACACCCCGAGCCTAACGGCTCAAGGCGGGCAACGCCGCCCCCTTCAGAATTTCAACATCGAACGGGACATCCCCATCGCGCCAGGGACCGCCCACCCGGACCTTCCACAACACCGCTTCCAGGAAAAGCCGATTGTCCCGCGCCGTCACCCCGCGGCTCCGCGAAGTGCCTGGCAACAGGGGCTCGATCACCGCCAACTCCGGTCCGTGATGACAAAGCGTTCCCGCCGCATTGCAAACCTCCCAAAAGGAAGTTTGAATCAGCGTTCGGGCAGGCTGTGAATCCCTAATGTCCACAGGGCCTAGATTCATTGGTGTAGAGACTGATTCAACGATCGACCTGATAGAGGTCGATCGCATCAGGCTCTAGACCGAAGCGGTTCGGTTTTGCCCGATGATCCGATCGATCATTGACTGGCCCCGATCATGGACCCAGCACTCGCTGAGCAATCCGTCGCTGAAGGCATAGACCAGCACGCGTTCGATCTCGACGGTTCGAGCGCCGTCCTGCAGCGCCTCGCGCGCGATCAGCGCCCCCCGGTCCGCGCCCGCCATGATAGCGGGAATCGAAACCAGGCGGCGGCGGGTCCGCTTCGAGAACTCCGCCAGAGTCGCCAAGGCCGCCGGCTTGCCGACATGATCGCCCGACAGCGCATTGTCGCCATTGTAATGAAGCGTGAAGTCCTCGTGGTAGCAGGCGACGATCTCAGCCACGTCACTCCTGAGCCAGGCTGCGGCGTAGCGTTCGATCGCGGCGCGAATTTCGGATTCTCTATCTGACATCCTGACACTCCTTCGCGAGTCAAGCCTTTACCTCGTCCGGCGCGACTCCCCCGTTCAGCACGGCCGCGATGTTGTCCAGGGCCCGCATTCCCATTGCGCTGCGCGTTTCGATGGTGGCGCTGCCGATGTGAGGGAGCAGGAAAGTGTTTGGCAGCGCGTTGAGCCGCTGGTCATAGCCGGGCTCCTTCTGGAACACGTCGAGCCCGGCGGCTCCGAGCTGACCGGATGCCAGCGCCTCGATCAGGGCCTCCTCATCGACCAGCGACCCGCGTGCCGAGTTGAGAAAGATCGCCCCTTCCGGAAGCGCCGCAAATCTCGCGGCTGTCATCAGGACGCCCTGGCCGCCAGGCAGGTTGAGACTGAGAACCTGACAGTGCGGGAGCATGTCTTCCAGCTTGCCATAATACTTGGCGCCACCTTCAAGGTCAGGCGAAAGCCGGACGCGATTGTGATAAAGGATCGGCATCCGAAATCCCCGCGCGCGCTCGGCGACGGCGCGGCCTATCCGGCCCATGCCGACGATCCCCATTGTCCTGCCGGTCACCTCGACGCCCAGCCCCTGGGCGAAACCGTTCCGGATCGTCCAGCCGCCGTCCATGTTCCGGACATGCTCCTTGACCCGTCGGCACGCGCCGAGAAGGAGAAGCATGTGCGTGTCGGCCGTGGCGTCGGTCAGAACGTCAGGTGTGTTGGCGACCACGATTCCACGAGACCGTGCAGCGGCGACGTCAATGTGTTCAAAGCCTACACTGGAAGTCGCGATGACACGCACGCCTCCCGGCAACCGATTAAGATCTTCGGCTGACAGGCGCAGGTTGAGACCGACGAGCAAGGCTTCCGCGCCATGTTCGCACGCAGCGGAAATCACCTCATCTCGCGACATCGGCCGTGGCGGCGGCGCGACATCGAACTCAGATACCGCACGTGCGTTCACGTCCGCCGTAAGCGGCAGAGACATGACCAGCCGGCGCTTCGTGGGCATCACAGATTGATGTCGCGGTGGCGGGTTTCCGGCAGGAAAAAAAGCGCCACGACGAAGGTAAAGCCGGCGACGATCACCGGATACCAGATGCCGGCGTAGATATTGCCGGTCCCCGCCACGATCATGAACGCGGTCGTGGGCAGGAGGCCGCCGAACCAGCCATTGCCGATATGGTAGGGCAGAGACATCGACGTGTAGCGGATGCGGGCCGGAAAGAGCTCGACCAGCATTGCCGCCATTGGACCGTAGACCATCGCGGTGAAGACAGTCGTCAGCATGATCAGCCCGACCACTGCCCAGCGATTGACGCGGGAGGGGTCTGCCTTGAGGGGATATCCTTCCGCGGCTAAAGCCGCGCCGACCTCCTTCTGATAGGCGGCGATCGCGGCGGGGCGCTCTGCTGCCGACAAGACTTCGGGATCAGGCGAGGTAAAGCTCTGGCCGCCGAGTTCGACAACGGCAACCGAGCCGGGAGGCAGCGGCTCAGTCGTGTAACTTACACCTGCCCGCGACAGATGAGATTTCACGATGTCGCATGACTTGCTGTCGAACTTGTTTCGCCCGACCGGATCGAATTGCAGCGAGCAGGCGTCGAGGTCGGCGCGGACGACAACGGGCGCTGATTTCTGCGCTGCGGCCAGGGCCGGATTCGCCTGCTCGGTGATGAGATGGAAGAGCGGAAAATAGAACAGAACCGGCAGGAGAAGCCCTGCGAGGATCAGCGGCTTGCGGCCAACCTTGTCAGACAGCCAGCCGAAGAAAATGTAGAAGGGCGTGCCGACGCCTAGAGCGATGGCGACGATCAGGTTGGCCTCTAACCCATCGACCTTCAGCGTTTGTTGCAGGAAGAACAGCCCGTAGAACGTGCCCGAATACCAGACGACCGCCTGCCCAGCGACGCAGCCAAAGAGGGCGATAAACACCCATTTGAGATTGCTCCATTGTCCGAACGCTTCGGCCAGCGGCGCCTTGGACGTGGTCGCCTCGTCCTTCATTTTCTGGAAGATCGGGCTTTCGTTGAGTTGAAGGCGAATCCAGATCGAAATGCCAAGCAGGAAAATCGAAACCAGAAACGGAATGCGCCAGCCCCAGTCGTCGAACTGTTCGGGCGTGGTGAGGTGACGGACGAGCATGATCAGCAGCAGCGAGGCGAATAGCCCGAGCGTCGCGGTGATCTGAATCCAGCTGGTGTAGAAGCCGCGCTTGTTGTGCGGGGCATGCTCGGCGACATAGATCGCCGCCCCGCCATATTCCCCGCCAATGGCCAGACCCTGCAGAACCCGCAGGGCGACCAGAATGATCGGCGCGAGAATTCCGATCTGATTGTAGCTCGGCAGAAGCCCGACCACGAAGGTGGAGGCGCCCATGATGATCATGGTCACCAGGAAGGTGTTCTTGCGCCCGACAATGTCGCCGATGCGGCCGAAGAAAAGCGCGCCAAACGGGCGGACAATGAAACCGGCCGCAAAAGCTGCGAGCGCCAGGATGAAACCGGTGGTCTCGTTCACGCCCGAGAAAAAATGTCGGGTAATGTTGGCAGCGAGCGAGCCGTAGAGGAAGAAATCATACCACTCAAACATCGTGCCGACGCTCGACGCGCCGATGACCAGGACCTCGTTCTGCTTTTTCGGCGGCGCAGCGGCGCCGGTCGCCGCTGGTGCGGTTTCCATTCTCGTCTCTCTCCCCTTCGCCGCCCGGGCGGTCTGTCTGTCTGTCTAAATGTTGAAGGGCAAGCTGCAACGGCCCGACGCGGAGGGCAAGGTGAAACCCGGCGCGCCGCCGCAAGGTCACAGGATGCCTGAAGAGGCCGCCGCTGACGGCTGCTGACTGCAACCCAAATAAAGCAGAACCGCCTGCGTCCGGGGACACAGGCGGTTCGCCGAAATGGACGCCGCACGTCGGAGGCGCGGCGCCCGGGGGGAGGAAACAGAAGCCTACATTGGCGGCATGAGGACCGTATCAATGGCGTGGATGACGCCATTCGAGGCGTCCACATCAGCCATGATGACCTTGGCGTTATTGACCATCACGCCGTCCGCATTGCCAACGACTTTCAGCATCTTGCCTTCGACCGTCGCGGGCTCGACCGTCTGCATGGCGACCGCGCTTGCGGGCACTTCGGCCGGTAGGACGTGGTAGGTCAGGATCGCGGCCAGTTTTGCCTTGTTCTCAGGCTTCAACAGGTCATCAACCGTGCCGGGGGGAAGTTTCGCGAAGGCAGCGTCCGTCGGAGCAAAGACGGTGAAAGGGCCGGGACCACGCAGGGTGGATTCAAGACCCGCGGCCTGCAGCGCAGCAACCAGCGTGTTGAACTGGCCGGCGCCGACGGCGGTATCGACGATATCTTTGACCATAACCGGCGCGGGCTCGACCGGCGCCATCGTTTCAGCGACGGGGGCAGGCATCGGTGCAGGCGCGGGATCCGGGCTGTCGCAGGCGGCGGCGCCGAAAAAGGCTGAGAGAGCAATGAGTGGGAGCGCGATTCGCATTGGATTGTTCCTGTTGTCTGTCTTCGGCTTGTGATGAGTCTGTCGGCAGATCGTCTGGGGGACTTGTCGCGACCGCACGGCGCAGATGGCCCGTCCGGTGCGCGACCCGTTACAGAGTTAGGCCTGCCTACGCGGTAGGCGATGCCGCGGATGACTTGGTGTCCAAAGTGTAATCCGAAATCGTGGACGCACGGGTTGGCGAGGCGCGCACGAGGCCGCCATGGCGTCCACGTTGCCCATCGAGCAAGCTATCCCGGCGACCAATACAGCCGAGCCAGTTCCCACCGGCGGCGTTCGGCGAGGCGGAGAGCATGCGGACAGGGGCCGGGATGCTTCCACTTCGGATCGTGCAGCGGCTGATTGCGGCCCTGAATGTAAGGCCTCCTCACACGTTCGGAGCGCGGTTCGAACGCCGGCGGCTCGGCGAGGCGCGCGAGACGCAAGGCCAGGCGGCGCGCGAAAGGCTCGGGATCATTGAGAACCCGCAACAGAGCCTCGCACCGACGGGCGATCGCCATTGCGTCATGGAAACGCGGCGCGGGCTCGGTCTTGCGGACGATGCGGGGACGCCTGGAGCGGGGAGCGATCTGCAGGACGGGGAATGAAACCCGCCATGTGCGCGGATCATCGGTCTCCGATGAAACTGTTTCCGCCCCGGACCCGGAAGGTCCCGACGGGGCGTCGCCGCACGATTTTTCAGCTGGCGAGGCGACTTCCTTCTTCGTATCGGCGCGCCGCCTGGGCGGCGGCGCGATGGCGAAGGCCATGATGCAGAGCATCGAGCGCATCAGGCGCTCGACCGGAGCCCAGCCACCAGACCAGCTCGGCCCGGTAGCGCTCGCCTAGAGCGACCCGTGAGGCGATGTCTTCCGGGTAACCGAACGTCCCCACGATAAAGCCCCACAGGTAACGGCCCACGGCCAGAAAGCCCGCTGGCGTATCGTCCTCGTCAGGGTCGCCGACATAGGGCGGCGCCCAGTCCTCGGCCCAAGCTTCGCGGGAGGCGGCGCGGTGTGGTTCGGGATCGCTCATGCACCGCAATGTGTCGCGGATTTCGAGGTGTCGGATCGGGGTGCGGATATCCGGAGGACAGGGGGTCAGCCTGTTGTCAGGATGGACGCAAGCGAGACTTCCGAGCCGGGTGCGAAAAGCGGCGCGGCGCCCTCTTCGCCAACACACGAAAGATCCATCCACGTTTCGTCGGCGGGATCGCGATGGACCCAGAGTTTACGGGCGTTGAGGTCGAGCACCCAGTATTCGCGGAAACCTTCGGACGCGTAGCGCGCCGCTTTCACGTTGCGGTCGGCAGCGAGCGTGGTGTCGCTGACTTCAACGAGGAGATGGACGCTGGCGGGCGAACGGTCGGCTGCCTTCGTTCCGGCGACTTCCACCAGGATATCCGGATAGACCTCGCTGTCATCGCCAATGTCGAGACGTGTGCGGACGCGAACCTTCAACCCAACCGGGCAAACCAAGGTCAGCGCGTCGGCCAAAAAATCCACCGCATCGGCGTGCGGAAAGCCTTCTCCCATCATGGACGCGACAACCCCCTCGATCAGCTCGACCTTCTCGCCCTCGCGGAAAAGGCCGCTGCCGACCATGGTGTCGAACTCCGCGCGACTGAACCGGCGGGGAATAAGCGTGCTGGCGGGGCGGGCGTCGTCGGCCATGAGACTCTATTTTGACCTGCGCCGCTCGAGCCAACGGCTGACAGGGTCGGCAAAAAACCAGACCGCTGCCACAGCGGTAAAAATCATTGCCAAGAGTATCAGCGCTTCGCTTCCGACCAGCATGGTCATTCCTTAGGAAACAGCCTTCTCAGGATCAGCCTAGCAAACACATGTAGCACGACCGCAGCGACAATGAACAGGAATGCCCACGGAGTAACCCCGGATCCTACTGCGGGCTGCAACACACCGATCGCGAACGTTCCTACCGCGACGTTGTTTACCCATGTGGCTGTCAGTTTCGCCTCTTCTTCACGAAGCTTCCGAAGCTGACCCGGATCATCTGCCGGTAGGAGCGGCTCGCTTGTCATTTGGAGCTCGTGACGCTGCGGGTCTTTTTTGCTACGGCATCCAGTCAGCCGCTACACCTTTACCGGGGGAATCCACAATGAGCGCGCAAGTCATTGGATACAGTGCAAGCCTATGCTCGCTGGTCGTCCTCGTCATGTGGAGTTTTCTGCCCCCCCAACAGCGAATAGATCGCATAATGCAGGACCATGCCGATTCCGAATCCACCAAAGGCCGGCCCAAAATCTTTCATTCCAAGTATAAGCGGTATCTCCGGTTTCTGTCGAACGCCGGCCTCGCGATCAAGTGGGGCACGCAGGAAAGTATGTACCGCCTGGCCATGGCCATTGTCGCCGGTTCGGTCATTTTCTTGACGACGGTTTCGGCGCTCGCCTGGCTCAATCGGCTCAAAGCAGTCACGGGCTTGGAGGATCTGGACTTTCTGTCAATCTCAAAAGCCTTGGCGCTCAATCTGCTGGACGCGGCCACTCTCAACGCGTTGTCAATCGCACGAATTGCAGTGCCGGAGGTGGGAGGCGGCGCGCGCGTTAAGCTGATGATGACGACGATGAATATGGCTCTTGCCTATGTCGTGCTTCGAACCTGCATCCATTTCGTTCAGACATTTTGGACGGCCTGTCTGTGCGTGCTCTTCCCGGAGCCAATGAACAAGGTCGCCAAGGGTCGATCAGACACGTGGTTGTTGTGGTTCTTGAAAAACACGTCCTATTTTCGGGTGACGGCCCGCTAAAGCGGAATGTTATCGTGCTTCTTCGCCGGGTTTCTGACGTCTTTGCCCTTGAGCGTCCTCAGCGAGCGAACGATCCGCTTGCGGGTGTTGTGAGGCATGATGACGTCGTCGATGTAGCCGCGTGAGGCGGCAATATAGGGGTTGGCGAAGCGGTCCTCGTATTCCCTGGTGCGCTGGGCCAGCTTGGCGGGATCTCCCGCCTCGGCACGAAAAATGATCTCGACGGCGCCCTTGGCGCCCATCACGGCGATCTCCGCAGTGGGCCAGGCGAAGTTGAGGTCGCCGCGCAGATGCTTGGAACTCATGACGTCATAGGCGCCGCCATACGCCTTGCGGGTGATGACGGTGACTTTCGGCACAGTCGCCTCGGCATAGGCGAAGAGGAGCTTCGCGCCATGCTTGATGAGGCCGCCATACTCCTGGCGCGTGCCCGGCATGAATCCAGGCACATCGACGAAGGTGATGATCGGGATGTTAAAACAGTCGCAGAAGCGCACGAAGCGCGCCGCCTTGCGGGACGCATCAATGTCGAGGACGCCGGCAAGCGACATGGGCTGGTTGGCGACGAAACCGACCGTCGAGCCTTCCATGCGGCCAAAGCCTGTGAGGATGTTCTTGCCGAAATCCTTGCCGATCTCAAAGAAGTCGCCCTCGTCGGCAACTTTCTGGATCAGCTCCTTCATGTCGTAGGGCGTGTTCGGGTTCGAGGGAACCAGGGTGTCGAGCGAGGGTTCGGCCCGCTCCGGATCGTCGAAGGACGGAAGGACGGGCGGCTTCTCCCTGTTCGATGCGGGCAGGAAGGAGATCAGTCGGCGCATCTGGGTGAGCGTCTCGATGTCGTTCTCATAGGCGCCATCGACGACGCCAGACTTCGAGGCGTGGACTTTCGCCCCGCCGAGATCCTCGTGCGTGACGATCTCGTTGGTGACGGTCTTCACGACGTCCGGGCCGGTCACATACATGTAGGACGTGTCCTTCACCATGAAGATGAAGTCGGTCATCGCCGGCGAATAGACATCGCCGCCGGCGCACGGGCCCATGATGACGGAGATCTGCGGGACGACGCCCGAGGACAACACGTTTTCCATGAAAATGTCCGCATAGCCCGCGAGCGAATCCACGCCTTCCTGGATGCGCGCGCCGCCGGCGTCGAAGAGCCCGACAATGGGCGCTCCATTGCGGGCAGCCGCCTGCTGAACCTTGACGATCTTCTCGGCGTGGGCGCGCGAGAGCGAGCCGCCGAACACCGTGAAGTCCTTGGAGAAGACGTAGACCACCCGGCCATAGATCGTGCCCCAGCCGGTCACGACGCCATCACCGGGGATGCGCTGCTCCGCCATCCCGAACTCGCTGGAGCGATGTTCGACGAACATGTCCCATTCCTCGAACGAGCCTTCGTCGAGCAACAGGCTCACCCGTTCGCGCGCAGTGAGCTTGCCCTTGGCGTGCTGCGCGTCGATGCGCTTCTGGCCGCCGCCCAGACGAGCGGTGTCACGCTTCTTTTCGAGCGCCGCGACGATATCCTTCATGCCCCGCCTTCCCTCTCGTTCAGTTGCCTTGAGACCTCTAGTTCAGCCTGCCTTCAAATGAATTCACCTGAATGCAGATAAAGTGATCCATGGCCGTGAGAATTCGGATCAGGGAAGCAGGGCTGGCTCGGCCGAACGCCCGGCGTAAATCTCGAGGAACTCCGCGCGGACGGCGTCCACGCCCTTCTTGTGCAGGTTCTTGCCGGGCCTCGCCCCTTCAGCGGCGAACTCAAGATAGGACTCATCCCCGACCCTGAATTCTGGCCAGACAGGAGCGCCCGGGCCATTGGGATCCCCCGATCGAAGGAAGTTCAACAGGGCGGAACTCATCTCGAGACTGACCCTGGAATCGATGTCTGTGTAATCGTCGGGCTTCAGCACACTGATGCGACCGCCGAGATAGGCGATGTTCGGCAGATTGCGAAACCAGTAAGGCACATCGGCCGCGTGAAAAGCGCCGATGCCATAGCGCTCGCCGGCCCCGCTGACGCGGGTGAATTCGTACTGGTAGACATTGTCGTTCCTGGCGGCGGTGGAGCGCGCGAGTTCGCGGGCGCCGAGGACGTAATTGGCGTCGGTCCAAACCTCTCTGGCCGCCGCGACCAGACCTGTATCGTCGGCGCCCGCCGGACCCAGGAGCTTTTCGGCGCCAGAACGAATTCCCCGGGCCAGCTGCGCCGTGATCGCCGCGCGACCGGCGTCAGGACGCACGTAGATGCTCCCCTCGTCGCCATTCGTGCCGATGATCAATGCCACATCGTGGGTGCGCCCCGCCAGGATCAGGGTGGTCAGGTCGTCAGGCAGCACAACGCCATCGACGATGTAATGCCCCTGCACACCCTTGTCCCGCTGCGCCAGCTGCATCTCCGCAGAGGATCTGGCGCGAAGCGACGCCAGATCGCCCAAAGCGGCGCCGGCGCTTTCAGCCGACGGCCGTCCGTAGACGTGGCGCCTCAGATGGCGCGTGGGCTGCAGGAAACCCCAGGGGCTGCTCGCAACGACCTTCTGGAACAGGCCTTCGGAAGCCGGCGTGAGCATGAGAAGGCCCACGGCCGTGCCGCCCGCGCTTTCACCCATGATGGTGACGTTGGTCGGGTCTCCGCCGAACGCCGCGATGTTCCGGTTCACCCATCCGAGCGCCGCGATCATGTCGAGCAGTCCCTGATTGCCGGAGACCTGTTTCACCGATTCAGCGCTGAGCTCGGGATGCGCGAAAAATCCAAAGACGCCGAGCCGGTAGTTGATGGACACCACGACGACGCCCTCAAGCGCCAAAGCGTCTCCGCTGGAACTGGTGGAGGAACTGACGCCGTTTTCGAAACCGCCGCCGTGAATCCAGACGAGCACGGGACGCTTCTCGCCGGCCGCGCGCGCCGGCGTCCAGACATTCAAGCTCAGGCAGTTCTCGCTGAAACTCGGACCCGTCGCTGTCCCCGGGATACAACCGGGACCGAAGACCGTGGCGACCTTCACCCCGTCCCACGGGTTCACCGGTTGCGGCGGCTTCCAGCGCAGTTCGCCCACGGGAGGCGCGGCATAGGGAATTCCCTTGTAGGTTCGGACCGCGCCGTTGAGGCCCATGACATGGCCGCCCTCGGTCTCGACCAGCGTGCCAAGGCCCGAATCGGCGACACGCGTCTCGCGCGCGCTGGCCGGAACACCTGACATCTCGCAACCGACTAGTGTCGCAATTACCAGCAGCAACGCCGGGGTCGCCCTCCACAACACCTTCATCTGCCTTACCCTCCCCCGCCTTACCCGTAGTATGGACCCTGGCGGCCCTTTTTCCAAAAGCGCCGTCGGCTGATCGTGTGTCGGCGCAGCTGCGAAGGCAAGCATTCGAAAGCGACGCGCGCCGAGAAGCCTCGTGGAAGCCGGAGCGCCTCATGTGGAACTTCAACCGAGGCCCCTCAATCCCACTCTCCCGTGAAGTGAGCGCACCGGCAGGGCCGCCCAATTGCCTGTTCGCGACTCGGCATTTGCCCCTTACAGTCGCGGTCATGAAAACCGACAGCCACTTCGACGTGCTGATTGTGGGGGCTGGGCTCTCGGGCGTCGGCGCCGCCTATCACCTGCAGAAGCGCCTGCCCGGCAAGAGCTATGCGATCCTCGAAGGACGAGAAGCTCTGGGAGGAACGTGGGACCTTTTCCGGTATCCGGGCGTGCGATCCGATTCGGACATGTACACCCTCGGCTATTCCTTCAAGCCGTGGAAGGACGCCAAGGCCATCGCGGACGGGCCTGCCATCCTCGAGTATGTCCGCGAGACCGCCGCCGAGAACGGCATTGACCGCCACATACGTTTCCAGCACCGGGTGACGTCCGCAAACTGGTCGACGCCGGACGCGTGGTGGACGGTGACGGTTGAGCGAGGGGACACCGGAGAGACGGTCTACCTGACGTGCGGCTTCCTGTTCGTGTGCAGCGGATATTATCGCTACGAGGCCGGATACACGCCGGACTTCCCGGGCGCCTCAACCTTCAAGGGCCGCATCGTGCATCCGCAGAAATGGACCCCTGACATCGACCATGTCGACAAAACCGTCATCGTGATCGGCAGCGGCGCGACGGCGGTGACGATCGTTCCGGAGGTCGCGAGGACGGCGAGGCATGTGACGATGCTGCAGCGCTCGCCTACCTATGTCGTGTCCCGGCCGGCGCAGGATCCCGTCGCCAACTGGCTTAGGCGCAATTTGCCGTCGAAGATGGCCTACACGCTGACGCGAGCGAAGAATGTGCTGCTGCAGATGTACTTCTATCGCCGCGCCCGCGCAAAACCCGAGGATACAAAAGCCGCTCTGATTCACATGGCGCAGAAGGAGCTGGGGCCGGACTACGACGTCGGAACGCATTTCACGCCGCGCTACAATCCGTGGGACCAGCGCCTGTGTCTCGTTCCTGACAGCGACCTGTTCAAGTCGATCCGCGAGGGGCGCGCGGCGGTCGTGACGGATCACATCGAGACCTTCACAGCGACCGGCATCCGCACGCGATCAGGCAGGGAGCTGCCGGCCGACATCGTGGTGACGGCGACGGGGCTCGATCTGCTGTTCCTGGGCGGCATGGAGATTTCGGTCGATGGCGCAAAGACCGACATGGGCAAGGTGCTGACCTACAAGGGCATGATGTACGAAGGCGTGCCCAATCTCGTTTCGGTCTTTGGCTATACCAACGCATCATGGACGCTGAAGTGCGACCTGACCTGCGAGTATGTCTGCCGGCTGCTGAAGCACATGGACCGCACAGGCGCAAAGCAGGCTACGCCCCGCAACAGCGATCCGACGATCGGCGAAGAACCGTGGCTGGATTTCTCGTCCGGCTATGTGCAGCGGACGGTCGGCCGATTCCCCAGGCAGGGCTCCAGGAAGCCATGGAAGCTGCACCAGAATTATGCGCTGGATATAATGAGCCTGCGCTATGGTGCAGTGGATGATCCCGCGATGGAGTTTAAGGGTAAGGCGTAGGCGGTTTCCTCCATCCCCCAAAAGGAGAGATGGTTCTGGCGCCCTACCCCTCCAGCGGGATCCACACTTCCATGTCGCCAAAGCCGGTGTGCGGGTTGAACGTCTTTCCATAGACCTCGATCATCTGCATCTGACCCCTGGGTTGTTCCAGCCCCTCGGGCCAAGCGTCGGGGATCGCCGCGCAGGTGCTCCCAAGGGCTGAGACGTGGCCCTCGTGCCGGAAGCAGGCGTAGCGGCGGGGCGGCAGGCGCAGCCCCGTCAGCCCTTCAGGCAGATCGTCGAGCGATGTGACGGCGACGCCGGCGGCGTAGTCAAAGCCGCCTTCATCACCATTGGCAGGCGCCATGCAGAGGCCGTAGGCGGCGCCCTCAATCTCGTTCGGGGTGTTGCCGAGATGGGCGCCCAGCTGGCGCCAGATGGCGGGGATTGTGCCGCGATCCTCATAGCGCAGGAACTGGCGGATGCCGGCAATGAGCATCGCGCCAGAACTGCGGATTTCGGGCGGGGCGAGTTTTGGAAGGGTTGTGGTGGTCATGCGGATAGGCTCCACGAGGTCGAGGGTTTCAAGACTGCGCCGGGCGCGGACCTCTTCAGGCGTGAGCCCGAAATGGTCGCGGAAGGCGCGCGAGAACGCTTCATGGGAGCCATAGCCAGCCTCCAGCGCGACGGCGAGAATATCCGGCGCGCCGCTGGCCAGGGCCTTGGCGGCCTCCGTCAGCCGGCGTCCGCGCACCCAGGCCGTCATCGAACGACCGGTGATCTGGGCGAACGTGCGCGACAAGTGAAAACGCGACAGGCCGCTGACCTGGGCGACATCGTCGAGCGTGACCGGCCCCGCAAAGTGGGCCTCAATGTACCAGAGAGCCTTGCCGATCGCGTTCATTGGCATGTTCCTCGAAGCGAGGATTACGTTTTACGGCAGCCGTGGCCAGTGCGCTTGATCGGGTTTGCGGGGCGGCGCCCTTCCTCCGCCGGCGGTTGAAACAGCCCAAAGGGGGATGGGGCCGGCCACGAGGAAGCCCCGCTACACCTTCTTCTTCGCCTTGATGACCGCCGTATCCAGAGCGCTGAGGAATTTTGAGCGATCCTTCGCGTGGAACGGTTCTGGACCCGAGGTGATCTCGCCGAACGAGCGCAGGTGTTCCATCAGGCTGCGCGTGGCGAGGGCCGAGCCGATCATATCAGTGGTGAAGACCTTGGCTGTGGGCGACAGCACCTCGGCGCCATTCTCGATGGCGCGGGCGGCCAGCGGGATATCATTGGTGACGACGACGTCTCCGCGGCCCGCCCGCTCCGCGATCCAGTCGTCGGCGGCATCCGGGCCAGCATCGACAAGAACGAATTTGATGCCCGGTTCCGAGGGCGTGCGGATAAAACTGTTGGCGACAACGAGCACATCCATCTGAACCCGGCGGGCAACGCGATAGATCTCCTCCTTTACCGGGCAGGCGTCTGCATCGACATAGATGGCGGCCATGTCATCCGCCGCTGAGCGGGGGCAGGAGCGCTATTTCGTCTCTTGGCGAGACAGCCTGCGCCGCCTCATCGGCCACCAGTTTCTGGTTCACGGCGATGCGGACATTGCGAGACTGGAGAAGACTGGCAAGATCGGGATTGGCGGCGGCGAGTTTGGCGCGCAGGTCGGCGGCGGAGGTTGCGCCTTCAGGCAACGGAATGCTGGAGGCGCCGAAAGCATCCTTGAGGCGACCAAAGAGCAGGATGGAGCCGGTATTCATCTTGTATCTTCCGCTTGCCCGCCCTTCGCTTGGCGAAGGGCATCTGATCCCCCCGATCAAATCATTCGTTCCTCATCCACCCGTGTGCGACATGGTGCGCGGCGAGGCCGGCGAGGCGAGACGGGCCGCGTCGAAATCATGGCCCTTCGGTTTGCGTTCGATGCCGCCGAGGATGGCGGCGCGGAGCGCCTCTCCCGAGATGTCGGCCCGCAAGGCTTCGCGCAGGTCGGCGCCGTCCTCCCGGCCGAGGCAGGTGTAGAGCCGGCCCGTGCAGGTGACCCTGACGCGATTGCAGCTTTCACAGAAATTATGGCTGAGAGGCGTAATGAAACCCAGCCGCCCCCCTGTCTCCTCGACCCGGACATAGCGGGACGGACCCCCGGTCGTGTAGGCGAGGTCCGTCAGGGTGAACCGGCGCGACAGATCGGCCTTCACCTTGTCCAGCGGCAGATAATCTTCTGCCCGGTTTGTCTCGGCCTCGCCCATGGGCATGGTCTCGATCAGCGTGATGTCCGCGCCGCGGCCATGCGCCCATTCGATCAGCTCCGGAATTTCGGTCTCGTTGATTCCCGCGAGGGCAACCGTATTGAGCTTGACCTTGAGGCCGGCCGCCAGAGCGGCGTCGATGCCGGCCAGCACGTCGTCAAGCCTGTCGCGCCGGGCCAGGCGTTCAAACACGTCGCGCTTCAGCGTATCGAGCGACACGTTGATGCGGCGCACACCAATGGCCGAAAGGTCGCCAGCGTATTGCGACAACAGCGTTCCGTTGGTCGTCAGCGTGAGTTCGTTAAGGCCGGCGCCAAGATGACGCGAGAAGCGGGCCATCAGCTCGATGAAGTCTTTCCGCACCAGAGGCTCGCCGCCGGTGACGCGTAGCTTGTCAACGCCGAAGGAGGCGAAGGTTCCAACCAGTTGGTCCAGTTCCTCGAACGACAGTACGTCCTTCTTGGGCAGGAAGGTCATGCGCTCCGGCATGCAGTAGGTGCAACGTAGGTCGCAGCGGTCCGTGATGGAGAGCCGCAGGTAGGTAACCCGTCGCGCGTAGGAATCCACAAGCCCGCCCGCAGGACGAAGCGGTCCCGTCTGCCCCGCCACGACAGGGGCCGGAGCGGGGCGAGCATTGATCAGCGTGTAGGCCATCGCGGCAAACCATACCGTTATAGTCGCAGAAGTCGAGCGGCCGCATGTTTCAGCAACAGCGCTGCTGGAACGCGAACCGGGTCGGTGCATCTGGACGGGGACCGGCGGATAGCAGCCGGACGCCTAATGCATCGGGTACATGATCTCTTTCGAGACCGCGTTGATCTTTTTCATTACCGCCTCATCCAGAATAAGGTCGGCGGCAGCGAAAATGTCCGCGAGGTGGTCGGTATGGGTGGCGCCGACAATGGTGGAGGCGACGAAATCGTGCTGCTTGCTCCACGCGGTGGCCAAGGTTACGGGGGACATGCCTGCCTCCATTGCGATGGCCATGAAACGCCCGGTCGCGGCCAGTGATCTCTCGTTGACGAAGCGCCTGGCCATCGAAGCTTGGCGGCCGTCCATCCTGAGATACTTGGTGAAACGCGCGCCGTCCGGCATCGCGCCGTCCTGATATTTGCCGCTGAGGACGCCGCCGGCCAGCGGCGAATAGGGGATCAGGCTCACGCCTTCCATGCGGCAGACCTGCGCCAGCTCGTCCTCGAAGCGTCGGTTGTTCAGGCTGAAATTGTTCTGGATGGTTTCATAGCGGGCGAGCCCTTCGCGCTCGGACACCTCCAGGCTTTTCATCAGACCCCAGCTGGTTTCGTTGCTGCAGCCGAGGACGCGGACCTTGCCGGCTTCAACGAGATCGTCGAGGGCGCGCATCGCATCCTCATAGCGGGCCTCATGATCCGGCCAGTGGGTCTGGTAGAGGTCGATATAGTCGGTCTGCAGCCGCTTCAGGCTGGCTTCAACAGCCGTCACGATGTTGTGGCGGTCGAGCGCCGTCATGCCTGACCGGCAAGGCGACTTGAACCAGACATGGCTAGGCCCGGAGACCTTGGTGGCGAGGATAATCGCGTCGCGCGGCTTGCCCTTCATCCAGCGGCCGACGATCTCTTCGGTTGCGCCGACATATTTGACGTCCGGCGGCACGGGATAGCCTTCTGCCGTGTCGTAGAAGTTGATCCCCGCCTCCAGCGACATGTCGAGAATGCGATGGGACATCTTCTCGTCGGCCTGATTGCCGAAAGTCATCGTGCCCATGCAGATGTCGGAGACATGGATCGGGCTGCGGCCGAGGCGGCGGGTTTTCATGCAAACATCCCTTTGTTGCGGATTACAGATAGCGGGGTGAGTAGATGCTCACAAGCGAGATCGAGTCGGGCGTCGGCGGGACTGTCGCATCACTATTGAAGCTCGCTCCCTTCGTCTCGACGCTGCGCGTCGATCCACTTCCCCCGCTTGGCGGTAAAAGACCCGTCAGGTCTCCATCAGCCTCGGCATCAGCTCCACCATGTTGCAAGGCATGTGGCGGCTGTCGAGTTGCCAGCGGATGATCTTGTCCCAGCCGTCCTTCACCGCGCCGTTCGAGCCGGGCAGACAGAAGATGAAGGTGGCGTTGGCGACGCCGGCGCAGGCGCGCGACTGAAGAGTGGAGAGGCCCACGCCCTGATAACTCACCAGGTGCCAGACGACGTTGAAGCCGTCGATTTCCTTGTCAAACAACGGGCGCATGGCTTCGGGCGTCACATCCCTGCCGGTGAGCCCGGTGCCGCCCGTCGAGACGACGGCGTCTATCGTGGGATCGGCGATCCATTTGCGGACGACCGCGCGGATTGCGTTGACCTCGTCCGCGACGATGGCCTTGTCGGCGAGGTCGTGGCCCGCCTCCCGGACCCGTTCGGCCAGGAGATGGCCTGAGGTATCGGTTTCGTCGGTGCGCGTGTCGGAAATTGTCAGCACGGCGATGCGGATCGGTGTGAACGGGGCGGTTTCGACCATTTTGCCGCCGGGAGCGGGAAGCGGCGGGGTGTTCGGTGCGGTCATGTCTGCTTCTCGTCCCATTTTGCGCGCGCGTCGCGATCGTCAGCGCGAGGTTCGATCCACTCTGCAGCGCCAGAGCCGCGCACTTCCTTCTTCCAGAAGGGCGCTTCGGTCTTCAGGCGGTCCATCAGGTAGTCCACGGCCTGCAACGCCTCGCGGCGGTGTGTCGAGAGCGCGGCGACCAGCACGATGGCCTCCCCCGGCGCCATGCGTCCGTAGCGGTGGATGACCAGTGTGTCGATGACGTCGAAGCGGGCGCGCGCGTCGACGTCGATCCGCGCGATCTGGTCTTCGGTAAAGCCGGGATAATGTTCGAGTTCCAGCGCCACGACCTCGCCGCCCAAACCTTCAAGGACATGGGCGTTGTTCCTGACAGACCCGATGAAGCTGGCAAGCGCGCCGGCGTGAGCGCGGCCGGCGGTGAAAGCGGCCGTCTCGGCATTAGGATCAAAGGGGGCTGACTGGACGCGGATCATGTCGGGGAGAGTTTAGGAGGTGTGGGAGCGGATAGGAAGCTGGCAACGCGTGTGGGGTGGCCCTACAGCGCCACCCAAGCCGCCCCATAGGGAGCAAGCTCGATACGCCCGTCCGCAAGCGTGGCCTCCGACGACCATAGCATCTTGCCCGAAGCCGTGACCGAGTTTGGTCCGGAAGACAGGTTGCAGGCGCACAGGATCCGCTCGCCGTCCGCGCTTCGCTCGAAAGCAAGGACATCGCCTTCCGCGTGCACGACCGTGAATGAGCCGACGGCAAGTGCGGGGCTGGCGTTCCGCAAAGCGATGAGCATTCGCGCGGACGTGAGCGTTGGTGGCGACAACGCGACAGACAAATCACGGTGGGCGACGTCGATGGGGAGCCATGGTTCAGCGATGCTGAAGCCGGCGGCTGGGCTTGAGTCCCACGGCATCGGCGTGCGGCAGCCGTCGCGACCCTTCGTTGCGGGCCAGCCCGCAATCCCCCACGGATCCTGCAGCATCTCGAAGGGCACGTCGGCTTCGGGCAGGCCCAGTTCCTCTCCCTGATAGATGAAGATCGTGCCGCGCAGCGACAGGAGCAGCGCCATGAAAAGTTCGGCCGCCTGTTCCGGCGTCGCGCCGATCGCATCGCCCCAGCGGGTGGCGACGCGGGTGACGTCATGGTTGGAGAATGCCCAGCTCGGCCAGCCATCGTCCGACCCCTCGCCCCAGCGGGAGAGGATGTCGGCCAGGCGCTCCACGCCGGGCCAGGGTCCCAGGAAATCGAAGGCGTAGGCGGTGTGGAGGCGGTCGGACCCGCGCGTATAGTCGGCCATGACATCATGGCCGCCTGGCGCGAGTTCACCGACAGTCATGCGTGCGCCAAAGCCGTCCATGACGGCGCGGAGTTCGGTCAGAAAATCCAGTGTCTCCGGCTGGTTGGAATTGAAGCGGTGCTCCTGCATATCGCGCGGCAGGGCCGGGTTGATCTTGCCCGAGGGCGGGTTGTCACGCAGCTGCGCGTCGTGGACGTAGTAATTGGCGACATCGAGCCGGAAGCCATCGACGCCACGATCCAGCCAGAAGCGCGCGATGTCGAGCATGGCGGCGCGAACGGCTGGATTGCGGAAGTTGAGGTCGGGCTGCGTCGGCAAAAAGTTGTGGAGGTAGTATTGCCGACGGCGCGGCTCCCAGGTCCAGGCCGGGCCGCCGAACCAGGCCTGCCAGTTGTTGGGCGGCCCGCCCGCCGGCGTGGGATCAGCCCAGACATACCAGCCCGACTTGTCGTTGACGGCGTCGAGACGGCTGGCCTGAAACCAGGGGTGATCGGAAGAGGAATGCGACCAGACCTGGTCGATGATGACCTTCAGATTGCGCGCGTGGGCGGCAGCCAGCAACTCATCAAAGTCCACGAGCGTTCCGAACAAGGGATCGACGCCGCGATAATCCGCGACGTCGTAGCCAAAATCGCGCATCGGGGAGGTGAAGAAAGGCGACAGCCAGATCCCGTCAACGCCGAGCGATTTCACGTAGTCGAGTTTGGACGCGATCCCCCTCAGATCGCCGACGCCGTCGCCGTTCGAATCCATGAATGAGCGTGGATAAATCTGGTAGATCACGGCGCCGCGCCACCAGTCGTCCGTCATGGCGTCTCCTTTGGCCTGCGTCCATTTCCCGGCCACTGGCCCCCGCCACCAACGGCACGGGGTTTGCTTTTCCCCAATGACGCGAAAGGGAACGGGCGTATTTCGCCCTCTCCTGTCCCATTTGGGCATACTGCAAGGCCAGACGCGATGCGAGCGACACAGCCTCTTTTTTCCCGGGAAGCCGGACCAGCCGCAGGCCGGATTGCCTGGGTCGACTACGCCAAGGGTGTTTGCATCCTGCTGGTGGTGATGTTCCACACCGTCAACCACTACGAGGAGGCGGTCGGCGCGACCGGCTGGATGCGCTGGATCGTGGACTTCTCGAAGCCGTTTCGGATGCCGGACTTCTTCCTGATCTCGGGTCTGTTCCTGTCGCGGACGATCAACGCGCCGCTGCGCGACTACATCGACAGAAAAGTGCTGCATTTCGCCTATTTCTACTTTTTGTGGCTCGCCATTACTCTGGCGGTCACCGACCTTGATGTGCTGCGCGCCGATCCGGCCGAATGGGCGAAGTTGTTCGGCTGGCATATGATCCAGCCGGTCGGCACGCTTTGGTTTGTCCACATGCTGGCGATCTTCTATGTGCTGACGCGGCTTGTGAGGAAGGCGCCCAAACTCGTCGTGTTGGCGGCCGCCGCCGGACTGCAGATCGCGCATCAGGCGCAGTGGATCGACACGCCGTCCTTCGCGGTCAACCGGCTGATGGACTACTATGTCTATTTCTTCCTGGGCTATGCATTGTCGGAAGCGATCTTTGCGATGGCGGACAGGGTGCGCGAGACGCCGAGGCTGACGATTGCGATGCTGGCGGTTTGGGCCATGGTCAATTTCCAGCTGACATCGAACGAAGTGCACGGCCTGCCGGTGCTCGGCCTGGTGATGGGGCTTGTGGGCGCCTTCGCAGTGGTTCAGCTTTCGGTGCTGCTCTCCCGCGCGCGAGCCGCAGGCTTTCTTGGCTACTGCGGACGAAACTCGATCGTCATTTACCTCGCCTTCTTCTTCCCGATGATGGCGCTGGAGCGCTTGCTGGCCGGGTCGAACGCGATCCCGGATGTCGGCTGGGCATGCGCGACGATCCTCGTCGTATCACTGCTGGCGCCGCTTGCCATGCATCAGGCGATCCGAGGTACGCCGCTCAGGGCGCTGTTCGAACGGCCTCGGATGGTCAGGCTGGGTGGGCGGAAAGCTGGAGCGGTCGAAGCGGCCGCGTAACCTCCGCACCGCTCGTCCCAACGACAGGCGGGATTGATAACAACAGGAGCTTTGCGGAGCGCGGAATCGGGTCCCGACTTGCGTCGGCACGCTCGTAGACGGCTGCGCGCCAAGCAAAAAGACCCGCTGTCACCAGCGGGCCTTTTCGCTCGATCTGTCCCTGCCTTAGTGGGGGCGGGGAGCCTCGCCCGATCCGCCTGCGCTGGAGCCGCCGCGACCAAGTTCGGCGCGGTAGGCGGCCTCGTCGGTCTCGGTCCAGGATACCGGTGTCAGCGGACGAACGAGTGCGCGCGCCAGAACCTGGTCGATGGTCGAGACGGGCACGATGTTGAGCCCGGTTCGGACGCTTTCCGGGAGGTCGGCGAGATCCTTCTCGTTCTCTTCCGGAATCAAAACCGTCTTGATTCCGCCTCGGAGGGCTGCGAGGAGTTTCTCCTTCAATCCGCCAATCGGCAACACGCGACCGCGCAGCGTGATCTCGCCCGTCATCGCGACATCCCTGGCCACCGGATTGCCCGTGAGGACGGACGCGATGGCGACGGTCATCCCGATGCCCGCAGACGGACCGTCCTTCGGCGTCGCGCCTTCTGGCACATGAACGTGGATATCGGTGTTGTCGAAGACCGGCGGCCGGATGCCGAGCTGCACGGAGCGCGACTTGACCAGACTGGAGGCAGCGGAGATCGATTCCTTCATCACGTCCTTTAGATTGCCGGTGACGGTCATGCGGCCGCGGCCGGGCATCTGCACCGCTTCAATAGTTAGCAACTCGCCGCCGACTTCCGTCCAGGCAAGCCCGGTGACGACGCCGATCTGGTCCTCACGATCCGCCATGCCATAGCGGAATTTGCGGACCCCAGCATATTTGCCCAGATTATCGGCATCGACAGTGACCGCTATGGCTTTCTTCAGCTCGATCTCGCGGACCGCTTTGCGGGCGAGCTTGGCCAGTTCACGCTCGAGCGACCGCACCCCGCTCTCGCGGGTGTAGTAGCGCACGAGGTCGCGGATGGCGCTGTCCTCCACGGTCCATTCGCCTTCCTTGAGCGAATGGTTCTCGACCACCTTCGGCACGAGGTGCCGCTTGGCGATCTCGACCTTCTCGTCCTCGGTGTAGCCCTCGATGCGGATGATCTCCATCCGGTCGAGCAGCGGTTGAGGCATGTTGAGGCTGTTGGCCGTGGTGATGAACATCACGTCCGACAAGTCATAATCGACTTCAAGATAATGGTCGTTGAAGCTGATATTCTGCTCGGGATCGAGGACCTCCAGCAGGGCCGAGGATGGATCGCCACGATAGTCCATTCCCAGCTTGTCGATCTCGTCCAGCAAGAAGAGCGGATTGCCGGACTTGGCCTTCTTCATCGACTGGACGATGCGGCCGGGCATCGATCCGATATAGGTCCGCCGGTGGCCGCGGATTTCGGCCTCATCTCGCACACCGCCAAGTGAGACGCGCACGAAATCCCGTCCGGTCGCCCTCGCGATCGACTTGCCCAGAGAGGTCTTGCCAACGCCCGGGGGGCCGACGAGGCACAGGATGGGGCCGCGCAGTTTGTCGGTGCGGGTTTGCACTGCGAGATATTCGAGGATGCGTTCCTTGACCTTCTCGAGGCCATAATGGTCGGCGTCGAGCACGTCCTCCGCAACCTGCAGATCCTTGGTCACCGGCTTCTTGTTGGCCCATGGCAAGGAGACCAGCCAGTCAATGTAGTTCCGGACCACAGTCGATTCCGCCGACATGGGGGACATCTGCCGCAGTTTCTTGACTTCCTGCTCGGCCTTGGCGCGAGCTTCCTCGGACATCGGCGTATTGGCGATCTTCTCCTCGAGTTCGCCGATCTCGTCGCGTTCACCCTGTTCCTGGTCGCCCAGCTCGCGCTGGATCGCCTTCATCTGCTCATTGAGATAGTATTCGCGCTGCGTCTTCTCCATCTGCCGCTTCACGCGGTTGCGGATCTTCCGCTCCATCTGCAGCATGCCGATTTCGCCCTCCATCAACTGGAAGACGCGTTCGAGACGCTCGGTCACGTCGATGAGTTCGAGCAGCTGCTGCTTTTCATCCAGCTTGATCGAAAGCTGGGCGGCGACGGCGTCCGAAAGGCGACCGGGTTCGGCGATGGCGCTGACCGTGCCGACCGTTTCGGCCGGAATCTTGCGGTTGAGCTTTACGTAACCGTCAAACTGCTCGACCACCGCCCGCATGAGGGCCGACGACTCATCGGCATCGGCCTCCGGCTCGTCCAGCGGGGACAGTTCCGCAGCATAGTATTCGCCGCGGTCGATCAGCTTTTCCAGCCGCGCACGGCTCTTGCCCTCGACCAGCACTTTCACGGTGCCGTCTGGGAGTTTCAACAACTGCAGGATCGTCGCGACAACGCCGACGGAATACAGGTCGTCCTCAGCTGGATCGTCGATGCCGGCTTCCCTCTGGGCGACGAGCAGGATTTCTCCGCCGCCTTTCTCGACTTCTTCAAGCGCCCTCACGGACTTGTCGCGGCCCACGAAGAGCGGCGCCACCATACGAGGGAAAACTACTATGTCTCGCAGGGGAAGGACGGGGAGGATGGTAGCCATTTAGTGCTCCTTTCTTCGCCGCCTGCCGCCTTCATTGAAGCACGGGAAGCAGCAAGAAGGCCGGCCAGGGACTCAGCCGGTCATCTACTGAATAGGAAGGTGGCCTGTCGTGCGTCTGGCTTCAACCCGATATCGACCAAATCAACAGTTTGCGCGAAGCGACGCAGCGTCTGAAGGCTCGCGCCGGAAAAGCGGCGGAGGAGAGCGCCGCCCGGCGCAAGCTTACGAAGCGTCAGCGGCCTCGCGGGCCTCGGAGGAGTGGACGTAGAGAGGTTGCGCCCGCCCGTCCACGACTTCGGCGTTGATCGCCACCTCCTCGACGCCGCGCAGGTTGGGCAACTCGAACATGGTGTCGAGCAGTATGCCCTCCATGATCGAACGCAAGCCACGCGCCCCCGTCTTGCGGGCGATAGCCCGGCGCGCGACGGCCGCAAGCGCATCGTCGCTGAAGGTAAGCGTCACATTCTCCATCTCGAAAAGCCGCTGATACTGCTTGAGAAGGGCGTTCTTCGGTTCTGTAAGAATTTCGATAAGGGCTTTCTCGTCGAGGTCTTCGAGGGTCGCAATGACTGGAAGACGTCCGATGAATTCCGGGATCAGGCCGAATTTCACCAGATCCTCCGGTTCGCACTCCTCCAGAACCTTGCCGGTGCGGCGGTCTTCGGGGTCGATGACGTTGGCGCCAAAGCCAATGGACGTGCCGCGGCCGCGATCAGAGATAACTTTCTCCAGGCCGGAAAACGCGCCGCCGCAGATGAACAGCATATTGGTCGTGTCGACCTGGAGGAATTCCTGCTGCGGGTGCTTGCGACCGCCCTGGGGTGGGACCGAGGCGACGGTGCCCTCCATGATTTTTAGCAGCGCCTGCTGGACGCCCTCGCCCGAGACATCGCGGGTGATGGACGGATTGTCCGACTTGCGCGAAATCTTGTCGATTTCATCAATGTATACAATGCCCCGCTGCGCCCGTTCAACATTGTAGTCGGACGCCTGCAGCAGTTTTAGGATGATGTTCTCGACATCCTCGCCGACATAGCCGGCCTCGGTCAGCGTCGTTGCGTCCGCCATGGTGAACGGAACGTCAATGATGCGCGCCAAAGTCTGCGCCAGCAGGGTCTTGCCGCAACCAGTCGGCCCAATCAGCAGGATGTTCGACTTCGAGAGTTCGACGTCGGAGTTCTTGGCCGCGTGATTGAGGCGCTTGTAATGATTGTGGACGGCGACGGACAGGACCCGCTTGGCCTTGTTCTGGCCGATCACATAATCGTCCAGCACGTCGCAGATCTCGCGCGGGGTCGGCACGCCGTCGCGCGACTTGACGAGCGCGGTCTTGCTCTCTTCACGGATGATGTCCATGCAGAGTTCGACGCATTCGTCACAGATGAACACTGTTGGGCCGGCGATCAGCTTTTTGACTTCGTGCTGGCTCTTGCCGCAAAACGAGCAATAGAGCGTATTCTTGCTGTCGCCGCTGGTTGTGGCCTTGCTCATCTATACCTCGGAAACGCTCGAGCTCGACGCGCCGCAGAAGTGAGGTCCGCAACCCGCAAGCCGTAAACCCTATATTCCAATCGTTTCCGATAGGTTCAAGGGCATGACAATTCGACCATAGCAGCAACAGCGCCGCAAGCCGCGACGCTGCGGAAATCTGCCCGTCACTCCGGGGGGGAGGCCCGCTTTTCGAAGACCTTGTCGACAATCCCGAAGGCCAGCGCTTCGTCGGCGGTCATGAACGAATCACGGTCCAGCGTCTTCTCGATCGTGGCGTAGGGTTGTCCGGTGTGCTTCACGTAGATTTCGTTCAGCCGGCGTTTCATCGCCAGAATATCGACGGCGTGCCGCTCAATGTCGCTGGCCACGCCGCGGAAACCGCCTGAGGGCTGATGAACCAGAATACGGGAATTAGGGGTCGAGAACCGCATTCCCTTTTCTCCAGCCGCGAGCAAGAGCGTCGCCATCGAGGCCGCCATACCGATGCAGGCCGTGGAAACCGGGCTCCGGATGTACTGCATCGTGTCGTAGATCGCGAGGCCGGAGGAGACGACCCCGCCCGGCGAATTGATGTACATCGCGATCTCTTTCTTGGGGTTCTCGGACTCCAGGAAGAGCAGCTGGGCGGTTATCAGGCTGGCGAGTCCGTCCTCGATCGGGCCGGTCACAAAGATGATACGGTCTTTCAGAAGACGGGAAAAGATGTCGTAGGCACGCTCCCCCCGGCTCGTCTGTTCGACGACCATCGGCACGAGGTTCATCGCCTTCGTTATGGGATCTTCCATCTTGTCTTTTCTTCTGCTGATAGCCGCCAGAGGTCTCGCGCGAGACTCAGGGCTCGGTCACGATATATCCGAACGCGGAGCCCCTCACGCAAGCCCCCCGTTCTGGACGTGTCAAGTTACGCACAACCCGAACGCGAGCGGTACGCGACTTACTCGTCTCCGACTTCCTTCATCAGCTCTTCACGGGTCACCGGCTTTTCGGTGACCTGCGCGTGCGCGAGGATGTAATCGACCACCTTTTCCTCGTAGATCGGGGCGCGGAGCTGCGCGAGGGCGCCGGGATTCTTGCGGTAAAAGTCGATGACTTCCTTCTCCTGTCCCGGATAGCGCGCGGCTTCCTGACGCAAGGCCCCGACAACTTCCTCATTGGTGATGTCGATTTTTGCGCGCCGGCCGATTTCGGCCAGCACAAGACCCAAACGAACCCGACGCTCGGCAATGGCGCGATACTCGGCCTTCAGTTCGTCGTCGGTCTTACCCTTGTCTTCCTCTGACAGGCGATCGGCTTTGCGCTCCTCTTCGAGCTGCGACCAGATCTGTTCGAATTCGGCTTTCACCATCATTGGCGGCAGATCGAAGGCGTGCTTGCCGTCCAGGGCGTCGAGCAGGCTGCGCTTGACCTGTTGACGGGAAGCCTGGCCCAACTCGCCATCGAGCTGACCCTTCATGGCCGCCGTGAGGCCCTCCAGGTCGTCGAAGCCCAGACCCTTAGCGAACTCTTCGTCGATCCCGGGCGTTCTGGGGGCTTTCACCTCCTTCACCTTTACGGCAAACACCGCCGCCTTGCCCTTCAGCGCATCGACCGGATAGGCATCTGGAAAGGTCACATTGACCTCGACATCGTCGCCGGCCCTGGCGCCAATCAGCTGGTCCTCAAACCCGGCGATGAAGCGCCCATCGCCAAGCACGATGGTCTGGCCCTCGGCCGAGCCGCCATCGAATGGCTCATCGTCGATCTTTCCCGCGAAATCGACGACCACGGCGTCACCCGTCTCGGCGGGGGCGCCGTCTTCGCGAACGTCATAGGTCTTGTTGCTGGCGGCAATGCGGCCCAGCGCTTCCTGGACTTCCTCGTCGGTGGCCGTCACCACCATGCGCTCGACCGCCAGTTCAGCCACGTCGGCGGGCTCGAAGTCAGGCATGACCTCGACCTGCATATGGAACTCAAGATCGGCCTCGCCAGACACTACCTTGTCGGCCGGGGCGTCGAGATGGATGGTCGGCTGGGCGGCCGGACGCAGGGATTGTTCCGAAAGCGCCTGCTGGCTGGTTTCCTGGAGCGTGGATTCGAGGATTTCGCCCATCAAGGATTTGCCGTAGAGCTTGCGTATGTGCGAAGTCGGCACCTTGCCGGGGCGGAAGCCCTTGAGCTGCACCTTCGGACGGATCTCGTCGATCTTGGCGCTCAGCTTGGCGGCAAGGTCGGCGGCCGGCACGGAGACTTTGTACTCCCGCGACAGACCTTCCGATTTCGTCTCGACGACGTTCATCACGGGGACCCGATAGCTTGAATGGCTGGACCCTCGCCGACCCGGGGGCGGCGAGGCGAGCGGCGCTTATTGCATGGGCGAACCGCGCCTGTCTATGCGCCTGCAAGGGGCGATCCCTGGTGCGGATGACAGGACTTGAACCTGCACGAGTCGCCCCACGGGAACCTAAATCCCGCGCGTCTACCAGTTTCGCCACATCCGCACGCAGCCTGCCGATAAAGCCCCAAGACAGCGCTGGTTCAAGCGGGTTTCAGAGTTCGATCCCGCCCCGGGGCGTCGAAAAGCGAGCGGATCGTCAACCGGAGGGCGCCTAAAGCAAGACAGCCGCCCCTTCCTCTCCCCGCTGCGCCACCACGAGACGGCCGGCCCGGCGCTCCAGCCTCGTGATCGAACAATGCGCCGGCCTAAAGATCAGCACGCGGTCGTCTCCCGCGAGCAGACCCACGATCGCGTTGATGGCGACGAAGTGGGAGAATATCGCCGTGTCTGGCGCGCAGCGTTCGACCGCCATCAGCGTTTCGGTGCGCCACGTTTCGAGCCCTTCGCCAGCCTCGCCCCAATTTCCCGCCATAATCGTGCGGAGCCAGGCCGGACGGTCGGCAATCCCCGCCGGCGTGCGTATTTCTCCGATGGCCGGGTCTATCCGGGCATGGGTTTCGATCTGTTTCTCGAAGGTGCGAGCGGTCTCGCGGCAGCGGGCGAGCGGCGAGGTCACGGCCCGCTTTGCGCCCGCTTCGGTGAGCGCCAGGGACGCGGCGCTGGCCTGGCGCGCGCCCAATTCGCTCAAACCTGGATCAAGATGGTCGCCCCATCCGGCAGACGGTTCTGCGTGGCGGATCAGATAGATCATTCCGTCTCCCGTGTCCGGCGCATCGCGAGACCGACTGCCGTATTCTTGAGCACGGTCGCCCAAAAAACAGGCGTCCATTCCCCCGCTGGGCGTCTTTCGCTCAGCCTCCCTACTCGCTACCGGAGGGATCGCGCATAGAGGCGTGCGCACCTTCGGGTCGGGATTGGGCGCGTTCAGGAACCGTGCACATGAAAAAAATCGAGGCGATTATAAAGCCGTTCAAGCTCGACGAAGTAAAGGAGGCGCTTCACACCGTCGGGCTGCAGGGCATGACGGTAATCGAGGCTAAGGGATTTGGCCGCCAGCGCGGCCACACCGAGCTTTATCGAGGCGCGGAATACATCGTGGACTTCCTGCCCAAGCTGAAGATCGAGGTCGTCTGCAGCGATTCGCAGCTCGAGGCGGCGCTTGCGGCGATCACCAAGGCGGCCCAGACGGGCAAGATCGGCGACGGCAAGATTTTTGTGTCGGAGGTGTCGGAGGTGATCCGCATCCGCACCGGCGAAACGGGCGACACGGCAATTTAGATACATTCATTTCAGGGCAGACCCAGTCCCCCAAGGACCTGGTCGAACGGAGGGATAGCGAAAGTGTCAGACGATATCTTCAAGATGATCAAGGAGAAGGACGTCCAGTTCGTGGACCTTCGCTTCACCGACATGCGCGGGAAGCTTCAGCATGTGACGTTCGACCTCTCGATGGTGGACAAGGATTTGTTCATCGATGGCACCATGTTCGACGGATCCTCGATCGCAGGCTGGAAGGCCATCAACGAGTCCGACATGCTGCTGATGCCAGACCCCTCCTCGGCGCGCATCGATCCCTTCTTCCAGCAGACAACGCTGGCGCTCATGTGCGACATCCTCAATCCCAACGACAACACGCCCTACAATCGCGATCCGCGCATGACCGCCAAGAAGGCCGAACTCTATTTGAAGTCGGCCGGCCATGGCGACACCGCCTATTTCGGCCCGGAAGCCGAGTTCTTCGTGTTCAACGACGTCAAGTGGAGCACCGACCCGACCAAGACCGGCTATGAGTTCGACGATCCCGAACTCCCCGCCAACACCGGCCGCCACTATGAAGGCGGAAACATGGGTCACCGGCCCGGACCCAAGGGCGGGTATTTCCCAGTGCCGCCAATCGACAGCCTTCAGGACATGCGGTCGGAAATGCTGACCGTCATGCAGGAGATGGGTCTGCAGCCGGAAAAACATCACCACGAAGTCGCGCCGGCCCAGCACGAGCTGGGGATGCGGTTCAACACGCTGGTGCAGATGGCCGACAACATGCAGCTCTACAAATACATCGTGCACAATGTCGCGCAGTCCTACGGCAAGACCGCGACCTTCATGCCGAAGCCGTACTACAAGGACAATGGGTCCGGCATGCACGTCCACCAGTCGATCTGGAAGGACGGCAATCCGCTGTTCGCGGGCGACCGCTACGCCGACCTGTCGCAGATGTGCCTCTGGTACATTGGCGGCATCATCAAGCACGCCAAGGCGGTCAACGCGTTTTCGAATGCGACCACCAATTCCTACAAGCGACTGGTGCCCGGCTACGAGGCGCCCGTGCTCCTGGCCTATTCGGCGCGCAACCGGTCGGCTTCTGTACGCATTCCGTGGGCGCCTGGCCCCAAGGGCAAGCGAATCGAGGTGCGGTTCCCCGACCCCGCGTCCAATCCCTATCTGACGTTCACGGCGCTGATGATGGCGGGCCTCGATGGCATCGAGAACAAGATCGATCCCGGCCCATCGATGGACAAGGATCTCTACGCCCTGCCGCCGGAAGAGCTGAAGGATATCCCCACCGTCTGCGGCTCGCTCCGCCAGGCGCTGGAAAACCTCGATGGCGACCGCGACTTCCTCAAGAAGGGCGGCGTGATGGACGACGATTTCATCGATGCCTACATCGACCTGAAGATGGAGGACGTGATGCGCGTGGACATGCATCCGCATCCGGCCGAGTTCGACATGTATTACAAGGCCTAGACACGCGCAGACCCGCCCGCCTTCAAACAGCTTAGTTTCAAGGCGAGCAAATTCGCCACGGCAACTGCCAACGGCTAAAGCACGATTAACCAAGTTCGGCTAAAAGGCGGCGATGCTTCGACGTGTCGCCGCCTCCGCCGTATTCGTGGCCTATGCAACGGCGGCGGGTTGCGCTTCCCCGCCTAAACTCGAGTCTCACGAGATTGCTGACGCCTGCGTCATGCTCAAGGACAACAGGAGCTGGTACAAGGCGTTGCGAGCTTCCGCCAAGGACTGGGGCGCGCCCATCGGGCTACAGCTTGCCATCATCAAGCAGGAATCCAGTTTCGACGCCAAGGCGCGGCCGGATCGCGGCGAGCGCAAGCTGTTCGGCCTGCTCCAAGGAGATCGCCCATCCTCCGCCTATGGCTATTCGCAGGCGCTGGAGACCACGTGGGAAGAGTACAAGCGCGAAACCGGCAATGGCGGCGCCGACCGCCACAGCTTCCGGGATTCGGTCGATTTCATCGGCTGGTACGTCAACGCCACCGGCAAGAGGACCGGCGTCCATCAGTACAACTACAAAGCGCACTACCTCGCTTATCACGAAGGCCAGGGCGGCTATCTGAACGGCAGCTACCGCAACAAGGCCTGGCTGGTCGAGACGGCCAACCGTGTCCAGACGCAGGCGACGCGCTACGAAAGCCAGGTTGCCGGCTGCAAGGCGTTGAAGCCGAAGTTCCTTGGGATTTTCTAGGCGCCAACCCGGAACACCGAACCGCCTCAAGCGCGCCTGTAGGCAGGCCCAAACAGATTTTAACTCGTCTGTAACCGCGCCCGGCTGTCTCTGCTAGAGTCGCCGGGTTACCACCTCACGACGGTTCAGTTTCCGATTCGACCAGCAGGACATCCATGGCCAAGACTAATCCGGTGCGCCTGTTCGAGGACAAGCCGAGTTCCGTTGGCTATACCGCCAAGGACATCGAGGTCCTTGAAGGTCTCGAACCGGTCCGCAAGCGTCCGGGCATGTATATCGGCGGCACGGACGAGCGGGCCTATCACCATCTCTTCGCGGAAACCCTGGATAACGCGGTTGACGAGGCGGTGGCCGGGCACGCCTCGCGCATCGACGTGCGGCTCGATGCGGATGGTTTTCTGTCGGTACGCGACGACGGGCGGGGAATTCCGGTCGATCCGCACCCGAAATATCCGGGAAAGTCGGCGCTCGAAGTCATCATGACGATGCTGCATTCGGGCGGCAAATTCTCGAACAAGTCCTACCAGACAGCCGGCGGCCTCCACGGCGTCGGCATATCGGTGGTGAACGCCCTGTCCGAAACGGTCGAGGTCGAGGTGGCGCGCGACCGCAAGCTCTATGGACAGACGTTTTCGCGCGGCAAGCCCACGAGCAAGCTTGCGATCAAGGGCGCCGCGCCCAACCGGCGGGGCACGACGATCCGCTTCCGGCCGGATCCGCAGATCTTTGGCGACAAGCTGCATTTCAGACCGGCGCGCCTTTATGCGATGGCGCGATCGAAAGCCTATCTCAGCCGGGCGGCGGAAATCCGCTGGTCGTGCGATCCGAGCCTTCTCGAACATGATGACAAGACGCCCGCCGAGGCGGTGCTGAGCTATCCCAACGGCCTTGCCGACATGCTGGTCGAGATGGCCGCGGATGTCGAACTGGTGCTGACGGCGCCCTTCACCGGCCGGGTCGAGATGGACGCGGGCGCCGCCGTCGAATGGGCGATCACCTGGAGCGGCAACGGCTTTGGCGAGGCCGACGGCTTCACGCGCTCCTACTGCAACACGATCCCGACTCCGGAAGGCGGTACGCACGAGGCCGGAATGCGCTCAGCACTCACCAAGGCGCTCAGGGCGTATGGCGAGATGACCAACGTCAAGAAGGCGACCCTCATCACTGCCGAGGATGTGCTGGGAACCGCTGGCGCGCTGCTGTCCATCTTCATCCGCAATCCGGAGTTCGTGGGGCAGACAAAGGAGAAACTTTCCACCAACGACGCGTTCCGGATCACCGAGAACGCCATGCGCGACCGCTTCGACCACTGGCTAACGGCTTCGCCGAGGGAAGCCACGCGGCTGCTCGACTGGGCGATCGGTCAGGCCGACGACCGCATGAAGCGGCGCAAGGACAGGGAAGTCTCACGGCAGTCGGCGACGCGCAAGCTGCGCCTGCCGGGCAAGCTCGCGGACTGTTCGGACGCCTCGGCGCAGGGCACGGAAATCTTTCTTGTGGAGGGCGATTCGGCCGGCGGTTCGGCCAAGCAGGCGCGCGACCGGCAGACGCAGGCGATCCTGCCCCTGCGCGGCAAGATCCTCAACGTCGCCAGCGCTGGCGACGAGAAGCTGTCCGGCAACAAGGAGCTTGCCGATCTCGCCCTCGCGCTCGGCGTGTCGATGGGCCAGCGTTTCCGGCTAGAAGACCTGCGCTATGAGCGCGTCATCATCATGACCGACGCCGACGTCGATGGCGCGCATATTGCGGCGCTGCTGATCACTTTCTTCTACCGCCAGACACCCGCCCTGATCGATGCGGGGCGCCTTTTCCTCGCGATGCCGCCGCTCTATCGCATCAGCCATGGCGCGAAGTCGGCCTATGCCCGCGACGACGTTCACAAGGCGCAGCTTCTGGAAACTGAGTTCAAGGGCAGGAAGGCCGAGGTCGGCCGCTTCAAGGGTCTGGGCGAAATGATGCCGGCGCAGCTGAAGGAAACCACCATGAACCCCGCAACCCGCACGCTCGCGCGGGTCTCGCTGCCGGACGGTCTGGCCGGACCGCAGGAGCTGGTCGAGACGCTGATGGGCAAACGCGCCGAGCTGCGCTTCAGGTTCATCCAGGACAATGCGAAATTCGTCGAGGAGATCGACGTTTAGGGATCACCGTCATTCTACAAACGCGATCTGGTCCGGTTGCAGCAAGCCTGCGCCGCCAGAATCTGCGACACGAGAGGCTTCAGCGTTTCGAGCCGGTTGAATGGCGCCCCGCCTCGCAAACCCTCGCAGAAACAGCCTGGTTCCTCCGCCATGCCTCACGGGATTGACTTAAGTTACGCAAAACCTATTGCTGCGGCCCAACGGATCGCGGTTTTAGCTTTTTGCTCGCCGCGCGCCGTCCGTGCAGCAAAGATGACCTTATGACGTTCGACGAGCTCAGTCTCGACCCGCGCATCCTGAGCGCCGTGACGGCCGCCGGATACACGACGCCCACCCCGATCCAGGAACAGGGCATTCCGGCCGTCCTCGCGGGCCGCGATGTGACAGGCATCGCCCAGACCGGAACGGGCAAGACGGCCGCCTTCGTGCTGCCGATGATCCACAAGCTGGGCCAGGGCCGGGCCAAGGCGCGCATGCCGCGCTCGCTCATTCTCGAGCCCACAAGGGAGCTTGCCGCGCAGGTGGCCGAACAGTTCGAGAAATACGGCGTCAACTACAAGCTCAGCATGGCGCTGCTCATCGGCGGGGTCTCCTTCGGCGATCAGGACAAGAAGCTGATGGCCGGCGTGGACGTGCTGATCGCGACGCCGGGCCGGCTGATGGACCAGTTCGAACGCGGCAAGATCCTGATGAACGGCGTGCAGATGCTGGTGATCGACGAAGGCGACCGCATGCTCGACATGGGATTCATCCCGGATATCGAGAAGATCTGCGGCTTCCTGCCCAAGACGCGGCAGACCATGCTGTTTTCGGCGACGATGCCGCCCGACATCACGCGCCTCGCCAAGCAGTTCCAGACCAATCCCGTGCGCATCGAGGTCAGCAAGCCGGCGACCGCCGCCATCACGATCACCCAGTATGTGACGCACTGCCCTTCCAACGAGGACACGGTAAAGCGCGCCGTGCTGCGGTCGATCATTCAGGCTCGCAACACTGACAGCGGCATTGTCTTCTGCAACCGCAAGCGGGAGGTGGACGTCGTCGCGAAGTCGCTTGCGAGCCATGGCTTCGACGCGGCCGCCATTCACGGCGACCTGCCCCAGTCGCAGCGCACGCAGACGCTGGACAGGTTTCGCAGCGGCGAACTCAAGCTGCTGGTCGCCTCGGACGTCGCGGCGCGCGGCCTCGATATTCCCGAGGTCAGCCAGGTGTTCAATTACGCGCCGCCGCCCAATTCCGACGACTATGTCCACCGCATCGGAAGGACTGGCCGGGCCGGAAGGTCGGGCGAAAGCTTCACGATCGTGTCGCCCGGCGACGCCCGGCTGTGGGAGGCCGTACTCAAGCGCATCGGCCGGGACGTCGAGCCGTTCAAGCCTGAGGGGCTCGACGAGGCGGTAGCCGAGGCGCGGTCGCGTGGACCGGCGCCCGGGCGGGACCGGTTCGAGAAGCCCGGACGCGGACGTACCGGCGCGCGAGGCGCCAGTCGAGGAGACGCAAGTCTGAGGGACGCCAATCGGGGGGACGCCGGTCGAGGTGGGAGCCGGCAGCGCGATCCCATCCTCGTGGATGAGGCGCAGGCCGATATCCACCCGCCAGTCCAGGAAACAGAATCGGCGCCAACCACGGCTTCGGAAGTGCGCGCGCCCCGCACCAGCCGTGAGCGCAACCGGGTCCGGGGACGCAAGCGCGACGAAACGCCGACACAATCGTCAGGTGCTGCTCCGGCCTCCATCGCCCTCCCGCGCGAACGTCCGCGAGCCGACCGGGTGGAGACGGACGACGCCGGACTTCCCGACCAGCGCTTCAAGGGCATGGGAGATCATGTTCCCGCCTTTTTGCTGCGCTCCTTTGGATCCCGCGAGGACGCATAGGCGCCGGGCCGCGACGGTTAACGCCTCCTTTCGGACCGGATGCGATCTTAGGCAATCGGTAACCGATTTTACCCACTGTTCACCCAAGACTCGGTCACAGGGGCGGTTGCATGTTGAACAATGATCTGATGGGCCCGGCGGGTCTTGCCATCGGCCACAAGACAATCGACGAGATCGGCTCGAAGCTACTGCCGGTCAGCCCGCAGAACTACGAGGTGTGGCTCACCTACCTCACGAATTCCTCGCCCGATCTCCGCGTCGCGCTCGACGCTCTGCTGTCGTCCGGGCGCTCGATCAGCAATATTGACATGGAAGAGCTTTACGAGCGGTTCTTCTCCACGACCCACTTATCGACCCAGGTCATGGAAACAGGCTCGCGGATCGCGCACGAGATCGCGGATGCGCTGGATGCGTTGAAGAAGGCCGGCGCCACGACGGAGCGCTACGGCGCCACGCTGAACATCGCGGCCGAGTCGCTAGTGTCCCAGACCATGGACGGGGACGCGCTGAAGCGCCTCATCAACGTGCTGGCGAGCGCCACGACCGAAATGTCGAAACAGAACTCCAACCTATCGCACAAGCTGGCGCAGTCATCGAGCGAAATGGACAAGCTGCGCACCTCACTTCGCCAGGCGCGCGCCGAAGCCCTGACCGACGCCCTGACCGGCGTCGCCAACCGCAAGCTGTTCGACGAAACGCTGCGACTCCGGAAAGAGGAGGCCGACGCCGACAAATCCGAACTGTCCCTCATCCTGTGCGATATCGATCATTTCAAGTCTTTCAACGATACATGGGGACATCAGACCGGCGACCAGGTGATCCGTTTTGTCGCCTCCGCACTGACCAAGTTCGCCCTTCCGGACCACCTGGTGGCACGCTATGGCGGCGAGGAATTCGCCGTCGTCATGCCGCGCACGCCGCTCAAGCAGGCGGGACGGATCGCCGACCAGATTCGCACCGCGATCGAGGTCAAGCGTCTTGTGCGGAGGTCCACCAACGAGACGATCGGCGCAGTCACCGTGTCGTTCGGCGGAGCGATCTACACGCCTGGAGAAACTGTCAGCCAGATCATCGCGCGCGCCGACGAGTGTCTCTACTTCTCGAAGCGCAATGGCCGCAACCGCGTGACGCTCGAAACCGCCCTGCCGCCGGTCACGGTGAACAACGCCGCATAGGCAGAGGCGCTCAGGTACGCTTCGTCCTCTTCCCTCCCTTCGCGGCGCGTATGCCTGCCGCGACATCAAGCGCCCGGCGGGCGATTGCGACAGCTTGGGCCGGATCGTCCATTGCGCTGACCGGCATACTCCAGTTGGTTGTCGCCCGGCCGCCCGGATCCTTCTTCGTGGCATAGACCCATGGGCTGGAGCCCTCGGCTTTCAGCTCCGCAGCCAGAACGTCGTCGGTCCTGACATACAGCACGTCATCGTCGATCAGGCCGAACATCACGCCGTCGAGATAGACCCCGCCCCCGCCGAACATGCACTTGACCTCGACCGGACCAAGTCCGGTGAGAAGATCGACGACGAATTCAGCAAATCCCGGCGTCATGGCCATGACGTCCGACCTATTCGACTGCCGCCGGCACGATCGTCACGCTTTCTCCGCACCCGCAGGCGTCTGTCTGGTTGGGATTGCGGAAGACGAATTTCGAATGAAGCGGTGTGCTCTCGTAATCGATTGTCGAACCGAGAAGGAACAGAACAGCCTTGCCGTCGATGACGATCTCCACACCATTGTCAGACACACGCTCATCCAGGACGGCGGGCTCGTCGGTGTAGGACATCGTGTATTCCATGCCCGCGCAGCCGGCGTTCTTGACACCGACGCGGAGAAACCCTCCGTTTCCGGAAGCAAACTTGTCCTCCATCACTTCGCGCACGCGATCTGCGGCGGCGTCGCTCAGGGTCACAACCTTGGGGCGGGGGCGTCTGGCCATGGCGTCTAGATGATTACCCTAACGGGCCCTTACAACATGTTGAGCTGGAGGCGGGCCTCGTCCGACATGCGCGACGGGTCCCAGGGGGGATCGAAGACAAGACTGGCCTTGGCGGATTTGATTCCCGGCACCTTGCGGGCAGCGTCCTCGACCCATCCGGGCATCTCCCCCGCCACGGGACAGGCCGGAGCGGTCAGGGTCATTTCGATGTCCACATGGTAATCGTCATTGATATCAACCTTGTAGATCAGACCCAGCTCATAGATGTCGACCGGGATTTCGGGATCGTAGACCTGCTTGAAGCTCTGGATCAGCTCGTCGGTGATGCGGTCAAGTTCCTCCTGCGGGATTGTCGTCGGCGCCTCGTCGTCGCGTTGGTAGGCGAGACTGGCGTCAGTGATGTCGTGTTTCAGATCGTCGGCCATCAGGCCCCATCCGCCATTTCAAGACGCCGCTCAATCAGGTCCGGCATGTCTTCCCTAACTCAGCATCACACGCGCCTTGTGCAGCGCGTTCACGAAAAGGTCCACCTCTTCCACTGTATTGTACACGCCAAAGCTCGCCCTGGCTGTAGCCGTAACCCCTAGATGGGACATCAGTGGCTGGGCGCAATGATGGCCGGCGCGGATGGCGACGCCCTGCCGATCAAGAATCTGGGCGATGTCGTGAGGGTGCAGACCTTCTAGCGAAAACGTCAGCACGGGCCCCTTGCCCTCGGCCGTACCATGGATGGTCAGCCCGTTGACACCGCGCAGCGCCTCGACAGCCCGGGCAAGCAGGGCTTGTTTGTAGGCGTTGGCAGCCACGCGGTCGATCCCTTCAAGCCAGGAGATGGCCGCGCCCAGCCCGATCGCTTCAATTATGGGCGGTGTCCCGGCTTCGAAACGGTGTGGCGGGGAATTGTAGGTGATCGCCTCGCGCGTCACCGTCTCGATCATCTCGCCGCCGCCCTCGAAGGGCGGCAGGGCCTCGAGCTTGTCGCTTTTTCCGTAAAGGACGCCGATTCCCGTCGGCCCATAGAGCTTGTGACCCGAGAAAACATAGTAGTCCGCGTCGAGCGCCCGGACGTCGATCGGGAGGTTCACCACCGCCTGGCAACCGTCCAGCAGCACATCGGCGCCAACGCTGTGGGCCATCTCGATGGCGCGCCCCACGTCGGGAACCGTGCCCAGGACGTTGGACATGTGGGTCAGTGCGAGCATTCGGGTTTTTGGCCCCAGCGCGGCCGCGAGGCTATCCAAATCCAGCGACCCGTCCGGCAGCAGCTCGATCCAGCGCAGCACGGCGCCGCGCCGCTCGCGCAGGAAATTCCAGGGCACGATGTTGGAATGGTGCTCCATCACCGAGAGCACGATCTCCTCGCCTGGCTGGATGCGCGCCCCCAGACCCGCCGCCACGATGTTGATCGCTTTCGTGGCGCCGCTGGTGAACACCACCTGGTCGACGGTCTCGGCGTTGATCAGCCGGCGGACGCTTTCGCGCGCGGACTCGTAAGCCTGTGTCGTCTCGTTGGCGAGCGTGTGAATGCCGCGATGCACGTTGGCGTAGGAATGCCGCATGGCATCCGACATGGCGTCGATCACAGCGTCCGGCTTCTGCGCCGAAGCGGCGTTGTCGAGGTAGACCAGCGGATGGCCGTTGACCCGCCGTTTGAGGATGGGAAATTGCGCGCGGATCGCGGCGATGTCGAACGCGGTCACGGCGCGGCCTCCAGCCAGGCGTCGATGCGGCCCTCTGCTTCCGTCCGGACAGCCGCGTCGAGCCAGTCGGGAATTGCCTCGAACAGGAAGGCCCGCGTGATCATGGCTCGCGCCTGCGCGTCGGGAATCCCGCGCGAACGCAAGTAAAAGATCGCCGCCTCGTCGAGCTGGCCGGCCGTATTGCCATGAGCGCATTGCACGTCGTCGGCGTAGATTTCAAGTTCCGGCTTGGCGAAGACCTCGGCGCCTTCCTCCAGCAGGAGCGCGTTGTGTTTCATCCGTGCGTCGGTTTTCTGGGCCTCGCGACCGACATGGAACTTGCCCTGAAAGACACCTCTCCCGCCCTTGCGGGCCGCGCCGCGAACAAGCTGACGAACGATCGCGCCTTCGGCCCTGAGATCGACCCGGCTGGTGAGGTCGGCATGCTTGCCGGCGGCCGCGAGATAGACGGCTGACATCTCCACGGTCGCGCCGGCCCCGGCGATTTCAACATCGGTTTCAATCCGCGCGAGACTTCCCCCATCCATCAGCACAAACTGCCGGAACACGGAGCGTTCCCCCAACCTGATCTTCCTGTGTGAAAGTGCGGTCTCCGCGCCGGCCTGCAGGACGATTAATGTCAGGTCGGCCCCCTCGCGAACGTCGAATTCCAGCGCCTGCACGTCCAGCGCCGCGCCGCCGAGCCGCTCGATCTCGACCGATGATTCCCCAGACGCCACGACGCGAGTGGACATCCGCCCGGCAGCCTGCGCGAGGCGCGCAATGACGTGTCTGTCGCCCTCCGCCATCGGAGGGTTGTGGCCGGCCAGCGCGGAGCGGAGATCGGTCCATCGCCACCCCTCGACCCGGCGGCTCGGCAGTTCGTCAATCGAGGTCACAGCGCCGCATCCGCGATCACGCCGTCATAGCCTTCCTTTTCCAGCCTGAACGCCAGTTCTGGTCCGCCGCTCGCCACGATCCGGCCCGACGCCAGCACATGCACGCGGTCGGGTTTTATGTAGTCCAGCAGGCGCTGATAGTGCGTGATTACCAGCATGCCGCGCGTCGGCGCGCGCAGCGCGTTGACGCCCTCGGCGACGATCCTCAAAGCATCGATGTCGAGCCCGGAATCGGTCTCGTCCAGGATCATGAAGCGGGGTTCCAGCATCATCATCTGGTAGATTTCGAGGCGCTTTTTCTCGCCACCCGAAAAGCCGACATTAAGGGGCCGGCTCAACATCTGCGGATCGATCTTCAGCGAGGCCGCAACCGTCTTCGACTTTCTCAGATAATCCGGCGCGGACATTTCGGGTTCGCCGCGCGCCTTGCGCTGGGCGTTCATGGCCGTGCGAACGAAGGTCATCACGGGCACGCCGGCGATCTCCAGCGGGTACTGGAAAGAGAGAAACAAGCCCCGAGCCGCGCGGACTTCAGGGTCAAGCCCTGTCAGATCCAGGCCGTCGAGCGTCGCCGAGCCTTGAGTAACTTCGTAGCCGGGGCGGCCGGTCAGCACATAGGAAAGCGTCGATTTGCCGGAACCATTGGGGCCCATCACGGCGTGAACCTGCCCCGCCGGAACCGACAGGGTGACGCCATTGAGAATGGCCTTGGCCAGCCCGCCGTCGGTCGAGACGCCGGCATGGAGGTTTTCGAGCTCGAGCATAGAGGTTCGGCTTCCTGGATCGGAGGTTCCTGCAACCATAGATGTGCACGACGGCCCCTCTCCGCGAGGCCGCAGAGACGTTTCGTCCCGTCCTGTTCCAAAGTCCAGTGACGGGGAGCCCCAAGGACGGATCACCTGCCACAATGTCAACTTGACCGGACCGGTCTTCCGCCTTCACGTCGCGCGACGGCGAATGAGGGCGGTCGGGACAGAATCAATGCCGGGAGCCAGCACATCGAGGGCGATGCGTTTCATCGTCTGGGCTCTGACGCTGGCGCTGTCGGCCCAATGCGCGCAGTTCGCCATCCTGTACAACGGCATGCTGGAGGAGCCGCGCTTTTCGTTCGAGGACTATGTCGACGGCGAGGCGCACCGGCCCTTCGCCTACCGGATGCTGGTCCCCGCCCTGCTGCGGGGCATCGACGCGGTGACACCCACTGGTCTGGACACCAGGCTGGACGAGGCCTCGTCGGCGATCATGACACGCCCGGCCGACCCAAGGCCGATCACGACGGGACCGGAAAACAAATACCCGAGGATGATCCTGTGGCTGGCGGCGTTTGATGCGCTCTGCCTGTTCGGATACGCGCTGATCGGAAGCTCGCTTTTGCGCCGGCTTTTCCCCGATACGAAGCTTGGCCTCGTTGCTCCGCTGCTGTTCGTGGTTCTTGTCCGGGTCGTGCTCGACCAGCGATTTTCGCACTATTATGACTTCGCAACGCTGTTGCTGATGGCAAGCCTCGTCTGGGCGCTGGCGAGCGAGCGGCATCTCCTGTTCCTGGCCGTGTTCGCAGTTGCTTGTCTCAACAAGGAGACGGCAATTCTCGCCAGCGTCGGGTATGCGGCGGTCTTTTTCGGCCGGTTGCCATGGCCGCGCTACTGGGCCGTGCTGGCCCTGCAGGCCGCGATCTTTCTCGCCATCTACCTGTTCGCCCGCCTGACCCATGCGGACAATCCGGGAGTAGGGCTTGAGGTCTGGATCCCTGAGCAGATTGCCTATCTCAGACAGCAGCCTGCCGGTTTTTTCCTGGTTGTTACTCTCAACGCGTTTCTGGTGACGTTCCGGTGGAGCGAGAAGCCCCAGATCTTCCATCGGCTCGCGCTCATGGTCGGCGCGAATGCGGCGCTGTTTGCGCTGGGCGGGTATCCGGGCGAATACCGCGCCTTCTTCGAAGTCTATCTCGTTCTCAGTCTGCTGGTTCTGCGCAATGCGGAACTGATCGGCCGGCAATGGTCCATGGCGCGCGCTATTTGAAGATGTCCGCGGCGGCCGGCTCGGCGCAGAACTGCTTCTCGGCCTGTTTTGGAGTGAGACCGATGTCCGCGATGTCGCCGTCGAAGAGCACCTCGCACGAGACGCCAGTCACCGTGCCGTCGTCTTCCCCAGTCGCCGTCACCTCGGCGGTCGCGACCGGGAAGAGCACGCCGCCATCGACCCGCCAGAATTCGACAGACCACGCCGCCGCGCTGGATCGGGCCTGGACGGCGATATAGCCGCTTTCGGTGTTGAGGATGCTGACCCCGGAAAGCTCGCCCGCGCGCTTGAACGTCCCATCCTCGCCCTGCAGCCAGATGGCATTATTGGTGTTGACGTTTCCGGTCTCGAGCGGAACCAGAATGTCGGCGCGGTCGTCGAGATCGACATCCTGCGTTTGCGGCGGCTGGAAGGTGTTGCCCATGGTTTCCTCGATCGTCTGAAGGGTGGCGTCGCCCGGACCCACCACCTGGAAGGTGACCAGGGTCGATTCGTCCGGACCCTTGCGAAAGCGCGCCTCAAGCGCGAGACCGGCATCGCCAGGAACGACCAGGCGGCAGTCCGGGTGCGTCCATCCATCAGCGCCGGCGTCGATGGCCTCGATCCCGGCGCAGTCCGGCAAGGGCATGCGCTCGGCGACGGACATTGCGGCCGGCGCGGGGTATTCGGCAGGTTGAGGCCGGGGAGAGCAGGCAACGGGAGTGAGAAGGGACGCCAGCATTGCGATGCCTGCCAACAGAGGTTTCATGGCGCCGTCCTTCAGCATCGCGCTCCTCGCGAACGCGGGAGCAGCCCAGGGGTTCTATACCGGAGCGCTCGGTTCGTGAATTGGCTGCTCCGCTGGAGAAAGACGTCTCACCCCACGCTCCCCTCCAGCGACACCTCCAGGAGCTTCTGCGCTTCGACCGCGAATTCCATCGGTAATTTCTGCATCACGTCGCGCACGAAACCATTCACCAGCAACGCCACCGCCTGCTCCTCACCAATGCCACGCTGGCGAGCGTAGAAAAGCTGGTCTTCGGAGAGGCGCGTCGTCGTCGCCTCGTGCTCGAGTTGAGCGTCGGCGCGGCGGTTCTCGACATAGGGCACGGTGTGAGCCCCGCAGGTCTGGCCGATCAGGAGGCTGTCGCACTGCGTGAAGTTGCGAGCCTTGCTTGCCCTGGGATGCACCGAGACGAGGCCACGATAAGTATTGCTGGAGCGTCCCGCCGAAATCCCCTTGGAAATAATCCGCGAGCGGGTGTTCTTCCCGAGGTGGATCATCTTGGTGCCGGTGTCGGCCTGCTGACGGCCATTGGTGACGGCGATCGAGTAGAACTCGCCCACGGACTCGTCCCCGCGCAAGATGCAGCTGGGATATTTCCAGGTGATCGCCGATCCGGTCTCCACCTGCGTCCACGAAATCCTGGAGCGGGCGCCGCGGCAGTCGCCGCGCTTGGTTACGAAATTGTAGATGCCGCCCTTACCGTTGGCGTCACCAGGCCACCAGTTCTGAACGGTCGAGTATTTGATCTCGGCGTCGGCCAGCGCCACCAGTTCCACCACCGCCGCATGCAGCTGGTTCTCGTCGCGCATCGGCGCGGTGCAGCCTTCGAGATAGGAGACGTACGAGCCTTCGTCGGCGATAATCAGCGTGCGCTCGAACTGGCCCGTGCCTTTCGCGTTCATGCGGAAATAAGTCGATAGCTCCATCGGGCAGCGCACGCCTTTCGGGATGTAGACAAACGTCCCGTCCGAGAAGACTGCCGAATTGAGCGTCGCGAAGAAATTATCCGTCACCGGAACAACGCTGCCGAGATACTCGCGCACGAGATCGGGATACTCGCGGATCGCCTCGGACATCGACATGAAAATGACGCCAACCTTGGCCAGCTCGGCGCGGAAAGTGGTGGCGACCGAGATCGAGTCGAACACCGCATCCACTGCCACCCTCGTTCCTGGAGGTTGGGGCGTCTCCCGCGCGGCCGCAGCAGTCTCCAGCGCACCCTCGACGCCCAGAAGCACCTCCTGCTCGCGCAGCGGAATGCCCAGCTTGGCGTAGGTTTCGAGAATTTCCCGCGGCACGTCGTCGATCGACTTGTATTTGGAGCCGCTTTTCGGAGCCGCATAATAATAGGCGTCCTGATAGTCGATCGGCGGATAGGAGATCAGCGCCCAAGTGGGTTCCTCCATGCCCTTCCACCGCTCGAAAGCGTCGAGCCGCCATTGCAGCATCCACTCTGGCTCTTCCTTCTTGGCGGAGATGAAATGGACCGTATCCTCGTTCAGCCCCTTGGGCGCGAACTCGGTCTCGATGTCGGTGACGAAACCCTCGGCATAGCGGTCGGATTCGAGCGCCTGGGTCGCGTCCACCGTGGCCTGGTGGATCCGCCCGCGTTCAATGATTTCCTTACCTTCCGACATTGGCCAGAACTTCCCTGTTCATGAGGTGCGGCCGCGCCCGCGCCGCCATCTTCAGCCATGCATGCGCCAGCCCCTCGAAATCGTGTGGCGCCGTAGCCCATCCGAAGCTCGCCCGTATGGCCGAGCGCGCGGCGGTTTCAGACGCTCCCATTGCGGTCAGAACGCGGCTGGGCTTCACCTTGCCAGATGAGCAGGCCGAACCGGCGCTTACGGCAACGCCCGCAAGGTCGAGACCCATGATCTGGGTCTCCGAGGGGAGACCTTCAACGCCGAAACAGGAAACACCGGCCACGCGCGGCGCCTCCGCGCCATGAACTTTCAGGCTGGGCGCCGCAGCTTTCAGCGCGACCTCCATCCGGTCGCGACTCGTTCGCAGCGCTTCATAGTCGGTCAGACCTGTATCCGCCGCCTGCACGGCCGCGGCAAAACCCGCGATTCCGGCGACATTCTCCGTCCCGGCCCGCCGGCCGAATTCCTGGCCGCCGCCGGTCTGGATCGCTGCGAATGGCGCGCCCGGCTTGACATAGAAAGCGCCGACACCCTGGGGACCGCCGATCTTGTGTGCCGAAAGGGACAGATAATCGACGTCGAGGTCCATGACGGCGATGGGAACCTTTCCCAGCCCCTGGACCGCGTCGCAGTGGATGAGTCCGCCGGCCTCGCGAACAATCGCGGCGGCCCGGGCGACCGGCTGAATGACGCCAGTCTCATTGTTGACCAGCATCAGCGACACCAGCGGACGATGTCCTCCACGGACAAAATCGCCGACGCAGCCCCTCAACCAGTCGAGGCAGACGGCGCCGTCAGCGTTCACATGCCAGCCGGAAAGCGGACCCGCGAGGGTTGCAACAGCGTCATGCTCCAGTTCAGAAGCCAGAATTCTGAAGCGGACATCCATGGCGCGAGTCGCGCCCTTGAGGCAGTCGGACACCGCCTCGGTGCCGCCGCTCGTAAACGCGATGTCGTCCCGGCAAGCGCCAATGGCGGCGGCGAGGCGCTCACGCGCATTTTCAACCGTCGCCCGCGCCCTGCGGCCTTCGGCATGGACGGACGAGGGATTGCCCGTCGCCGCCAGCACCTGATCAATCGCGTCCCGTGCCTCGGGGCGGAGCGGTGCAGTGGCGTTGTAATCGCAATAAATCCGTTGCGGGGTCATCCCCTCGCTTACGACACTTCCGCCGTCCGGGACAGTTCGGAACCATTGGGCCGCTGTCTGACGTGACCGGCGAGTACGTCAGCTACCGATACCTGATCCAGGAACTGCCTGATGTGTTCTTCAAGCTCTTCCCAGAGATCGGCGGTCACGGCCGATCCCTCACGGTCCTGCGCGCTGGTATCGGTGACGCCATGGGCCGACGTTTCATCGACCGCCTCGAAAATCTCCCGCACGGAGGTCTCATTCGCCGGCCGGCTGAGCCGGTATCCGCCGCCCGGACCGCGGGCGCTCGTGACGATGCCGCTGCGTCTCAGCATGGCGAAAAGCTGTTCGAGATACGAAAGGGATATCCTCTGCCTCGAGGCTACATCAGCGAGCGGAACTGCGCCCGATCCGGAGTGCCGGGCCACATCGACGATCGCGATGACGGCATATCGACCTTTCGAGCCGACTTTCATACGCTACGCTCCAACGATCCGCCCCCGGTGACGATCCGGAGTCTCGTCAAGACTGTACGGCCCGTTCCGGATCGCGGATCACACGAAAAACTTGAAAATCCCTGCGGAATGGCGTTTGTCCACCAGTTCCGATGCCCAATTCGTACCTGGGTCCTGGAGCATGATCGTTTCGCGTGGGATCACGCAAACGAGAATCGCGCCCTATACCTCAAACGAGAGACGGATTCAGACTTCAGGCTAAAGCGCCTCGCGCGTCCACCTGAACGATCCGGCCCTAGACAGCGAGCATACATGGCGGAACTCATCATTTCGGGGCCTGCGGGCCGCATCGAGGCGCGCTACGTGCCTGCAGAGGGGGTCGAGAATCCACCGATCGCGTTGATTCTGCATCCGCACCCCAAGGCAGGCGGGACCATGCAGGACCCCGTCACAATCACGCTGTTCGAGATGTTCGCCGCGCACGGATTTTCGACTATGCGCTTCAACTTCCGGGGCGTTGGACGCAGCCAGGGTCAGTTCGATTCAGGCGTCGCCGAACTGTCGGACGCCGCCTATGTGCTCGATCATCTCGAATCGCTGTCCGAGAGCCCGAGCCAGTGCTGGGTCGCGGGTTCTTCGTTTGGAGCCTATATCTGCCTCCAGCTTCTGATGCGCCGCCCCGAAATCGACGGGTTCATCGCTGTCGCGCCGCCCGCCAACCACTACGACCTGTCGTTCCTGGCGCCCTGTCCTGCCTCGGGAATCCTTATCTCCGGCGACAAGGATATCGTGGCGCCTCCCAGCGACATCGACAGGTCGCTGACCAAGGTGAGAGTCCAGAAGGGCGAAGCCATCGAGCGTGCAACGGTTTCGGGAGCCAATCACTTTTTCCAGGGCAAGCTCGAAGAACTGGAGAAGACAGCCTCGGCCTATCTCAAGCGGCGCTTGAAGGCATTCGAAAAAGCCCGCAAAGACGCGGCGAAGGCTTAATCTGCCGCTCCCGGGAATTGACCCCTGGAGCAGCGTGAAGCTTTGGCGTCACATTCAGGACAGTCTACGATGCAGGTATGCGGCTTGCGCTGATTCCCCATGGCAATTCACTCCGCCCGCCCGGGCTGCATATCCGGGTCGGACTTGAGCGGCAAACGCCTACGGCGCTTGTCCTCCGGTACGAGGTGTCCGGCGCCGTTGACGTGATACTTGTGCAGGCGATCACACAGACCGCGCAGGCCGACAATCTCTGGAAACACACGTGTTTCGAGGTCTTTGTCGCGCCTTCGACCGGCGAGGCCTATTTCGAGTTCAACCTCTCACCGTCGAGCCAGTGGGCGGCCTATCGGTTTCAGGGGTATCGGACCGGAATGAGCGTCATCCACGAAATCAGGGCCCCGCTCATTACCCTCTCGCAAGACGGCCAACTCGTCCTGAGTGCGAGCCTCGATCTTGGGTCGTTGCTGGAATTTGCCGCTGAGCCATCGTGGCGTGTCGGTGTCTCGGCGGTGATCGAGGACAGTGACGGCAATCTGTCCTATTGGGCGCTGACGCATCCGCAGGCGAAGCCTGACTTCCATCACCCAGACAGCTTTGTGATCCACCTCGCAGCGCCGGAGCCGGCATGAAATTTGGTTTGGACCGGCTTATCGCGGACCATGGCCTTCGGGCGCCCCTGAAGGGCAAGCGCGTCGCGCTGCTGGCGCATCCCGCTTCGGTCACGCAAGACCTGACACACGCGCTCGATGCGCTTGTCGCCTGTGCCGACCTCAACATTTCTGCGGCGTTCGGCCCGCAGCACGGCATGCGTGGCGACAAACAGGACAACATGATGGAGACGGCCGACTTCAACGATCCGGTCCACGGCGTGCCGGTCTTCAGCCTCTATGGCGACGTGCGCCGCCCCTCCGGCCAGATGATGAGCACGTTCGATGTCGTGCTGATCGACATGCAGGATCTCGGCTGCCGCATCTACACCTTCATCACCACGTTGCTCTACATGCTGGAAGAAGCAGCGAGGCGCGGCAAGAGCGTCTGGGTGCTCGACCGTCCCAACCCTGCCGGCCGGCCCGTCGAGGGGTTGGCGCTCAGACCGGGCTGGGAAAGCTTCGTCGGCGCGGGGCCGCTGCCAATGCGCCACGGCCTCACCCTTGGGGAGCTCGGCCACTGGTTCATCCGCCACTACAGGCTCGACGTCGATTATCGCGTCATCGAAATCGAGGGCTATGATCCGGACTCAGGGCCTGGCTTCGGCTGGCCGCTCGGTGAGCGCAGCTGGATCAATCCCAGCCCCAACGCCCCCAACCTCTCCATGGCGCGCGCCTATGCCGGCACGGTGTTGCTGGAGGGAACGACGCTGTCGGAAGGGCGCGGGACCACCCGGCCACTAGAAGTGTTCGGGGCGCCGGACATCGACGCAAGACGCGTGATCGCCGAGATGCACGCGCTGGCGCCACAATGGCTGGACGGCTGCCGTCTGCGCGACTGCTGGTTCGAACCGACCTTCCACAAGCACGCCAAAAAGCTTTGCAGCGGCGTACAGATCCACACCGATCATCTCGCCTACGACCATCACGCCTTCAGGCCCTGGCGCCTCCAGGCCCTCGCCTTCAAGGCCATCCGCCGCCTGTATCCCGACTATCCGCTCTGGCGCGATTTCCCCTACGAGTACGAGGTCGGAAAGTTGGCAATCGACGTGATCAACGGCTCACCTCTGTTGCGCGAATGGGTCGATGATGCGGCGGGAACGCCGGGTGACCTGGATGCCGTCACAATCCCGGATGAGTCGGCGTGGCACAGTGAGCGGCGGGCGCTTTTGATTTACTAGGCCGAAGGCGATAGCGCCGACGCGGCAGACTGGTCGAGCGCCACTCTTGTATGGACGCATCGAAGACCGTTAAACCCGGTATTGTAAGATCTACCCTCGCCGCTCCAACAGAAAGCCCCCGCCATGTTCTCCCACATCATGATCGGCACGAATGATCCAGATCGCGCCAAGGCGTTCTACGACGCCACGCTGGCCGTCCTTGGCGTCCCGCCCGGCTTCGAGGACAAGCAGCCGGGCAAGCATCGCGTTTTCTGGCGGACGAAGACCGGCGTGTTCGGCGTTTCGGTTCCCATCGACGGCGAGCCGGCCTGCCACGCCAATGGCGGCACGGTCGGCTTTGCTTGCGCGACGCCCGAACTCGTACACGACTGGCACGCCGCCGGTCTCGCAGCAGGCGGCACGCCCATCGAGGATCCGCCGGGCCTGCGCGAAGGGCCGAGCGGTTTCTATCTCGCCTATCTGCGCGATCCCGACGGCAACAAGATCTGCGCCATGCACCGCACAAAATGAGGCGCAGCGTCTTACTTGACGGATCTGCCGCCTCACCGGCGGCGATTGCTCGACACGAGACGGCCTACGGACAATAAGACCCAGCTGATGCGGCCCGAGCCGCAAGGAGCCGTCCGTGACCGACACCGCCGACACCGCCGCCCCTTTCAGGTCCGCCTTCCTCCAGGCGATGGTTTCGCGCGGCCATGTCTACCAAATTACCGACCAGTCCGGGCTGGACGCCTATGCCGGCGCGGGAATCGCGGTCGGCTATATCGGCTTCGACTGCACCGCGCCTTCGTTGCATGTGGGGTCGCTCGTCCAGATCATGAACCTGCGCCGCCTTCAAGCGGCGGGCGGCAAGCCCATCGTCCTGATGGGCGGCGGCACCACCAAGGTGGGCGATCCGACCGACAAGGAAAAATCGCGCCCGATCCTGAGCGAGGTGGAAATCGCGGCCAACATGGCCAGCATCAAGCGCAATTTCGAGCCCTTCCTGAAATTCGGGAACGGACCGACGGACGCGGTGATGATCGACAATGCCGAGTGGCTGGAACGTATCAACTATATCGAATTCCTGCGCGACTATGGCCGCCACTTCACCATCAACACGATGATAAAGCAGGAGACAGTCGCGCGGCGCTTGCGCAACGAGGAGCCCTACACCTTCCTTGAATTCAACTACATGCTGCTGCAAGCCTACGACTTTCAGGAACTCAGCCGACGTCATGATTGCCGACTGCAGATGGGCGGGTCCGATCAGTGGGGCAACATCGTCAACGGCATCGAGCTGACCCGCCGCATCGTCGGCAAGCAGGCTTATGGCCTGACGACGCCGCTGATCACGACGGCGTCCGGCGGCAAGATGGGCAAGACAGCAGAAGGGGCCGTCTGGCTCAACCCCGACATGCGCAGCCCCTATGACTACTGGCAGTTCTGGCGCAACACCGAGGACGCCGACGTCGGCCGTTTCCTCCGGCTTTTCACTGATCTGCCGCTGGAGGAGATCGAAGAGCTGGAGAAGGCTGGCGGCGCCGAGATCAATGACTCAAAGAAACGCCTCGCCGATGTGGCGACCGCAATGCTGCATGGCGAGGAAGCATCCCGCCGGGCGCGCGGGGCCGCCGAGGCCGTCTTCAGCGGCGCGACCGACGCAGGCATGCCAACCTTCGAAGTGACGCGCCTGAAGCTCGCGGCCGGCTACCTCATGGTCGAGGCCCTGGTCGATGCAGCCCTCGCCGAATCCCGGTCCGAAGCCAAGCGCGCGATCAAGGCCAACTCCGTAAAACTCAATGGCGAAGCCGTCTCAGACGAGGCCGCCACGATCCGAGAGGAGGCGCTCGACGGCGAGGGGTCCGCCCGGCTGTCGGTTGGAAAAAAAAGGCACGCGCGTCTGAAAGCGGTCTGACCCGGACCGCAGGGGGGCTGTACCGGAGGCCTGCACAACCTCTTCCATTCACCGTCGTCGAAGCCAGAAGGCTGCCGGGCAGGCGCCCTGCGGCCCATTCACGGCGCCTCCACCGAAGCTGGCGGGGCCTCAGTCGGGTTCTCGAAGATACGTCGCAACACTCCTGGCGTGAGCGCGGCGATAGGGTTGATCGACACGCGCGCGCGCGCCAGCGTTCCCCGCACCGAATACGTTGGTGCGAACAATCCCTCCCCTTGCCGCGAAACAAACAGGTCGCCAATGATCGGCAGGCCGCCAAGCGCGGAATTGACGCCGAACGAAGGCACCAGCACGCCATCCAGGCTGAGTTCGCCTCTGGCTGGCGCGATCCATCCGCGAGCCGTCAGACCCATGGCCGGACCCGAGGCGCGCAAACCGGGAATGTCGATGCGCCCCGCGCTAAGCTTGATCGGCGCATCGATCCGCGTGAACAACACGCCATCCCCATTGAGCACATCGGTAAGACCTCTCAGCGAGGCCAGTGACAGGATCTGCGCGAGCAGCGGAGCGTTGCGTAACCTGACATCGGTCATCGTCACCTGGGCAGTTCCATCGGCGCCATCAAAACGCGCGGTGAGTTCCAGTTGTCCGCCCAGCAGATACTCGGCTTTCATCAACACGCGCGCGGCGAAGCCTGCATCGTCGGAGCGCATCGTCACCGTCCGCGCGCCGGCGTCGCTGCCGATCCGCACGTCGACGCCCTTGCCGGGGGCGATCACGCCGGTGACATGCCCATCGATCGGGCCGCCTTCGTCGATCCGCATCGTCACGCTGGCGCGCGTAAGTTCGGCATCCTCCCTGAGCCTCAGCCGGTCGGCGTTGAGCGCGATCTCGAACGGGGGCGAAGAGGATCCGGCCGGGCCGCCTATGGGTTTAGCCGCCTCGGTTTCGGATTCGGACATGCTGAGAAAGCTGTCCATCCAGGGGCTTGCGTCGAAAAATGGACCCGACAGCGAAAGCTTGTAGCCGCCATTGTCCCGTTGGCGGACGCTGCCTCGCAGATCGAGATTGCCTCGCGAGAATATACGCTCGATGACCGCCGATGTCAGTGCGCCCGAGGGATCAAGGATTGCTTCGCCGATCAGTTCCAGACCGTCCGCCCTGATGTCGCCATGCAGGAGAGCGCGCGAAGAGTCCTTGCCATAACGGAAAGATCCCCGCGCCGGCGCGTCGAATTTCTTGCTCCATCCAAGCTCAGCGATGTCGAGCGCCGATCGGGTGAAATCAACATTCGCCGTGATTGAGGTGAAATCCCGGCCGGATCCCGCCGCCCGCAGTTCGACATCGGCCTCGCCCTGCATCACATTGCGCGCCGAGACGCCGAATGCGTTCAGAAGGTCGGGCGTCACCTTGGCGCTCGCGACAAGTTCGGAACCTGCGTCGCCTGAAGAATGGAAGCGTTCCTTCCAGTCGAACACGACGGGAGCGGGTCCGAACCGGCCTGCGCCAGCGATCGACAAGGCGGTTTCGCTCACTTCGAACGTGACGTCGGAATCAACCAACCCGAATCCTGCGGCGAGGTCAGGCGCCGACGCGTTCAGAAAGCCGCCCTTGATCAGGTATTTGAGATCGGTCTCGGCAACCTCGCTTCGCATGGAGCGCTGGATCAGCACCTCGATCCCGCCCTGCCCGCCCATCCGCTCGACACTCAGGCCGTACTTCTCGCCAATGTTGAGATTCGACGCATCAAGAACGCGCATCAGTTCGCGAAGCTCGCCACGGCCTGTCGCGGTGACTTCCATGGTCGCCCCGCCCGGATGAAAGCGCGGCAGCACCACCTTTCCGTCGTCAACCTGCCAGGTCTTCATCGTGCCGCCAGTCAGGTCCATGGAGAGGCTGTTGCCCCTCATTCGGCCCACGCCCTTGACGCCGGTGACGGGTGGAAAATCCGACAGGAAGGACACGCTGGCGTCCGCCACCTCGAAATCGAGCGTCAAATGCTCGTCGGGCAGAAAGCCCGCTGCGTTGGCGCCGGGCGGCCAGTCGATGGTCAGATCCGCGCGGGTCGCTGTCCCCGCCAGAATGTGATCGCGCACCCAGATGCGGCCGTCAGCGCCGAGCCGGACCGGCCAGAAAGCGATCAACTGAGCCGGAGTGACCGCGCCCGAACCCGTAGCTCGCAGCTTCATTCCGATCTGGCGAGCTTCCGGCGGACCGTCGAACCAGATGTCGCCTCTCGCGTTGGCGCTGAGACCGCCCGTGACAGCTTTGAGTTCCGCAACCGTCAGTTTTAGGAGGTCGGGCGAAATGCTGGCCTCGATTTCGCCGGAGGCGAAGGACCAGGGCTGTTCGAAAACCGGCGTCGCCGCTACTGTGAAATCGCGCCCGGACAGCTTGAAGGCGATTGGCTGAGACCCTTCCCGGCCAACGAACTGGGACGCGTCCATAGTCCCGGAGAACGCCCCCGTCAGCCGATCGGATCTGATGTTCAAGGTGTTGAGCGAGACCAAGCGGGTGGCCGGATCATAGGCTGCGTCGAATGCCAGATCCTCGATCGCGAAATCGACACCGCCGGCATTGCCCCTCCCCGTAACTCCGGAGAGATTCAAGAGGGCCTTTGTGAGGCCGTTCGCCTCGCTGGCCTCGACAGTGAACGCTGCGTCAGCCGGCGAGTGCGAGACGAAAGCCTGGCCAGCATAGCCGAACATTCCCGCCACCGTGAGCGGATCCACTCCCTCCAGGGTGAGACGGCCCGTCGCCCGGCTCACCTCGCCATCGGCCGAGAGCGCGATCCTGATGCTGTTCGGCTCGCCAGCCGCGAGAAGCCTGGCGTCAAGGCTCAAGGCCACCCCCTCGCCGGTCGCACTCCAGGCGGCGTTGACGGGATTGGCCGACCAGGCGGAACCGGCTCCTTCGTCCGTGACGTCGAGGCTGAAATTGACCAGTTCGATGCGCTCGAAGGAACCGGCCGAGACGAGCGCTCGAATCGGCGTCGCCAGCGTCGTCCAGTTTAGGTCTCTCAGGGGGTCGAAAGGTTTGGCCGCCGATACCGGCTCCCGCAGGAATACGACGCCAGCCAGGGACCAGACCCCGTCCCTGTTTCGCAGGACCGAGGCGCGACCGTTCTCGATGCGCAGGCGCTCGGTCTGAAGCTTTCCCGACACCAATGCCGCAGCGTTGAGCGTGATGACGGCCCGCTCGGCTCGCGAGACGCTTTGCCCGTTCCGGTCGAACGCCGTAACACCGTGCGCGGCCGCCTCGACCTGGGAGCGGTCGCGCGACCATTCTAGAGCCAGCCGATCGATGCGGACCGGCAGCCCGCCGCGGGCTTCCGCCAGCGACCGCTCGATCCGGGGGCGAATGAATTCAAGGTCGATCGGACCCTGCGACAGGCGCCAGGCGAGGAATCCGACGCTCGCCGCCACGACGAAAAGCAGCAGCGCCGCGAACTCTATGACAAGGAGCCTGGCCGAAATCTTCAATCCGCGAACTCCAGCCGCCCGGAGCGGGTGGACGCGACTTTCACCTGTCCGGCTTGACGGCAGCAAACAGTAGACACTTTTCGCGAATACATCCTAGTGAGAACCGATGGCTGGTGGGATCCGATGGTGACATATCCTGTAGATGTCGGCGACGCAGCACCCGCCTTCTCTCTGCCTGCGGCTAATGGCCGAGCCGTCAGCCTCAAAGAGTTCGCCGGCCGGTCGCTGGTGCTGTTCTTCTATCCAAAGGACGATACCACGGCGTGCACGCGAGAGGCGCAGGCATTCAGCAGCATGCAGTCCCGGTTCGCACGGCGGGGAATCGCCGTTGTGGGCGTATCGCGCGACACGGTCTCTTCACACATGAAGTTCATCGCAAAGTACGACCTGAAGGTGCGCCTGGCCTCCGACGAGAGCGGCGTGGCCTGCGAGTCCTATGGGGTCTGGCAGGAAAAGCAGCTTTATGGACGGCGCTACATGGGTATCGAGCGCACGACATTCCTGATCGGCGCCGACCAGGTGATACGACAGGTGTGGCGAAACGTCCGCGTTCCTGGCCACGTGGATGCTGTCTGGACGACGGCCATTGCCTGATCGGCCCGCGTTAACACGCAAGCGGTCACGACAAGCTGATTCATCCCTAAGTTTGCGGACAACTTCTCCGCGCCGATGGCACGCGGGTTGCTCGGGTAGTGAAATTCTTAAGGTTCGAGGTGCATTCACGATGGCTTGAGCAGGCGCTGAGAAATTCGACGAAAAAGCTGTCGGCAGGGGTTCGCTTGATCGTGTTTATGAGGTATCGATGTGGCTGCCGGGCAACAGACGGGCGGGGCGGCGCTGGCTTGGCGTGTACAGCTTACTGATCGGACAGCGTAAATGGCGGTCAAAATAAGATCACGCACCAAAGCGCTTTTTGAAAAAGCGTTTCCCGAACGACAAATCTACCATCGTAGCGGCGGTTCGGTCCGCTATGTGTCGATTTCTCCCTGGCGTCAGGCCATGATGGCCGGGGGCGCGACTATGGTCGTCGGCTGGTGCCTGTTCGCGACCGCCAGCGTCCTTCTTCGCGGCCCCGCTGGCGATATGCAGAATGGTCAGTCGGATCGCAAGGTCGCTCGCTTCGAGCGGGAACTGCAGCAGGCGCGCGCCGGAGAAGCGATCGCTCTCTCTCTCCTGGAGGAACGCACCAGCGACTTCGAAAGCGATATCAAGCAACTCGAAGACCGTCATTCGACGATCAAGACGCTGTTCGCGCATCTCCAGGGCAAGGAGGGCGCGGCGATCATCGCGCTGAATGGCGACGGAGAAAACATCCTTGTCGATTCGACCATAGAGGAAGCGGACGCCCGCCAGTCGCGGCCGGCGGATGGGCTGCTCGTTTCCAATGAGAAAGCGGGATTCCGCGCAAAATTTGACGGCCTGCGCGCCGAGCAGACCAGTTTTCTCGACGCTGCCGAGGACGAGGCTGTTCAACGCGCTGAACGGTTTCGCGGCGTGCTGCGCCTGACGGGTGTTCCGGCCGCCCGCGTCATGGACGAAACAGCTGTTGGCGGTCCGCTGGTGGAAATCAGCGCCGCAGATACCGGACCGTTTGGCCTGAACGGGGATGATGGTTTCCTGGCGCGCGCGCAGGAAGTTGCCGCTCGTCTCGAAGAGGCAAGCCGTTTTGAAGACCTGATTCACGCCCTGCCCCTGGGCGCACCGATCGACGTCCCCTATCGCGAGACATCAGGGTTTGGATTCCGGTCCGATCCGTTCACGCGCCGCAGCGCGTGGCACGAGGGCGCCGATCTTGCAGCCTATTACGGGGCGCCCATCACCGCGACGGCGCCGGGGACGGTCAGTTTCGCCGGAACGAAATCGGGTTATGGGCGCGTGGTTGAGATTGACCACGGTCTGGGATTCAAGACCCGCTATGGTCACTTGCAGTCGATTGGCGTCAAGACTGGCGCGACAGTAGCGATCGGGCAAAAACTGGGTACAATGGGATCGACCGGTCGAAGCACGGGCCCACACCTCCATTATGAGGTGTATTTCCACGGCAAGTCATACGACCCAATCAAGTTTTTGAGGGCTGGCAAGCATGTTCACCAAGGGTAAAACTCCCGAAGCGGCTCCGCCGCCCGCCATGAAACCATTGATGCCCGAGCCGGCGAAACGCCCGGTGGCGGTCTCTCGCGCAGGCCCGTCGCTGATCAGCGCCGACGTCAAGATGAAGGGCTCGATCGTCTCGCAGGGCGAAGTCCAGATCGACGGCCACATCGAAGGCGATGTGCGCGCATCGGCGCTGACGATCGGCGACACGGGCGCCGTCAAGGGTGAGGTCGTCGCCGAATCGATCGTTGTGCGCGGAACGGTCGAAGGCCGTATTCGCGCCCGCAAGGTGCAACTCTGCACCGGCGCCAAGGTTCGAGGCGACATCTTTCACGCTTCGCTGGCGATCGAGCCCAACGCGATCTTCGAGGGCGCAGTCAAGCATGCGCAGGATCCGATGGCCGACCAGCCGGGGCCCGTACCGGTACCGCCGCCCGTCGCCTGATTTTCTGACCTCCCGGAATGATAAAGGCCGCTCCAGCGAGCGGCCTTTCTGTTTTCTGGTTCTGTTCGAACGTGTCGAGATCCGGACGCATCGCTCTGCGCCCTAGTCCAGGTCTTCGACCGGCCCGCCGACCTTCTGGGACAGGGCCGCCGCCAGGAACGCATCGATATCACCGTCCAGCACGCCCTGGCTGTCGGAGGTTTCGACGCCGGTTCGCAAATCTTTCACCATCTGGTAGGGCTGGAGCACATAGGAGCGAATCTGCCGGCCCCATCCGATTTCGCTTTTGGTGTCCTGCTCGGCCTGCGCGGCCTCCTCCCGTATCTTCAACTCACGTTCGTAGAGGCGCGCGCGCAGCATGTCCCAGGCCTTGGAGCGGTTCTTGTGCTGCGAACGATCGGTCTGGCACGACACCACGATGTTGGTTGGAATGTGCGTGAGGCGAACCGCTGAATCGGTCTTGTTGATGTGCTGGCCGCCCGCGCCGGAAGCCCGATAGGTGTCAGTGCGGACATCCTTCTCCTCGATGTCCACCACGATCGTGTCGTCGATCACGGGATAGACCCAGGCCGATGCGAAGCTCGTGTGGCGCCGCGCGTTGGAATCGTAAGGCGATATGCGCACCAGGCGATGGACGCCGCTCTCGCTTTTCAGCCAGCCATAAGCGCTGTCGCCCTGGATCAGCAAGGTGGCGGATTTGATGCCGGCTTCCTCGCCGACATGTTCCTCGACTTCCTCGATCTTGAAGCCGCGTGCGTTGGCCCATCGCACATACATCCGGCGCAGCATGGCGGCCCAGTCCTGGCTCTCTGTGCCGCCTGCCCCGGCATGGATTTCGACGTAGGCGTCATTGCCGTCGACTTCGCCCGACAGCAGCGCCTTCATCTCGGCGGCTTCGGCTTTCCTGACGGAAGCGCGCAGCGAGCTTTCAACCTCCGCGAAGAGGGATGCGTCTCCTTCGGCATCCGCCATCTCCCAAAGTTCGACCGCATCGCTGGCCTCACGCTCCAGCGCCCGCACATCCTCCATGCCTGCCGCCAGCTTGTTGCGTTCTCGCATCAGGCTTTGGGCCTTGGTCGGGTCGCTCCAGAATTCGGGGCGTTCGGAGAGCGCGTTCAGCTCATCGAGGCGTTTTTCGGCGACGCCCCAGTCAAAGACGCCTCCTCAGCAGCCCTACGGACTGCTTGATGCGCTCCACCATGTTCTCGAGTTCGGGCTGCATCGCGCTCGCTTTGATCGACAACAAACCGGCCGATCGCGGTCCGGCCCAGCATGCGGTCTAGAAGATGCCGTCCTTGAGTGTCAATTCTTCCTGCGGCGGTTCGGGCTGCAGCGGCTGGGGAATTGGCTGTCCGTCCGGGCCAAGTTCGCCGACCGTCGGCGGCGTCAGGGTGCTCGTGCCGTCCACAGGCGCCGACACGAACTCATCGCCGGCGACAACGTTGGAGTAATCGACGCGACCGCCATTTTCATTGCCGCCCGCCACGCATCGCTCGGTGGGCTCGGTACCCGGCTTGAATGCCTCAAGGATAACGACGCGGGTGTCTGGCGTCGGCAAGCATCCGGAATCGAGGTCCACCTCGACGAGACGCACGCCCTGCGGAATGCGGAAGGGCAGCGCCGGGCGGTCCTTCAGCGCGGCGAGCATGAAGTCCCGGAAGATCGGCGCCGTCACGCGCCCGCCCGATTCGCCATCGCCCATGTTCCGGGGAGTGTCAAACCCCACCCAGACGCCTGCGACGAGGTCCGGGCTGAACCCCATCGTCCACGCGTCCAACTGGTCGTTGGTCGTGCCCGTCTTGGCGCCGATGGGCTTGCCGACGGATCGAACGGTCTTGGCGGTGCCGCGCTCGACAACGCCTTCGAGGATCGAGACCATCTGATAGGCTGTAACGGGATCGATCACTTGCGGTCGCACATCCTCGAACGCCGGCGGCTGAAGGCCTTTGGACCACTCGGCCTTGCATCCCTCGCAGGCGCGGGCGTCCTGCTTGAAGACCGATTCGCCATAGCGGTTCTGTATGCGGTCGAGCAAGATGGGCGATACGCGCTTGCCGCCATTCACAAGCATTGCGTAGGCCGCGACCATGCGCAGCGGCGTCGTCTCGCCCGCGCCAAGCGACATGGACAGGTAGGGCGGCAGCTTGTCGTAGATGCCGAACCGCTCGCCGATCTCGGACATTTTCTCGAGGCCCATGTCCTGCGCCAGCCGCACGGTCATCAGGTTGCGCGACTGCTCGATGCCAAAGCGCAGCGTCGACAAGCCGTAGAAGATGTTGGTGTAGTTGGCTGGCTTGTAGCATTTCTCCTGGGTCGTATCGGAGCAATCGACGAACGCGCCATCGAGGACGCGGCTCGAAGGCGTCCATCCGCTGTCGAGCGCCGCAGAATACACGAATGGCTTGAACGACGATCCCGGCTGACGCATCGCCTGGATCGCGCGGTTATACTGGCTCCGGCTGAAGGAATACCCGCCCGCCATCGCCAGCACGCGGCCCGTGTGCGGGTCCATCGCGACCAGCGCGCCTTCGATCTCAGGTATCTGGCGCAGCCGCCACGGCGCGTTGGCGTCGGCTTTCTTCGCGACGCCGTATTCGGTGATGAGCTGCGAGCTGATATCCGGAACCGCTTGCCGCGACACGAGGATCACGTCGCCTGCCGCCAGGCCCGTTCCGCCGCCCTCCTTGCGCTTGTGCGGCGCCGCCCATTTGACATCTGCGGCCGCAAGCGTTCCCGACGTGCCGTCTGCCAGTCCGAGCCTCACGCCCTCGCCGGTTGATCTCACCATGGCGGGTTGCCAGCTGCTACCCGCACCCGCGATCTTCTTCTTGCCGTCCTCGGATTTGGCGTACTCGGCCAGTACACTCTCGAAATCGTCCGACGCTTTCAACTGGCCAATCGGTCCGCGCCAGCCGCGCCGGCGGTCATAGGTTTCCAGCCCCGCTCGCAGCGCCGTCTCGGCAATCAGCTGCAAATTCGTATCTAGCGTCGAGCGGATCGACAGGCCTCCCTCATAGAAGCCCTTGGTGGCGTCCTTCTCGCTGCTGAAGCCGTCGAGCTTCCTGGCTTTACCCAGGCGCAGGATTTCACGCCGAACCTCCTCGACAAAATAGGCGGACGCCTGGTTCTCGTCCGTATCTAGGCGCGCGACAGTGGTCAGCGCTTCGGTCTTGGCGCTCTCGGCGACCGCAGTCTCGACGTAGCCGTTGGCGACCATGCGATCGAGAACCCAGTTGCGCCGCGCCAGCGCAGCCTCCGGATGATTGTAGGGGTTGACGCTGCTTGGCGATTTCGGCAGCGCGGCCAGCAGGGCCGATTCCGCCAGAGACAGGTCGGCGAGCGACTTGCCGAAGTAATTGAGGGCCGCTGCGCCGACGCCATAGGACCGGCCACCGAGATAGATCTCATTCATGTAGAGTTCGAGGATTTCCTGCTTGCTGAACTGGTCCTCAAGGCGTCCGGCGAGGATCGCCTCGCGCGCCTTGCGGGTCACCGAGCGATCGCTTCCGACCAGCATATTCTTCACAACCTGCTGGGTAATCGTTGAGCCGCCAGTCAGCCGCTTGCCCTGAAGCGCGTTGAGGACCGTGCCGCGAAACATGCCCCATAGGTTGATGCCCGAGTGTTCGAAAAAGGTCTTGTCCTCGGCCGAGATGAACGCCGCGATCAACTCCTGCGGCAGCTCTTCCGACGGCACGTAGACCCTGTGTTGATTGGCGAACTCGGCCACAAGACGTCCGTCGCCAGCATGAACGCGGCTGGTGATGGGAGGTTCGTAGTTGGCCAGATCTCTGGCCGAGGGCAGATCCTGGGTGACCGCGATCAGCCAGCCCCCCGCCCCGAGCACGGCCACGCCGATGACAGCGCCGGCGCCAACGAGAATCTTCTTGAGCATGACTCACCGGTGTTAGGCCCGGGACCGGTCTGGCCCCTTCAAGGCGACGCGACGACGATTCCGGCCGGCCCGAGCAGGGTCCGGAATCGCCGAGCAACATGGTGACTTTATGGCGCGGTCGAGGACCGCAACAAGTTAACGCTGCGCCAGAACTCGACTTTCCGCATCGAAGAAACCGTCGATCGCACGCCCGACGCCTGCGACCAGCTTTCGGCGCTTCCTTTCCGACGTCAGCATGGCCTCGTCACCCGCATTGGTGATAAAGCCCATCTCGAGCAGTACGGCGGGAACGTCCGGACTGAGCAGCACGAAAAAGCCTTTCTTGCGATGGGTATTCTGGAGCGCCGGCCACCCGGCTTCCGCCAGAGCGGGCACCAGGGCCTGTGCGAAACGAGCGGACTGATTCTTCGTTTCACGCTGCACGAGGTCGGCCAGGATCTGGTTGACTTCAGCAGGACGGCTGGAGTCAGTCTCTACATCCAGCACCCAGTCATTGCTTTGCCGAGCCGCCTCCGCCCGCTTTTCTCCTTCCGGCGAAAGAGTATAGACGGATGCGCCCCTCACCTCGGAGTTTCCTCCCGCATCGGCATGAAGCGAGATGAACAGGTCCGCGCCAAGATCGCGCGCCGTCGTCACCCGCTCCTCGAGTTCGATGAATGCATCGGTCGATCGGGTAAGCGCAACATCGTAACTTTTGGACTGAAGCAGCTCGTCGCGAAGGGCCATCGCGATCTGCAAAGTCACGTCTTTTTCCCGCGTTCCGTCGGCCGATGAGGCGCCGGGATCCTTTCCGCCATGGCCTGGATCGATCACGATCATCGGCTTGCCGGGCGCCTCCCGGGGCCCGGGCCTCACGCCAGAAGGATCGAGCGCGGCGCTACGGGCGAAGGTCTCGGCGCTTGCGCTCTCAAGATCCATGACGATCCGGTGTCGCTCCCCACCGGCGGGCGTGAGGACGAAATCACGAGCGACGATGGCGGGTCGGGCGAGATCAAGAACCAGTCGCGAGGTGGTGGCGGTATTCTGGGCGTAGCGATAGCCCGAGACAAGGCCATCGGCCTTCCCCCTCCCGGACTCGGCTGTCAGCCCGTTGAGTGACCAACGCACGCGTGGCAGGTCCAACACAATGCGCATATCGCCGCTCGCGATCGAAAACACGTTGTATTTCAGAGGGATATCGGATTCAATGACGATGCGCGTTCGCGAATCGTCCTCCACGAACCGCACGGACAGGATACGGGCGACGGGTTCGGCCAAAGCCTTGGCCGGGAGCAGCGCGAAAGCGCCGAGAACGACAAAAAACCACGCCCGCACGCTGGTCAAAGGATCCATCCGGCCCAGTTCTTGGGCCGCTGAACCTAGCATCCAGGGTCTTAATCATTGGTTCCGGCGCATTCGACTTCCCTTTGTCCCAGACTTGTGCAGAGTGCGCGCAAGGCTCACCCGAACGGTGGCCTAACCGCATCTGGCGACATTCCTTAGTAATGGACTTGTCGTATGAAGCGGTGACCGGTTTTCAGTATGTCAGGAAGCGGATTTTACCGCATCCGTGGTCAGGACTTTCGATGAACGCGTGTTCGCGAGTTTCAATCAGCCTGACCGGCCGCCGAAACCCTTCCGTGCTGTCTCCCATCGCTCCGCGGGTGAGGTTCGCGCCATTGCGCGCCACCCGCGCTCCACACAAGGATTCTCCCCATGAGCAAGCTCATGTTGATCGACGCAACCCACGCCGAAGAAACCCGGGTAGCGGTTGTATCCAACGGACAGATCGAAGACTTTGACTTCGAGGCCCGCGACAAGCGGCAGCTCCGCGGCAACATCTATCTGGCCAAAGTCACGCGGGTCGAGCCCTCCTTGCAGGCGGCATTCGTCGATTATGGCGGCAACCGTCATGGCTTCCTCGCCTTCGGTGAAATTCACCCGGACTACTACCAGATCCCGAAGGAGGATCGCGACGCGCTGATGGCGGAAGCCGCCCGCGAGGTCGATCGCTCGTCGGGCGCCGCAAATGGGGACGAAGAGGACGACGACAGCGACCCGGAAGAGGTCATCAGGCGCAACGCCGCGCATTTCCAGCGCAAATACAAGATCCAGGAAGTAATCCGCCGCCGCCAGGTGATTCTCATCCAGGTCGTGAAAGAGGAGCGCGGCAACAAGGGCGCCGCCGTCACAACCTATCTCTCGCTGGCGGGCCGCTACTGCGTCCTGATGCCCAATACCGGCCGGGGCGGCGGGATTTCACGCAAGATAACGAACGCGTCGGACCGCAAGCGCCTGAAGAAGATCACGAATGAGTTCGAGGTGCCGCGGGGCGCCGGCCTCATCGTGAGGACAGCCGGCGCCAAGAGAACCAAGACGGAGATCCAGCGCGATTTCGAGTATCTCACCAAACTCTGGGAGCAAATCGTCAGCAAGACGATGGAATCCATGGCGCCGGCGCTCATTCACGAGGAAGGCCACCTCGTGCTGCGCGCCGTGCGCGACCTCTATGACAAGGATGTCGAGCAGATCGTCGTCGAGGGCGAGGAGGCGTATCAGGAAGCCCGCAATTTCGTGATGATGTTGATGCCGACCCACGCAAGGAAGGTGGTTCATCACTCCGACTCCCCTCCGCTGTTCGTGACAACCGGCGTCGAGGAGCAACTGGAGAACATTTTCTCCCCTGTCGTGCAGCTTCCGTCGGGCGGCTACATCGTCATCAACCAGACCGAGGCGCTGGTCGCGATCGACGTCAACTCCGGCAAGGCGACGCGCGAACGCAATGTCGAGACGACCGCGCTCAAAACAAACCTCGAAGCTGCGTCCGAAGCCTGCCGTCAGATGCGGCTGCGCGATCTTGCCGGCCTCGTCGTCATCGATTTTATCGACATGGAAGAGGTCAAGAACAACCGCGCCGTCGAAAAGCGCATGAAGGAAAGCCTCAAGATAGACAGGGCGCGCGTCCAGACGGGACGCATCAGCCAGTTCGGGCTGTTCGAAATCTCGCGGCAACGGCGCCGGGCAGGTGTGCTGGAACTTTCCAGCGAAACCTGCAAGCACTGCGCCGGGACCGGACGGGTGCGCGCCATCGAGTCGGCGGCGCTACAACTCCTGAGAACGATCGAGGCGCGCGCGGCCGACGACCGCGTGGACACGATCAACGTCCAGGCGCCGCCGGAAGTGGCGCTTTACATTCTGAACGAAAAGCGCGTCTCGATCGCCAGCATCGAGAATACGTGCCACGTCAGCGTCCGCATCGAGGCCAACCCGCACCACAAGCCGGGCGAATTCGCGGTCGACGCCAGCGCCGACGGGGAGCCTGTCGCTTACCGCCCGGTCAAGCCGATCGATTACGCGAAGCTGCGTCCCGTTCCGCCCCCCGTGGAAGGCGAAGAGATTGACGAGGAAGACGACGTCGAAGAAATCAGCGACGACGAGCAGGATGATCTCGACGAGGACGACACCGAGGACGCCGAATCAGAAGAAGACGAGGACGCAAGCGAGAACGAAGCGGTCGATAATCAGAACGAGGCCGATTCTGGCGATGAGGGCTTCGCGGTTTCGGAGGAAAGCCGCAAGCGTCGGGGACGGCGGGGCGGCCGCCGCCGCCGGGGTGGTCGCGACGGCGCCGTGCCCGGCCTCGAAGTGATCGAGCCCCGCGACGATGCGCGAGAGACAGTGCGGGACGACACACAGGGCCGCAGTCGCCGGCGCAGGGGCGGTCGCGATGATCGTCCGTTGCGAAACCGCACGCCCGACATCGCGGCGGACGGTGGAGAAATGCTCGACGCGATCGCGTCGGCGCCGTTCCTGATCGCGCCCGCAATCGGCCCCATGGCGGCCGACGCGGCAGTCGACGTTTCAGCCGACGACGTTCGAGATCAGTCGATGGGACATGACCCGGCCGTGGGGATGGATCTGAGCGCGGACAACTCGCCGCTCGTCGATACATACGACCTTCCGACGGTCGGGTCCCAGTTGGCTGACGCGCTGTCCGACAGCGTGGAAATCGACGAGCCGGCGCCTTACGAACACGAAATCGCCCCAACTTTCCCGGAGCGTGACGCCGCCGGCGCCGAAGCGGCCCCCGCCGAACCATTGTCCGAGGTTGGTCTTGCCGCGACGCCTTCGCCCGAAGCAGAGCCTTCGCCGATCGAGCCGGAGGTCCGCCACCCGTTGCATGGCGCCCCGATCGAAATGGAGCCGACTGCCAGGGCAGCTCCCCGGAAGCTCGGCTGGTGGTCGAAAAAGAAGGTTGGCTGAGGCCGCGCCTTTCGGCGCTGTGTTTCGGCAACATCCTACTGGCCCGGCGGTGTACGGATGCGCTGCGGGACGCAAGGAGACATCACCATGGGCGTGCTAAAACGTCTGCTGCGGGTTCTGGCCGGGTCGCTTCTCGCGGTCGCAGTGCCGCTGACCGCAGCTGCGCAGGGGGCGATCCGGGATGCGGAAATCGAAGGTATATTGCGCGAGTACAGCGATCCGATCTTCGAGGCGGCCGGGCTCTCGCCGAAGGACGTCGATATCTACATCATCAACGATCCCTCGCTGAACGCGTTCGTGGCCGGGGGCCAGCGCGTCCACCTCCATACCGGGCTGATCATGGCCTCCGACACGCCGGAGGAACTGAAGGGTGTCATCGCCCACGAGACCGGTCATATTTCGGGCGGCCACAGCGTGACGCGCGGCCAGGCCATGAACGCCGGCACGACGACCTCGCTCATATCGATCGGCCTCGGCGTTCTGGCGATCGCCGCCGGGGCGCCCGACGCGGGCATGGCCCTCATCGGCAGCGCGCCGCAATTCGGCATGCTGACGATCTTCAAGTTCACGCGGAACGAGGAGAGCCAGGCCGACCAGGACGGGCTGCGTTTCCTAGAAGCGACCGGTCAGTCCGCCGAGGGGCTGGTCACATTCATGGAGCGGTTTCGTTACATGGAGCTGATGTCGGAAAGCCGCCGCGAGCCCTATTTCAGATCCCACCCCGTCTCGACCGACCGGGTCGGCGTGATGCGCGCACGCGCGACCGAAGTGACGGCAAAGTCGAAACCGCAATCGGAGGAGGCGCTGGACCAGCTGGCAATCATGAAAGCCAAGCTAGTCGGATTTCTCCAGCCTGCTGCGCGAGTTTACAACAAATACCCCAAGACGGACCTGTCGGTGCCCGCGCGCTATGCCCGCGCTATCGCCGCCTATCGCGATGTCGATATCAAGACCGCGACGGCCGAGACCCAGTCGCTGATCGACGAGGATCCGGGCAATCCGTACTACCAGGAGCTGATGGGACAGATCCTGTTCGAGAATTCGCGGGTGGACGACTCCATTCCGCCCCACCGCAAGTCGGTCGAACTTGCGCCCGACCAGCCGCTCCTCAAGGTCAACCTCGCCCGCTCCCTGATCGAGACCGGCAAGGAGGACAATCTGAAGGAAGCCGAAGGGCTCCTGATCGACGCCATCGCCAATGAACGGGACAACGCCTTTGCCTGGAACCAGCTCGCCAAGGCCTATGGAAAGCTCAACCGGGTGGGCGACGCTGACCTCGCCACCGCTGAAGAGGCTTACGCCATCGGCGACACGCAGCGCGCCTTCATCTTCGCCAAGCGCGCCACCGGGAAACTCGACGCCGATACGCCCAATGGCCGGCGCGCCTCGGACATCTCGGCGATCACCGATCCAAGGCTCCGCAGCCGCCGGGGTTAAGCGACCCCGCGATCACATCATTTTTGGTGGTTTGGACCACCGCAACCGCACTACACACGATGCGTAGCCGAGAGGCGCCGCAACCAGGAACCCACCCATGCGCCTGCGACTGACCTGTGTTTCCGCTTTCCTCCTGCTGGCCGGCCTCCTGTTGGCCGGGGCGTGTTCCCCCGCCAAGAATATCGCGGCGCCAGACGCCATTGATCGCATGTCGCGCGCCGAGGTTGAGGCGATCGTGAAGGACTATCTGGTGCAGAATCCGGACGTCATGCGCGAGGCGCTGGAGGCGCTGAACACGCGAGAACAGCAGCTGACAATCGCCAAGCTGGTCTCCAGCGAGGACAACCCCCGCATCGGACCCGACAACGCTCCGATCACCATCGTTGAGTTCTTCGACTATAATTGCGGTTATTGCCATGCCGCCAATCCGTGGCTGTTCAAGCATCTCGACGACAAGCGCCGCGACATCCAGGTGGTGTTCAAGGAACTGCCGATCCTCGCCGAATCTTCTCTGCTGGCCTCACGCGCAGCGCTGGCCGCCGACCGCCAGGGCAAGTATCGCGAGATGCATCTCGCCCTGATGAAGTCCAAGGATCTCACCGACTCCGGCATCGAGAAGATCGGCAAGTCTATCGGCCTGGACGTCACACGGCTGAAGAAAGACATGGATGGCGAGCCGGTGATGGCGCAGATCCAGAAAGTGTCCGCCGAATCCGAGGAAGTCGGAGTGCGCGGCACGCCCGGCTTCTTCATCAACGGCCAATTCCTCAACGGTTTCGACGAGGAGACGCTGGACAAGATCATCGCAGCGGAACGCGCGAAACTTTAGGGAATCGAACGCGCCTTCAATGGTTCGACGGACGCGGGCTCTGCCCGCTGCGCATGTCAAAGCACGAGGGTAAACCAGACCCGCAGGAGGCTTGCTAGATCAATCCGCCCAGCGGGCTCGAAGGATCGGCGTAGCGCTTCTTCGGCATGCGGCCCGCGAGATAGGCCTCGCGCCCGGCTATGACAGCATGTTTCATCGCTCGCGCCATCCGCACGGGATCCCTCGCCGCCGCAATCGCCGTGTTCATCAAGACGCCATCGCACCCTAGCTCCATCGCGATGGCGGCGTCGGACGCCGTGCCGACGCCCGCATCGACGATGACCGGCACCCGGGCCTGTTCCACAATGAGCCGGATGTTGACGGGATTCTGCACCCCCAGCCCCGAGCCAATCAGCGACCCCAGCGGCATGATGGCGACGCAGCCGGCGTCCTCCAGCTTGCGCGCATAGACGGGATCATCCGAGCAGTACACCATCACCTCGAAGCCGTCCGCGATCAGCGCTTTCGCGGCGATCAGCGTCTCGGCCATGTCGGGATAGAGGGTTTTCTGGTCGGCGAGCACTTCCAGTTTCACGAGGTTCCAGCCGCCCGCCTCGCGCGCGAGGCGCAGCGTACGCACAGCGTCATCGGCCGTGAAGCAGCCAGCCGTGTTGGGCAGATAGGTGAAGCGCTTGGGGTCAAGATGGTCGATCAGCCGGTCGCTGTCGGGTCCCGCGACATTGACGCGCCGCAAGGCCACCGTGACGATCTCGGCGCCCGCCGCCTCGGCTGCCTCGGCATTCTGGGCGTAGCTGGCGTACTTGCCGGTGCCCACAATAAGGCGGGAGGCGTAGGCTTTGCCGGCGATGACGAGGGGGTCTTCGTGTTTCATCAGAGCGTTCATCCTTCACGCGGTTTCGACTGACGCAGCGCCGCGACATAGTCCGCGAGGCAGGCATCGAGGCGGGTCAGCATCAGGAGATCGAAAGCTTCCGCCCCGCGTCCCGCCTGCTCCGAGGCCAGCGCCTCGATGTAGGCGGCCCGATCCGCTGGGCGAATGGTCAGCGGCGGCCAACCATCCCGCAGCAGAAGAAGATTCATGAGAAGGCGCGCCGTCCGGCCATTGCCGTCATTGAATGGATGGATGGCGACGAGACGGCGATGGGCTTCAAAGGATGCATCAGGCCCTGCGGGCGCAGAAGTGAGCCAGGCCGCGAATTCGTCCATCAGGACAGGCAGTTCGAGGGGCGCGGGGAAGGCATGACGGCCTGACCGCGTCAGTACAAACCGCGCGCGATCGGCATAGCCGCCCGCAGAATCGGGGGCGGAGCGCCGCATTGTCAGGCCATGCAGGTCGCGGACGTCGGCCTCACGCAAGGCGCGCGAATCGCCCGCCAAGGATCGCAGATAGGCCAGAGCCTCGAAATGGTCGATGACTTCAAGGTGCTCCCTCACCGACTTGCCGCCGATCGTTATGCCCTTCTCGATCACCATCTGCGTTTCGCTGGCGCTGAGGGTGTTGCCCTCGATTGCGTTGGATGTGTAGGTCAGGTCGATATCGTAAAGATGGTCCAGCGCGGCGACGGCTTCTGCCGAGGCGGGACGCATCGCCTCAAGCTCGGCCTTGCGGCGCTGAATCGAGACGATCAAATTTTCGACCGCCATCACCCGCCTCCCACGAACTGCACGATCTCGATGCGATCGCCCTCTCCAAGGCGTGTCGATCCATAGGCGGATTTCGGCACGATTTCGCGATTGCGCTCCACCGCTATGCCCTTGCGCGGCAGACCCAGAGAATCGAGAAACGCCGCCACCGTCGAGCCCTCCGGGGCGACGCGGGCCTCACCGTTCAGCAAGAGATTCATTTGATCCGCCAAGAGATTCGCCTATTGGTTTGCCTGCCGTTCCCGGGTCTCCCCCGTTCGCGACGACTAAAGCAGCCTCTCGTCCAGTCGACCGCAGATAGGTTGCTTCAGAACTTTGAAATAGATCAACTTATCCGCCTTCAATCGATTTCGATTCAAGGCGGGTTGATCGAGGCCCGCCCGAGAGCCCGCATGAGCCTGCCAATCTACTGCCTCAATGGTCCCAATCTCAACCTGCTGGGCGCACGCGAACCCCACATCTACGGCAATGGCACGCTGGAGGACCTCAAGAAGCTGAGCGAGGAGGTCGCCGACGCATTGGGTGCAACGGTTGATTTCCGCCAATCCAACCATGAGGGCGACCTCGTGGACTGGGTCCAGGAGGCCAACACGAAGGCGGCGGCCGTCGTGGTGAACGCGGGCGGCTACACTCACACGTCCGTCGCACTTCACGACGCTCTCAAGACCTTGACCATTCCGGTGGTCGAAGTGCACCTCAGCAATCCCGGGAACCGGGAGGAATTCAGGCGCCAAAGCCTCGTATCGCTCACCGCCTCGGGGATGGTCGCGGGGTTCGGCGCCTACGGATACAGCCTGGCCGTCCAGGCTGCGGCGCATCTCGCTAAACAACGGAGAGCCTGAACGTCATGGCAGACAAGCCTGTGCCGGAGAAACCCGGCAAGTTCGATACCGGGCTCGTGAGGGAGCTCGCGGCAATTCTGCGCGAGGCGGACCTCGGCGAAATCGAGGTCGAACAGGGCGAGATGCGCATTCGGGTGTCGAAGGCCGAGGCGGCCGCCGTCCACTTGACGGCCCCCAGCTATGCGCCGACCGCCGCTGCGGCGTTTCAGTCATCGACGCCGCCGGCCGCCTCGGCCACGTCGGGCGGACCTGACGGCCGGTCGGTCGAGGCTGCGGCCCATCCAGGTCTCGTCAAGTCGCCCATGGTCGGCACCGTCTATCTTTCGGCCGAGGCGGGCGCAGCGCAGTTCGCGAAGCCGGGCGACATGGTCAAGGAGGGCCAGACGCTGCTGCTGGTCGAAGCGATGAAGACATTCAACCCGGTGCTCGCGCCGCGCGCCGGCAAGCTCCTCGAACTTCTGGTGTCCAACGAACAGCCTGTCGAATACGGCGAGCCGCTCGCCATAATTGAATAGCGACGCTCATGTTCGAAAAAGTCCTCATTGCAAATCGCGGCGAGATCGCCCTGCGCGTTCACAGGGCGTGCCGGGAGATGGGAATCTCGACGGTCGCCATCCATTCAGAGGCCGACCGCAACGCCATGCATGTGCGGCTCGCCGACGAAAGCGTCTGCGTCGGTCCGGCTTCGTCCGCCAAATCCTATCTCAACATTCCGTCCATCATCGCCGCCGCCGAGATCACGGGCGCGCAGGCGATCCATCCGGGCTATGGCTTCCTGTCGGAGAACGCGAAGTTCGCGGAGATCGTCGAAAAGCACAACATCACCTTCATCGGCCCCCGCCCTGAACACATCAGGATGATGGGCGACAAGATCACCGCCAAGGACACGATTCGCGAGGCGGGAGTGCCCGTCGTGCCGGGCTCCGATGGCGGCGTCGAGACGGTCGATCAGGCAAGGTCGGTCGCCGCGAAGATCGGCTATCCGGTGCTGGTGAAGGCCACCGCCGGCGGCGGTGGCCGCGGCATGAAGGTCGCCCTCACGTCGGACGACATCGAGGAAGCTTTCCAGACCGCGCGAAGCGAGGCCAAGGCCGCGTTCGGCAATGACGGCGTCTATCTTGAAAAATACCTCCAGAAGCCGCGCCACATTGAAATCCAGGTCGTCGCCGACAGCCATGGCAATGTCGTGCATCTGGGCGAGCGCGACTGCTCGCTGCAGCGTCGGCACCAGAAAATCCTCGAAGAGGCGCCCTCCCCAGTGCTCAGCGCGGCGCAGCGCAACGCCATCGGCAAGACGGTATGCGCTGCCATCAAGAAGCTTGGCTATCTCGGCGTCGGCACGATCGAGTTCCTTTTTGAGAATGACGAGTTCTACTTCATCGAGATGAACACCCGACTGCAGGTGGAACACCCGGTGACCGAAATGATCACCCGCATCGACCTGGTTCAGGAACAGATCCGCATCGCCGCCGGGGAAAAGTTGTCCTTCACCCAGAAGGAAGTTGTGTTCGCCGGCCATTCCATAGAATGCCGGATCAACGCCGAAAACCCCGAGACATTTGCGCCGTGTCCCGGCTTGATTACCGACTTCCATGCGCCCGGCGGCCTCGGCGTGCGCCTCGACAGTGCGGTCTATTCCGGATATCGCGTGCCGCCCTATTACGACAGCCTCATCGGCAAGCTCATCGTGCATGCGCCGTCGCGGCCCGAAGCGCTGGCGCGCATGAAACGGGCGTTGGGCGAGATGGTCGTCAATGGCGTCGAGACCACGCTGCCGCTTCACATGCGGCTGATGAACAATCCAGACATCTCCAAGGGCGACTACGACATCCACTGGCTGGAAAACTATCTGAAGGCGGCAAAAGGCTGAAGCAACCGCTCGTTGGATCGGACGCAGACCAGTTGCGCTTACATTTCTGAATCGGATCAATCCATCCGCCTTTGATCTATTCCGATCCAAGGCGGGTTGAACCACCCGGGAGCCTGACGCACGTGAGCCGGATGTTCGGGCCAAACGAACTCCTCGACTGCTACCGACGGGGCGTCTTTCCCATGGCCGACGCAGCGGACGATCCGCAGCTTTTCCTGGTTGATCCCGACCAGCGCGGCGTGTTGCCGCTCGACCGGTTCCACATGTCACGAAGCCTGCGCCGGACTGTGCGCGAAGACCGTTTCGAGGTGCGCGTGGATACCGCCTTCAGCCGGGTCATGGAGCTCTGCGCGGAAGCTGCCCCCGGCCGGCGCAACACCTGGATCAACGCCCCCATTCTCAATCTTTACAGCGCCCTCCATCGCATGGGCCACGCCCACAGCGTCGAGTGCTGGGACGCCGGAGAACTGCTGGGCGGGCTTTATGGCGTCAGCCTGAATGCCGCTTTTTTTGGCGAGAGCATGTTCTCGCGCCGGACGGACGCCTCAAAGGTCGCCCTTGCGCATCTGGTTGCACGACTGACCAGGGGCGGTTTCCGCCTCCTCGACACGCAGTTCGTGACGGATCATCTGCGCCAGTTCGGCGTCGAGGAGATCGACCGCGAAGAATTTCGCAAGCGCCTGGCCGATGCGATGAGTTTCCACGCCGAGTTTGTGCGCGCGGACTACCGGCCGTCCGGGGCGGAGGTGCTGCAGCTGATCACCCAGACGTCGTAGACAGGATGCTCCAGCGCGCTAAGGCCGGGCGAAGACGCAAACATCCAGCCTGAAAAAAGCGGCCCTTCGCCCCTGCCCCTGTCCTGGCCGTCGAGGGACGCCGGCTGGGCTCCGGCGGGGGCAGTGGTGCTGATCTCCAGAAACGCGACCGATTCCGGCGTATCCTCAGGCGCCGCCTGAAAGCAGGCGCGCACGGTCAGGCTCAGCCGTCCGAACTTGATGGTGTCGCCGATCCTGGCGCTCAGATCCGAGGCGTTACCGGTGATCTTGTCGAGCGCCCTTATCTTGACGCCACCCCGTGGCTCAAGTGCCGATGCGCCGGCCGCCGCCAGCGCAATCGCCGCCGTCGCGAATGTGATCCGGATTGGCGTCTTGAACACGTCCTTCATTCCCTCGCCTCCTCAGGCGCCGCATCTTCTCCCCCACCCGCGCCGCTCGCGAATTCCGACATGACCGTCAGCAGGTCGACGCTTCCGCGCGTGAATTCCACGACGCCGCCGGGCTCGAGATAGTCATACGATCCGCCGATCATCAGGCCGAGATAGGCGCCGCCCAGCAAGCCATCCGACATGATCTGGGCAGTCGTGTCGTCAGGTATTCTCAGTTCGACCGCCTTGCCTCCAAACGCCAGCGTATTGGGGAGCGTGAAGGTGACGACCGCCTTGTAGGTCGCGGGATCGAGGTCGATGGACGACACCACGCCGACCTTCTTGCCGGCGAGACGCACATCGCTGCCGACGCCAATTCCGTCCACCCGGTTGAACTTGGCCGACAGCGTGTAGCTGTCGCGGGGCGCGGCTTCGCTCCGCTGCTGCAGCGAAAAATAGAGAAACGCGCCGGCGACCGCGACGACGATGAATCCGATCAGAGTCTCGAACAGGGATTCACGCATCGGGTTTCCACGCCTCATAATCGCCCGAACTCGCGGCGCGCTCTCCACCCTCGGCGAGGCTACCCTTGGGCCGGTAGGCCCCGAGTGTGCCAGTCAGATTGGCCTTGTGCGGCTTTTCCCAGGATTTCCTCGGCAGGGGCGCCTCGGTGGGCGGCTTGTCGTAGGTGTAATGCATCCAGCCGTGCCAGTCCGGGGGTATCCGCGACCCTTCCGCGACGCCGTTGTAGATGACATAGCGGCGCTTGCGGCCCTCAAGGCTCGCCTTGCGCTCTTCGTAATAGGTGTTGCCCTGTTCGTCCTTGCCGATGAGCCCGGCGCGCCGGCCGATATCGAACCGGGCGCCGATGGTCGCACCGTTCCACCAGGTGAAGATCGACTTCAGCATAGCCTCTCCCGCTGGCGTTTGTGTTGCTAGTGTGGCTTTCGTTCAGAAGCCCGCAAACCGGTTGCCGCAAGATCATCGGAACTTCTGAACCGCCACACGAGCCAGTAGTGGCATCGCCAAGAATTGGCTTTCCCAACGCGGCGTCAATATGGCGCCCGCGTAGAATCGTCCAGCGCTACCCTGTCGGGGCGAAGATCTAGGCAACAACACAATTCAGTGCTTGGGCGCCCAAACCTCTGGACAGTGTCAAGGGAATAATGGAATTAGGCGCAACGCACGCTTTCCCAATGATCGGAGAATCATCAGCGATGTCACGCCTCCTTACCGCCACGGCCGTCGGACTTGTACTTGCGGCTTCCGCCAGCTGCATGGAGCGGGCGACGCTCACCAAGGCGCCGTTGACAAACGAAGCCTCGCTGACCGCCGACAGGGTCGATAATTTCCGCCTCGTTGACGAGGCCGGCCGCGCCCATGAACTCTACAGGCTGAAAGACGCCAAGGCCGTCGTACTCGTCATGCAGGGCGTTGGCTGCCCCATCGTTCGGAAGATGTCGCCTGACCTCGAGAAGGTTCGCGCCGACTACGCCGCCAAGGGCGTGGAATTCCTGATGATCAACTCGAACATCCAGGACACGCGCGATGCGATCGCGTCGGAGGCGAAGGAATTTGGCGTCAACATGCCGATCCTCAAGGACGAGCAACAGTTCGTCGGCAGCCAGCTGGGCGCGGTTCGCACGGCGGAAGTTTTTGTGATCGATCCGAAAACCTGGAAGGTAGCCTATCACGGCCCGCTCAACGACCGCCTGACCTATGGCCGCGAGAAGGCCAAGGCGGACAACAATTTCGCGGCTGACGCCATCGACGCGGTGATGGCCGGCAAGCCGGTGAAGGTCGCCCGCGGCGAGGCGGACGGCTGCATCATAAACTTTCCGGATCGCTCGACCGAAGCCCAGGCTTCGTTCAAGAAAATTTCGTACTCGACGGCCATCGCACCCTTGATCGAGGAGAAGTGCGTCGCTTGCCACCAGGAAGGCAGTATCGCCCCGTTCGCCTTCGACAGCTACGAAAAGGTAAAGGGCTTCGCTCCCATGATCCGCGAAGCCATCCGTACCGACCGCATGCCGCCCTGGGACGCCGACGCACATGTCGGCGCCTTCAAGGACGACAAGAGCCTGTCCTCCGAACAGATGAAAACGCTCGTGAACTGGGTCGAAGCCGGCGCGCCGCGTGGCGATGGCGCCGATCCGCTGGGTGCGGTCAAGCGCGTCGCGCCGGAATGGCCGCTGGGCAAGCCTGACCTGATCGTCGATATCCCGGAATACACCGTGCCCGCGTCGGGCATTGTGGACTACCAGTATCCGGTCGTCGCCAGCCCGCTCACAGAAGGCAAATGGCTGAAAGCGGCGACTGCCAAGGTCACGCAGCGCCAGGCCGTGCACCACATCCTCTCCGGATACATCCCGCCGGGCCAGAACAAGAAGGGCGGCATGGCCGCCTGGGGCGGCGGCGTCGGCGGTTACACGGTCGGCATGGAATCGGTCGTACAGCCCAAGGGCATCGGCTCGTATATCCCGGCAGGCGGCTCGTTCGGCTACCAGATGCACTACACGCCGTTCGGCAAGGAAGCAGTGTCAGCCGACCGGATCGGTCTGTATTTCTACAAGGACGGCGAAAAGCCGGACCTGATCATGCGCGAGAGCCCGCTGGTGGACCAGTTCATCAAGATCCCGCCGAATGACGGCAACCACAAGGAAGTCGCCTACTTCAACTTCCCGAAGGATGCGATCCTGCACACTGCGGTGGTGCACGCGCACTATCGCGGCACGTATTCCAGGCTGGAGGTCCGCTATCCGGACGGCGTGCAGAAAACGATCCTCAACGTCCCGTTCTACGACTTCAACTGGCAGCGCATGTACGAGTTCGCCGAACCCATCTCCATCCCTGCGGGCTCGAAAGTGATCGCCACCTACATCTACGACAACTCCGCCAGCAATCCGGCGAACCCGGACCCGAGCCAGGAAATCGTGTGGGGCGACCAGTCATTCGAGGAGATGTTCTACACATCCCTGCGCTATCGCTGGGTCGATGAGACTGCCGCGAAACAGACCGACTATGATGAACAGATGCTCCAGACCCGTCTGATCGGCATGCTGGACGACAACGTCAACGACCGCGTGGAAGTCTCCGAGCTGCGCGGCCCCTTCGCCGCCCTGGCCGACAAATTCCCGCTGGCGGATACGAACAAGGATGGCGGGATCGACGCCAAGGAGTTCGAACCTGTCATGAAGATGATGAACGCCGGGCGCCGGGCGCCCCGGCCGGCCGCCAGCGAATAGCGTCGTCCAGCCCAGGTTGAGACCAAGCCCCGGCCGTCGGCCGGGGCTTTTTTTCTGCTCGCGCCTGGCCGCCGATACACCGCATTATGCCGGCGAATCACGCGCGACCTCGCGCCTTGCCGGAGCCCGCCATGCCCGAGGCCAAGCCCAAAGCGATCGCCCGCCAGATCACGCGAGCGCTCGACACTGGCGGGGCGCTGCTTGCAAGCGAGGAGGGCGACGCTTCGCGCACCCGTCTGATGAACGCCCATTTTACCGCCCTTCGCGCCCTCGCAGGCGAAACGGCGGCGGCGGATACTCTGTGCGACGCGATCCGGGCGCGAAAGATGACGCCGGTCGCGCCGGGCTTGCAGATCGCGGGAAGCCGATCCATTCAGATCGTCGCGGTCGCTCTGACTGGCGCGATGACTGACGCCGCGGCCAGCGCCGCAGCGCGGGCCGTCGCCACGCAGGCCTTCGTGGCGGTCGCCGACGCGCTCGAAGGTCTGACCATCGCAACGGACGAGCATGGCCGCCCATCCGCCGATGCCCTCGTCAAGGCGTTCCGGGCCGGCGCGGATGCTGACCTGGTCGAGATCGCCTTGAGCATGCCAGGAGGACCGCGCGCCGCCGCCATGACGCTCCGTCGCCAAGCAGCCGGGGCCCGCGAGTCCGGACACGAGTCCTGGCATATCGCTTCATGGGACGGTCTCAACGCCGCGAACGTCGCAGGCGCCGTCGAACGCGTGAGCCGGTCACGCGTGTCGGCCGCTATTCAGGTGGGACGCCCGCCGGACGAAGCGGCGGCGCCTGCCGTCGCACTTGATCTTGCGCGCTATTCCCTGGGCGGAGCGCCCGATCTCACGGTCCTCGCGGCGGATGTCGACGCCCTGGCTTCTGTCTTCCCGGAATGCACGATCTGTCTGGCGGGACTGGCCGCCGCAATCATGGCGCGGGGCCTTGCCTATGACAGCCCGGAAGGTCTTGCAGCGGCTTTGGCCCTGACGGGCGCCGCCGCCTCGTCCTCCGCGCCCGCTTCGCTCGACTGGCCGTCCGCTGCCGCCCTTCAATGGATCGCGGCGGAGAGTCGCGGCGCGGACCCCATTGATCAGCTGGCGATGCATGAAGAGGAGAATACCCCACGCCTGGCGGCGTGCGTCACGGCGGCCCTCGGGGCCGTCGCCACGGACCTGGAAGCCCAGGATGTGCGCCTTCGTGTCCTCGGCGCTCGAACCCTCGACCAGATGGACGGGCTGGAGCGCAGCCGGCTGGAATCGCGCGGCCTGACGTCCGAAGCGCTGGACCGCATCGAGGAGGCGCTCCGGGATGGGCTCCCGCTCGCCGCCGCGTTTTCGCGCTGGGTTGTCGGCGACGATCTCCTCCGTGACCGACTGAAGCTCTCGCCCGAAGCCTATGACACGGACGGAGAGGCGTTGCTCCGGGCGCTCGGAATCACGCCTAGGGAAATTGAGGGCGCGCGTATCGCCGTTCAGGGCCGGCGCCGTCCTGTTTCGGATCCCAAGTCGCCGCTGGCCAGAGTGCTCGTGCATGCCGACGGTGTCACCGCCGAAGCGCGTGTCCGCATGGCGCTGGCCGTGATTGACCTTGTCAGCCGACCCTCCAGCCTCACGGTCGCGGCTGGAGATTCCAGCGACGCGATCCGCTTGACGATGCAAGCGACCGTGCGCGCCGCGATGGCGAATGGTCTCGGTCTGCGTATCGAGGCTGGGCGTTCCGCTGTCGATGTAGAGTTGCGCAACAGGATTTCGGACGCAAGGCGACGCGCCGGTGCACCCGTGGCGGCAGAGCCGCGCCAGCCTGTTTCTGACCGACCGGCCCCGTCAGCCAACGCTCCTGCCGAGCCCCGCCTCGCTGAACGCCAGAGGCTTCCGGACAGGCGGAAGGGCTACATCCAGAAGGCCAGCGTCGGCGGCCACAAGGTCTACCTCCATACCGGCGAGTTCGAGGACGGCGAGCTCGGTGAGATTTTCATCGACATGCACAAGGAAGGCGCCGCCTTCCGGTCGCTCATGAACAATTTCGCGATCGCGATCTCGATCGGTCTGCAATACGGCGTGCCGCTGGAAGAATTCGTGGACGCCTTCGTGTTCACGCGCTTCGAGCCTGCCGGCGAGGTGACGGGAAATGACAGCATCCGCCGCGCGACCTCGATACTCGATTACATCTTCCGCGAGTTGGCGGTCTCCTATCTCGGGCGCGACGATCTGTCGGAAGTCGATCATGTGTCGGCCGACGGTCTGGGCGGCGGCGAACACGAGGGCGCGGAGCCCGTTCTTCCCCGACGGCCAGAGCAGCTGATCTCACGCGGCTACAGCCGGGGCGTCATGCCCGACAACATCGTGCTGTTCGAAAGCCGGCGGAGCGTCACCCGCGGCGAACCGTTGGAAACCGCGCCGTCTACGCCCCATAGGAGCGCGGATTACCTGTCCGACGCCTGCCCCAGCTGTGGACATTTTACCTTGCGGCCCGACGATGGCGTGGCGCTGTGCGATGCTTGCGGGGCGGTGGTGCAGACGGCGTGAGCGTCGCATTCTCCCGTGGCGCGAAGCTTGCTGTTTCACGCCGGGATGGAAACGTTGCGATCAGGGAGGCGCGCTGGAATGAAACGCCTTGGCATTCTGGCGGCCGCTACCCTGCTGGCCCTGCCCGCCATCGCTCAATCTCCCGAAGCGAACGAAGCGGCCCGGAAGGTAAATGCGGCAAGGGTTTCCGCAGGCGCGAGTTGCGCGGGGTGCGACCTGTTCCAATCTGATTTTTCCTATCAGGACCTTGTAGGCCGGGACTTTTCCGCCGCGCGGTTGCGCCAGGCCGATCTCAGCGTCGTCACCGCCGATCGGAGTTTGTTTCGGGGGTCAGACCTTTCGATCGTGAAGGCCTATGGCGGACGCTTCGAGGGCGCCGATTTCTCGAGAGCCATTCTGGAGGACGGCGTGTTTGTCGGCGCCTATTTTGGCGGCGCGCGGTTCGACGCCGCGAAACTCGAAGGCGCCAATTTTTCCGGCGCCGATCTCAGAACCGCCGCCGGCCTCACCCAGCAACAGCTCGCCAGCGCTTGCGGCGACGGCTCCACGCAGCTGCCCCGAGGACTGATCCTTACGGACTGCTGACCCGGCCTGGTACGCCCAGCTACTTCTTCTCAGGCATGTTCAGGCGGATGTGCAGCTCCCGCAGCTGCTTGACGCTTGCATCGGACGGGGCGCCCATCAGGAGGTCCTCGGCCTGCTGGTTCATGGGGAAGAGGGTGATTTCGCGCAGGTTCTGCACTCCGCAAACCAGCATCACGATACGATCAACGCCGGCGGCCATGCCGCCATGGGGCGGTGCGCCAAACTGGAAGGCGCGGTAGAGGCCGCCGAACTGTTCCTCGACCTGTTGCTTGCTGAGCCCGGTCAGCTCGAACGCCTTGACCATGGTGGCGGGCTGTTCGTTGCGGATGGAACCAGACGCAATCTCGAAGCCGTTGCAGACCAGGTCATACTGGAAAGCCTTGATTGTCAGCGGATCCTGCGTGTTCAGCGCGCCAATCCCACCCTGCGGCATCGAGAAGGGATTGTGTGCGAAGTCGACCCTCTTCTCTTCTTCGCTCCATTCGTAGAACGGGAAATCGACGATCCAGCACAATTCGAAGCGGTTGAGATCGATGAGACCAAGCTCGCTCCCGACGCGCGTGCGTGCGTCGCCCGCGAACCTGTGGAAGTTCGCGGGCTGGCCGGCGATGAAGAAGATTGCGTCGCCGGTCCGAAGGCCAAATTGCTTGCGGACGGTTTCGGCGCGTTCGGGGCCAATGTTCTTTGCGATCGGTCCTGCGGCACCCTCATCGCCGCCCCCTTCTTCGTTCGGGCGCCAGAAAATGTAGCCAAGGCCGACTTGTCCCTGTTGCTGCGCCCAGGAATTCATCTTGTCGCAGAACGCCCGCGATCCGCCGCCCCGCGCCGGGATGCCCCACACCTCGACCTTTGAGTCCTTTTCCAGCATGCCGGCGAACACCTTGAAGCCGGAGCCGCGAAACGCTTCGGAGGCGTCGCCCATTTCGATGGGATTGCGCAAGTCCGGCTTGTCCGATCCGTAGCGACGGATTGCCTCGTCGTAGGGAATGCGCGGGAATTTCTGCGTCACCGACTTGCCGTCCGCGAACTCCTCGAACACGCCGCGCATCACCGGCTCCATCGTGTCCCACACGTCTTCCTGGGTGACGAAGCTCATCTCCAGGTCGAGCTGATAGAACTCGCCGGGGAGGCGATCCGCACGCGGGTCCTCGTCCCGAAAACAGGGCGCGATCTGGAAATAGCGGTCAAAACCCGCAACCATCAGTAGCTGCTTGTATTGCTGAGGGGCCTGCGGCAGCGCGAAGAACTTGCCGGGGTGGATGCGGCTGGGGACCAGAAAATCCCGCGCGCCCTCGGGGGAAGACGCGGTCAGGATCGGGGTCGAGTATTCCGCGAAGCCGATGTCGGCCATGCGGTGGCGCATGGATGAGATTACCTTCGTCCGCCTGACGATGTTGGCGTGCAAAGTTTCCCGGCGCAGGTCGAGGAAGCGATAGCGAAGGCGCACGTCCTCCGGATAGTCGGGCTCGCCGAAAACAGGGAGGGGAAGCTCGTCGGCTTCAGACAGCACGACGACCTCGGTGACCTTCAGTTCGACATCGCCGGTGGCGAGGTTTGCGTTCCGCGTCGCGCCCTCGCGAGCCAGCACTTCGCCGGTCAGCGTCACCACCGTCTCGACCCGCAACCGCTCAAGCCGGCCGAAATAGGGGTTTGATGGCGTCACGACGCACTGGGTCAGGCCATAATGGTCGCGCAGGTCGATGAACAGAAGGCCGCCGTGATCGCGCTTGCGGTGGACCCAGCCTGACAGCCGCACGGTCTCCCCGACATTTGCGGAGCGCAGCTGCCCGCAGGTGTGCGTCCGGTAAGCGTGCATCCGGGAGAGACTCCTGCTTGATTGCGCCGTGTACAAATCGACTTGATTGATCGGGCGGACAAGCGCATGTCGCCGTCAAACTTGTCAACATCCAGCCACGACACAAGGAAGACTACAGTTTGAGTGACGACGACGCCGGCGAAATCCGCCTGATCACCGACACCGCATCGCTGCAGGCGGCCTGCCAGACGCTGGCGAAGGGTGACTACCTCGCCCTCGACACGGAGTTTCACCGCGAAACGACCTACTGGCCGCAGCTGTGTCTTGTTCAGGCCGCTACCGACGAATTCGACGTGCTGGTAGATCCCCTGGCGCCGGGCATTGACCTGGCTCCGTTGCTCGCGTTGATCGCCGACCGGTCGAAGACCAAGGTCTTTCACGCCGCCCGCCAGGACCTGGAGATATTTTCCCGGATCATGGGCGAGGTGCCCTCGCCGATCTTTGACACGCAGATCGCCGCCATGGCCTGCGGGCTCGGAGATTCGATCTCTTACGAGAACCTCGTCTCTCGCGTGGTGAAGGGCAGCGTCGACAAGTCTTCGCAGTTCACCGACTGGATGCGCCGCCCGCTGTCCGACAAGCAACTCGCCTACGCTCGCGGAGACGTCACCTATCTGCGGCGCATTTACAAGATCCTTCGCGACCGCCTGATCAAGCTGGAGAGGCTCGACTGGATCGAGGACGAGCATGCGGCGCTGGTCGATCCCGAAATCTATGCGTTCGACCCGCAGCAATCGTGGAAGCGACTGAAGCTGCGCAAGTTCAAGCCCGACTATCTGGCCGTCCTGGCGGCGGTCGCCGCCTGGCGCGAACAGGTGGCTCAGGAAACCGACAAGCCGCGCGGGCGAATTCTCAAGGACGACGCCATCCAGGAAATTGCCCAGCAGAAACCAAGATCCGGCGAGGCCATCGAGCGGCTGCGGGCCGTGCCGACTGGGTTCTCTCGATCCAGGCACGGTCAGTCACTGGTCGCGACGATCAACGCCGCGCTCGACAATCCATCCAGATACGCCCCTGACATCGAACGGCAGGAAGCTTCCGGTCCGCCGCCCGGCGCGTTGACGGAATTGCTGAAAGTGCTGTTGAAGCAGGTCGCCGACGACCATGGCGTCGCGCCGCGTCTCATCGCTAACTCGGCCGATGTCGAGAGGATCGCGCGCGAAGCCAGCCCCGATGTCGCCGCGCTGAAAGGCTGGCGGGCCAAGGTGTTCGGCGACCAGGCTCAGGCGCTGAAATCGGGCAAGCTTGCGCTGGCGGCCTCGCCCGATGGCGTTCGGGTCATCGAGGTCTAGCTGACGAGCGCATAGTCCATCCCCAACTCCAGGGCGGCATGCTGAAGGCGGCGCTGGACCGATTCCGAGACCAGTGCGGCATAGCCGCTGGACACTTTCAGCTCGATCTTGGTTCCGTCGCAGAGAAGAGTGGCGTGCTTCAACAGCGCAGCCGAGCGTCCGGAAAAATCGGCGGCCAGCCTCATCAGGGAGCCGAGCGCCCGCGCCCGGCCGGCCGTGTCGCCATCCAGCAGCGCTTCGGACACGTTGTTGCGGACGCCCCGCTTGAACCGCGTCGCCACCGCCAGCGCCAGGGCCGCGCGGTCCCGGTGGGTGAGACCCGGTAGAGGCGCGCGCGCGACCAGATCAAAGGCCAGGTCGGCCCGGTGGTCGGGATGCAGAAGCGCGCCGATGTCGACCAGACGGCAGGCGGCCGACGCGAGGCGAGGCGGCAGGGTGTAGGGGGCGGCTTCGCTCACCCATTTCACCAGCGCGCGCCCGAATTCCGCGCCCTGATCGTCCGCCGCGACAAGCGCGTCAAGCCCTGCCTCAAGGGGATCCTCGAGCCGTTCGGAAGCGCTCAGCGTGTCGAAAATAATTCCTTCGCGCACGCCGTAGGACGACACCATGACGGTCTTGATCCTGCCAAGGTCAATTACCGCCTTGAGGACCGCCGCCGCGTAGGGAATTGTGGCGGAACGGCGTTTGGCGATGTCCTCCACCAGGCCCGTGTGCTTCTTGCCGACCATCAACTCGCCCAGCAGGGTGACGAGCCTCGGCGCGTCCATCTCGTAGTTCTGCAGCATGTGAAGAGGTGCGTGCATCAGCTCCATGTGAATGCCGGCGATGGACCGCCAGGCGCCCCCGACGGCGAAAAAGACGTCTGCGCCTTTCTTGAGTTCGGGAGCGCCTGCAAGCACTTCACGTATACGCGCCATGATCTTGTCTTCGTTGAAACTTGCACCTGTCTCCAAGGCCAGCGGACCGAGCGGATAAGTCGATCCGCCCTCGTAGTAACCGCCGCCCAGCCGGGCAAGTTCAAGGCTCGACCCGCCAAGATCGCCGGCGACGCCATCGACGCCGGGGCTGCCAGCGAGGACACCCTGCGCCGCGAAGCGAGCCTCGTCGTCCCCGGACAGTATGCGCAAGGTGAGGCCAGCTTCCTTCTTTACACGCTGACAGAAAGCCTCGCCGTCCCGCGCCTCGCGCACGGCCGCCGTGGCGAAGGCCAGCAGGGTGTCAACCCGCTGCGCCTTGATGATCGCGGCGAAGCGGATCAGCGCCGCCACCGCCAGATCAACACCCTCCTGGTTCAGGTTTCCGGACGCTCCGAGACCTCTTCCCAGTCCCGCCAGCACCTTTTCGTTGAAGCGCTGCTGCATGGCGCGTCCACGCACGTCGTGGACCACCAGACGCACCGAGTTCGAACCGACATCGATGACGCCGATCCGGCGCCAGCGCAGGGATTTCTGACCTGTCCGGGCGCCGACGGCATGTTCACTCAGCATGGGCGCGGCTCTGATCCTGTTTCGGTCAGGGGCCGGTCCGCTGAGGATCAGCCTCTGGGTTTTAGCTGAGGCGGCGTGGCTATTCGCAGCGCGCTGCCCCGGCCAGAAAGGCTGGGATTCTCCATGAAATACTCATGGGCGCCGAAGGGCGGACGTCCCTTGCCTGACGCATTACGGACATACCTGCCATCCGGGCGCAGTGTCCAGCTTTGCGCGCGGTCGTTGAGGTTCGCCAGCATGATCTGGTCGAGCACCTGATTGTGGACCGTCGGATTGAGTATGGGGGTCAGGGCCTCGACCCGCCGATCCAGATTGCGGGGCATCCAGTCCGCCGACGAGATGAAAATCCTTGCGTCGTCCGAAGGCAGCCCGTGTCCGGCGCCGAAACAGACGATGCGGGAATGCTCGAGGAACCGCCCGACGATGGAGCGCACCTCGATATGGTCCGAAAGGCCGGGCACGCCGGGACGCAGGCAGCAGATCCCGCGCACCACCAGCTGAATCTGCACGCCGGCCTGGCTGGCCCGATAGAGCGCGTCGATGACGGCTTCATCGACCAGTGCATTCAGCTTGGCCCAGATCATCGCCGGCCGGCCGGCCCTGGCGTGCGCGATTTCCTCGTCGATCAACGCGATCAGCGTGGATTTGAGATTGAGCGGCGACATGGCGATGCGTTCCAGCACCTTGGGCTTGGAATAGCCCGTCACGTAGTTAAACACCCGTCCCGCATCGCGCCCCAGGGCCTCGTCTGCGGTGAACAGCGAGAGATCGTCGTAAACGCGCGCCGTGATGGGATGATAATTGCCCGTGCCGAAATGGGCGTAGGTGCGCAACGCGCCCTGCTCCCTGCGGATCACGAGGCTCACCTTCGCGTGCGTCTTCAGCTCGATGAAGCCATAGACGACCTGAACGCCGGCCCGTTCGAGATCCCGGGCCCAGCGGAGGTTCGCCTCCTCGTCGAAACGCGCCTTGATCTCGACGAGGGCGGTGACGTTCTTGCCAGCCTCCGCAGCCTCGATCAGCGCGGCGACAATGGGCGAGTTCTTGGATGTCCGGTAGAGCGTCTGCTTGATCGCGACCACATCGGGGTCGCGCGCCGCCTGGCTCAGAAACTGGAGGACCACGTCGAAGGATTCATAGGGATGGTGGACGAGGATGTCCTTCACCCGGATTGCGGCGAAACAATCGCCATTGTGCTCCCGGATACGCTCGGGAAAGCGGGGCTCGTAGGGCTTGAAGACAAGTTCCGGCCGCCCGTCGACGATGAGCTGGTTCAGCTGACCCATGCCCATAACGCCATCGACTTCGACAACGTCCATCGGTTCGGCGCCGATCTCCTCGACGAAGAATTTCTTGAGGTCCTCTGGCGCGCCGCGCTCGATCTTCAGGCGGACGATCATGCCGCGCCGGCGCCGCTTCAGCAGAATCTCGAATTCCCGGACAAGATCTTCGGCTTCTTCCGCAACCTCGATGTCGCTGTCACGGAGGATCCGCAGAACGCAGCGACCGTGCGAAACGCAATCAGGAAAAAGCGCCTCCTGGCAAAGCGTGATGACGTTTTCAAGCGAGATGAACCGCCGCGCCTCCGCCGTTGGCGGCAGCTCCATGAAGCGCTCGACATAAGTCGGGATCGGGACGAGGGCGCGAAGCCGGGCGCCGTCGCCGATGCGATCAAGCGAGAAGCCAACAGCGAAGCCCTGATTGGGAATGAATGGAAACGGGTGGGCAGGATCGATGGCGAGTGGCGTCAGGACGGGGAAGACCCGCTCCATGAACTGCGCCCGCAGCCACTCACTGTCGTTTTCGTCGAGTTGGGCGGGCTCGAGAACCCGCAGGCCGGACTTGTCCATCTCGCTGCGGATATCGACCCAGATTCTCTGCTGTTCGGCCATCAGTTCGCCGGCCTGCTGACCAATCCGGGTTAACTGGTCCTGCGGCGTCAGTCCGTCCTGGCTGGGGCGAGAGAGGCCGTTGCGGACCTGTTCACGCAATCCGGCTACCCTTACCATGTAGAATTCGTCGAGGTTGCTCGCGGAAATGGACAGGAAGCGCAGCCGCTCCAGCAATGGGTGACGGCGGTTGTCGGCCTCTTCGAGGACGCGAGAGTTGAAGTGCAGCCAGGACAGCTCGCGGTTGAAGAAGCGCTCGGGCGACGCCATCATCTGCGCCGTTGAAGCCTGTTCGGCCTTCAACGCCCCGTTGCGCGCTCCTGCTTCGCTACGACCGGCCATCGCCCGCGATTATCCCACTCACCAGCTCTTTTCGGCCAGACTTACGCCAGCCCCACCGACCTCCTAGCAGCAATATATTACGGATTGTTTTGTTTTGCAGTCGGTTCAGGGCTCATTGAGACCCAGTGCGGCCAGGACCGCGCGCGCCGACCTCAAAGTGAACCCGCGACCCGGCGTGCCCTCGATCTGGTCGGCGACGAGTCCAACCGCTTTCCACGATCGTTCCATGCGCTGGGACAGGTAGGCGATCGACTCCGCAGGCAAGGTCAGATGGCGCCGGGCGCACTCCTCTTCAAGCCGCAGGGCCAGAGTCTCATCGTCCGGAGGACCGATCTCGGCGACCGGCATGGCCCGCAGGCGCGAGCAGAGGTCGGGCGGCTGCGCGGACCAGCCGCCCGGCGGACCCCGGCCCGCCAGCAGAAGCGGCGCCCGCCGATCGCGGCAAAGATTGAGCGCCGACAGCAACCCCGCGCCGTTCGCCGACAGATCGACATCGTCGATCGCCAGAGCCGAAACGGAAAGGGAGGCGATCTCGGCCATGTCGGCTTGTGCCAGCGCCTCGCCGGTCGCGATGGCCGCGCCCGCTTCCGCCGCCCACAGGTTCAGGATACGGGTCTTGCCCGCGAATGCCTCGCCCGTGATCGCAAGCTGCCCGTCGGGCCAGGACCGCCAACGCCGCATGGCAGCTATTGCGCTTGCATAGGGTCCGCTTTCGATCAGCGGCCGCTGGGCGGGATCGATCCGGGGAAAAGCAAGAAGAAGCTGCCCCCCACCGGTCGGGCCCGGCGTCATTGCGCGGCGAGTGTCCAGCCGCGATCCGTGCCGCCCAGCTCAAGGCCACGCGCGCGCAGGTCCGCCGCCAGCTGATCCGGACGACCCGCATAGACGAAGCTCAAGTCGGCGCCCGTGGTGGAAATCGACTCGATCATGAGGCCGCTGATCATGCGCGAGCTTTCGAGGCCCTTGCGGATCTTGACCCATTGAGCGATGTCGCGGAACACCGCCACCAGAGCCATGCTCGTCGAACCCGTCGTACGGACAATAGAGGCGACTTTCCAGGCATTCTCCATCGCGGTCACGGCGCCCGCCTGAGCGCTTTCCAGCGTCCCGAAGGGTCCGGCGATGCCTAGCGTGGTCTCTATCGAGCCGGACCGAAGGTCGCTCAACCGCACATAGATCTGGCCGCCCTGCTGGTACGCCTCGGCCACCACGGCGCGACCCGCCCCGCGCGATTGCGCCTCTGCGGCGACATCGTCCCATGCCGGACGGCGGTCCCACGCCTCGACCGACACGACGTAAGGGGTGAGGATCGTCTCATCGTTTGTTTCCTTCCACAGTCCGGCCCACGCCACCGGATCCAGCGCGCCGGCGACCGTCGGAGAGATCAGCGCCTTGCCCGCCTGAGTTTCCACGAAAGGCACGTTCCTCTGGTCCAGGTAGTCGCGGACCGCCTTCCCGTCGAAATTGACGATCAGCACGGCTATGTAGCGCGTCGCCGTCCGCTTTTCGGAACCCTGGAAATCCACTGATGTATAGAGTCGCGCCACGGCTGCCGGATCGACCGGCTGGGAGGCCGCCGCCCGATCCGCCGGCAGCGTGAGCCGATCGATAAGTCGGCGCGCCGCCTCTAGACGGGCCTGCGCCCAACCCTGCTGCTGCGCCGCCTGGGGTGAAGCGGCCGTCACATCCACGTTGAGGTCCCTGACCTGGAACGGGTCAGCCGCCGCAGCGCTCCCGAGGGCAAGAGCGGCGAAAAAATGGGCCAGAAAGCGTGCGATGCGATTCATGCGCGGCAAACTAGCAGCAGCATCCGGGAATGCGAAGGTGGCTTTGCACTTGCAGGCACTGGAAGGTCGGACATGCGCATGTTAACTGCCGCCCGATGACAGGCGAGCCGCCCTCCGGATCGATGACCTATCGCGACGCCGGCGTCGACATAGATGCGGGCGACGCCCTGGTGGAAGCCATCAAGCCGATGGCCGCCTCCACGCGCCGCCCGGGATCCGATGGCGCGCTGGGCGGGTTTGGCGGGCTGTTCGATCTGAAGGCCGCCGGCTTCAGGGATCCTGTTCTCGTCTCCGGAACGGATGGTGTCGGCACCAAGCTGATGCTGGCTTTCGCAACCGGACGCCATGAAACGATCGGCGTCGATCTGGTCGCCATGTGCGTCAACGACGTCCTGGCGCAGGGCGCCGAGCCGCTGTTTTTCCTCGACTATTTCGCGACTGGGCGGCTGGAGCCCGACGTCGCCGCAAAGGTTGTCTCCGGCATCGCCCATGGATGCCGCGAAGCCGGGTGCACGCTCATTGGCGGGGAGACGGCAGAAATGCCGGGCCTCTACGCGCCGGGCCATTACGATCTTGCGGGCTTCGTCGTGGGCGCCGCCGAACGCTCTGACATCCTTCCCCGCACAGCCGAAATGAAAGCTGGCGACGCCCTGATCGCCCTGCCGTCCTCGGGGCCTCACGCCAACGGCTTTTCGCTGATCCGCCGCATCGTCGAGCGCACGGGCCTTTCGTGGAGCGACTGCGCGCCCTTTGACGGCGCAGCGAAGCTCGGCGAAGCGTTGCTTGCGCCCACACGCATCTATGTGAGGTCGCTGCTGCCGCTGATCCGCGAGCGCCGGATCAAGGGCCTCGCGCACATCACGGGCGGTGGATTGACCGAGAACCCGCCCCGGATGTGTCCCCTGCATCTGGCCCCGCGCATCGATTTTGAGGCTGTTCGTTTGCCGCCCGTGTTCGACTGGCTTCAGCGAGCGGGCTCGGTTGCCGACGAGGAAATGCGCCGCACGTTCAACTGCGGCGTCGGCATGGTCGTCGCCGTCGGGGCTGCTGATGCCGATACGATCATGGCGGAGCTGAGCGCTCTGGGCGAATCGCCCTTCCGTGTCGGGGAGCTGGTCGCCGCGTGAGCCGCCGACGTCTCGGCATTCTCGTCTCCGGACGCGGCTCCAACATGGAGGCGCTACTGGCGGCCGCCAGCAATCCGGCCTGGCCGGCCGAGGCCGTGCTGGTCTTGTCCAACCGGCCCGACGCGGACGCACTCGGCAAGGCTGCACTCCTGAATGTCGAAACGGCGGTCGTGAATCACACACGGTATGGCAAGGACCGCGAAGCGTTCGAGCGCGCCATGAACTTTGAACTCGATAGGGCAGGCGTAGAGCTTGTGGCGCTAGCGGGTTTTATGCGCGTGCTGACGCCGTGGTTCGTTCGGCTCTGGGCGGGACGGTTGATCAACATCCACCCGTCGCTACTGCCGAAATATCCTGGCGTTGACACCCACGAGCGGGCTTTGGCGGCGGGCGAAAAGGTCGCGGGCTGCACGGTGCATCATGTGACTGCGAACGTCGATGACGGCCCGGTCATCGGGTCGGCCGAGGTGGATGTTAGGGCCGACGACACGCCCGAGACATTGGCCGCCCGCGTCCTCAAGGCCGAGCACCTTCTTTACCCGCGCTGCCTCGCAGCGGTCGTCCGGAACGAAGAGACGCGCGTCGTCGAGCATGTGCTCGTGGACGGGGACGAGGTGCGCATCTTGGCCCCGCGCTGAACGCCAGAACTAGAATTTCGAGAAGTCAGGCGCACGTCGCTCTCGGAACGCCGTGAACGCCTCGGCCGCTTCCGCCGTCTGCAGACGCTCGGCAAAGACGGCGCCCTCGGCAGCAATCCGCGTCAGAAGCACATCGGATTGCCGCATTAGCTTCTTGGTGGCCATCAGCGCGCCGAGCGGACGCTTGGCAAGTTCAGCCGCGCCAGAGCGCGCGGCCGCCAGCACCTCTTCGGCGGGCAGCGCCTTGTTGGCGACCCCCAGTTCGGCGGCCTGCGATCCTGTCAACACTTCGCCCAGGGCGAACATGGCAAAGGCCCGAGCGTAACCGATCCGAGCTTGTAACAGCAATGACGAAGCAGCCTCCGGCACCAGCGCCAGATTTACGAACGGGGTCGTTAATTTCGCGTCGGTCGCCACAAAGACAAGATCGCAATGCAGCAGCATCGTAGTTCCGACGCCCACGGCGACGCCCCGTACACCTGCAACCAGTGGCTTTTCGAAGCGCGCGATGGCTTCGATGAAACGATGGCCCTGCGGCGCTTCTCCACCCGACGACGCGCCCGCGAACACGCTGAGATCATTCCCCGCGGTAAACGAATCACCTTCAGATGTGAGCAGGGCGACACGGATGGTCCGGTCAGTCGACGCCCGCTCCAGCGCTTCGGCGGCCTCGCGATACATGTCATTCGTCAGCGCGTTTTTCTTTTCCGGCCGGTTCCAGGCAATCTCCATCATGCCGGCGGTCGTGCTGATCTTGAGGTGGTCGGTCATCTTCGCTCTCCCTTGAACGCCGGACGAGTGTCGGACGGATCAGAGCAGGATGTCGAGCGCCATCATCGGCGCTGGACCAAACCGCGTTTGCGCGTCCCCAACGACCGTGAAACCACACTTGCCGTAGAACGCGGTCGCCTGAGGATTGGCGACGACGTAAAGCCTGGCCGCCCCTCGAAACCGCGCCAGATGCACGCACTCGTCGATCAGCCGCCGGCCGACGCCGCCTCGCCATAGATCGGGTTCTACGAACAGCCCGTCGAGGTCGGCATCGCCGTCGTCACGCGCACGCACCACTGCAAAGCCTGTTAGCCGGCCCTTGCATTCGGCGACGAGGACCGAGCCATCGTCGATCTGCACCTGGGGCAGATTGATGGCGTCAGGATGATCGAGCAGATCGCGGCGGTAGGCTTCATCCACAAAAGAAGCGCGCTGCTGGAGCGCTTCGAGCGCCTCGCGCTCGGAAGTCGCCGCAGGGCGGATCATCAGCAACGCGTCAGCCGACGATCTCGTCGAGACGGAAAAAGAAGGCGATTTCCCGCTCGGCGCTGGCTTCGCTGTCCGAACCATGAACCGAATTCTCGCCGATCGACTGGGCGAACATCTTGCGGACCGTGCCGTCAGTCGCCTTGGCTGGATCGGTTGCGCCCATGACCTCGCGGTGATGAGCAACCGCGTTTTCACCCTCGAGAACCTGGAGCACGACCGGACCAGACGTCATGAAATCGACCAGCTCGCCGAAGAATCCCCGGGCCTTGTGCTCCCCGTAAAATTCCTCCGCCTGCGCGCGCGTAAGCCGCACGCGCTTCTGAGCGACGATGCGCAGGCCCGACTTCTCGAAAACGGCGTTGATCGCCCCAGTGAGGTTCCGGGCGGTTGCGTCCGGCTTGATGATCGAAAACGTGCGATGAACGGCCATGGGAAGTCCTTTGGAGAGGGTCTGAATGTGAACTGGACGCCCTATACCCGCGAGGGCCGGCGTTCTCAACAGGCCCGGCGCTTTAATCGCGCCATTCTACACCCGGGCCTTCTTCTCCATCCATCCCCCACCCGGCTCCTGCTGGAAGTAACGTGCGGCTACGCCGGAATCCGCCGCCGCCTTGAACTGCAACCGGGCCTTGGCTCGCGCCGTCTCGTCGCCGCCGTCGAACACCACCAGGCAGCGCTCAAAGCGCGTAGCGTCGGCTTCCCCGCCATCGAGCAACAGCGCGACCTTCGCGCCATTCAACGGCTCCGCTGCAGCCGACAACAAGACGGGTTGACGCTCTTGGCCGAGCCCGGTCATTCCGTGCGGGATAAAGCTATCCGCGCGCCAAGTCCAAAGCAGGCCGTTGAGCCGAGCCAGCGTTGCATCGCCGCCCACTACAAGCACTCTCCAGCGGCGCTCCAGGCATTTCTCGATCAGGGGTCCGATCGCGGCGTCCAGCGAAGTATGCTCGATATGGTAGAACCACCATTCGGCCGCCGGCGAAGCCATTGCCCTAGTCCTCGTAATTGTCGGCGATGAGCCGATCAAGGATTCGGACGCCCCAACCCGTCGCCCAGACAGGCTCCAGCGGATTGTCATTGCCAGGTTTCCAGGCCATGCCGGCAATGTCGAGATGCGCCCAAGCGCGGCCGTCGTCCACAAAGCGCTGCAGAAACTGCGCAGCAGTGATTGATCCGGCCGAGCCGCCCCCGATGTTCTTCATGTCCGCGACGTCGCTGTCTATCTGTTTGTCATAGCCGGGGCCCATCGGGAGCCGCCAGACAGGTTCCCCCTCGGCTTTGCCGGCAGCAGCCAGTTTCTCTGAAAGGTCGTCATTGTTGGAGAACAGCCCCGCATACTCGTGTCCGAGCGAGGTAATGATGGCCCCGGTGAGGGTTGCGAGATCGACCATCACCCGGGGGTTGAACTTTTTCTGCGCATACCAGAGCACGTCGGCCAGCACGAGACGGCCTTCCGCGTCGGTATTCTGGATTTCGATCGTCTTGCCCGCCGCCGCCTTGACGATGTCGCCGGGGCGCTGCGCCTTGCCGTCCGGCATGTTCTCTACCAGACCGACAAGGCCAACGACATTTGACCTCGACTTTCGTCGCGCCAGCGCCGTCATCGCGCCGACTACGGCGGCGGAACCGCCCATGTCGCCCTTCATGTCCTGCATGCCGAGCCCCGGCTTCAGCGAAATCCCACCCGTATCGAACGTCACGCCCTTGCCAATGAGGGCGACAGGGGCAGATTTTCTGTCCTTCGATCCCATCCAGCGCATGACGCACAGTCGGGATCCGATTTCGCTCCCCTGCCCCACGCCCAGCAACGACCCCATACCGAGCTTGGTCATGGCCGGAACGTCCAGCACTTCGATTTCGAGACCGAGTTCCGAGAGTTCCTGGATGCGGAGCGCATAGCTTTCCGGATGCAGTATGTTGGGCGGTTCAGAAACGAGGTTGCGCGCCAGCTCGACGCCCTCGGCTTTCGCGGCCAGCGGGCCATAGTCGGATCGAGCGCCGGCGGCGGACGAGGTAACGACCGTGACAACGGCGAGGGTCGGTTTCTTCTCGGCCTTCAGCGTCAGGCGGTACACGTCAAAACGATAGGCGGCGAGCCGCGCTCCGAACGCCAGGTTGGCAGCCGCGGTGCGGTCCGGGGCGCCGACAATCGAGAGCGTCTTCGCCCCGCCGGTCAGAAGGCGTTTGACCAGTCCGCCTGCGGCTTTCTGCCAGCCGACATCCGTCGCGGCAGTCCGCTTGCCCATGCCGACCAGCACCACCCGGGAGGCGTCACTCCAGTCCGGCGCTAGAAACTCCAGCGCCTGCCCGGCTGATCCCTTGAACGGGCTGACGGTCATGGCGCGGCGGAATGCGGCTTCAGCCGCCGAATCAACGCTGTCGCCGAACTCGACACCGCTTTCTCCTTCGAACGCGAAGTAGGCGAACGCGTCGCCTGCGGGCTCGGCTGAGAACTTGATCTGCATGGGAGTGTTTTGATCCTGCGATTGGACTACGGAGAGGCATCGACGTACTGGTTCAGGCCCGCTAGCACTCTGGCGGCGGTCCGTTGATCCATGGGCGCCGCGCCGGCTTCAGGTTTTGGATGTCAGGGTTTCAACGGTATATCTTCCAGAACGTTTTGAAGACCCTGCTGGCGATCGTCGGTGGACTTGCGCTCATCGCGCTCCTCACGCAGGGCCTATCGCAGATAGACCTGATCGTCGAGAATCGCCAGTCGCTGCTGGTTTACCTGTGGGTCTCGGCGCTGGCGGCGCCCCAGATCATTTCCCTCCTGATGCCGATCGCGCTGTTTGTCGCGACGGCGGCAGCCCTCAACATCTCCCACCGGGAGAACGAGATTGTGGTCGCTCAGGCCTCCGGAATGTCCAACTGGGGCGTCGCTTCCCCGGTGCTGAGGCTCGCCGTGCTCGCCGCAGTCCTCCATCTTGGCCTCAATCTCTGGGTTCAACCGGCGGCTTACCGCGAAATGCGCGCAACCGTATCGAGCGCTTCGACCGACCTTGCCGCCTCGCTCGTGAAGGCAGGAGCATTTGTCCAGCATTCTGACGGCCTCACGACATTCGCCCGCGAGGTGAACGGATCAGAACTGCGTGACCTTCTGGTGAGCGATTCGCGAGATCCGACGGCCGTCATCACCTATATAGCAAAGTCCGGCTACATCGCGGAGATGGAGGGCATACCGGCCATCGTGATGCGCGATGGCCATGCCCAGCAGATCGGGGCCAACGGCGCGCTTGAAACGCTGGAGTTCGAACAATCGACGTTCGACCTGGCTCCGTTCGTCGATGATCAGAAGGCAATCATCCTGAAGGAGTCGGACCGCTATCTGCCTGAACTCTTTTATCCGGACATGACCAACTACTACGACAACGCCAATGTCGACCGGCTGTTCGCCGAGGGTCATGCGCGCATCGCAGCGCCATTGTTGAACGTGGCGATGGCTTTGCTGGCCATCTACGCCGTGCTCGGCGGGGATTTCAGCCGGCGCGGATACGCGTTGCGCATAGGCTTCGCCTCGGCCGCTGCGGTGGCGCTCCGGATGGCTGCTTTCGGCGCCACCTCAGCAGGGCAGGACGCCGCCGTCCTGAATGTCTTGCAATACGCCATCCCGGTGGGAAGCATCCTGGTCCTGTCGATCCTATATTTCGCGGCCCGAAAGCGCGTGAAGCGACCCAGGCGGACATCCGTCACGGCCCTGTCGCCAGGGCTGGCGCGCTGACATGGTGATCGCCGGACGCATTCAACGCTACATCTTCAGGGAAAGCCTGTCCGGGCTGCTACTCACGCTCTGCATCATCGTTCTCGCCATCCTGCTGGTGGATGTCGTCGAACAGCTGAGGACCATCGGCAGCAGGACCGAGATTGGCGTCGCCACCGCCTTCCAGCTAACACTGCTCAAAACGCCTGGACTCATTCTTGAAACTCTGCCCTTCGCCATGCTCGTCGGCTCGATCATGACGTTCTCGCGCTTCAGCCGGCGCAGTGAAATCCCGGCGATCCGAGCGGCCGGCGTTTCAGGTTGGCGATTTCTGGGCCCGACAATCGTGCTCGCCCTGCTGACCGGCGGCCTGATGGTGACCGTCATCGATCCCATGGCGACCCGGCTCAATCAGGAATTCGAAACGCGACGCAGCCAGATCCTCAACACGCGGTCATCAGCGGCGATCGCGGCCAGCGGAGGCGTCTGGCTGAGCCAGGGTGATATTGAGGCCACCGGCGGCGCCGGCGCGGGCGACCAATCGGTCGCGGAAGCTAATCCGGACGGCCAGGCGATAATCTCGGCCCGTAGGGTGGTTGGGCGAGCCCAGGCGCTTGAGGAGGTCACATTCTTTTACTTCCGGCCCGGCCCGGGTGGGCCGACCGACCGCGAATTCACACACCGCATCGATGCAAGGCGAGCTGTCCTGGTCCCGGGATTCTGGCAGCTTGAGGGTGTCGTGGAAAACCGCTTCGGCGGAGATGTACACCGACAGGAGTTACTTGCCCTTCCAACCAACCTGCAGCCGAACACCCTTCTGTCGCGGTTCGCTTCCTCCAAGACGATTCCGTTCTGGGACCTGCCGCGCTTTATCGCCGAGACCCGCAGCGCCGGCCTCGAGGTCGATCAGTATGTCCTCAAACTGCATACGCTGCTGGCGACGCCTTTCCTGATGGTCGCGATGGCCTTGATCGGCGCCGTCGTCTGCCTGCGCCTCGCGCGGTCGGGGGGGCTTTCACGATTGATCGGACTGGGCGCTGTCTTGGGCTTCATCCTGTTTTTCGCGACCCGGATGGCTGCGGGCTTGTCAGCCTCGGGCGCTACACCGCCCGAGGCTGCCGCGTGGTGTCCGCCGCTTTTTGCACTGTTCGCCGTCCTCGCCTTCATAGCGCACGCGGAAGACGGATGACGTTGCTGCGGGGGCGGTCGATGCGAAGGTCCGGCCGACTCTCCAGAATTTAATTCCTTGCGGCCGGAAAACCGGTTTGATTACAGGCGTTTCGCGGCAAAGTTGGAGTCCCGGTCCGCTCTGGACGGCTTGTCCGCCTTCCCGTATCGGTTTGACGGCCTGACAACCGTGCGCAGCGGCTGGGCGAGGGAGAGTGTATGTGTTGCGGCTGACCTGCCTCGCCTCGACCATGTTCGCGCTGTCTGGTTTTGTGGCCCATGCGCAGACACCCGTGGATGCAGCCGCGCCGACAACCCCGGCCGAGGCAGGCGATGATGACGTGCTGCTGCGGGCGCGAATCGTTACCGAAGACCGTAAGAATGAGACCCTGATTGCCGAGGGCGATGTCGAGGTGCGTGTAGGCGACCGCGTCCTCCGGGCTGACCGGCTCGTCTACAACCGGGCCAACCAGACCATGCGCGCGCAGGGCAAGGTTCAGATCACGGACGAAACCGGGTCTATCCAGTTCGCGGACGAAATCGAGGTGGATGATGGGTTCCGGAACGGCTTCGCCACGCGCTTTTCCATCCGGCTGAGCGAGAATGCGATCGCCACGGCCTCCTCCGCCATCCGCACCGACGGTGTCCGCAATTCGCTGGAGCAGGTGATCTACACCGGATGCCCGATATGCGAGAAGGGCGAGAGCACGAGCCCCACCTGGTCGCTGCGGGCGCGGCGCGCCGTGCAGGACCAGGAAACCCAGATGATCACCTACCAGGACGCCGTCCTGGAGATCAAAGGCGTCCCGGTTCTCTACGTGCCGTATTTCGCCCACCCCGATCCGACGTCGGAACGGCGCACCGGGCTGCTGACGCCCGATCTTGGCGTCTCGTCGAAGCTGGGGCCGTTCTATGAGCAACCCTACTATATCGCGCTGTCGCCCTCTCAGGACCTGACGCTCAGCCCGCTTCTATCGACCAACGTCAACCCGCTGCTGAAGGTGCTCTACCGCAAGAAGTTTTTCTCGGGCTATGTCGAAGCAGACGGCAGCTTGACCTATGAAAGCGATTTCGACAGCGACGGAACCAAGTTCGGCGAGAAGGCGTGGCGCAGTCACCTCTACAGCTTCGGCAAGTTCGACATAAACCAGACCTGGGACTGGGGTTTCGGAGTGGAACGCCAGAGCGACGATCTGTACGACCTGCGCTACGACATCGATGGCGAGGACGACCGCCGAGGCCTGTTCTCCAGCCAGCCGCGGCAGCTCCTAAGTCAGGTCTACACGACCGGTCAGCAGCAGGACTTTTACGTCGAAGCGGGTGTTTTGAGCTTTCAGGGCTTGCGCGCCTTCGACGATGACGCGGAATTCCCCACGGTCGCGCCAATGCTGTTCGGGCAGAAAGTCTTCGACCTCGGCAGGAACGGCCAGATCGCGACCGACATCAGCGCCGTCGGGCTTTTCCGCGACAGCCCGGAAACTCTGCCCAATGGCGACATCACGCTGGACAGCGCCCGCGCGACGGCCTCCGCCGATTGGGGTTCCCAGTACATATTTGGACCAGGACTCGTGATCGAACCATTCGCTCTCGGGCGCGGAGACATCTACCGCATCGACGATGCCGGAGTGGCGGGTTCGAGGAACATTTCGCGCTTTCTGGGAGTTGCCGGGACCCAGATAAGCATGCCCTTCATTCGCCGGGGCAAGTCTGTAGACCTGCTTGTCGAACCGATCGCGATGGTGGCCTATGGCACGGACGACGCCAACAAGGACAATATTCCCAATGAGGACTCGCTGCTTTTCGAGGCGGACGAGTCCAACCTCTTCAAGCCGAACGCGGTCTCGAACTACGACCTGTGGGAAGGCGGCGGCCGCGCAGCTCTGGGCCTCAGCGCGACGGCGCGGTTCGGCGATGGGGTTGAACTCTCGGGTGTCGTCGGCCGCCGATGGCGCGAGAACGCGGATCCGGCCTTCAATCAGCTGAGCAACCTGTCGGGCGAGAAGTCCGATTACGTGGCCTCCGTCAAAGCAGACATCGGTAGCGCATTGCAGGCCGGAGCGCGGATGCGCTTCAACGATGATCTCACCGTCAAGCGTCTGGACATCGACGCCACGGCGAACGTCTGGCGCATCCGGGGCAATGCGCGCTACTTCAAAATCGCTGAAAATGCTGCGGGCATCGAGGATGAGGGCATCATCCTGAACGGAGCGATGCGCTTCACGGACAGGTGGTCGGCAATCTTCCAGCAGCAGCGGAACATCACCGATTCCCGCGACATACGGCTCTCCCTGGGACTCGCCTATCAGGACGAATGCTCCTTTTTTGCTATCTCCTACGAGCGGTCGGGCGCCATAGACCGGACGCTCGGACCCTCGGACTCGATCAAGTTTCAGTTCGTGCTGACAGGTCTTGGCGGTGTGTCGCCCGATGAACTCGACTGACATTGAACGGCGTTGCGTCGTTGCGCGGCGCCCAAACGCCTCGCTATTGTGGAAGGTGTGAGGCTATACGGCGGATCGCGGTCATCTTTTCGCCATCGGCCGCCCGGCAAGGTGACCTTATGAAAAGAGTGTTAGCGACCTGTCTTGCGGCGACGCTTGTCCTGGCAGGACACGCTGCATCACAGCAGGCTGCCATTGCGCCAGCGCCGAGTCAGCCGGGCTCTGATCAGGAACTTCCAGCCGTGCGGGTCCCCGCTCCGGTGGAGACGTCGCCGGCGCCCTTAACGGCTCCTTTCCCGGCGGCGGGCGCTGCTACCGGCAGTCGGGGCCAGGCGGTCGAAGGCGTCGCGGTGCTGGTCAATGATGAAGTCATCTCCTATTCCGACGTGCGCAACCGCGCGCAGCTCATCCTATTGAGCCTGGGCGGCGGACAGCCTGACGAGGCCACGTTGCTCGAAGCCCAGCAACGAGCGATTGAAAGTCTTATCGAGGAAAAGCTCCAGGTTCAGACGTTTCTCGAACTCGTCGAAGATGGCGAGATCGGGGACGACGAGATCGACCAGGAGATCGCGGGCATCGCCCAGCAGAATGGCGTACCGGCGGAACGATTCATCGCCGATCTGCAGACGCGGGGCGTCGGCGCGCAGACTTTGCGTGAACAGGTCAAGGCTGACATCGCGTGGAACAACATCGTTCGCGGCCGCTTCGCCCGGCAGGTCCGGGTGTCGGAACTGCGCGTCAACGAAATGCTCGGACGGCTGACGGGAAGTTTGGGCAAGCCGCAATATCGGCTCGCCGAAATATTTCTTTACGCCCCGGACGTCGCCTCGCGCGAGAACGCCAAGGCCCGCGCCGAAACCCTGCAGCGCCAGATCGAGCAGGGAGCCCCGTTTGAGGCGGTCGCCCAGCAGTTCTCGGCGGCGCCCTCCGCCTCGGCCGGCGGAGATCTTGGTTGGCTTACACCAGCCGACATGCGCGCAGAGGTGCTCGCAGCGGTTGAGGGCTCGTCGGCGCCCGCCTTCCTGCCTCCGATCGAGACAGAGGGTGGCGTCTACCTTTACGCCCTGCTGGGCAAGCGCGAACCAGCCAATCCCAACGAAGCGACGCTGAGCCTCAAGCAGATCGTCGCGCGCGGGGACGATGCAGCCGTCTTGTTGGCGCAGGCCAAGGGTCGTACCAGGACGTGCGCTGATGTCGCGGCCACCGTGGAGGCCATCGACGGCTTGTCGGCGGTCGACCTCAACGAAGTCGCTCTCTCGGGCATGGCGGAGAATTTCCGCGCGGCGCTGCAGCCCCTGGAGGCTGGCGGATCGACCGATGTCATCGACATAAGCAACGGCAAGGCGGTGCTTTACGTGTGCGACCGCGCCTCCGCCAGCTCCGAAATGCCGACGCGCGAGCAAGTCCGTTCGCGGCTGTTCGACACAGAAATCACAATGCTCGCCGACCGCTATCTGCGCGATCTGAAGCGCGAGGCGACCATTATCCGGCGCTAACTTGAAACATGGGTTTGCTCGTGTGGCCAAGGTTCAGAAGTTCGCAGACCGGCTGCGGCGCGATCGAGCGAACTTCCGTATCGCTCCACTAGGATGACGACGACTGCCCCACTGGCTGTGTCGATGGGTGATCCTGCGGGCGTTGGACCCCTGATTGCGTGGCGCGCTTGGGCGGCCCGTAAGACAGGTCAGCGACCCTTCTATGTCATCGGCGGCGCCGATGTTATGCAAGCTGCTCGCACGACAGCCGGGATCGACGCTCCAATCAGGCGCATTGAAAAGCCAGCCGACGCCGCAGACGCGTTCGACGACGCTCTGCCGCTGTTTGCCATCGACTGCCCCGCAGTGACGGCCGGCCGACCCGATCCAGCGACCGCGCCCGCCATCACAGGCGCCATTCGTCTCGCGGTCGAACACGTTGTGTCAGGAGCGGCCGCCGCCCTCGTCACCAATCCCATCTCGAAGGCCATGCTCTACAGTGCCGGTTTCCGGCATCCCGGCCACACGGAGTACCTCGCTGATCTTGCCGCCACGGGAGCGATCGCGCCTCGCCCTGTCATGATGCTGGTGGGGGGCGGTCTGCGGGTGGCGCTGGCGACGATCCACAGACCGCTCGCCAGCTTGCCCCTGGCGCTGACCGCAGAGTTGATCCTGGATGTCGGACGAATCGTCGATGCGGCGCTGACACGCGATTTCGCCATATCCCATCCCCGAATCGGTCTGTGCGGCCTCAATCCCCATGCAGGCGAGGGAGGATCGATGGGTCGGGAAGAAATCGACATCATCAATCCAGCCGCCGCCCGACTTCGTTCCGCCGGCGTCGATATCAGCGACGCCCGGCCCGGCGACACGATTTTCCACGAAGCGCTGCAGGGCCGCTTCGACGCCGTCATTGCGATGTACCACGATCAGGGCCTTATCCCGGTCAAGACGCTCGACCTGTGGGGCGGCGTCAACGCTACGCTCGGCCTGCCCTTTATCCGGACTTCGCCTGACCATGGCACGGCCTACGACGCCGCCGCCGCCGGCTCGGCCAGACCCGACAGCCTCATCGCGGCGCTGTCGCTCGCCGACCGCATGGCGCTCGCGCGGACCGCTTCGAGTTGAACGGTCTCACACCTGGCGCCCCGCGCAAATCGCTCGGTCAGCACTTCCTGTTCGACCGCGATCTTCTTCGCCGGATCGCTCTCGCCGCCGGACCCATCGATGGCCGCACCGTGGTCGAGATCGGTCCCGGACCCGGCGGGCTTACGCGCGCACTTCTGGAAGCCGGCGTCGGAATACTGATCGCTGTTGAGACCGACGAACGCTTTGCGGCCGGCCTGCGCGATTGGCCCGAAACCCTCGACGGCCGCCTTGTCGTCCATACTGCGGATGCGCGCGAAGTTGATGAAGCAACTCTCATCATGTCGGCAGGAGGCCGCCTGCCCGCGATGATCGTCGCCAACCTTCCCTACAATGTCGGCACACCCTTGCTGGTGCGATGGCTGAAGTCTGGCGCCCATTCGGGCGAGCCCTGGCGAGGCGTGATGGTGCTGATGTTCCAGAAGGAAGTCGCGCTGCGCATCTGTGCCGCGCCCGGTGACGAGCACTATGGCCGCCTCGCCGTCTTGACCCGCTCCTCGATGCGGCCCCGGATCGCCATGACGCTGCCGCCCGGAGCTTTTCGCCCGCCGCCCAAAGTTGATAGCGCCGTAGTGGTCCTTGAGCCGTTGGCCGAGGCGGACGCGTTCCCGGATGCGGATGGGTTGGAGATTGTCGCGGCTGCGGCGTTCAACCAGCGCCGCAAGATGCTGCGGTCCAGTCTCAAGGCTTTGGCCGCGACCGCCGGAACGACCGCCGACGCGCTGCTGTCGAAGAGCGGCATCGAGGCGACACGGCGCGCCGAAACGCTCACGCAGGCGGAGTTCCGGTCGCTGGCGCTGGCCTGGCGGCAGGCATCGTCAACTTGAAACCTGCGACGCAAATCGTCCGCGTCCCATGGGAACCAGGTTGCTCAGCTAGCCAGACCCGAATCTTTAAGCAGTTGATCGACCATGCGCCCCAGCGAAGCGCGCGCCCGTCGCGTGCGTTCAGCCATCAGGATGGCGCGCAGCTCCGTGAACGCGCTATCGAGATTGTCGTTTACGATCGCATAGTCATACTCGCCCCAGCGCAATATGTCCTGTCCCGCCCCGGCGAGCCGTCCCGCCACGGTCCTGGGTTCGGCGCCAGGCCGACCCTCCAGGCGATGTTTCAGCTGCGCGATCGAAGGCGGCAAGATGAAGACCGATACCACGTCACCGGGCCGGATCGTCTTGAGGGCGCGGGCGCCCTGCCAGTCGACGTCGAACACGACGTCTGTGCCGCTCACCAGCCGCGTTTCAACCTCGCTGCGAGGTGTGCCGTAGTAGTTATCGAAAACCTTGGCCCATTCGATGAACTCGTCGCGGTCGATCATTTCCTCGAACTGCGCGGCGGACCTGAAATGATAGTCGATGCCGTCGGCCTCGCCTGGCCGTATGGGACGCGTCGTGCCCGAAATCGACAGCTGCACGCCCGGGACCTCGGTGATCAGCCGGCGGCACAGGGTCGTCTTCCCGGCCCCCGACGGACTGGAAATGACAAACATGACCCCACGCCGGGGCCTGCCGCTTGAGGATGCTTCATTCGACATTCTGGACCTGCTCCCGGAACTGGTCGATCGCAGACTTCAGAGACAAACCCACATTCGTCAATTCCAGGCTAGCTGATTTCGAGCACAGCGTATTGGCCTCCCGATTGAGTTCCTGACACAGGAAATCAAGTTTCCGGCCGGCTGCATCGGGGGCCGTCAAGAGGCGCCGCGCCGTTTCGACGTGCGCGCCCAGCCTGTCGAGTTCCTCCCGGATATCCGCGCGCGTGGCCAGCAGGCCTGCCTCCTGTGCGATCCTGTCCGCATCGACCGAACCCTGCTTGCCAACCAGTTCCACCAATCGCGCCTGCAACCGGTCTCGCACCAGGGCTGGCTGCAACGCCGCCAGGTCTCCGGCCCGCACCACGTCCATTGCGATCTGGTCGAGCAAGGACTGGAACAGCTTCAGCAGGGTGTCGCCCTCGTCCGCCCGGGCCGCCTGGAGGGCGTCGAAGGCGCGGTCGAGGCCGGCGAGCACTTGTTGTCCAATGGCCTCGTCGGCCGATGGCGGCAGGCGAGATCCGGCGCGCAGCAGTCCCGGCGCCGCCAGCAATCCTTCAAGCGTCGGCGTTCCGAGCCCGGATTGACGAGCCAGCCGGATGAGCCGGTTCAGTTCGCGCCTGGCGACGATGACGCCTTCCGCCTCCCGGGCAAAATCGATGCGCAGCTGCACCTGCAGGCTGCCGCGCTGGAAGCGCTCCTTGGCGCGCTTGCGAGCCTCGAACTCGACTGCGTCGAAGCCGGGCGGCGTTGACACCCTCACGTCGAGGGACTTGCCGTTGACGGATCGCGCCTCCCAGGACCACGCTCCCCACGGCGCCTGGCCCTGCGTCCGGCCGAAGCCCGTCATTCCCCGGATCATGGACGCCATCTTTCCCGCTAGTTGGAGACGGCAGCCGCTGGGTCGAGCGCTGCGTTCCTGGCCTCGATCTCCCGCAGATTCGAGACATTGCCGAGATGCTCGGCATATGAGGAGGAGAACGCATGTCCGCCGGAGCCGTCGGCGACAAAGAACAATGCATCGGTCACCGGAGGATTGAGGACCGCCGCGATCGCATCACGTCCCGGATTGCAGATCGGCGTCGGGGGCAGCCCGCTGATCTGATAGGTGTTCCAGGCATTCTTGCGGTCGATTTCGCTGCGCCGAAGCCCGTGCCCCAAGGGCTCGCCCCTCGTCAGGCCATAAATGATGGTGGGATCGCTTTCCAGCGCCATGCCCCGGCGCAACCGGTTGACGAAGACGGCCGCCACGAGGGGTCTCTCGCTGGCGATACCGGTTTCCTTTTCAACCACCGACGCGAGGATAACAGCCTCCTCGGCGGTGTCGAATGGCAGGCCCGGCTGACGGTTCGGCCACAGCTCGGCAATCAAGGCCTGCTGTGACGCGATCATCCGTGCGACCACCGACTGACGGCTTTCGCCGCGCTGAACCATGTAGGTGTCGGGCAGCAGTACTCCTTCGGCGGGCGTTACCTCCGAAAGCTCTCCGGTCAGGATTGGTTCCTCCGCCAGCCGGCGCAGGATCATGGCGCTTGTCAGACCCTCAGGCGCCGTCACCGCATGGAAGACAACCCGGCCGGCGACCATCTGGTCGATGATGTCCTTGAGACTGGCGCCGGAGTCGATCGCATATTCGCCCGCCTTGAGCCGTGGGGCGGTCCGAGTGAGACGGACGGCGATGCGAAACGGCAGATCGTCCTCGATGGCGCCGACTGCGGTCAACTTGTCAGCGATCGTCCGCACGCTGGAACCTGGCTCGACGATGACCGTGCGCATCGACCCGCTGGCTGTCGTTGGCCCCTCGGAGGCGTAACTTTGCCGCCCATAGAAGTAAGCCCCAACGCCTACGGCGACGCCAAGCAGGATGAGAAGTCCGACAATCTTGAAGAACGCGCTCACGACGCCTCCGCTTTCCTCGGCGCCTTGTGTCAATCAGGCCGACGGTCTTAGTCGAGCTGCTTCAACACCAAGGCCGCGTTTGTGCCCCCGAAGCCAAACGAATTCGACAGCGCCGCGCGCACTTTTTTCCTGACTGCGGTGTGCGGAATGAGATTGAGCGGCGTCTCGAAGCTCGGATTGTCGAGATTCAGCGTTGGCGGCAGAATGCCGTCGCGGATAGCCAGTGCGCAGAAAGCTGCTTCCACGGCGCCCGCAGCGCCTAGTAGATGACCGATCGCCGACTTGGTTGAGGAAAGGTGGGTTCCGGCCGCAGACTTGCCGAGCACCCGCTCGACCGCCCGCACCTCGATTTCGTCGCCGGCGGGCGTCGATGTGCCATGCGAATTGACATAGTCGATTTCGGACGGATCAAGCCCCGAGCGTTGGAGCGCAGTGCGCATCGCGCGTTCGCCTCCATCACCTGTCTCGTCAGGAGAAGTGATGTGATAGCCGTCACCGGACATTCCGTACCCGACGACTTCCGCATACATCTTGGCGCCGCGCGCCTTGGCGTGTGCATACTCTTCGAGCACGACGACGCCCGCGCCTTCGCCCATCACGAAGCCGTCGCGATCCTTGTCATAGGGGCGCGAGCCCTTCTCGGGCGCATCGTTGTAGGACGTCGACATGGCGCGGCAGGCGACGAACCCCGCCACCCCGATCCGGCACACCGAGGCCTCGGACCCGCCAGCTAGCATCACGTCCGCATCGCCGAGCTGGATCATCCGGGTCGAATCGCCGATGGCGTGCGCTCCCGTCGCGCAGGCCGTGACCACTGCGTGATTTGGGCCCTTGAGGCCGTACTTGATCGAGATCTGTCCTGACGCCAGGTTGATCAGCGCACTCGGGATGAAGAAGGGACTTATCTTGCGCGGCCCTTTTTCATGCAGGTCGATAGCTGTCGCGGCGATCGTGGCGAGACCGCCGATTCCTGATCCGATGGACACACCGGTTCGGACACGATCTTCATAACTTTTCGGATTCCACCCGCTGTCGGCGAGCGCCTCGTCCGCCGCCGCGATGGCGTAGAGGATGAATTCGTCGATCCGTCGCTGCTCTTTCGGCGAGACGACCTTGTCGGGATCAAAAGATGCGGGATCGCCGGCACGCCCGCCTCCGCGACCCGTGACCCACGGAACCTGACCGGCGATCTTGCAGGCGAGATCGGAGGTATCGAACGTATCGATCCGGGCGAGGCCGGACTTGCCGGCGATCAGGTCCCGCCACGTCGCTTCGCGACCATTCGCTAGCGGAGTCACAAGCCCGATCCCGGTAATGACGACGCGACGCATCAAGGCTCTCGCGTTTCCGGGTTCAACGATCAGACGCGTTCGTTGATGAAGCGGACAGCGTCGCCGACCGTTCCGATCTGCTCCTGTACATCGTCGGGGATCTCGATCCCGAATTCCTCTTCGAACGCCATCACCAGCTCGACCAGATCGAGGGAGTCGGCTCCCAGATCATCAATGAAGCTGGCCTTCTCGTTGACCTTCTCGGCATCGACTTCGAGCCGTTCGACCACGATCTTCTTAACGCGCTCGACCACGTCGGACATATCATTCCCTTCCAGTATCGGGCCGCGGGCGCCTGCGGGCCCGGACCATCCGTTTGCGGCGCTACCACGCCTGAAATTTATTGACCATAGGCGCGACCGAAGCTGCAAGCCCTAGATCATCGCCATTCCGCCATTAACATGCAAAGTCTGACCTGTAATGTAAGCGGATTCATCGCTCGCGAGATAGACCACAGCGGCCGCGATGTCGGCCCCCGACCCCAGCCTGCCTGCGGGAATTGTCTTGAGCAGCCCAGCCTTCTGATCGTCCTTCAGCGCATCGGTCATGGGCGTCGCGATGAAGCCGGGGGCGACGCAATTGACCGTGATGTTCCGGCTTGCGACCTCGGCTGCGAGCGACTTGGTGAATCCGATCATGCCGGCCTTTGACGCCGCGTAATTGGTCTGGCCGGCGTTTCCGGTGACGCCGACCACTGATGTGATCCCGATGATCCGCCCATGCCGCCGTTTCATCATTCCGCGCATTGCAGCGCGCGCCAGGCGGAAATAGGCGCCGAGGTTGACGTTGAGCACGCTTTCCCAGTCTTCGTCTTTCATCCTCAACAGAAGGCCATCCCTGGTGAAGCCGGCGTTGGACACCAGGATGTCGAGCCCTCCGAGCGCTTCTTCGGCTTGGCCCACCAGTCCCGCCGTCGCCGCAGCATCGGAAAGGTTGCAGGGCAGGATAACGGATGCGCCGTCAATGCGCGCCGCCGTCGCCTCCAGCGCATCGACGCGGGTTCCCGACAGTGCGACTCGCGCGCCTTGGGCCGCCAGCATCTCCGCGATCGCCGCCCCGATGCCGCTGGATGCGCCCGTGACGAGTGCGAGACGGCCTGACAAGTTGAACATCCACTAAACCTCTTAACCGCCTTCCCCGCGCGGGCGGGGACACAGTCCGCGCAAGCTTCAACCCAGGCTCCGGGCGAACGTTTCAAGATCGACCGGCGCATTCAGCGCTGTCGTCTCGGCGCCCGGAGCGATGCGCTTGATCATGCCAGACAACTGCCTTCCGGCGCCAACCTCGACGAAACGCATGACCCCGCCACCGCCCTGGTCAGACGACAGCGCCATCCACTGCACGCTCTCGCGCCACCGCACCCGGCCCGTGACCTGTTCCACCAGCAGACGCCGGATCTGATCTGGAGCTGAAACCGGCCGCGCCGTGACGTTGGCGACCAGCGGAACCGAAGGCGCGTTGATCTCTGTCGCCGCCAGCGCCGCTTCCATCGCCAGAGCCGCCGGCGCCATCAAGGGCGAGTGAAAAGGCGCCGACACCGACAGGGGAATCGAGCGCACGCCTCTTTCCTTGCCGGCGGCGATCGCCGCGTCGACTCCGGCTTTTGTCCCCGATATCACGACATTGCCGACATTGTTGTCATTGGCGACGACCACCACGCCCGCGTGCGACCCTTCAAGGGCGATGGCTTCGGCGGTAGCGACATCGACCTTGCCGATCAACGCAGCCATGGCGCCCTCTCCCACTGGCGCTGCCGCCTGCATGGCCTCGCCGCGCCTCCGCAGCAGTCGAGCAGCATCGGTGATCGCAAGCGACCCCGCGGCCGCGAGCGCGCTGTATTCCCCCAGCGAATGCCCCGCCACAAACGCCGCGTGCGCTGCTTTCACCTCGAACTCCATCTCCAGCGCCTTCATGGCGGCAAGGCTAACCGCCATCAGCGCCGGCTGGGCGTTGGCGGTGAGGGTCAGTTCCTCGATCCGTCCGCCCCAGATGAGCGCCGACAGCTTCTCGCCGAGAGCTGCGTCGATCTCCTCAAACACCGTCTTCGCCGCCGGAAACGCATCCGCCAGATCCTTGCCCATGCCCACCGCCTGCGCGCCCTGGCCCGGGAAGATGAAGGCGAAACAGTTCATGTCGGTCCCGAAGATGAGGCTTCGCAAGCAATTTTCTAGGAATTCGGACCCGAACGCGCAAGGCCGCTTGCCGGAAAGAGCATCGGGGTTGATTCCCCCGTGTATTCGGGTATCTACCCACCTCGCAATGAGCGGCGGTCCCAAGACCCATAAGGGTGCGCGGGATCCATCGTCGGCAGACCGCCCTTCGGCCTGCCGGCGCCGCCGCTCGCGGAAGGGATGAAAAATGGCTCTCTACGAACACGTGGTCGTGACCCGGCCCGATATCTCGCCCCAGCAGGTCGAAGCGCTGGTCGAGGACATCACCAAGATCGTCACCGAAAAGAACGGCAAGGTCGGGAAGACCGAATACTGGGGCCTTCGCAATCTGGCCTATCCCATCAAGAAATCGCGCAAGGCGCACTACTCGCTCCTCAACATCGAAGGCGTCGGCGACATCATGCACGAGGTCGAACGGCGTCACCGCATCAACGAGGACGTCCTGCGTTTTCTCACTGTGAAGGTGGACGAATTCTCCGAGGAAGCCTCCCCGGTAATTGCCCGCAAGGACCGCGACGATCGCGGCAAGCGGCGCGACCGCGACGAGGGCGGCGGCGGATTTGGCGGGGGCGGATT